>VFQS010000260.1_pt1 | contig 67671 bp, 72 predicted proteins | sample 3512361 | NCBI WGS metagenome assembly VFQS01 (sample SAMN10412375, study PRJNA504923) | tailings metagenome | isolation source: Relicate 1 Philex TSF3 active mining | place: Philippines | reverse complement strand
GCAACAATGTCCTCACGGGTGAGGGTTGTGATTGCTGCATCCTGCTCAATCTGAAGCTTGCGGTTGATCTTGTGACGACCTACGCGAGCGAGGTTGTAGCGCTTGGACTCAAAGTAGGTGGCTCTTAGCCATGCCTCGGCAACTTCGCTTCCGGCTGCCTCGCCACGAACCTTGCGGTAGAGCTCACGAAGAGCCTCTTCCTTGGTGTTTATTCCACCTGGGAAAACCTTTGACTCGTCATACTCCAGAGTTCTTTCGATGATGTCTTCGTCAAACTTAAGAGCTAGTGGGCTCGCCTCAACAGCAGTCTTCAGATCAGCAAATTCAGCACGAATCTCATCCTTGGTGTAACCAAGAGCCTTCAGGAAGATAGTGGCTGAGACTTTGGTCTTCCTGTCGACCTGGACCTGCAGAATTGGCTGACCGAATCTGGCAGCTGGCTTTCTCTCATCCTTTACCCACTCGGTTAGAAACTCAAGGTAAGAACCGCGGCTAGGAATAATCTGAGCCTTGTTGTTTCTGACGTCAAGGTTTCCAGTGGTGTTCGTTGAAACAGAGAAGTAAACACCAGGTGATCTAACAAGCTGAGAGACCACAACTCTCTCAGTTCCGTTGACAATAAATGTTCCCTTGCCAGTCATAACTGGGAAGTCACCCATGAAAACTGTCTGACTCTTTATTTCACCAGTCTGATAGTTGGTGAACTCAGCTTTGATGTAGAGAGGCTGTGTGTAGCTCTTACCCTTCTCCTTACACTCTTCAGGAGTGTATGGAGGATCAAATAACATTGGATCGGAGAAGCTCAATCCCATCTTTGCATCTTGAGCGGCGTTCGAGCTGTCTTCAATTGGGCTGATCTCCTCAAAGACTTCGTCAAGTCCAGTCTTTGCACTCTTACCGACAATTGCTCGCCAGGCAGGAGCTCCAACCAACCAGTCAAAGCTTTCAGTCTGCAGAGAAAGCAGATCTGGAATCTCGATTGGATCCTGGTGCTTAGCAAATGTTGGACGAGATGCTGAGCGAGAGTTGTTTTTGTTTGATTTAGCGGTTTTAGCAGCGGCCAAAGTAATTACCCCTAGGGAAGTTGTGGTTGGGCAAAAGACGCAAACCTAATCCGATACGAGCCACAATTTGCATCGCGCCAGACGACCGCTATATATCGCATGGCAGGGGTTAGGGAAGCAAACCTCAATAATAAGGGAGGAGAATTATGCTACGCAACAGGCAATTCTGCCGAAACTTTACTTATTTGTGACTTTTCAGCTCAGATTCGAATCTGGCCCGAAAATCAGCCACTGCCAGAGAAATGCCCTCCTTTAAAGAGGTTCTGGCCTGCCAGCCCAGAGCCTTGGCTTTGCTCACATCCAGGAGCTTGCGAGGGGTTCCATCGGGCTTAGACGTGTCCCAGATCGTCCTGCCCGTGTATCCCACGATTTCGGCCACCATTTCGGCTAGTGCCCGGATGCTCAGATCCTCGCCTGAACCAACATTCAAATGTCCTGAATCGTCATAATTCTCAATCATGAAAAGGCAAGCTTCCGCCAAATCATCGACAAACAGAAACTCCCGAAGTGGTTCACCAGAACCCCAATTGGTGACTTCAGGATTTCCGGCAAGCCTGGCCTCTTCATACCTTCTAATGAGTGCTGGCAAGACATGCGAGCCCTGTGGATCGTAGTTGTCACCTGGGCCATAAAGGTTCGAGGGCATCAGGGAAATCCAGTGGTGCCCGTACTGTTTCCTCATGGCCTGCACCTGCTGAATACCAGCGATTTTGGCAATGGCATAAGCGTCGTTAGTGGGTTCCAGATGACCAGTCATCAGAGACTCTTCACGGATAGGTTGCTCAGCAAACTTGGGATAGATGCAGCTAGAGCCAAGGAATAGAAGTCGAATCACCCCGTGCTGATGTGCTGCATCCATAACGTTTAGTTGGATTTGCAGATTGTCACTCAAGAAGTCTGCAGGATAGGTGTTGTTAGCCATAATGCCGCCGACACGAGCAGCTGCCAGAAAAACAACATCTGGTTTTTCTTTGGCAAAGAATTCAAATACTGAATTTCTATCTCTGAGATCCAGCTCTTTTGACGTTCTCAAGACGAGGTTGCTGTAACCCTCTTGCGCTAGTTTCCTTACTATCGCAGAACCCACCATGCCCAGATGACCGGCAACGAAGATTTTGGAGTCTTTAGCCAGTGGATACTTGGCCATTTAAAAAGTGGGCCTGTCTATCCAAGGTGTCCCTTCGTGACGCAGAGCCTCAACATCAGCATCAACCATTAGCTTGGCTAGATCTTCAGCCATAGTCTTGGCTTCCCAAGATAACTCGCGCTTAGCCAAAGAGGCATCCCCGATAAGTGCGTCAACCTCGGTTGGACGTAAGTAGCGAGAATCAAACTCGACAAATTCTTGCCAATCAAGTCCAACGTGCGAGAAGGAATAGCTTAGAAACTCCTTTATGGTCGTCGGCTTTCCTGTTGCTAACACATAGTCCATCGGTTTGTCATGCTGGAGCATTCTCCACATACCTTCGACATACTCCGGGGCATACCCCCAGTCACGCACAGCATCGAGGTTCCCCAGATAAAGCTTGCTCTGAAGACCAGCTTTGATTCGGGCTACGGCCCTAGTGATCTTTCTGGTTACGAAAGTCTCACCACGTCTTGGTGACTCGTGGTTGAAGAGAATTCCATTCACTGCAAATAGGTCATACGCCTCTCGATAGTTCTTGGTCATCCAATAGGAATAAACCTTCGCAGCTCCATACGGTGAGCGTGGGTAAAAAGGCGTGTTTTCATTCTGGGGAGGTGGGGTAGCACCAAACATTTCAGAAGACGATGCTTGATAGAAACGACTCTTTGGTGAAACAAGTCTTAAGGCTTCCAAAACTCTCGAAGTTCCAAGCCCGGTTATGTCCCCCGTGTACTCTGGCTCATCAAAGCTGACTCGAACATGTGACTGAGCGCCTAGGTTGTAAATTTCATCAGGCTTCAGATCCCCAATTAGAGAGACAAGGCGAGAGCCATCGGATAAATCCCCGTAGTGAAGAAAAAGCTTTACACCTTTATCGTGACGATCTTGGTAGAGGTGATCAATCCGGTCGGTGTTGAATGTTGATGACCTTCTTATCAAGCCGTGGACTTCGTAGCCCTTTTGAATCAGAAGTTCAGCAAGATATGAGCCGTCCTGACCAGTTATTCCTATAATCAAGGCTTTCTTCATTTATCTCCTTGGCTTGCTCTAGAAGTCTATTCCAGAGGGAAAGTTGTCTATCTAGCGGCCCACATCGCGGTTAGTGCCAGTGCTGCGCTGTATCTCACGATCCGCATCTCTTTTCTTTAGAGTTTCTCGCTTGTCAAACGACTTCTTTCCGCGCCCAAGACCCAGTTCTAGCTTGGCGAAGCCATCCTTGAAATAGAGACTGATTGGCACAAGGGTGTAGCCAGTCTGAGAGGTCTTTTTGGCTAGATCAGAAATGTCCCCTTTTTGTAGAAGCAATTTCCTGCGCCTTCGAGGAAGGTGGTTAGTCCATGACCCTTGTGTCAGTTCAGGGATGTAGGCGTTTTCTAGCCAAAGTTCACTTTGCTCGACCACCGCAAAAGAATCGTTTAGAGAAGCTTTTCCACCCCTCAGAGCTTTGACCTCTGTGCCCGTCAGGACAATACCTGCTTCAAAAACCTCTTCTATGAAGTAGTCATACTTCGCACGCTTATTGCTTGCAATAAGTTTCTGTCCACGCTCGCGTGGCATGTGCGTCTCCCTAGATCCTGACGTGTCTGTAAGTAGCAAGCCCTGAGGCTAAGACAGCGAGAATAGCACCGATACCTATGACCTGAGGAGCTAGGGCAACCGCATCGGCTGAGGTAACAAAACTTGCAAACGCAAGCTCAGTGGCTAGTGAGTCTGTCAGAAAAGTCTCCACAAGAAAACTGGTTACAACAACAGCAAGAACTCCTCCTGCCAGAGCAGCTACGAGTCCCTCAAGAATAAAAGGCAGCTGAATCGCCAAACTAGAGGCACCAACCAGGCGCATGATTCCCAGTTCACGGCGTCTTGAGAAAGCACTGAGCCTGATAGTTGTCGTCGTAAGGAGAGCTGCGCTGAGCAGCATGACTGCAGCAACCGACCCGGCAGCAACTGTCGCTCCATTCAGCAGACCAATGATTGGGTCAAAATAAGCTCTTTGATCTTGAACCTGCGCAACGCCAGGCTGTTCGCTAAATGCCTCGACGACCAGCCCAGCTTTTTCGGGATTTACAAGGTTCACCCAGTAGGCGGCGTTGAGTTGCTCGGCTGAGAGAAATTGGACAGCGCTTAGCTCGGAATTCTCCTCTAATAATCTTTGGTAAGCCTCATCCTGACTTTCAAAAAAGTAGGCGTCAATATAGGAAGCAAGTGCTGGCGATTTTAGCTGCCCAGCAACTGCAATCTGCTCATTCTCGGTTATTGCTCCGCTAGGGCATTCGCTGTCTGGTGAGAATTCGTTGCACAAATAAATGACAATTTGAGCCTTGTCATACCAAAAGTTCTTTAGATTTCCGACCTGTACTTGGAGCAACGCCGCAATTGAGACAAAAGTAAGAGAGACGAATGTGACAAGGACAATCGAGATCACCATCGTAAAGTTTCGGGTAATGCCTTCCCATGTCTCTTTCAGCAATAATCCAAGCTTCACAGTTGCCCCTCGGGCCTAGCGATTTTTTGAGACCCCGTAGGTATTTCTTTATAGCTAGCCGTTTGGGCATCCCTTACTATTTGGCCATCTCGGATTTCTACAACCCGCTTTTGCATTCGATCAACTATTCCCCTATCGTGGGTCGCCATTACGACGGTAGTGCCAGCAAGATTTATCTTCTCTAGAATGTTCATAACTTCAAGGCTGTTTTCTGGGTCTAAGTTCCCCGTCGGCTCATCAGCCAGGAGAAGTTCCGGTTTATTTACTAGCGCCCTAGCTATTGCCACCCTCTGTTGCTCCCCACCAGATAAGGCTGATGGGTAAATGGGTTCTTTGCCTTCTAGGCCTACCAATCTCAGAACCTCTGGAACCGCTGTGTCGATAAAGGCTCGAGACTTGCCAATCACCTGAAGCGCATAGGCGACATTTTCTCTGACGGTTTTGTTAGGCAGAAGTCGAAAGTCTTGAAAAACTACCCCGAGCCTTCTTCGATACTCCCCCACCCGACGGGTGGAGAGGAGCGATAGGTTTTCACCCAGCACAAATGCTGTTCCCTGGTCCAGCCGCTCTTCCCGCAAAAGCACTCTCAGAAGTGATGACTTTCCGGAACCCGAAGTTCCAACCAAAAAGACAAACTCGCCCCTTGAAATATCTAGGTTCACGGAATCTAGGGCGCGCCTGGTTGCACCTTTGTAGATTCTGGAAGCTTCCTCAAGTTTTATCATTCCTAGACAAGCCTAAATAGGAAGGATAACTAATCGAGGGTTTGAGAGCGTGTTAGCTATTTTTGAGCTGCTCGCCAACTAATTCCTGCAGATATGAAGCCTTCTATAGCTCCATCAAAAACAGCTTGAGGATTGTTCTCTTCATAATTTGTCCTTAAGTCTTTCACCATTTGATATGGGGCAAGGACGTAAGACCTCATCTGCTCCCCCCAACTGGCTTTGACATCCCCTGAAATTTTCTTAAGCTTTGCATCCTCCTCCTGGCGCTTCTTCTCAAGGAGTTTGGATTGGAGAACACGCATGGCCGCCTGCTTGTTCTGCAACTGACTCTTCTCATTTTGACAAGACACAACTACTCCAGTTGGTAAGTGCGTAATCCTTACCGCAGAGTCAGTGGTATTGACCGATTGACCCCCTGGGCCAGATGATCGAAAAACGTCAACTCGAATTTCGGAGTCTGGTATTTCAACCGCGTCACTGGTTTCAATCAAGGGGACAACTTCAACGGCGGCAAAGGAGGTTTGTCTTTTCCCAGCTGCATTGAACGGGCTCATGCGCACGAGTCTGTGAGTGCCGTTCTCGGCCGAGAGCTTGCCAAACGCATAGGGATAGTCCATTTCTATAACGGCACTCTTGATTCCTGCTCCTTCAGCAAAGGATATGTCGAGCACTTTGCCGGAATGGCCCTGTTGTTCTGCATAACGCAGGTACATGCGCATTAGCATCTGGGCAAAGTCAGTAGCGTCATCTCCTCCGGCTCCAGCACGTATGGTCATCAGTGCCCCACGAATGTCATACTCTCCGCTGAGAAGTGTCTCGACTTTGAGTTTTGAAATAAGGGTCTTTGTCTCTTGTATCTGGTCAGCAAGGAATTTCCAGTCAGCGGGCTTGTCCTCGCCAAGAGCGATTTCATGAAGGACCTTCAGATCTTCCAAAGAAGACCTAGCAAGCTGCAGAGTGTCTAGGCGAGTTCTAAGGCTTGATAATTTTGAGGTAATTCGCCTTGCATTATCTGGATTAGACCAGATGTCGGAATTGCTAGATTCCCCCTCAAGAGACTCGATTTCGGCGGCCAGTTCTTTAGGTTGCAATACCGCCAGAATCGTAGAGAATTCCTCACCCAATCTTTTGAGCTCGGGGGCATAGTCAATGCTCGTCATTATTTCTTCAGTTTAGAGCTGTGCATGATAGTTTTCAGGGATGCGGATTTTAGTTACTGGCGCGGCAGGATTTTTGGGGTCTCATCTAGTCGACAGGCTGCTGAGAGACGGTCATGAGGTTCTTGGTGTTGACAACTTGTACACCGGTTCCAAAGCGAACATTGAGCACCTTTCGGGAAAATCTAGGTTTGAATTCCTGAGACATGACATCACTTTTCCTCTGTATGTCGAGGTAGATGCCATTTACAACCTTGCCTCCCCTGCCAGCCCGGTGCACTATCAGCGCGATCCTGTTCAAACAATCAAGACCAATGTTCTTGGGGCAGTCAACATGTTGGGCTTGGCGAAGAGATTAGGTATTCCGATTTTCCAAGCGTCAACTTCGGAAGTCTATGGCGATCCAGATGTGCACCCTCAGCCTGAGTCCTATTGGGGAAGAGTCAACCCAATAGGCCCCAGGGCCTGCTATGACGAGGGAAAGCGGGCTGCCGAAACGCTTTTTTTTGACTACCACCGTCAGCATCAAGTTCAGATTCGGGTAGCGCGAATCTTCAATACTTATGGCCCGCGAATGGCAGTCGACGATGGCAGAGTGATTTCCAACTTCGTAGTTCAAGCGCTTCGAGGAGACGACATAACAATCTACGGAGACGGCTCCCAGACTCGATCTTTTTGCTACGTAGACGATCTCATTGAAGGTTTTGAAAGACTGATGACTTCAAAGGTAGAAGGGCCTATCAATCTTGGCAATCCAAATGAATTCTCAATGAGGGAACTTGCTGAGCTGGTGATTAGACTCTCGGGTTCAAAATCAAAGATCTCATTTTTGGACCTACCCATAGATGATCCGAAACAGAGGCAACCGGAAATATCGCTGGCTAAAGACTTGCTAGGTTGGCAACCAAAAATCGAGTTGGAGCAGGGGTTAGCCAAAACGGTTGAATACTTTAGAGCGATACTAAAGTAATTGGCGGTGACGGTGGGATTTGAACCCACGGTGGGCTTTCACCCACACAACTTTTCGAGAGTTGCACCTTCGGCCGCTCGGACACGTCACCAAAAAAGAGTCTAGTTCACTGCCTCTTGTCCTTGAAAAACTCTGAGAGTAGGTCAGAGCATTCCCTTTCCAAAACTCCACCTATAACCTGCACTTCTGATCCATGTGCCTTGTCACGAAGAATGTCGTATCTTGATCCTGCTGCACCAAGACGTTTGTCCCAGGCGCCGAACACAACTTTGGCCAATCCAGCATCTACGATGGCGGTTGCGCACATAGCGCAAGGTTCCAAAGTTACATAGAGTGTGCAGCCGTCGAGTCTCCAAGTCCCCCTCTCCCGAGCGACTTCACGCAAGACTACTAACTCCGCATGACCGCTCGGGTCACTATCTCTCTCGCGAGTGTTGTGAGCCTTGGCGAGCATGCGACCATTAGAAGCAACTAGCAGCGATCCAACTGGCACGTCAGGGCCCGCTCTTCTTGCCTCAGCTATAGCAAGACTCATGTACTTTAGGTCATTCACATAGAGAACAATAAAGGAACTTAAATGGGAACTGGGTGGGATTTCTCCCACCCAGTCCGGTTCTAATCAGTAATTACTTACTTGATAGTGATTGTCTGTGAGTTCTGAAGCTCTCCGTCAACCCATACCGATACGGCAATGGTTCTACCTACAACCGACTTGCGGCTGAAGAGGTAGTTGTTGTTTAGAGCTGAGAACTTGACCCAGCGGTTACCAGCCTTGACTGATACAACCGAGCCCTTAGCGTTCTCTACACGAACTGCCCAACGACCATTGAAGGAACCAATGACTGCATTGGCTTCTACCGGTGCGGCAGGTGCAACAGCAACTGCCTGTACCGAGGTCACCTTGTTAGCAGCTACTGTGTCTGCACCCTGAGGGTTGTACACAGCAGTCAGTGTCAACGTACCCTGGTCAGTCGCAGAGGTAAGAACAGAAATTCTGAACTTTCCGTCTGCATCAGTCTCAGTTGGAACGGTGCCAACTACGATTCCTGCTGTTCCTTGGTAGGTGATGGTGATCGAAGCAGTACCTGAATCACCGTAGGTGTTCAGACCGCGACCAGTGGTATCAACTGGGTTACCGTTCATATCGGTTAGGGTTCCAGTAATAACACGGGTCTTGCCTGCATCGATTGCAGTTGTGTCCCAAGCGATCTTGCTTCCCTGGTCAGAGTTTGCAGTCGAAACAACAATACGTGAAGTAGTCGAAGCTGCTCCCGTAGTCAATGTAATCGTCTGGTCACCAATGCGCAGAGCACCCACCTGGAATGAGTAGTTACCTGAACTGTCAGCGTTCATTGTGAGTGTTCCCGAGGTAGTAGTTGGGAGATCCGCAGACACTCGGAACACCATGTTTGCACCAGTAATGGTGATGGTTGAACCTGGCACCACAACGGAACCGGTAACGGTTGCCCAGCTAATTGTGCTTGGGAAGTAGCTAACCGTGGCTGCTCGACTAACTGCAAGGCCTGTTGAGAAGGCTAGAGCCGAAGTCGTTACAGTCACGCTCACGCTAACAGGGCTTCCTACATCAACATAGGCACCTGTTAGAAGGCGGGTGCTTTGGGCACCCACTGTTGCTGAACCGGTAGCAGTCGCAGGAGCAGGAGTAAAGGCAAACGTTACAAGACCATTTACCACCTGTACGTGAGAAACAGTCGTTGCATAGTTGAAGCCCGAACCAGCCCTTGTGATTCTTAGGAAGTGGTCAGTCCTGGAGGACAGCACACCCCATTGATCCTTGACTGTGTAAGCGATGTTTACAGCGGTACCTGGAGTGGTTGCATAGTTGTTGGAGCTTGGCGTAATAGTCCATGCTGCATCCTGTGTGTCCAGGGTAGCAGTTGTGCTTACGTTACCAACATTAGCTGTCACCGTCAGATCGTCGCTGGAAACAAAACCAGTCGTCTCAAGAGTGAAGGTTCCGATTCCGCTTGCGGTTGCAGTATTCACGGTGAATGTTGGAAGGCTTCCAACCATTGCACCGCCATTAACCGAGACCATCTTCGATCCTGTTGCGAGAGAGACTCCGCTCAATACAACAGTTACAGCTGCACCAACTGACACTGCACCCGAACCAGAAGATGCACGAACTTCAATAGTGTGCTTCTGGTTAGGACGAATGTTTAGAGTGGATGCACCGCCGGCAACAATGTTTACTCCGTCAGAAGCAGTGATTGACAGTTCAGTCACGCCTGGGAAGGAAACCAGAGCCGAAGTAGATGCTGCACCTATCAGTACACCACCGTCGACTGCAGAGCTTCCGCCAGCAGCTTGGTAACGAAGCTGTCCGTATAGACGAACATTCTCAGACAACGTTGCGCTGTGCTGGACTGTGAACGATCTTGATACTACTCCAGATCTCTCTACGAGAGTGGCACCGCTCAAAGCAGCCGAAACTGTTGAAGAGCTAGTGTTGGCAGGATCTCCATTGAAGTCTGGAACAGTTGAAGATGCACCATTGACTTGGAAGAAAGCCACACCATTAAGGTTGGACCAGTTAAGTGTCGTTAGGGTTGCACTTGCGGTAACGACAGTGTCGCCACGTGCTGGGCTTCCAAGAGTTACTGTCGGATTCAGCCTTGAGCTTGCGTACAGCGTCACGGTCTTTGTGCTAAACCATTCACCCGAGTCGTACCTTCCATTCTGACCTCCAAGGTCATCGATGAAAGCCATGACCGTAAATGTGACGTTAGGAGAAACAGAGGTGAAAGTAGTTGTTCCCGAGACAGAGTTCAAGGCCCTCAGGAATAGAGGAGCGATTCCAGCTGGGGACACTGAAGCAGCTAGTGTAACGGCGGTTGAACCCGTCCACGAAACAGTTGCAATGTTTGAAACTGTGTTCGTGTTTGAGGTGATCTCAGTTGCTGTAACTCCGAAGCTTCCCAGGGCTACCTGAACAGAAGTGGACGTCAAAACAGTTGAATCACTAACAGCAGCCGTGTAATCTCCGGCGGCAGTTACACCCTGGTTTGTTGCTGCAGCAAAAATGTTTACTTCACCCGAGGTGCGAGTAATTTGCCACATCAACTTTCCGTTGGCGAAATTCGCGTTCTGATTAGCAGTTCCAGACTTCAACTGCGCGTAGATTGGAAAATCTTCCGTTAACAATCCACCGAAGTTTGAAAGGTCGGAGTTTGACAGCGGTCGGATGTCGATGTAGGCACCGTCAGTTGTCGCATAGCTCGCAGGAGCTGCGCCAAAGAACGTACCAACAAGAGCAATCGCGGCACCGATGGCCAAACCACGACGGTTTGTCTTCGTTTGCATAGATTTCTTTCTTTTCTTGGTTTCCTGCCAGTCCGGCCGGACGAGCAGGTTAGAGACCAAGCGAGCACCAACCAAGCAGGAGCTCACAAAGCCTCTAGAGAACTGTAGCGGAGGGGGTGGCGGTTTGTTACGCCAAAAGGAGAGATTTGGGGATTTTTAGGCCCTTGGAATAACCCGTAGTTTCGCGGAAATTAGGGATCCTGAGGGGTCAAGCACTAGGTCGACCATCAGCCCAGACTTAGAAAAGACTGTCTTATCAACCGAAACAAAGCCCAGGGAGCCCGCCAAATCCCCAACCATGAGATCCGTAGCAGCATAGGAGACAAGGGTTTGGCTCGAGCCTCGATCCACAACCGACAGCGATGCCTTCGGGACCGCTGTCAGTTCATGGCCATCAACTTTGAGCACAAAGTAGGCGTGCTGAATTACGTTCTCCGAATTCAAGTCGAAGGCGATATGAGCAGTTATACCTGCCTTCGTTTCAATCACCACAGTCCCCGCGCCAGCTCGAAGTTCAACTGTTTCAGAGTCTCCAGCGAGTTTTGCAGCCAAGCCGCTGTCCAAGACGTTCATGAGCTGGACACGCCTCAGATCATCCTCAGTTGGAGGTGCAGGAATTGTTTCCTCGGTTCTTAGTGACTGATTCGAGTTGACCACAGTCTGAACTGCTGCGGCCTCAGCAAATGGTGAAGATTCAACAGTTGGTGCAGCTTCCGACTCAGCAACCTGAGGTTGGGATGTTTCATCCGATGAGCCAACAACATCAACGGGACTTGTTTCGGCAACCTGCGTGGCTGGGGGATTGAAGAAGCTTGTTCCAAAACTTAGAGACAGTGCAAGAACTAGGAGAAAAGCTCCGGCGCTGGCAATAATTTTTCCTGAGTCTTTAGCGGCTTTACGCGCAGCAATCGAAAGAATCTCAGCAACTGACTTTCCAGCTGTCTCTGCTTCACCAACAAGTGCTGCCTTGAATGATGCCCTTGCTCGGAACAGAAGCTGCCTGAATGCATTGTTGCTAAGGCCCATTTGCTCAGCGACAACTTCACTGGACTTCTCCTCATACAAAGTTGCAATCAGAGCTTCACGGTGACGCGGTTGCAGCTTGGCAAGTGCGAGACTGACTATTGCTGCATCGTCAACTCTTTCAAGCCCCTCGCTGAGATCTGGACCAGCAGCTGGCATTTCTGGGGCGAACTCAAGTGAAGAAACATGAGCCTTGGAGTTTGCCCTGATGACATCGAGTGCAAGAAGCCTTGTCTTCCACTTCAAGAACCTAAGCACTCCCAGCTCTGAGTCCAGCTCGGGCAGAGTGGTCATTAGATATAGGAATGCATCCTGCACAACTTCCTCGACCTGGGAGCTATTGCGCAGATACCTGCGGGCATGTCTTTCAAGGTGCGGACGAAAGCGGACATAGATGGATGCGAAGTCTTTGGCTGTCCAGTCCTTCAGGACCGCAGGGGTCAAAGTGTCAGCCAGGTGCTCTTTCAATTCAGGTAGGCCAAACTCCGAGTCAGACTCCTCGTCGAGCAAAAGCTCTAGGGGGTCCTCCCGGTCAAAGTCGTACTCTGTGTGGTCGGCCATCGATACCAATATACGCTCGCTGTCATTGGCTGTTACGGTCCAAGGCGGGTAAACTCGGCCCTCGTGAGGCTAACTGTCATTGGACTTGGGTACCTTGGGGCCACCCACGCGGTAGCCATGGCCAAGCTGGGCCACCAAGTAATAGGTATTGAACAGGACCAGTCCAAACTGGAAAGCCTCAGGCAGGGAAAAATCCCCTTTCATGAACCTGGTCTTGATAGCGCCCTAACTGAGGTTCTAGCCACTGGCCGCCTAACGTTCCAGTCAGAACACGACAGTCAGAGCAGCTCGGCGGAGATTCATTTCATATGTGTGGGCACCCCCCAAAAAGAATCTGGAGAGGCCGATACATCATATGTGGTCTCAGCAACCAAGCAACTGGCCAAGCACCTCAAACCAGAGTCGGTGGTAGCTGGAAAGTCGACTATCCCGGTTGGAACAGCAGCCAAGCTGAAACATCAGATGTCAGAGATAGCTGGCTTTCCTGTTCACCTAGCCTGGAACCCAGAGTTCCTTCGTGAGGGCACTGCCCTAGAAGATTCCCTAAAGCCAGATCGAATCGTTGTCGGATCCTGGGATCAGTACTCGGTGGAAAAGCTCAAAGAGGCATATCAGCCAATTCTCGAAACCGGCACTCCATTCTTGTCACTGGATGTGGAGACAGCTGAACTTGTGAAAGTTGCGGCAAATGCCTTCCTTGCCACCAAGATCAGCTTTATTAATGCAATGGCCGAAATAGCGGAAGCAGCTGGCGCAGATGCTGTTGCCCTTGCAGAGGCAATTGGCCACGATGAGCGAATCGGTAAAAAGTTTCTTCGTTCGGGCATTGGCTTTGGTGGTGGTTGCCTACCAAAAGACATCCGAGGATTTATTGCAAGGGCTGAAGAGCTCGGTGTTGGCAGTTCCCTTGATTTCCTCAAAGACGTCGATCAGATAAACCTTCGAAGAAGAAGCCGAGTGGTCGAGCTTGCCAAGCAAGAACTCGGCACCTTAGCTAACAAGAAAGTCCTAGTTCTTGGGATCTCGTTTAAGCCAGACTCTGATGACCTGCGTGATTCGCCTTCTTTGGAGATCGCAAGGAGGCTCTCCGAGTTGGGTGCTGAGGTTGTCATTCACGACCCTGTTGCTCTTGCTGCTCTCAAAGAGCCAGGCAAGCTCAAGCCCGAACAGAATCTAGAAGTTGCAGCTAAAGATGCGGATTTGGTGATCCTTGGAACCGAGTGGAAAGAGTATCGGGATCTGGAGCCAGCAAAACTAAAGGTGAAAAGCAAAGTCATCATTGATGGCCGAAATGTTCTTGATGTGAAGAAGTGGCAGTTAGCTGGCTGGAAGGTAATTGCGCTTGGACGCAACATCCAGAACTAACTTCCAAGACGCCAGCTTCGTGATGCCGGTTCGCAACGAAGAAAAGTATCTTGCGAGCGCCGTTGTGTCTGTCTTTAGCCAAAAGGCCCCAGGAAAAGTAGAGCTAATCCTTGCCATCGCTCCATCAACTGATAGGACCAAAGAGATAGCCAATAGCCTGCAGTCAAGCTACAAGAACCTAAAGGTCGTCGATAACCCAACTGGGGATACCGCCAGTGGCCTAAACCTAGCCATCAAAGAATCCTCCTTTGATGTCATCGTGAGGGTAGATGCTCACAGCCAGCTAACTGGCGACTATCTCGAAACAGCTTTGGAGGTAATGAACCAGACAGGTGCTGCGAACGTCGGCGGCAGGATGCAGGCAATTGGTGATACACCTTTTCAAACAGCCGTGGCCTTTGGCTATAACAACCGGGTGGGCCTGGGTGGTGGCAGCTTCCATATAGGAGGTAAAGCAGGAGCAGTCGAAACCGTTTACCTAGGCGTCTTTCAAAAGAGCTGGCTGGAAAAGGCTGGAGGATTTGACCCCAGGTGGGTCAGGGGTCAGGACTGGGAACTAAACCAAAGAATCAGGTCACTGGGCGGAGTTGTTTGGTTTGATCCAAGACTGGTGGTCAACTACTTCCCTCGTTCGTCTTGGAGGGCTTTAGCTAAGCAGTTCTATCAAACAGGTAGGTGGCGCGGAGCGCTAACCAGGCAGGCTCCCTTCCAGTCATCACTTAGATACTGGATTCCCCCGCTCTTTGTGCTGGCAGCCCTATTTGGTTTCCCCCTCTGGCTATACCTTTTGTTTATCGGCCTGATTGCATTCAATGCCCTGGAGCTTCCTAACGGAGTGAAGCTGCGGGTTCTGCTGGTACTTCCAACCATGCATTTTTCCTGGGGTATTGGCTTCTGGGTGGGGCTTATTCGAGGGGCAAAGTAATGCCTGCTGGTAGTTTTCTTTCGTGAACCGCGATGTCATTGTCTGTAGCTTCTATACCCCGGATGACTACTACGCAAACCATGCCAAGGAGCTAAGGGAGCAGCTTGCATCCCTTGGGATCCAGACCGAGCTGCTGGAGGTTCAAAAAAGGCCAGGTGAAGACTGGGCCGACACCACCAGGCGCAAGATTGGCTTCATCAGAGATGTCTGCAACAAGTACCCAGACAAGATGGTTTTCTGGATTGACGTTGACTGTCGAATCACACACCTACCCGATTACATCTCTAACTCAACCGCCGACCTGATTGGTTTTCAAAGAAGCTTCGGCAATCCCCTGCAGATCGGCTATCACAACCGCACTCGATTCTGGGAGCCAAGCTTCTGGGGAGTGGGTGCCACCCCCCAGGGAAGAAAGCTTGTCGAAGATGCCTTCCTGCTTGAGCAAAGAGCAACCATCAAGGCAACCGATGATTACTTCCTGGAAGAGGCCTGGCGAGGCAATGCCAGAAACCTTACCTTCCAGCTAATCCCCTCAAGCGCGATTGTTAGAGACGGCAAGCCCTTGGAGGGCGGATCGAGAAGCGCTTTCTTTGTCTTTGGATCCTCTGGAAACGTCGCTGAGTTTAAAGACAAGGTGGTTCAGCATGGCGCTGGAAAGAAAGCCAGCCCTCGCAGAAAAATCTTGCAGCAGGCAAAAAACCTCGAGAAGGCTTTGCCGGATTCAATCAAGCTTCCCCTGAGAAGGATCGCTGATGCTGTTGGTGTAACAGCGCTTCTTACCCAAGGAAGACAAAAGGCCATCGACCCAGAGAGAAACACCATGCTGGGCGAAATGATGGGCGGCGCAATCAAAGGAGATCGCAAGCTCTACGAAACGGCAAGAGAAAACTTCGACAAGAAGTTTGTTCCCTCCTATGGAGAAGCTTCCACGATCGAAGCGGCAGAAGCATTCATGAGCTATTCCGGCAAGGAAAGCAGTCAAATCGTCAGACTTGCCTGGTGGGCAAAGCCGTTTCCAGGAAACTTTGGTGACTGGCTGAGTCCACTAATCATCTCTGAGTTCACTGATGCCAAGGTGATTCTGCAGCAGCCTGTGAAACCAACAAGCCAAAAGCACCTATTCGCCCTTGGTTCAATTGGCAGATTTATCAAGTCCCGTTCGGTGGTTGTTGGCACCGGTATTTCAAGTGACGATGTCGAGCTCAACCGAAAAGCCAAGTACATCTCTGTCCGGGGGCCCCTAACGGCAGCAGTTCTGAAGCGCTCCAGTGGGCTAGAGATAAATGCTTTTGGAGACCCCGGACTAATCCTCTCCCGAATCATTCCGATTGATAGAAAAAAGGGAAACGGAAAGATTGCCTTCGTTCGGCACTTCTCTCACGTGGCCGCTCCCATCCAGCTGCCTGATGGAGTGGATGAGTTTTCAGTGCTTATGTCAAGAAGGCAGGACATCGAAGCCTTCGTCGCAAAACTTGCTGAATACGATGCGGTAATTACTTCGGCCATGCACGTGATGATCACCTGCCAGTCATATGGCATTCCGTGTGGTCTGGTCACCTTCGAAGGCTTTGAAGAGAACGTCCATGGCAGCGGCATGAAGTATGAAGACTATGCGCTGGGGGCTGGCGTGGAAGTTATGAACCCCAAGGTCATCCCACTAGACCTAAGAAAATTCGAACTTAGAAGTCTGGCTAAGCAGATAAGCGTTAGCGAAGAGAAGAAGGATGAGGTTACCTCGCACATCAAGGCAGCCATTGCCGAGGTACTCAGATGATCAAAATGTTCAAGATGCTCCTGAGCTCTTCCAAACTGCTGGTTCCGAAGGGCAAATACCGTTGGCAGCTTGTGTTACTGGTCCTGATTGGGGCGGCTATTCCAGTCACGGAGTTATTAGTAGCGAAGCTCTTCACTGACTTGGTGGTTGCTGGAGCATCGAGGCCGGTGGCGGAGATTGTGCTATCAGTAGTGCTCTTTTCGCTTCTATTTGCCAGCACCCGCATCGCCAACTACCTGCAGAAGACCTACCGAGTCAAATTCTTTGACAAGGCCTTTGGGGCAGATGAGCGGGAAAAGAACAAATACAACGAAAGCTGGGAATGGGCCATGGCCCTGGAAATGGTGAACGTTTGGTCGTTCCTGACCCAGCTGATTGTGATTGCCATCTTCTTTTTGACACTTGATCCAATGTTTGCCGCTGTGAACTTTGTATTCATCTTTATTGTCTTGCAGCTAATGGGTGTCTTATTCATGAGGCAATACCGCAAGCAAAGGGATTTCGTTCACAAGAAAAGAGCTAAGGAGGATGTCAGACCGGCAGAGAAGCTGGGTAGCAGAATCCAGCAGGCTGAGCTTGGAACTCTGGTGGCAAGCTTTGGCGTTGTCCTTCTGTTTGCACTGCTGATTTACTTAGGCATCACAGGAGCAATAAGCCTTGCAAATACCATCGTGTTGTTCCTTGGTCTTAGGCTCCAAAACACAACCTTCAGCACCATCTCCTCTTCCCTAATGCGCTTTGCCAGAGCGAAGGCAAATAGCTTCTAATGAAGAAGCTCACCATTGGCTACTCGGTCTTAGCCGATAGAGCAAAAAACATAACTCCCCCAAACTCCGGTCAGTGGGAACTGCTGATCATCACACAGGGTGGTCAGGCAGATTTGAATTTCCTAAACGCGAAAGTTATTTCTTTAGCTTCAACGGGAGTTGCCAAGTCACGCAACACTGCTTTAGCGGAGGCGGCTGGGGAATACCTTGTCTTTGCCGATGACGATATTGTCTTTAGTGAAGTGGGGCTCCAAAAAGCAGTTCAATTTCTTGATGAAAATCCAGATGTTTCTCTGGTGCTTTGTCGGGCAACTGACACGAGCGGAAAGCTGAGGAAGAATTACCCAACCCGAGTTGAGAAGCTTGGACTTTTCAACTCTGCCAAAGCTGCAACCTACGAAATGATTGTGCGAGTTGCTGATGTGAGGCGACTAGGTGTCAGATTCGACGAGCAATTTGGAGCCGGAGTTGAAAACTACCTCGGCGATGAATACATCTTCATAGTCGATCTGATTAGAGCAGGCGGCAAGGCCACTTTTATCCCGGTCACCATCGCCTCGCACCCAGAGGATTCCTCAGGTTCTGGCTGGGGAACCCAAAGGGACCGAGTCGCCAGGGCAAAGATCTTTAGCCGGGTTTTTGGCGGCTTAGCTCCACTGATTCGTTTAGCTTTTGGGGCTAGAAGAATTGCAGAACTTGGTGGGCTAGGGAACCTAATTCGGTTTGTTTTTGGCCGATAACTACTTCGTTAACACCTTTTCAGAAGCGATAAGTTTGCCATCGATAAACACATCAACCTGAACCTGATAGCCGGCACCTGTGTTGCGTCTGGTGATGGAGTATGACTTGCCTGGAGCATTCGCTATTGGATTTACGGTTAGCCACCTGCCAGCCACTCTTGCAGAGAGCTTGCTGCCGGTATAGCCGAATGTGTAGATCGCGATGAAGCCATTGAAGGTTCCGATTGTGACCTTCTTTTCGCTAACTGGATCCGGTATGACAGTTGTGTCATTGAGTAGAGCGTTGTAGGCAGCCTGAAGGTTGATAACTGGAATGTCCTTGCGGATGACGTCACTGACCTTGGTTCCGGTTGCCTTCATGGCCGCGAGAATCTGCTCACTGGTCCTGTTTGGGAATGCCTGACGAAGAAGGGTAAATGCTCCTGCCACCATTGGTGTTGCAGCGGATGTTCCAGAGCCGGTCATGTAACCAATCGTGTCGGCACTAATTGCGTAGTCAGGAGCCAACAGTTCAATCTTGTTGCTCATGGTTACATACCAGGAAATCTCGCCCTGCTGATTCACCGAACCAACTGCTACAACATCCTGAAGGCAACTCGGGAATATTGAAGTTGCAATATCTAAAACCGGAGAGTTACCAGCTGCAGCAAAAGTAATAATTCCGCGCTTGCGCATATCGCCCAAAATCTTGGCCAGTTCCGCGAGTGCAGGATTGTTGTCACAAAGCAGCCAGCTTCTTGGCATCTCACTAAAGAGTCCTCCAAACGACAACGACACCGCGACAGTGTTATTGATGGAAGCTCTATCTGAAATATATTGGGCGGCGGACGTAATGCCGGCGAGAGTTAGATCAACATTCGCCATCACAATCTTGGCATCCGGAGCAATACCGCCGGGGGCAAAACTGTTTGGTTTGCCTGCTGCGATGCCCGCAACCATGTTTCCGTGATTCTCAGAAAAAACTGGAAAGTTAGAAACGATTCTTTGCGATGCGGCAATCACGCCGGTTTGACGCTTTGTTCCGTTAGGGCAGAAGTTTCGGGTATAGAACTCATACAGACAGAAGCCATCTACGACCTGGCCCTGAAAATACTCGTGGGTTAGGTTCACACCTTGGTCAATAAAGGCAATGGATGCGCCCTTGCCAGTGTGGCCAAGTTGCCAAACGTAGGGGGCCTTGACGTTGTCATAGGCGGGTTCTGCAACCGCAGCCTGGGCAGATGGCGCAAGGCCAACCACCAGCAGGGAAGTTATCCCCAGACTGGCTATCAACTTCTTGAAAAGCTTGTTCATCTTCAACCCCGAGAAAGTGTAGGAGCTTAGTTTGAGTAACTCCTGAAAGTTGAGTCTAGGCTTTAGCCATGGTTTCCAATAAATTCTCGGTCACCAAGGCCGTAATTCCCGCGGCAGGACTGGGCACCAGATTCCTCCCTGCCACCAAGGCCCTCCCCAAGGAAATGCTCCCGATTGTCGACAAGCCGGTTATTCAGTTTGTTGTCGAAGAGGCGGTCTCGGCAGGCTTGTCAGACCTACTCATGATCACGGGTAGAAACAAAAACGCCCTGGAAAACCATTTCGACCGAGTAGCTGAGCTTGAGCATGTTTTGGCCACCAAGGGTGATGAGAAGAAGTTGTTCACCGTGCAGGAGTCGTCACAGCTTGCAGATATCCACTACACCAGGCAGGGAGATCCAAAGGGGCTTGGCCACGCAGTACTCAGAGCCAAGAGCCATGTCGGCGAACACAGCTTCGCCGTGCTTCTTGGTGATGATGTTATTGATTATCGAGATGCCATTTTGCCAAACATGCTAAAGCTCCATGAAACAACTGGCGACAATGTTGTTGCCCTTATGGAAGTTCCCATGGATCAAATTCACCTTTACGGTGCAGCGAAAATAACTGAGGATGGTGATTCGGTAATCATCAACGACCTTGTGGAAAAACCATCTGCAAAAGAAGCGCCATCGAATCTGGCGGTCATTGGAAGATATGTCTTACGACCAGAAATGTTTGAGATTTTGGAAAACACAGCTCCCGGCAGAGGCGGAGAGATTCAGCTGACTGATGCCCTGCAGTATGCAGCCAAACACCCAGAGGTAGCTGGTGGAGTTAGAGGAATTGTTTTCCGAGGAAGAAGATACGACACCGGTGACAAGCTTGACTTTATTAAGGCCACACTTCGGATCGCGGTTGATCGTGATGACATTGGAAGTGACCTCAAAGTCTGGCTGAAGGACTTTTCTAAGAACCTTTAGTTCGCTTGCACTTCTCAGAGCAGTACTTGACCTGATCCCAGGTTTTCGCCCAGGACTTTCGCCAAACCATCTCTCTGCCGCAGCGAAGACAAGTCTTACTAGGCAGATTCTCTTTCTTTACTCCGCGCAAACTAATCCGTTGATTCTGAGGCTGTTGCAGGTTCTGGGAAGACAATACTCAGCTTGCTTCTAGGTTGGTCCATCAGCTCAAACCAAGTGTTTCCAGCAGCGAGCTTCACCTCGGCGCCGCTCTCAGTGCTGAGTTTGATTCTTGAGTTGATTGCGCCTTTTGTCCAGATGGCCTTGAGGTAATAACCGTCGGTGAAGATATGTGCGACGCCGGTGTTATTCACAAGTTCGGCCTTGGGAATAGGACCGTATTTGGGATCGCGGAAACTTAGATCATGAGTCACTTCTAACACCACCACGTTCTTGCTCAGCAGCTGCTCTTCGTTTTGTTGAAGGTGGGGCTTGCCGTTCTGAGATCTGAACCAAGCCGGCTCTGAACTTGCTCCCCACGGAAAGCTTCCGGTTCCCACCTCCCACTCAGACAAAGTCTCTGGATACTTGACGCTGAAACTCAGCGCTGGTGTCCCCTCGCTTACTGCAGTTGGGATATCCCCGAAGCTGAGCTGGTCAACAGGGGCTGACTGCTGATCGGAGTAGAGCTGCTGCAGAAGTGGTGCTCTGAACAACAAATCCCAGGGTGCTCGCCTGCTCTTATCGCGGAAGTAGGTTTCATTGTCAGCTTCGGTATCCTCATCACTCATCACAAGTCCAGTTGCCTTAGCTGCCTGCTTGAATGGCGACTGGCCACCTGAGTAAACAAAGATTCCCCCGAATGGAGCAATTAGCAAGGGGTCGACGGGTCTAACGGAGCGAACTGGACCAATTTCTGCTGGAATCCTGGAGTGCCAAACGGGAAGAAGCCGAGTCATTCCTCCCTCAACCCGAGTTACAAAAACAATGTCTGCATCGTTTAGGGAAAGTTGTGGATATGAGTACTGGGTGTTGTCAACCTTGGCCATTACTGCCGGAAGTAGCAGTGCTGGGTTAGTTCCCTCTTCATACAGCACCCCGGTCAATGGAGCAGAAACAAAAACTGGCTCGGGTTCCTGTGTTTGAGTTTCGGTTGGGGTTGGAGTGCTAGCTGTAGTTGCTGTGCAGCCAGTCAAAAACAGTAATGAGGTAACAAGGATTGAAAGCTTGCGCATTCCAGTTAGTTTAGGGTCAATTTCCCTTAGCACTGCGCTGGTCAATTTCGGCAATCAGCTCTTCAACGAGCTTTTTGATTTGGTCTCGGATTGGCCTGACGGCCTCGACGCCTTTTCCGGCAGGATCGTCAAGCTTCCAGTCGAGGTACTTTTTTCCCGGATAAAAAGGACAGGCATCTCCGCAGCCCATTGTGATGACATAGTCAGATGCCCTGACATCCTCGTCGGTTAGGACTTTAGGTTTAGCTGAGGAGATGTCAATGCCGAGTTCATTCATGGCTGCTACCGCGGACGGGTTTACCTGATCAGCAGGCATTGTTCCTGAGGAGCGGACCTCAACGCGATCACCTGCTAGGTGCGAGAGAAACCCCTGCGCCATTTGGGAGCGCCCTGCGTTGTGAACGCAAACAAACATTACCGATGCAATCTTTTCGCTCATTGTGAGACCTTTCTGCTAACCAGTAGTGAAAAGAGAATTAGAGAAACCGCAAGACCCAGTAGTTGAGCGAGAGAAAACCAAAACGCGGAATCGAGGCTAATTGAAGAGGGAGCGTTTGAGAAAACTCTCCCTAGCGTTACTGCCGGATTGGCAAAGGCAGTGGAGGAAGTAAATAGGTGACCTGCAAGAATCCATAGCGAGACACCAGGTGCAATTAGTTCCTGCTTCGAAAAGTGAATGAGCAAAAGGACAATTAGAACCAAGCCACAGCTAGCAATTACCTCACCTACGAATGCTCCCGCACTTATTCGCTCCACCTGACTGAAAGCAAACATTTCACCAAACATTGCGTTGGCTAAAAATGCTCCGACCAATGCGCCAAGGAATTGGAACACTACGTAGAAAAATGCCAGCTTTACGGAGAGGTCCTTGCGAAGCAGAAGAGCCAAAGAAACTACTGGGTTGAAGTGGGCACCTGAAATTGGCCCAAAGATTGAAATTGTGACAAAGAGTACTGCCGCTACCGCCAGAGCAATCATGGTGAGTCCGAGCGCTGGGTCAGCTCCAAGAGCTGCCTGAGCAAAGCCAGCTCCCAAAACGGTAGCCACAATCAAGGCAGTTCCTAGGAACTCCGCTAGCAGCTTGGCGATCATGCTGTCCTTCAGACGGGGTTGTTATTCATAGATAAGTATCTATGATTAGCTATAGACAATCATCTATGTAGAAGGTGAACAAATGGCAACGAAAATTGCCCTCGACATCAGCCAGTGTGCCCCGGCACCAGGAATAGAGCCTCTGGCCAGAGAGCAAGCGACCGACATTGCGTCGCTCCTAAAGGCTGTTGCCGATCCCACCAGACTGCAAATCCTTGCCCTAATTAGGCAGGGAGAAAACTCTCAAGCCTGCACCTGCGATCTGACTGGTCCCCTGAATCTTTCCCAGCCAACTATCTCCCACCACATGAAAAAACTGACGGAGGTTGGCCTGCTTGAGGCAGAGCGCAAGGGCACCTGGGTTTACTACCGCATCAACAAAACAATTTGGAACCAAATAGCAAAGCTGTTCGACTAGGAGAAAAAATGAGCAAGTTAGAAATAGAAATCAGCGGGATGACCTGCGGGCACTGCGCCATGTCAATCAGTAAAGAATTGTCCCAGGTTCCTGGTGTGCATGTGATTGAGGTTAATCACCAGCAAGGAAAGGCAATTGTTGATGGCTCTGCTTCTGAAAGTGAGCTATCTGAGGCCGTTGAGAAGGCTGGATACACGGCAGTGAAGTTCGAGAAAGTCGATGCCTAATCAAATAGAGCTCGAGATTGAGGGTATGACTTGCACTGCTTGTGCGAGGCGAGTTGAAAAAAGCCTGAACAGTCTTGACGGAGTTAGCGCCTACGTTGACTTCGCTACTGAAAAAGCGCATGTCACCCTGAGTAAGCCAGTTGACCAAGAATCTCTCGCAAGCGCGGTAGATGATGCGGGTTACAAGGTAGGCAGTGGTAAGCCCGAACTTAGCTTGTTGCTTCCGAGAATTCTGATTGGCGCAGTTCTTTCGCTGTTGGCCGTGGTTTTCTCAATGGTGCCAGGATTCAGCTTTGACGGCAGTCAATTCTTGGTGTGGCTGATTTCAACTCCCGTAGTTGCCTATGTTGCATACCCATTTCATCTTGCAGCGCTAAAAAATCTGAGGCGCTTTGATTCCACCATGGACACTCTCGTCTCACTGGGATCGTTGTCTGCATATTTCTTTAGCGTCTATTTGGTTTTGGATGGTCACCCCCACCACTACTTTGAGGTGGCTGCCGTTGTCCCGACAGTTGTAATCATTGGTAGATACCTCGAGGTGAAAACCAGGCGGAGCGCTACCGACGCGGTCAGATCGCTGCTTAATGCTCTACCAGATCAAGCAACGGTAATCCGCGATAATCAACGCATCACCGTCAAAAGCTCCGAGCTGATGGTTGGGGATTTGATTGCTGTTGCAGCAGGCCAAGCAGTCCCTGCGGATGGTGAGCTTTGGTCAAACCATGCCTCTGTCGACAACTCCACCCTCACCGGTGAATCGCTTCCGCTAGAGCTATCCAAAGGCGATGTCCTAGCGGCCGGTGCAATCGTGGTCTCGGGCGAAGCTTTGATTACGGTAACGAAACCAGCTAAAGCCTCGCGTTTAGCTCAGATTGCCGATTTGGTGCGTGAGGCGACCGCGCAGAAAACAAAACTGGCATCCCTCGCGGATAGCATCTCACGATTCTTTGTGCCCTCGGTAATTGTTATTGCACTGAGCACATTTGCCATTTGGTTTATTTCTACCGGAAACGAGTTGAGGGCCTTTGAGGCTGCTGTTGCCGTTTTAGTAATTGCCTGTCCCTGCGCCTTGGGTATTGCAGTTCCTATGAGCCTCGTGGTTGCCACAGCAATTGGTGCTCGCAAATCTGTCGTAATTCGAAACCCGGATTCTCTTCGCAAGCTAGCGAAAATCCAAAAAGTTGTTTTCGATAAAACTGGAACTCTCACCGACGGAAAGTTAGCTGTAGTTCGAACTGCCTCACTGGGGGGTGCTGATGCACAAGAAGTACTGGAATTAGCAGCCGCTGTTGAACGAGGCTCAAAGCATCCCATAGCAATCGCACTCAGTGGATATGGAAATCTCACTGCAGAAAACATTCAGGAGCTGGCGGGGGTGGGCCTCGCGGGCGATGTTGCCGGTAAGCGAGTAAGTGTTGGTAAATCTTCCGAGGCTGAAAACCAAGCCGAATTGAATGCAGCATTAGCGGCCGCAGGACCTAACACTCTGGTCGTTGTTACTTGGGATGGCAAAGCTAGAGGCCTAATCGAGCTAAGCGATCAGATCAGAAATGGTGCTATTGAAACAGTTAGGGAGCTAAACAAGAAAGATTTGTCTGTGGCTCTGCTTTCTGGAGATAACCCAAGAAGAGTTAGGGATATTGCAGATGCACTAGGAATCAAGGAAGTTTTGGGCGGGGTATCTCCGGAAGAAAAGCTTCGATACCTCACCAGCTCTGAGAGCAAGATGGCGATGGTGGGTGATGGAATCAATGATGTCGCCGCTCTATCTGCCGCAGAGATTGGTATTGCGATGGGTAGTGGTTCACAAGCAGCCCAGGCTGCCAGTGACATCACTATCTTGGATGATGACCCAAGGAGAGTCCCATTCGCCCTCAGTCTTGGAAAACGCACCTACCGCAACATTTTGCAGAACCTGGGATGGGCTTTTGGTTACAACCTTCTGCTAATCCCAGTCGCAGCCCTTGGTCTTCTCAACCCCATGCTGGCTGGCTTAGCCATGGCCCTTTCCAGCGTTTCAGTAGTGCTGAATTCACTCAGACTTAAGTGGCAGGATTAGATACATAAATAAGGAGTGGCAATTGGTTTCAGCTGCCGATGAAAAAAGAGTCCTGGATCTAGTACCTGATCAGCTTTTGATTGCGGGAAAGTGGCAATCTGCCAGTGATGGCAAGACTTTTGAAGTTACCGACCCCGCCACCGGCAAAGTCCTAAAGACTATCGCCGATGCCAGCTTTGAGGACGGTCAGCTTGCGATGGCAGCAGCCCACGAGGCTCAGGAGGGTTGGGGTAAAACCGCTCCTAGAGTCAGGGCGGAGATTCTCAGGGCTGCATTTGAAAAAGTCACTCAGATGTCGGACGACTTCGCAACCCTGATGTCCATGGAAATGGGAAAGCCGTTTGCAGAAGCTAAGGGTGAAGTTGCCTACGGCGCTGAATTCCTGAGATGGTTCTCTGAAGAAGCTCCAAGAATTGATGGACGCTACACCACTGCCCCTGATGGAAAAAACCGTCTGCTCGTCCTAAAAAGACCAATCGGACCTGCGCTCCTAATCACTCCTTGGAACTTTCCTCTTGCTATGGCCACTAGAAAGATTGGGCCTGCGATTGCCGCTGGCTGCACATCCATACTGAAACCTGCAGCCCTCACTCCTCTGACATCACTGCTATTCGCCAAAGTTTTGCTAGAAGTTGGCGTTCCTGCAGGAGTTGTAAACGTAATTCAAACAACCAGGGTCCAGGACGTTACCGGGCCTCTGATCAAGGATTCGCGACTAAGAAAACTTTCTTTCACAGGATCCACTCCGGTAGGTAGAAAACTGATTGCAGATTCTGCAGAGCAGGTGCTTAAGGTTTCAATGGAGCTTGGTGGCAATGCTCCATTCTTAGTTTTCGAAGATGCTGATATTGACAAGGCTGTTGAAGGCGCAATGCTAGCCAAACTCAGAAACATGGGTGAGGCCTGCACAGCCGCCAACCGCTTCCTTATTCACGAAAGTGTCGTCGAAGAGTTTTCAACCAAGCTGACCGAAAGAATGTCAAAGCTGAAAGTCTCCAGAGGTCTGGAAGAGGGTTCCAACATAGGTCCACTCATCGATGAAAAGTCTCGCCAGGGTGTCCACGCTCTGGTTGAGGATGCGAAGTCAAAAGGCGCACAGGTTCTCCTGGGTGGTGTGGTTCCCAGTGGCGAGGGCTACTTCTATCCCCCAACAGTTTTGAAGAATGTTCCTGAGACCTGCGAGATTCTAAGCAATGAGATATTCGGTCCAGTTGCGCCGATCTGCACATTTAAGTCTGAAGACGAAGCCGTGAGAATGGCCAACAACACTGAGTATGGGCTCGTTGCCTATGCCTTCACCAAGGACCTCAACCGCGGTCTGCGACTTGCTGAAAGATTAGAAACCGGCATGTTTGGATTGAACACCGGATTGGTTTCCAACCCGGCAGGCCCATTCGGCGGTGTGAAGCAATCAGGTCTTGGACGCGAGGGATCTCGCGAGGGTATCGAAGAGTACCTCGAAACCGTCTACGTGGGAATTGCGGACCCAACTGCCTAGTCGCTCAGGTCAAGAACAAAATCCAAATTAGCGCCAAGGATTTTCTGATCTGAAGTCAAAAACAGCATTCCTCTGGATTTAGCGTGAGCGACCAGCATTGTGTCAATTGGATCAAAGGTGTCAATTGACACCAAGTGTTCAGAAGCCGAATCATCAAAGTGCAAAGGGCTAAAGCCAAGCGCTTTCAAATTCTCTGAAGTAATGAGAGATCTAAAGCTTGGCAAACGAAGATGCTTAAACTTGAGCTCGAAAAGACTGATAGATGAATAAAAAAGATTCGACGAGTCGAGAAGCTTTATTGTTTTTCTTCCAACCCGTTTGGATTGAGTTACGTAGAAATGGAGAGCATTCGTATCAAGCAGGAGACTTTTCATCCGCCAACTCTCTGATGGTTTGAACTAGCTGCTTATCCCGCTCACTAAGGATTTCATCCCACTCTTTTTTACTAAACAACGGAGCAAGAGCCTCCTCAGTCAGCTCCATTTCAAAGGGCTGGAATTCACCGAAGAGAGGTCTGGGTCTGGCCGGAATTGGCACAATTTCTGCCACAGGTTCACCATTCCGAGCAAGCTGTACCGTCTCGCCCGAAAGCGCTAACTCCAACAGCTGTGAGAGTTTGGTCTTTGCCTCATGCATGTTGAAAATGTGTGTCATGGTCTGAGCCTACATTAGCTAACCTTAGCTAAGCTACTCAGCTTGGAATTCTGGGGATAGCTGGGCATATTCTTGACCTGTGAAAAAGATTCTTTTCCTACACGGCTGGACCAACAGAAGGCCCCAGGGCCACTGGATGCGACTGGCTGCCTCCACCCTGAGAGGCCAGGGTCATCAGGTTTGGTATCCCCAATTTCCTAATCCAGATAGGCCTAACCCTCAGGAGTGGCAGGACCTACTTCGGCAAGAGAGCAACATGATGGATGAGGTGGAAGGCGAGGAGAAGATCTGCATTGCCCACTCCCTCGGAACTACGAACTGGCTATTTGGGGCTCTAGGAGACATTTACTCAGAACCATTTGACCGGGTGCTACTGGTAGCGCCGCCAGATCCTCAAATGACTGAAACCGCAGAAGGTATCGAAGGAGAGCCACTAGATCTAACTGATACAAACCTTGCACTGAAGAGTCGCCGGTGGTCAAAGGAGCTGGTCGTAATTGCCAGTGATAACGACAGGTGGCTACCCCGCTCGGTTTCGATATACGAAGCCTCGTTGGGTGTGCAGCCACTCATTTTTCCTGGCGCAGGGCACTTCTCCCTGGACGATGGCTGGGGTAACTGGGCTGGTCTGATCGAGTGGATTAAGACAAGCGACGCATCAAGTCTGCTAAAGCACTAAGAAATTTCTCTGATTTCACCAGTCTCCGGATGCCTTGGATTCCTAGCCCTGTAAATCAGATAAACCCATATGAGAAGTAGCCCCGAAACAAACCCCATGGAAAAAGTAGCAGCGATTGCAAGCTGTGGGTTTGCCAGAAGCATCAGAGTCAGAAGAGTTGGCGACAAGGCGGACAGTATTTTCGAGGGCATCATGATGTAACCCTGTCGCTGCCCAAAACGATCAGCTCCAAAAAACAAAAGCGGCAGAGAGCCTCGAATAAATGGATTAAGCCCAACTCCGATGCCGTGCAGGATGACAAAGGGTAGAAGTCCCGCATCACCAAATAGCCATATGCAGATGACACCAAGCGGGTGCGCCGCAATAGAAATAGCTGCCACCATGATTGGTGTTGCCCTCGGCCCCATGGCAACTAGCAAGACTCTCGCCAAAACTTGAAACGGACCTAAAAGAACAGATGCCAAAAGCGCAAGCTCAACCGATGCCCCCAGTTCTCCAAGCATGAAAGGAAGAGTTGTGTTCACTGAGGAAACGATGAAACCTTCAAGGGCAAACATCAAGGCAAAGACAATCAGTAGTGGATCAAATCGGAACCTCCGCTTGATCATCTTCCGGATAGGGCCGGTCATATCTGGAATTTCCTTGGCTTCCGACCGCGGGATTGTCAGATGCAGCGGCAGCGCAAGAACTAGATGTGCGATTGCCCAGAACCAAATAGCCTCCCTCCAACCAAACTCATTGAACAAAAAAGTCGTTAGTGGCCAGGAGATAGTTGATGAGAAACCGGCAAAAACGGTGATTCCCGCAATAACGGAGTTGGATTTTTTGCCAAAAAAGTTCACGGCCGTGGCGAAAGCCGCGTCATAGTTACCCATCGAGCCACCGATACCAATAAAGAACCAGGCAATAAATAGCTGAATGGGTTCAGTTGCTGTTGCGAGCAGAGCAAGGCCGATGAAGAAGGCAACCGACCCGAAAGGTAGAACCTTTCTGCCACCAAGCTTGTCGATGAACTTGCCAATTCTTGGCCCCATCAGTCCCGAAACGAGAAGTGAGACTGTAAATGCCCAAAAAAAAAGTTCAGTGGTGATTGCTAAAGACGCCGAAATCGGAACAGCCAGGACAGCTGGAATGTAGAAACCTGATCCCCAGCTAATGATTTGCGTAAAGCCCAGTCTGATGGTGAGCCTGGTCGTTGGTTTCAACTATCACCTCTCAGACTGGATAAAGTCTAGTTCTTGCCATTAACCTCTTATGTGTGCGCACTCCCCTGGCTTACCTAAACGGCATCAAGCATCCGGAGGCTTTCCACGGAAATGGGAAAACCAGGAACTTCTTCGAGGGCTGGTATTTCAAGATTGTCTCTGAAGACCAGTCGCAGAAGTGGGCAGTAATTCCGGGAGTGTTTCGTGGCCTTGGCGGCTCAAGCAAGGACGAAGCCTTCGTGCAGGTTCTAGATGGCTCTACCGGAAGAAGTTGGTATCACGTTTATCCCGTTGACCAATTCAAAGCAAGCGATACATCCTTTGATGTCACCATTGGTGACAATCACTTTTCTTCTAAAGGTGCGACGTTGAACCTGCCCCAGCTTCAGGGAAGGATAGAAATAACCAGTGAGCTCAAGCCATGGCCCGTTACTCTCGCCAGCCCAGGAATCATGGGCTGGTATGGACTTGTGCCTTTCATGGAGTGCTTCCACGGCATAGTTTCCTTTTCCCACTCACTAGCCGGCGAGCTAAAGGTCGAGGGTAAGCAGATTAGTTTTGACTCAGGTAAGGGCTATATCGAAAAAGACTGGGGAAGAAACTTTCCCTCCGGTTACATCTGGCTGCACAGCAACCACCTAGCGCTACGCGAAGATGCATCTCTAATTGCATCAGCAGCCATAATCCCCTGGCTCGGCAAACCATTCAGAGGTTTTATTCTTGGACTGCACCACTCTGGAAAACTTCACTCCTGGACCACCTACAACAAATCAACAGAAGAGTGGCTAAAGATCGATGACAGCCACATTAACTGGAAAGTCAGTGGACCTTCAGGAGAGCTCGAACTAAAAGCAGAGAGAAAGCGCGGCGGGCTCCTTCATGCTCCTCTGCGCGAAGCTATGCATAAAAGAGTTGAGGAAACTCTGGATGGTGTAGTTGAGGTCACTCACACACAGGGTGGCAAGATCCTCCTCTCCGCCACCGCCACCACCTGTGGCATGGAGGTATTCGGAGATATCGAAAGACTGCTGAGAATCTAGATGAAGAAAACCGCACTCATCACTGGTGGCAGCTCTGGCCTTGGACTAGCGAGCGCCGAAGCACTCGCTAGTGAAGGCTTCAATCTCATTCTCGTTGCGCGAAGGGAAGCAAGACTGATCAAAGCCGAAGCTGCGCTCAAGTCCAAATTCCCTGAAGTTGACATCAAATCTGCCGTGCTGGATATTGCTGACCAAGCAGCGGTGAGAAAGTTTGCAGCATCAATCACAGGACCAGTAGATGTCCTTATGAACAATGCGGGTCTTATGGGTCCTGACTTCTCGCTTTCCCCAGAGGGAATCGAGTCTCAAATGGCAACTAACCACCTGGGGCATTTTCTTCTAACCCAGCTGCTATGGGAAAACCTAGAGAGTGCAGCTGGGCGAGTTGTTTCACTAAGTTCGGTAGTCCACCGCAGATCCAAGCTGCAGGCTGAAAGCTCTGCGGAGATTAGAGGTGCAGATGCCCCCTATAACCGCTGGGGCAGATATGCAGATAGCAAACTTGCCTGCCTTTTCTTTGCTAGAGAGCTAGATACCCGAGCAAAGCAGTCGGGCTCTAAAGTGAAATCAATTGCCGCTCACCCAGGCTGGGCCAAGACTGGTCTGCAGGAAAACTACCCCAACACCTTTGATTTCCTAGCTCAAACTGCAGTCACCGGTGCCAGAAGTCAGATTCAGGCAGCCCTAGATCCAAAACTAAACGGCGGAGAATTCATCGGACCAAAATATGAAGCCTGGGGAAATCCAAAACTTATCGAGGGAAGTAAACACTCGCGCAACCTAGAGGTAGCCCAAAGGCTATGGAAAATCAGCGAGGAGCTCACCTCAAGTAAGTTTCTACCCTGAGGGTAGGCTTTACATATATAGGAGTATCCCCTTGCAGCCAGAAGACATAGTCGGTTCGAAGATCACGAATCAAAGCCTCAGGCGCTGGCTTCACTCTCTTCCCGGCGTTGACAAGGTTGGCCTTGAGGCTAGAGCGGCGTCGCTAGCTACCAGATCAATAAAGACTGACTCGAAAGCCTGGGCGCTAGATATGGCAATCCGAATGATGGATTTGACCACCCTGGAGGGCATGGACACCCCTCAGCGAGTTCGCTCTCTTTGTCTTAAAGCCATAACTCCAGACCCGGATGACTTGGACTGCCCATCACCGGCTGCTATCTGCGTCTATGGAGATATGGTCAAGCATGCCAAGGATGCTCTTGGTAAGTCAGGCATCTATGTTGCTGCAGTTGCAACAGCTTTCCCATCGGGAAGGGCAAGCCTCAAGGTCAAACTCCTGGATACCAAAGAGGCGGTAGCTGCAGGCGCTGATGAGATTGACATGGTTATCGACAGAGGAGCATTTCTGTCCGGTGACTACCTAGAGGTCTATAAACAAATTCAGCAGGTGAAGCTTGCTTGCAAAAAGCCAAATGGTAAATCCGCTCACCTCAAAGTCATATTGGAAACAGGAGAACTGCAGACCTATGACAACATTCGCAGAGCGAGCTACTTGGCAATGCTTGCCGGAGCTGATTTTATAAAGACATCAACCGGTAAAGTCACCGTCAATGCCACCCTCCCAATCACTCTCTTGATGCTTGAAGCTGTCAGGGATTGGCATGAGGAAACAGGAATTGCAATTGGAGTTAAGCCCGCTGGTGGAATCAGGTCAGCTAAGGATGCACTGCGTTACCTGGTTGTCGTGAAGGAAACCGCTGGAGAGAAGTGGCTCAATCCAGATTTGTTTAGATTTGGAGCATCGAGCCTGCTTAACGATGTTTTGATGCAGCGCAAGAAACTAAGCAGTGGTAACTACTCCGGTAGTGACTATGTGAGTGTGGACTAGGAGAGAAATGTTCGAGTATTCACCAGCCCCAGAGGCTAAATCAATAGTGAAGTTCCAAGACTCCTACGGTCACTACATCGGTGGCAAGTTCGTCAAGAGCGCAAAGAAGTATGAAACCATCAATCCCGCAACCGAAGAAGTACTAGCAACTATCTCCTACGGTGGAGCAAAAGAAATTGACCTTGCGGTGAAAGCTGCAAGAGGTGCCTACGAGAAAACTTGGAGCAAGCTCACCGGATCGCAGCGGGGCAAGTATCTTTACCGCATTGCCAGGATCCTTCAAGAAAGAGCGCGAGAATTCGCTGTCGCTGAAACTCTGAACAACGGCAAGCCAATCAAGGAAACCCGAGACTTTGATATTCCAACCGCTGCCGCCTGGTTCTTCTACTACGCCGGATGGGCCGACAAGCTTGACTACGCAGGACTAGGTCCCAACCCGAAGGCTCACGGCGTAGCAGCTCAGATCATTCCCTGGAATTTCCCGCTGATGATGCTGGCTTGGAAAATCGCACCTGCTCTGGCTGCGGGAAACACCGTTGTCCTCAAGCCTGCTGAGTCCACACCGCTGACGGCCCTGATGTTCGCCGAAGTTTGTGAACAGGCAGAACTCCCAGCAGGTGTTGTAAACATCGTGACTGGATTTGGAGACACGGGTAGTGCGCTTGTGAATCACAACGGAATTGAGAAGGTTGCTTTCACAGGCTCAACCGAGGTTGGTCGAATAATTGCCAAGCAAATAGCTGGCAGCAAGAAGAAAGCGACACTAGAGCTTGGTGGCAAAGCGGCAAACATTGTTTTTGATGATGCGCCTATTGATCAGGCAGTTGAAGGAATAGTCAACGGAATCTTCTTTAACCAAGGTCACGTTTGCTGCGCAGGTTCGAGACTTCTTCTTCAGGAATCTATTCAGGCTGAATTTCTCAAGAAACTCAAGCGACGCATGGGGACCCTCCGCGTTGGTGATCCGATGGATAAGAACACTGATGTTGGTGCCATCAATTCAGAAGCACAGCTCAAGAAGATTGACAAGCTCGTCAAACAAGGAGTCAAAGAAGGTGGCACCGCTTGGGCTCCGCAGTGCAAGCTTCCCAGAAATGGTTTCTGGTATGTGCCAACCATCATCACTGGAGTCTCTCCTGCGAACACAGTTGCTCGAGAGGAAATCTTCGGACCTGTGCTTAGCGTGATGACTTTCCGCACACCAGCCGAGGCAGTGACCAAAGCCAACAACACCCCCTATGGTCTTAGCGCTGGAATCTGGACTGAGAAGGGTTCAAGAATTCTGAAGCTTGCGGATCAGCTGAATGCCGGCGTGGTCTGGGCCAACACCTTTAATCAATTTGATCCAACCAGTCCCTTTGGAGGATTCAAAGAATCAGGCTATGGAAGAGAAGGTGGTCGTCACGGCCTCCTCGCATACCTGAGAGGAGGTGCCAAGTGAGACTGGATGTGAAGAAGACCTACAAACTCTTCATTGGAGGTAAGTTTCCCCGCAGCGAATCTGGCAGGTCCTATGAAGTTCTAGATTCCAAGGGCAACCACATAGCCAACGCCGCCAAGGCATCCCGCAAGGATGTCAGGGACGCTGTCGTTGCGGCCAGAGCTGCCCTGCCGGGTTGGGAGGGCGCCAGCGCTTACAACCGTGGCCAGATTCTCTACCGCATTGCCGAAATGCTCGAAGGTCGCAAGGACCAATTCGTGCAGGAAATAAGACTGCAAACAGGAAAATCAATTGCTGCTGCAACCAAAGAAGTAGAAAATGCCATCGACAGCTGGGTTTGGCACGCCGGCTGGTCAGACAAAATCGATTCAGTTGCAGGAAGCATGAACCCGGTTGCTGGGCCTTACTTCAACATTTCCACCAATCAACCAACCGGAGTTGTTGGAGCTTTTGCCCCACAGGACAGCGCTCTGCTGGGACTGGTGAACACAATTGCCCCCGCGATTGTGTCGGGAAACACGATTGTGGTTGTCAGCAGCGAGTCACTTCCCCTTAGTGCAATAACTCTGAGTGAGGTATTGGAAACCTCGGACCTCCCAGGTGGTGTTGTGAACATCCTCACCGGTAACGCAAAGGAATTAGGTAGCTGGATTTCCTCTCACATGGACGTCAACGCTGTCGACCTCGAAGGAAGTGACTCTCCTGCTGAACTAGAGCTACTCGCAGCAGAAAATCTAAAGCGAGTTATTAGGTCAGGAATTTACGGCAGAGCTGGAGCAACTGGATCGCTGCAGCACATCCTCGACCTAATGGAAGTAAAAACTGTCTGGCACCCCAAGGGTCACTAGGGCTGTCCGCCTGCTTTAGTAACAGCTGCTGCTGCAAATCTGTTTGCAGCAATTAGAGAATCGCTGATGCTATCCCCGGCAAGTCTCATAGCTAAGTACTTTGCTGCAAATGCATCCCCCGCACCAGTTGGGTCAACAACACTAACTTTTTCTGAAGGGATGCTCATCACACCTAGAGCTTCAGCGCCACTTTCACCCCTGGTGACAATTACCTCGGAGAAGTCTTTTGATAAATCTCTTCCCTGGCTGAGCAGTTCACATTCCTCCTGATTAGGAAAGAGAATGTCGGAACCTGCGATGGCAGCCAAAAAGTTTTCTACCCCGAACTTCGAGATAAATGATGTGCTGCCTGGGTCCACAGCTACCAAAGCACCAGCTCTTGAAGCTATATCGATAAGCCGCTGAGTCTTCTCGATTCCCATAGAAATCACTGAGTAACCGGAGATGTAGAGCACATCGAAGCCGCTCATGTTCAGGTCCTGGATTTCGAGGTTTTGATTAGCTCCGCGATCTGTGAAAAAGGTGCGGCTGTTTCCCTCAACCAAAACCACAATTCGGCCGGTGGGTAGGTCCGAATCTGCTTGAAGATTTGGCGCTACGCCTACCGAGTTGAAGTAGGTGGCCAGACGGCTCAGGTCGGAGCTATTAACCCTGGCTGTTAGCTCTGTTGATACCCCTAGTGAGGCAAGCCAAACTGCAAAGTTTGCTCCTGACCCACCAGGGGTAGCGGAAATCTGAGATTGATTGTCGGTGTTTTCCTGCCTCTGTGCTCCAGCAATAACAATGATGTCCTCGATGACATCACCAATCACCATGACTTTTTTCAAGCCAGCGCCTTTGCAATTTCTCCAGCAAGACGGACATTATTCATGGCAAGCTCAAGATTTACTTCTAATGATTTGCCCTTGGATGCCTGCACGATGTATTGAAGCAGGAACGGCGTTACCTCTTTGCCGCGAACTCCGGCTTCATCAGCGGCCCTAAATGCCTGAGCCAAGACCGCATCATGCTCGCTTTTTTCCCATGCCTTTTCTTCCGGAACAGGATTTGCAACCACCAGCGCAGAATTTGATCCACTTTGTCTTTGTGAGGCAAAGATTGCAGCAATTTCCTGTGGGGTATCTACCTGCCAGTCAAGAGTGAATGAGGAAGTAGGAAGCCAAAAACTTGGAAAGGTCTTTGTCCTATAACCAACAACTGGAATGCTTAGCGTCTCAAGTCTTTCCAGGGTTGCAGAAATATCGAGCACGCTCTTTACACCGGCGCTAACAACAACAATTGGAGTTTGGGCAAGTGTTGAAATGTCAGCTGACTCATCAAAGGTTTCACTGGCTCCCCTGTGAACACCGCCTAAGCCACCTGTTGCAAAAACTTTGACTCCCGCTTGAGCGGCTAGATGAGCTGTGGCGGCAACCGTAGTTGCACCACTTAGCTTCTTAGCTGCAAGGATCGGAAGATCCCTAACGGATGCCTTAGGAATATCTTGATTGGCTATCAGCTCAAGCTGATCCGCTGATAGGCCGACGGTGGGGACGCCTTCAATAACAGCAACTGTTGCTGGAACGACTGCAGCTGATCGAAGAATCTCTTCGAATTGCCTTGCCGCTTGCATATTCCTCGGTCTTGGCAATCCATGGGAAATGATTGTTGATTCCAGCGCTGCAACAGGGCGGTTGGCTTTGATTGCCTCCATCACTTCTGGATGGATATTCAGCCCGGTTTGCATTTTCAAAATATGCCTTTCTTGGCTTGGGTAATTCTATGGCGGTCAGAAGTAGTACATGATTGAGGGGTGAGGAATTCAAATGGCTAGGAGGCCCTGGCTACTGACCCAGCTCGGCCAGAGGCTTGCTGTCCTAGCTGTGTTTGCACTTTCGATAATGGCCATAGTTCCAGCCATCAATCAGGTGAACCTAGACACAGGTCGACAGGTTCCTCAACTGGACACGGCCAACGTAAGTTACTGCGAGCTCAGCGCCTGCGGATCTATCGAGACGATGGCAGGCCTAGTGATTACAGATGAGATTGAAATCAGCGAATCTGATTACGGCACCAAGGTGCGAATCAGGGTTATTAATGCCGGTCGCTTAGTTGGTGAGCGGGAAGTTTGGGCCCAGGTCAGAAGCCAAGAGGGAAAGCTGGTTGAGGGGATGCGGACGAAGCTAAATCTCACTGATCAGGGCCCGCAACACGTCGAATTCCAATTCTCGGGAACCTCCCAAGAACTGGCGGATTTACGGGTATTTCTGGGCTTCTAGCGTTACCAAACCGTTACCTTTATCAGGATTTTCACAGATTAGGGCTAGGTTGTTAACGGATGTAGGTCGAGCAATGGGGCTTAGAAGACCTCTTTTATAGCCCCTTCGGCTTACGCCTAATTAGGCCGAAAGGATAAACAATACAAATGAGTGAAGCCGGATATTCGGTGGTATTCAACATGCTCTCGCTTGGTATCGCGAGCATGTTGTTCACTACAACCTTCCTCCTGGTAGCACGCGAGCGAGTACTACCTCGTTACCGCATGGCAGTCATGGTTTCCGCGACTGTTACCGCGATCGCTGCTTACCACTACTTCAGAATGTTTGACAGCTTTGTGCACGCATTCGGACCTGGCGCAATTGAAGGAGCTACCTACAACGTTGGTTACCGCTACGTTGACTGGTTCCTAACTGTGCCACTGCTACTGGTTGAGACCGTTGCAGTTCTATCGCTTGCTCGTGCAGCACAGCGTTCACTACTGATGCGTCTAGTACCTGCTGCAGCCCTGATGATCGCACTTGGTTACCCAGGTGACGCTCAGATTGACCTCTGGGGCGTAACTCCTCCAGTATGGGGTCTGCTATCGACCATCCCATTCCTCTACATCCTCTACGTTCTGTTCATCGAGCTGGGCAAGTCCCTCGAGCGTCAGAGCGCAGCTGTTGTAAGAAGAATCAAGGAACTACGCCTGTTGCTTCTTGCAACCTGGGGTGTATACCCAATTGCCTTCATTGCAAACATGAACGCAACCGGCTTCGACGAGGCTGGATTCGTACTGCGTGAGACTGGCTACACCATTGCCGACATTCTGGCAAAGTGTTTGTTCGGTCTCGTTATCTTCTCGATCGCTCGTATCAAGAGTGCCGAGGATGACGCAGAGTTTGCAAAGACTGAGTTCAAGGACTAAGTCGTCCTAAACATAAGACCCCGGAGAATTCCGGGGTTTTATGTTTTTAACCATTTACTAGTAACCTCATCACGTGGCCAAATTCTCGGAAAGCGACTGGGAAGAGTTCGTCGCATCTCGGCGCACCACGCGAGACTTCTTGAGTAAAGATGTTCCTGATTCGCTGATTGATGAATTACTTACCGATGCAATGACCGCTCCCTCTTGGTCAAACACCCGGCCCTATTTAGTTGGCATTGCCAAAGGTGAAAAAAGAGATCGAATTAGTAAGGAACTACTGAACCGTTGGGAGGCGGCAGGTAAAGCCCTCAAGGGTGGCCTACTTGGTAGAGCGAAACTTCTCTTTACAAGGTATGGCCTTCCTACAAGTGACTACAAGGTCTTCAGGCCATACCCGAAAGATTTGGTTCCAAGGCAGCAACGCGTTGGCGCTGAGCTCTATGGGCTGCTTGGCATAAAAAGAGACGACCAGGTGGCTAGGCAAGCACAGTGGGCTAGGAACTACGAATTCTTTGGTGCTCCTGTTGAGCTTTTTATCTTTACCCACTCCGGACTTGGAGAGTATTCCGTTTCAGACGCGGGACTGTTCATGCAGAACCTGATGCTCGGAGCCCACGCTAGGGGACTTGGGACATGCGCACAGGGTGCAGTAGCACTGTGGGCTGATCCGATTCGCAAAGAATTCCAAATACCTAAGGGATACAAACTGCTCTGCGGCATTGCCATCGGCTACCCTTCCGACCACAAAGTAAACAGCTTCCAGGCAGAAAGACTTTCAATCGAGGAGATCAAGCTCAAGGATGCTTAGCTTCACTGATTCAGATTTTGTTGCTAATCCCTATCCCCAGCTGGCGGAGCTTAGGAAAATTGGAAAACCGATTTGGCACGAAGAAACAGGGATGTTTCTTGCTGCGAGATACAAAGACGCCAATGCCGTTCTCAGAAATCGATCACTGGGCAGAATCTTTTCTCCTCGGACTCCCGAGAGTGATTGGGAAACTTTCAATTACCTTCACGCGGACTCCATTTTGGATTCCGAACCACCAAAGCACACGAGGCTTCGCTCTTTAGTGATGAAGGCATTCAATCCCAAAAGAATTGAAGAGCTCCGTCCAAACATTGAGCGAATTACCAATCAGCTTCTGCAAAGAATCGAGCAAAAAATCAGCTCGAATGGAGAGTTCGACCTAATCGCTGACTACGCAGAGCCTCTTCCAGTAATGGTCATTGCTGAACTACTTGGCTTTCCAGAGCAGGATGAGCATCTACTCAGACCCTGGTCACAGGCGATTGTGAAGATGTATGAACCGGCTCCAACGGAGGAGCAAAAGGCTGATGCCAGAAGGGCGAGCAATGAATTTGCCGCCTACGTTCACGCGCTCATGGTGGAAAGGCAAAAAGAGCCTGGAGCAGATTTAATTTCAGAGCTGGCAATTGTGGAAGAGCAGGGTGAGAAACTATCTGCTCACGAACTAATTGCCACCTGCGTATTGCTCCTAAATGCAGGGCACGAGGCCAGTGTGAACGGTTTTGGTAATGGCCTGGTTGCTGCGCTGAGTAATGAAGAGCAATGGACAAAACTAATTTCTAACATCGACAGGCTCACTGATACCGCTGTTGACGAGTTCCTCAGATTTGATGCTCCCCTACATCTTTTCGAGCGCACTGCCACGGAAGAAGTTGAGGTGGGTGGGGTGACAGTGAAGCCTGGTCAAAAGATAGCCGCCCTACTTGGTAGTGCCAATCGTGACGAGGAAATCTTCGAAAATGCAGATCGACTAGATCTAGCTCGCTCACCAAACCCGCACATAGGTTTTGGTGCCGGCATTCACTTCTGTATTGGTGCACCCCTGGCTCGGCAGGAGATGCAAATCTCCCTACCAGCGCTTCTTCATCGTTTCCCAAAACTCGAATTGGCCCAGACACCGCTGAGGCGCCCAACATTTGTCCTCAGAGGCTACGAAAAGGTGATGGTTAGGGCCTAGCCCTTAGTCGAACCGAGGGTGAGGCCAGAAACAAATTGCCGTCGCATGACAAAAAACACGATCAGCGTTGGGATTGCAGCAATCATTGCACCGGCCGCTAAGAGGTTGTAGTCGGTAACGAATTCACCCTGCAGCCTGCCAAGAGCTGAGGTGATTGGTCGCTTGCTGTCTGTTGACATCAGCACCAGAGCCCAGAAGAAGTCGTTATAAATCCAGGTCGTCATAAGCACAGCCAGCGATGCCAGCGGTGGTCTGAGAAGCGGCAGCATCACGCGGAAATAGTGAGTAAAGACATTGGCTCCATCGACCATCGCCGATTCTGAAATCTCTTTCGGAATTGTCTTCATGTATGAGGACAGCACAAAAGTTGCAAATCCCATTTGGAAAGCCACATGTATTAGAACTACACCCCAGTGATTGTCATATAGGAATCTCCTATCCCCAACAAGATCGCCCAGGGCCAGGTAAATCTTGAAAACAGGAATGAAAACTAGCTGAGCAGGCAGAAGGTTTCCCGCCGTAAAGAGCAGCAGCATTGCGACATTAAACCTAAATGAGTAACGGGTGACTACAAAAGCTATCAATGAGCCGAAGAGAAGCGTTAGAAAAACAGCCGGGATAGTAATCAACGCCGTATTGGCAAAATACGTTGGCAGCTCCATGCGATCAATAGCAGATTCGTAGTTAAATACTCCGAGCTCCTGTGGAGGTGAAAAAACCCCGCCAGCTCTTATTTCCGAATATGGTCGAAGTGAAGACCAGAGGGTCCACAGCACAGGGAAAATCCAGAGAATGGCAAAGATTCCGATGAAAAGTGAAATCAGCCTGTCTTTTATGTCTTGCGCATAAAGTTTTTTCTTGTTCTTTGGACGTGCTGCTGTGCTCACTTGACATCCTCCTTAAACTGCTGCTGGAGGTAGGTAATAATCGGAACAATCGAGAGCAGGAAGAGAATAACTGCATAGGCAGCTCCCTTCATTGAAGCACCTTCACCTGCGATGTTGTTGAAAACAAGAACACCAAGGATGGGAAGTCCTCCAGAGGACCCATAGATGATGTAAACCATGTCAAATGCTCTTAAGGACTCAATAATTGTGATAACAATCACAATGATGTTGACCGGCTTCATTGCCGGGAAGACCACCTTGCGGAATGTTTGCCATTCAGTCGCACCATCGATAGTGGCCGCCTCCCTTAGAGCAGCATCTATTGCCTTTAGTCCAGCTAAATACAACAGCATGATGTAGCCAATGTGGCGCCAGGAGGCCATGATCATGATGACCCAAATGTTGTAGCGATCATCCCCAAAGAAGGAAATTGCCTCCGCGATAGGTAGCCCCAGTAAACCGTTTACGAAACCATCTGGACGAAGTAAGAAATTCCAAATGATTCCAGTCACTGCTAACGAGAGAACCACAGGCAGGTAGTAGGCGGATTGGTAGAACTTGTGTCCGCGGATTTGGCGATCAATTTGATAAGCCAGCAGAACGCCCAGGGGTGTAGCAATAAAGAAAAACCAAAGGAGCCAGACTGTGTTGACCCTTAGTGCATCCCAAAAAATCGGCGTGTTGAAGAAAATGTTTTCATAATTTGCCAAGCCAGCCCACTGAATATCTTCAAGGCGAATACCGGTCCAGTAGGTGAATGAAAGGTAGATGGTGGCAATCGCTGGGAACCAGACGAGCGCGATGTGCAGAAAGGTTGGGATTCCAATAAAGAATCCGAGGGTTACTTTGTCAGATTTTGAAAAGAAACGACGACGCCGAGGATTACTCAGCGCCGTCGTCTCAGTTGTCATGCCCTTTAGCTTAAGCCAGTGGAGGCAGTGCGTCCCACTGTGACTGTAGCGACTCCAGGATCGAGTCAGTGCTCGATGGGTCCTTGAACCAGCTCTGGAAAGCTGGGCCAACGACTGGTCCCGCAAAGTCTGGACGAGTGTCACGGTCGAGGAACTGAGTGATGTACTTAGCCTCGTTCATAACTGCCAGCTGCTGTGTCTGGAATGCGTCATAAGCACTGGTGTCTTGGCCCTTGTTAGCAGAGGTCATTGGAATACCAGTGTCCAGCATTGCCTGAACACCTTCCATGTCTCCTGCGAACTTAATCAGGTCCTTACCACCGTCGTTATTAGCACCATTCTTAGCTACACAGAATCCATCAATCGGTGCATCAATGGTGTCGCGAGCGTAGTCAGGGTTGATTTCTGGGAATGGGACGATCCATAGGTCGTCATAGTCTTCCTGGCTCTGCTCGAGGAAGTTAGCTCCGAACCATGAACCGTTGAAGAAGAAACCAGCCTGCTTCTGAAGTAGTAGTTGCATGGCTCCATCCCACTCTAGGTCTAGAACGTTTGTATTCATGTATGGCAGCAACATCTCCCAGTGACGGAATACTTCCTTAACGCGGTCATCGGTCCACTTCTCGCGACCTGCAAGTAGGTCAACGTGGAACTGGTATCCGTTGATACGTGCGTTAAGAATGTCGAAAGTTCCCATTGCTTCCCAGCCACCCTTGTCGGCAGAGGCAAGACCGATTAGTCCCTTGGCCTTTAGCTCACCAAGCGCCATCATGAAGTCATCCCAGTTGTAGATGTCTTCTGGGTTCATTCCGATTTCAGCCATCATTGACTTGCGGAAGTGAAGACCCCATGGGTACCAGCTCTGTGGTACGAAGTACTGCTTACCATCTAGACCGGTTGAGGCAATTTTGTAGCTCTCGTTGTACTGGTCGCCGATCTCATTCCATACGTCAGAGATGTCAACCAGAAGTCCCTGTGCAGCAAAGAACTGCATACGGAAACCGGCCATCCACTGGAAGCAGTCGTCTGGTGTTCCCTGCAGGTACTGTGACAGGTTGTTCTGGAAAGCGTTGGATTCGGTTGCGTTGTAGGTGACTTCATTACCAGTCTTGGCAGTGTAGGCAGCAATTAATCCCTGCAACTGCTTAGTTGGTGACTCATCAACGGTACGTGCACCGAAGGCGATTGGGCCTGTGCTACCACCTGTGGCACATCCGGCCAGCATGGTCGCACCTGCGATACCGAGACCACCAGCTGCGGCGCCCTTTAGAACGAGGCGACGGTCAACTTCGTGGTTCGAGATTTTGTTCAGCATTGAACCTCCTATTTGGACTCTTAGTATCAATCTAGCCCCGCAAACTCGCGGAACTTGGCTCATTTCATAACAAAATAATCACAAACGAACAATTCTGAACAATAGAGGACAAGTCAGAACATTTTTTCCAGCATAGACTCCTCCCATGGCCAGTAAACACGCGGATGTGGTGATCATCGGGGGTGGTCACAACGGCCTGGTTGCGGCTGCCTACCTAGCTAAGGCTGGCAAAAAGGTCGTTGTCCTGGAAAGGCTCGATTACTTCGGCGGAGCTGCCACCAGCGCCAAGGCCTTTGATGGAATCGAGGCCAAACTCTCCCGCTACTCCTACCTCGTGAGCCTGCTTCCCAGCCAAATCATCAAGGATCTTGAACTAGAGGTCGAGCTGGCTCCACGCCGCTACTCCTCTTTCACGCCTAACCCCCTGGGGTCAGGTTCTCTTTTGATAGATAGACAAGATCAAGAGGCAACGAGGGCCAGTTTCGAGTCAATCGCAAGTAGTGACTTTGCTGCTTGGCAAACCTTCTATGACAAAACCACTGAGCTGGCTAAGAAACTTTTCCCTACCGTTCTACATCCACTCAGTCGAAGATCTGAGGTCCTTCAGAGCCTGGGAGAGCTAAGCAGTTTCATCACAACTCCCATAGGAAGTCTGATTGAAGAAACTTTTGAGTCAGATTTAGTTCGTGGCGTTGTGATGACCGATGCTTTGATTGGAACTTATTCGCCTAACATCGACGAGAGCCTGCAAGCAAACAAATGTTTTCTCTATCACGTCATAGGCGGCGAGACTGGTGATTGGAATATCCCGGTTGGTGGCATGGGAGCCATCACCGCGTCAATGAAAAAATCCGCCCAGAAATTTGGGGCAGAGCTGATAGCAAATGCAGATGTGGGATCAGTAACTCCGGAGGGATTGGTCACTTATATGCATGACAATCAGGAAAAGCAAATTAGCGGGGAATTTGTTTTGGTGAATGCCGCTAGAGATCAACTGAACCAACTGCTCAAGAAGAAAACCGAAAAAATTGAAGGCGCACAGGTCAAGGTGAACATGCTGCTAAAGAGACTTCCCGCGCTCAAAGATGGCACCAACCCCGAAGCTGCATTCGGTGGGACGTTTCACATAAACGAAAACTACTCTCAGCTGCAAAATGCTTATGAGCAAAGCGCCACGGGCGAGATTCCCAATCCACTTCCCTGTGAGATCTACTGCCACACCCTCACTGATCCAAGCGTTCTCTCTGAATCTCTCAAGAAGCAGGGAGCTCACACACTAACTGTCTTTGCCCTGCACACACCGCACTCCCTTACTCATGCAACAGACAATGTTGTGCTTAGGGAAAAACTAGAGAGTGCGGTGATTGACTCCTTGAACTCGGTTTTGGCCGAGGACATCAGGCCGCTATTGATGCTGGATAGTCAAGGAAAACCCTGCATCGAGACCAAGACCACCAAGGACCTAGAGGATGCGCTAAAGCTTCCCGGTGGAAACATCTTCCACGAGCCGCTCTCCTGGCCCTTTGCCGAAGACGACGAAGAGCTAGTGACTCCAGCTCAGCGCTGGGGAGTTTCGACAGAAAACGAAAGGATTCTGCTCTGCGGTTCTAGTGCGAGGCGCGGCGGCGCCGTCAGCGGAATAGCTGGTCATAACGCAGCGATGGCAGTTTTAGAAAGTTAGACCTTAACCTCGGCCAGCAGCTCATTCACCATCGGCACGACCTTCGTCGCATAAAGCTCAATAGTTTTCATCTGCTTGCTGTGTGGCATTGGGCCATTTGCATACTTCAAATCGAATCGAGAAGCTCCAAGTGAACTAATTGCATAAGCAATTTTTCTGGCAACAGTCTCAGGAGATCCAACATAGAGCGAACCTCCGTTGACTTCGGAAATGTAGTGCATCTTGGTCATCGGTCCCCAGCCGCGCTCTCTGCCAATTCGACCAAAAGCACTCTCGTAGTGAGGCCACTGCTCTTCAATTGCTTGCTCGTCTGTTTCTGCAATGTGACCAGGTGAGTGAATAGAAATTGGAAGCTGCGGTTGTCCATTCTTATCAAGAGCTTCACGATAAAGATTTGCATAAGGAGCGAATCTCGCTGGATCCCCACCAATAATGGCAAGTGCCATCGGAATACCAAGCCTGGCTGCTCGCAAAACTGATTCAGGTGATCCACCAACTCCAACACGAAGTGGAATTCTTCCTCTTTCAGTTTTTGGATAGACCTGCTGGTTAGTTAGAGATGCTCTCGTTGTTCCACTCCAGGTGACAGCGTTCTCATTTAGCAACTGAACCAGAAGCTCTAGCTTCTCTTCAAAAAGAACGTGGTAATCATTCAGGTCGTAACCAAAAAGCGGAAAAGATTCAATAAACGATCCTCGACCTGCTGTAATTTCAGCTCTGCCATTAGAGAGTGCATCAATAGTTGCAAATCTCTGATAAACCCGAACTGGATCTTCGGACGACAAAACTGTGACACCTGTTCCAAGTCGAATGTTTTTGGTGACAGTGGCAATACCTGCCAGCACAGTGTCAGGTGCACTCACCGCATAGTCATCTCGGTGATGCTCACCAACATTGAAACCCGCAAGCCCAAGCTCATCTGCTAAAACAGCTTGCTCAACCACATCCCTAATGACCTGTCCTGCGCTTTTTTGCTCGCCTGAATCAGTCAGAGAAATATCGCCAAAGGTGTCGAGGCCGAATTGAATGCGTGTCATGCAATAAGTCTAGGGGGTCTTGACTACTTTTCCAAACTGGCAGCCAGCTGCCCGCAAGCACCATCGATTTCCTTACCCCTGGTGTCTCGAAGGGTCGTGGGGATCCCATTGTTTTCAAGGATTTTCAGAAAAGAAGCTGTTTGGTCCTTTGTGGAAGCTGTCCAAACTGACCCTGGAGTGGGGTTTAGCGGAATTGGGTTTACGTGCACCCACCCTTTGCCCCGAGCATTCAGTTTCTTGGCCAAAAGCTCAGCTCGCCAATTGTGATCATTCATGTCTTTGATGAGCGCGTATTCGATAGAAACTCTTCGACCGGTTTTATCAAAATAGGCCTTGGCTGCATCTAGTGCCTGATCAACATTCCATCTCGTATTCACTGGCACCAGTTCATTCCGAAGCTCGTCGTCAGGTGAATGAAGGGAAAGTGCGAAGGTGATTGGTAAATCTTCATCTGCAAGTTTTTCTATGGCAGGGACAAGTCCCACTGTTGAAACAGTGATGTTTCTGGCGGACATGCCGAGGCCGTTTGGTTGTTCATTCAGCATGGTTCTGATTGCCTGCATCACAGCGTTGTAATTGGCCAAAGGTTCACCCATGCCCATAAAGACAATATTGTTCACTCTTTCCTCTGAATGCTTCTTTGCTCCGAGTTCGCCAGCTTGAATGGCAGCATTAGCTCTCACAACTTGATCAACAATTTCAGCTGCAGATAGATTGCGTGTCAGTCCAGCTTGTCCTGTTGCACAAAAAGGGCAGTTCATGCCACAGCCCGCTTGAGATGAAATACAGAGTGTGATTCTGTTTGGATAGCGCATTAGTACTGACTCGACTAGAGCTCCATCAAACAGCTTCCAAAGAAATTTGATTGTTTTGCCATCATCGGTTCTTAGTCTTCTGACTTCAGTAAGAAGATTTGGAAGAACTTTTTGGACGAGCTCTCCTTTGCCGCTTTTTGGAAGGTCAGTCATCACCTCAGGGTCTGAGGTGTAATGAGTGAAGTAGTGAGTGGAAATCTGGTTTGCTCTGAAGACTGGAATGCCCAGTTCTTCAAATTGTTGCTTACGCTCTGGTGGTGTGAGGTCCGCTAGATGAACTGGCGGTTTCCCTTTTCTTTTATCTGTGAATTGAAGAAGCGGCTTTCCAGATTCATCCTTGGCTTGCGTCCAACCTTCGGTCTTTGGCCTTACTTGCTTTTCCACGTCAAAAGTCTAGGTCGTGGCGTCAACAATCCATTCATATTCAAGTTTCAGTATCTTTTGATCAGCCGTGATAAAACTCAAACCATTCGACTCCGCAGTTGCGACCAGTTGCCGGTCAACAGGATCTGGTAGCCATTCTTTCGAAATGTTCCCACAAGCAATGGCGGCTTCATCATCAAAGGTAAGTGCTCGAATGCCTTGCGCTTGCCAGCCTTCGGGAACTTTAGCTGTAAGAGTTAGACCCCTTAGGGAATACTTCAGCGCCAATTCTGCAACTGAAATTGCGGAGTAGTAGATGCTTCTTCTCTCAATTAGTCTCTTTGCCGTTCTCCCAAGACGTTTTGGGTTGTGCTCGAGCCACAAAAGAATGTGTGTGTCGAGTAGATAGCCCCTAGAGGTCATCTTCGGAATACACAATCGATTCGAGTATCTCTTTGTCGAGGGCTTCCCATTCCTCATCGGAGAAATTGTGAGTTAACCCTTTCAAGGAACTGAAGTCTCTTGGCTGAGTAAGCTCGTCCTGGATGGGTACAAGTTTCATAATTGGCTCTCCGCTGCGGGCAATCACAACTTCCTCACCCCGCTCGACCAATTTGGCCAGCTTGGAAAACTGAGTCTTTGCTTCATGCATGTTGACTGTTTTAGCCACGAGTCTAAGCTTAGTCCAGTTAGTCCACTTTCTACATCGCTAAATCTGTGGATAACTCAGTTGTCTTGTGGTGGCTCCTGCTTGCGACCAGTGAAAAACTTGAACGGATCCTTGAGCATCCGGCTTACTATTCCGACTGGGGTAGTTTCAAATCCGCCTGGAGTTACATCCTTGGCAGCCATTCGCAGCTCCCTTGCTGATCGCTGAGTGGTGGCGCCGCAGGTCACGCACTTGGACCCGTATTCGATCTTCCCTACGTAGATGATTTCTCTAGGTTTATCTGAGCGGCAGTATCCACACTTCTGAGGTTCATCTGCCATAACTGCCTAAAGACCTAGCTCATCCTGCATTTTGCGAAGCTTGAAGATGGTTGCGCTTTCATCCAGCTCGACATCGTCGTATGTGACAAGGTGATCAATTGGTAGGTCTCGCTTAGCAACAGCATTCTGCAAAATACCAATTGGCACTAAGTTCTCCCTCTTTGCGTCATTCACACGATCAGCGACTCCCCTTGCTGAGTAGCCTCCAATGCCATCAAACTTTTCACCCTGTTTGTGAATCTTCTTGGTGCTGGCAATAACTTCTGTCATGCGGGAATCTGTTGCTAAAGACTCGTAACCATCAACCAGCATCTTGGCAACCGTCAGAGGTGCCTCAACTGATGCCAGGTGGTAGGGGCGATAGAGGGCAAAGTATGGACCAGCACCCATCGACAGATAGCTCATCTCCTCAGCAACATATGGCGCTTCAGTTTTTACGACTACGAATACTCCTGGTGCAACATCGCCGGTGCAGTAGTCCACCACACCAATCTCATCCAAAACACCACCCTCACTCTTTGGTTTGAAAACATCCTGCAGAGTGGTTCTCGAAGCAGCTGGACCAATCATTCCCCGCTTGGTTAGCTTTAGTCCTGTTGCGTTAGCGAGCGCCGCCATTTCAATCATCGTCTTTGAACCATCGGTGAAAGAGGCAAGCATCTTGGGGTTCATGTGTTTCTTAGCAGCGCGCTCTGCAACAGTGTCGGGATTCGAGTGGGGCTCAAAGGGATTGTTCTTGCCCTTGCCGGCCATAATCACCTCGAATGAAAGATCTAGGGCAAAGTCCACCAGTTCCTTTGCTTCGGTTGGCTCATCTCCATTGCAAACCGAATAGAGCACACCGTGCTCCTTGGCGGTCTTGTGAAGAATCGGTCCAACTGTGACATCAGCTTCGACATTCAAGGTCGCCACGTGCTTGCTGGCCAGAAGGGAGTTGTAGATAATCTCCGCACCGATGGCAGCCACACCGGTTGCCTCAACCACAACATCAACATCAAGCAAAGGAACAATCGAGGCATCGGTGGTGCCAACCGGTTGTCCAGCAGCAATTCGCTTGTTCAGGTCGGCGGCATCCGAGGAAATAGTTGGCGCTGGATGACCCAGGTCATAAAAGGCCTGGTTGATGCGATCAGGAGCGATGTCAGCAACGGCCGCCACCGACAAACCAAGCCTGTGTGCTTGTGCTGCAAAGCCGCGACCCATCTGTCCCGCTCCTACGAGAGCGATTCGGAAGGGTCTGCCCTGCTTCACAGCTAGCTCAGCAAGCTTGTGTCGGTATTGCATTGTTAGTCTCTCCTGCTTATCTCAATTTTGGTTCCGATGCTTACTTCGGGAAGAGGGACAACAGCGATGCTGACGTCTCCTGGAAGATCAGCAACGGTGTTGCCATTGGCCTTTAGGTTCAGGTGACCGAGGTTATAGAGATTGTCGTTAGCAACACTGCCAACCGACAGGATCTCAAACTCGTGACCATCGATAGAGACCAAGTCTCCCTCTTTGATTTGACCTTCCTGATGCTCAACCTTGTGGATGATGCAAAAGGTCTTGAGTTCCTCTGGTGCACTCTCACCAAAAAAGACAAGCATTCCCTCTGCCAAGAAAGTTGGGACCAACTCGCCAATCTCAGTGACTGTGCTCCTATAAAGCACTGTCATTTATTTCCCTACGCTGGGTTGATGTTGTCGAGCTTCACACCGGTGACCAGTAGGTCTTCGGTGATGAACATTGCCAATGGACCAGCTGGTGAGGTGGCGTGGATGTCCACGGTTGGCACCTTCTTCATCGGATAGACACCGATACGAGCTGTTCCACCGCAGTCGATAACCGCTACGGCGATTTCTTCAAACTTCTTCGAGGAAGCAAATCCGTCGAATGCGATTCCCCCGGTTAGGTCAGCAATCTTCTGAGCCAGTGGGTGAATTCCACCACCGGTCACCGAGTAGATGTATGGACGGGCATCGGTTGGTTTGATGGTTAGAGGACCACCCCAGCCGCCTGGGCCCTTGTCAATTTTTACTGCCTTGTACTCTGCCATTTTTTCTCCTAGGCCTAAATAAGTCCCTGATTAGTAATCAGAGGATGGGCCGAAATTCGACCCATCCTCTGATTCAACCCCCGAAAGGATGTTTTTGTTTCTTAGCTGTACAGTCCGAAGCTAGCTACGTAAGCAATTACGACAGATAGTGGACCGGTGATGAGGCGGGAGAACAGCACAGCTGGTACACCAACCTCAACAGTCTCAGGCTCTGCTTCTCCAAGGGCTAGGCCCACTGGAATGAAGTCACAACCAACCTGTGGGTTGATTGCGAATAGAGCTGGAAGTGCCATCTGTGGAGGGATAGTTCCCTTACCAATCTCAACACCGAGCAGGGTTCCAACAACCTGTGCAATAACAGCACCTGGACCAAGCAGCGGGGAGAGAACAGGAATAGCACAGACAACAGAAACGATCAGAAGACCGACAATGCTGCCAGCGAGACCCTTAATACCTTGAGCAATCAAGTCACCAACACCGGTTACTAGAACTAGACCGATGATGAAGGAAATGAATGCCATGAAAGGCAGGATGTTACGGATGATTGTGTCGATTGTGTCGCGACCTGCTTGGTACAGAGTACCAACCACGCCACCAACACCACGACCAATGGTTACTAATACTTTGTTTAGTCCGTCCATTATTACGCCGCCTTCCTAGCTAGCATCCTGGCTGTGATCCACTCGGTCACAATTCCACGGATGAAGATAACTACTAGACCAACTAGCAGGTAGCGAAGAGCTAGGTCACCAAGACCTAGTCCAAGCTGTGTGATACCAGCTGCAATACCTAGGTAAACGAAAAGCTCACCTGGGTTTGCGTGTGGGAACAGACCTGTAATTGGGTGAACGTAAGACACTGCTGAGTCATAGAACGCAGGCTTGAAACGCTCAGGTAGGAAACGACCCATGGTGTAAGCCATTGGGTTCGTTAGGAAGAATACTGCCAAGAATGGCAATACCATGTAGCGCACTGGGTACCACTGAAGACCAGGCTGAGCTGCTTTGCGGCCCAGGTTCTCGATCTTGTCGGTTCCAATGATTCGGACGAGAGCGTTAACTGCAGTTAACAAAACAACCAAGGTTGGCAGAATTCCGCCCATGAGGCCAAAGAAGACCTCACCACCTCGGTTGAAGATACCGATGAAGTATTCAGCTCCACCAGCAATCGCTCCCCATACGCCTGTCGGTTCGGCAACCGTCTCGGCGTTGGTGAATATATTCATCAACCCTCCTATGGATCGAACACGGTCGACGTCGACCGTGCTGTTCGTTACGCTATCGGAGAAAGTCTCAGGCGATTAGCGGCTGCGTTGTCACGTTTGTGCATTCTGGTCAAGCAGGGTCTTTGCCGCCATTTGAGTGGCTTCTACGAACTTTTTCTTCATTCCCTCAAGCCCCTTACCCTCCAAAAGGTCAGTAAGTTTATGGCCTACAAGCTCATTGAACGGTTTTGCGTTTGCAAAGACAGTCAGCCCCGTTAGGACCTTTGCTCCAGTAACCACCCCGTCCTTTTGGGCAATTGCCACAAATGCTCGCCCGCCTCGATAGCGGTATCCGCCAATGCCAACGGTGGTGGTGGTGCCAGGGGTCCTGATCTCCTTGAGGGCATCAGCAAACCTCTGCGACTGCTTGACCGCCATGTAGAGCTGAAAAACCCACATCACAGCTATCAGCAAGAGGATCCAGATTAGAACTTCCATCGCTATACCAACTCCCTCAGCTTCTTGCTTTCGGCTGCTTCCAGCAGCTTGAGCGCACAGTTTGAACTTGTAACCAGCTCGGAGATTAGTCCTCCCCTTAGTGCCGCCAGAATACCCTCAGTCTTCTCATCTCCCGCTGCGACACCTACCACGCGTCTGATTTTTGCGATTTCATCAAGCTCGAGTCCGACGGTTCGCGAATCTAATTGCTTGCTAACCGATTTACCGTCCCGATCAAAGAAACGTCCCGCCAGATCGCCCGCCCACTTGGCGAAAAACTCCGGGTTGTTCTTTTCGTCTATGCCAGCAGATTGAAGAATGTGTACGGATGAATTTGCGCCTCTGGAACCAATTCCAACAAAAGCCACATCGGCATTCCTAACAGATTCGATTACGGATGCAACGCTTGGCTCTTTCATGAGTGCAACTTTTATGTCCGATGATTGCACAATTGTTGGTGCGTGAAGTATTTGATAGTCAGCATTGAACTTCTCCGCCAACGACCTAATCAGAGTCTCTCCTGAGTAGGCGGAAGGAATCGAAGTCATTCCCCCCATCAGGGGAACAAAAGTTAAATCAGGACGGCTTTCATTGTCCAGAGCATCCACCATGGCTTGAATGGATCTTCCCCAGGAGATTGCAACCTTTACTCTGGGCTTTAGGTGATTGAGAAAGCTCTGAACCGCTAGCTGTCCAACTGCCTTATAGTCGCTGGTCGACCTTGGCACCTTTGCCACCAACGCAGCTCTCAGACCAAATCGTGAAATCAGCATCTCCTCGATGTCGGTTTCCCGTTTCGTCGACTCGTTAATCTTTATCTCGACTATGCCCCGTTTTTTTGCCACCGAAAGAATTCGTGAAATGTTAGAACGGGATGTAATCAGGGCTCTAGCAATCTGATCTTGCGACATGTTTTGCTCGTAATACATGCGAGCAACCTTGACAATCAGTGCCCTGTCTCTAGCTGTTGCCACCAAGCACCTCATTCAGTTTCTTTTCAAATGTCTTCACCGCAAGAGCCGCATCGCCTGGATCAAAGACTCGATGGTCCCCCACCAGGGTGAAGTCAACTCGGTACTTATCCTTCTTTTCCCTCACCACTCCGATGTTGAAACCAGATGTTTGGGGAGGGAAAAGAAGTGTGTTGGCTTGTCTAATCCCATACTCACCAAGATCGGTAATAGAGGTAGTCGCTCCTGACAGATTCGCCAGGGGTATCTTGTTGCTCCTAGCTAAAGCCAAGACCTCAATCACCTTCTCATTCCACTCAGATGTCTCAATTCCGCCGATGTCAAAAACTGGAGAAACAAATCCGTAATCGGTTTTCAAAAGACAGGCAATTCGCACAGCACTGGAGACAAACTTACCGCCGACGTATTGCTGGGAGAGCTTGTGGTGTTCAGCTAGAGTCCTGACCCAAGCTCTGGCCAATAAAACAAAACGCTGATCAAAACTCTTTGGTAGAGGACGTTTTAGCTTTAGTTCTCCGCTGATTGAGAACTGCGGAATCTGCATTGCCGTTTCGACAACGGCTGCGATGTGGGCTCTGGCTTTTTCAGCCCTGTCATCGCTGACCTTCAAATCACTTTGCTTGATAACCCCCAGAGGACTCTTGGGATTTACCTCTGTCAGATTGATTCCTTGTTCGGCAGCGAGCTTTCTAGCACCAGGCATAGCTAACACTTTTTCCTCAGAGGTGGTGACTGATTTTTCTACCGGCACTTCAACCACGGGAGTTGGTGCAGAAGCAACTTCCTCTTTCTGCTCTTGAGGAGTGAACATACCCGCCAGAAGATCTTCGCCTTCTGTCTCGAGCATCAGAAGCGGCTCGCCTACTGGAATAACTGCACCGGGAGAAGCGAGTATTTCGATTACCTTGCCAGCCGCTTCGCTCTCGACTTCCATGTCGGTTTTATCAGTTCCAACGACTGCGACTACTTCTCCCTGGGATATGGTCTGACCGACAGAGACATTAATCTCAACAACCTCTCCTTCGGTCATTGTCATGCTCATCTTTGGCATCACCACAGGAGTCCTAGGCATTAGACACCCCTCATGAGATCCTGCGCGGCACTAACGATATCTGGAAGCTGAGGGACAACGGCTTTTTCGAGTTGTGGGGCATATGGAATTGGCACATCCATTCCACACAAACGCTTAATTGGCTCCGTGAGGTGATAGATGCCTGGTCCTTCTGAAATACGGGCGGCAACTTCCGCCATAAAGCCAACATGCTTGGGAGCCTCTTGAACAAGCATTAGTCGTCCCGTTTTAGAAACAGACTCGTTGATTGGATCCATATCCAGTGGTGAAAGGGTTCTGACATCAATAACCGCGGCGTCAATCCCATGCGCTTGCAATTGAGTGGCCGCCTCGACAGATCTGGAAACCATCACACCGGTTGCAACAATTGTCAGATCCTTGCCATCGCGAACCAGGTTCGATACCCCAATGGGCGTTCTATACATCGCAGGCGGAACATGGCCAGAAGTCTTATAGAGAAGCTTGTGCTCAAGAATGATTACCGGGTTTGGGTCATCCAGCGCGCTGAGCAGAAGGCCCTTGGCGTCAGCCGGCGAGCTCGGCATTACTACCTTCAGCCCTGGAACATGGGCAAACCAAGTTTCCAAGGACTGAGAGTGCTGAGCCGCCGCGCCCGTTCCCGAACCAGATGGGGCTCGAAGCACCATCGGAACCGAGAGCTCTCCACCCAGCATGAAGTGAATCTTGGCCGCCTGGTTAACTATTTGATCCATCGCGTGAGCGGTGAAATCTGAAAACTGGATTTCAACAATCGGCTTCATACCAACCAGTGCTGCACCTACGGCCGCGCCAACAATACCCATCTCAGAGATGGGCGTATCTCTCACCCGCTCTTCGCCGAAGCGGTGATAGAGGTCTCCAGAAACTCCAAAGGCTCCGCCATAAACTCCGATGTCTTCGCCGAGCATGAAGACATTTGGATCTGCTTCCATGGCCTGGCCAATAGCTTCTCGGATGGCTTCGGCATAAGTGATGATTCTCTCGCCCACTATCCCACCTGCCTAAATACCGAGGACAGTAACTCCGCTGGATCTGAGTCTGGAGCAGCTGAGGCTTCCTGTATCGCATTTCGAATTTCATTGCGAACAGCTTCGGTAATCTGATCCACCTGAGACTTGGTTAGTACACCTTTTTCAATAAGTCGAGTTTCAAAAATCCCAACAGGGTCTTTTGTCTTCCAAAATTCAATCTCTTCTTTAGTTCGATATAGATTCTTGTCGCTCTTCGAGTGGCCCTTGTGACGATAGGTGACACACTCAATAAGGGTCGGACCGCCACCGCTTCGCGCTCTTTCAACTGCGACCTTGGCGGCTTCAAACACGGCATCAACATCATTGCCGTCAACTGTCACTCCCGGCATTGCATAGGAGGCAGCTCGGTCAGATATCTTCTCCACCTTCATGCTCTTTGCAGTGGAGAAGCTCATTCCATACTTATTGTTTTCACAAACAAATACGACAGGTAGATTCCATACGGAAGCTAGGTTTAGTGCCTCGTGAAAAGCTCCTTCATTAGTTGCACCATCTCCGAAAAAACTAACCACGACGTTGTCTGTGCCGCGCATTTTTTGCGCAAGTGCGGCACCGGTGGCAATGGGAATACCGCCGGCAACAATTCCGTTTGCTCCCAGATTTCCAGTCTTGGCATCAGCGATGTGCATGCTTCCACCACGACCGCGGCAGTAGCCTGTTTGCTTTGCCAGAAGCTCGGCCATCATTCTTGTTAGATCCGCTCCTTTGGCAATGCAGTGAGAATGGCCACGGTGAGTGGAAGTGATGAAGTCGGTTTGGCGAAGAGCTGCGCACACTCCCGTGGCAACAGCCTCTTGGCCAATAGAAAGGTGCATGGTTCCGTGCATCAGACCTCTAGCGAATAAACCATCGACTGCTTCCTCAAAGAAGCGAATAGCCAGCAGTGACTCCAGGGCCGCCTGAGCAGCAGCCTGATCATCTGAAACTGCTCCCTGGGCGGGGGGAATAAGAGGTGTAATCGTCGCCATGAAAACCTTCACATACGTGCTCAGAGGTGAGCGGATGTGCTAATTATGCCTTGGCACGATTGTGAGTGCCAACCGAAAAACCCTCACATAAGTGAATTATTGGCTACCACCTAGGCTGTAGCTGTGCTGCGCCGCCTAATTGAAATCTCCAGACCCGTTCTCTGGGTAAACACCATTGGAACCACGGTGGTGGGAATGTGGCTAGCTGGCTATTTGTGGACCTGGGAGATTCTGCCAATCCTGATTTGGGTGACCTTCCCGTTCAACCTACTTATTTATGGAATTAACGACATCTTTGATCAGGAAACCGACAACATCAATGCTCGCAAGGGTTCCTATGAGGGTGCCCACATTTATCCAAATGAAGTAAAGCCAATCTGGATAGGAGTCATTGCAACCAATGTTCCATTCCTTATCTACTTTGCACTGACGCTTCCTGCTGCGGCGGTTTGGTGGATGCTGGCTTACTCACTGTTCTTCACTTTCTACTCAGCACCCCCTTTGAGATTCAAGGCACGGCCTTATCTCGATAGCTTTTCAAATACTGACTATGCATTCCCGCTGGCCTTTGTTCCGCTAGCTCTTGGGCACGAGCCGATGTGGCTAGCTGTCATAGGCCTAATGCTCTGGTCCATTGCCAAGCACGCTTACGATGCGATTCAAGATATTCCGCAGGATAGTGACACTGGCATTACAACAACCGCAGTTCACCTTGGGGTGAAGAAGACGCTTATCTGGTCTGGATTCTGGTGGGGGTTATCCACGGTTTTCTTCGCACTCGTCAATATTCCAGTTGCGATAGTTAATTTCGCAATTGCCAGCTACCTCATACTTGCAGTTTGGAAAAACCCGACACCAGAAAAAGCCCATGATGTTTACAAGTACTCGATTGCCTTCCCCTATGTAGCAGGCGCAGTGGCAGGTGTTCAGCTCGTAGTTGGAATTGCTTTCGGCTCATACCCAGCATGAAAAAAAGAATTGTTGTAATTGGAGCAGGCTTTGGTGGTCTGACATCGGCAGCTCTGCTCGCCCAAGCTGGTCACACTGTCACCTTGCTGGAACAAGGAGACTGGATCGGCGGCAAAAGCCGAAGACTAACCATCAACAATCAGGTGATCGACAGTGGCCCATCTCTGGTTACTTTTTCGCAGGTTTGGCAAAGTGTTCTCGACAAATACGAATCACTTGGGGGACAGCTGCCAAATCCACCAAAGTTTCATCGCCTCGCGGAAGTTGGGCGCTACTTTTTTCGAAACGAGGCGATTACTCTTCCAATTCCAAGTAATCATCCGTGGCACTCGGCTTGGGAGAGATTTGTTTCAGAACACGCGCGACTTGAAAAACCAATCGCGGAGCTTCTAACTTCTCACCCAACCGACATCAAGACTTTGTCTTCCGTCATTGCTCTCCTTAGGGTCTATGGTCTTCAGCTAAACACACAGAAGTATTTGGACTCGCTTGATTACCTGCCCGAGGGGTTGCGAGAGCTTATTGCTATTCACACCCTCAATGCCGGAGTCTCACCAAACCAAACGCTACCTATTTATGCATCGGTCACAGCAATCATGGCTAGCCAGGGAATTCTGGTTCCGCAGGGAGGAGTGAATGAGCTTCCGCTCTATCTCGCAAAACTTGCAAGACAGTCAGGTTGCGAAATTGTGCTCAGCTCCCCCGTGACCGCAATAGAAAAAGGAAAAGTCACCACGGCATCAAAGTCTTACGAGTGCGACCTGGTGGTTTCTGGATTAGATGCCGATAGGACGTTTGAACTAGTTTCTGGAAAGTCTCCGACGAAGAATCCAAATCGCTCGTGCTCAGGTGTGGCTATTTATGCAGTGCTGAAACAGCCGCTGCCACCAGAGACAGTCACCCACTCGGTTGTTATGCCCGATCAACCATCAGATCTATATGGCCGCCTTCAGAAGAACCAGCAGCCCGAGCAAACCATGGCCTTCGTCAACTACTACAAGCCGAATGAGATTTATCAAAACTCAAAACCGACAGTTGCTGTTCTGCTAACCGCAGCAGCTGATGGACAAAAGGCTGATCTCAAGACGCCATGGGTAGCAAAAGAGCTCAAGAGAATCTCTGAGTTGATTGGGCTCGGTGGGGATATTCAAGATCTGTTTGAAAGCTATGAGATTCTGCACCCGAGCTACTTCGCAAATATCGGCGGGCCACTCGGAGCTATCTACGGAAAGAAAAACCCGCTCTGGCAGTCTGGGCCTTTTCACGCACCTTCATACAGATCCCTGTTTAGACCTTGGCTCTATTTAGTGGGCTCTTCTGTTCACCCAGGAGGCGGAATGCCCGCAGTTATGGGTGGGGCGATGAACTCAATTAGAGGCTTGCTCTAATTACTTGTCGTCAACCTCGGAAATGACTTGAGTCGAATCCTCAACGACCTCGGCCTCAAGTGGCTGCTGGTATGCCTGCTCCAGTGATTTGCGCCTTGCGATAATGACCTCTTGCTCTGGAGTGAGCATTGAGCGTGTTTCTTCGAGGAATGACTCAATTGAATTCTGCTGTGATGGAAGCTTTGCGAGTCTGTACTCTGCCTCTGCAATTGCCTCGCGAGTAATGTCCAAAGAGCGAACTGCTAGCTTTTCTGCACGTGCACGAGCATCTGCGAGGAGCGCAGCTGCCATCGACTGTGATTCCTGAGCAACTCTGTCGGCTTCTTTACGAGCATTTTCAAGAGTGAGCTCAGCGTTTTCAACCAGAGAGGATGCCTCATCTGTAGCAGCCCGTAGCTCCCGCTCCGCTTGCTCGCGCATCTCTTCGGATTCGCGCTGAATCTTTCTAAATAGATCGAGAGCTTGCTTCTCGCCCTCGTCAATCTTGTTCTTGATCTCGGACTCAATGTCGGCATTGCGCTTAAGCAGTCTTGCATTCTCAGTTTGAATGCGCTCGACTTCGGACTGGAGTTCCGCCTTGGTCCTAGCAACATAGTTGTCAGCATCGGAACGAATAACGGCTGCTTCCTTCTGAAGCTGCGCACGTTCAGCCTGAACTTTTCGAAGTTCGTCCTCGGCCTTTTCTAAAATTTCTTCGGCCTGCTTGCGAGCGGACATGACCAGGTTTCGTGCTTCACGATTAGCGCCGTCGACAATTGGCTTGGCAGTTGCTTCTGCCTCAAACTTAATTTTTTCAGCTTCGGCCTTAGCCACTTCTCGAATACGAACGGCTTCTTTGCCAGCATCGTTGACAAGTTTGGCGGCCTCTGATTCAGCAAGTCTGAGGGTCTGCTCAAACTGAGCGCCGAGCTGGGCATAGCCAGGGGACTTGGCAAGCTTTAGCGATTCCTCAAGTTGCACGACTCGTTCGCGGAGGGAGTTCTGTTCGCGAACGGCAAGTGCGTTGTATTGCTCGAGCTCTGTGAGAGTTTTTCTGAGCCAGGCGATGTATTCGTCAACCTCGCTGCGGCTATATCCACCGACAGCTGTGCTAAACACTTTCTTGGTTGGCTCAGTCATGATTCAAAGGGTAGTCCAAAGCTGGGGCAAAAGGAAACCTACTTCTTGCCTTTTGCTGGCTTTGACTTGCTCGCTTTCTTGACAGCCTTCGGCTTAGTGGTGGGCTTTTTGGCAGTTTTGGCCTTGGCCTGAGTTGAACTCTTCGCCTTGGCAACTGGTTTGGCCTTGGCTTTAGTTTCTACCGGCTTTTTCTTCGCTGGCGCATCAGGGTTGGGCCGCTTCAGTGGAACATCTTTATATTTCTCAACCAGCCACTGACTCTCAGCGCGAACTTCCCGCAAGGATTGGCGCAGGTCCTTGGCCCAGGTGTCGAGCTTCAGATCAATTTCATCTGCGGTGCGCTGATAAGTAAGGGGTTTTCTCGCGGGCCTTGGGGCCCGAGGAACTTCAATTTTGCTTCGATCAAATACTGGAACAGGAAAAGGTTCTTTCTTTTCTGGCTTTGGCTGTCCCTTTAGATCCTGAAGAAAAGACTTGAAGTCACCATTTCCACTAAAGAAAACTAGCCAGATTACAAAGCCGGCAATGGCCACAAGCGACAAGGCGGTCCACAGCGGCATATTGTCCGCACCGCGGATACCAAGCTGCCCGATAAATGCCAATCCAGTCACCGTAAACTCTGCCTAAATTTGAAAGATTTTGGGGTAATTGTCGCCCTTTTTTGGGGATGAAGGAAGGTTAGCTGAAATTATCCATCTTCGGTTAGGCAATTTATTCACAGTTGTTTACCTAGGTAGAGCGTTTTCTATGACTTGCTTGACTTCTTTGGCGACTTCTTAGCCTTGGCTTTTCGACGCAGCGGGGCTCCTTCGTACTTTTTCTGCAAATCTGTTGAATCATCCCGAAGCCCTTCAACTGAGGTCTTCAGCTTTGACGCCCAACTGTTGATGTGATCCGGGTAGCTATCGTCGAATTTGGGGGTTCGACTGGGACGCTCAGGCGGCAGGGCAGACTTTCGAAACAAGTCCTTTAAATTGCGCCTGGGTGACATAAATCCCCTCTTGGAATGGGGATATTCTCGACTCTGGCATCAACCCGACTCCCGTAAAGTTCCCGTGCGGGAATAGCTGGGAGTCGCATGTATCTGGGATTGTGACATTCTGTAGGAGTGGATTTCAAGCTGAGGGTTCTTATTGTCGATGATGACCCGCTGGTCTGCTCTCTTTTAGCGGAAGTAATAAGAGGTCTGAGCTACGAGACCAAAGCTGCCCTGAGTGCTGCAGAAGCCAGAAAAATTTGTCAGACATTTGATGCCGATGTTGCGATCATTGACGTTGACTTGGGTGCGGGCCCGAATGGCTTTGATCTTGCGAACAACCTCAGAGTTCTAAATCCCGCAATCGCCATCATTTTTCTCACAAATCTCATCGAACCTAAGCTAGCTGGACGCTCTTCCAAAGATTTGCCCGCCGGTCATGCCTACTTAGTCAAAAGCAGGATGTCAGACACTTCTTTGCTTGATCAAGCAATTAAGCAAGCATCTCGCGGCAAAGGAAGCGAGTTTAGGGATGATTTAGAGGCCATTAATCCACTCGGAGATTTGTCTCGGTCCCAGTTGGATGTCATCCGTATGGTTGCCCAGGGTAAGTCAAACGAAGAGATTGCCGCTGAACGGGGAACAACAGTTAGAGCTGTGAGGATGATTCTTGTTCGAGCATTTCAATCGATGGGACTCGATGAAAATCTAGGGCCGGAACGAAGAGTCTTAGCATCCATAAAGTATCTAAAGACAATTGGTCAAACTAAGTGAAGCTAAAGCTTCTGCCTGAATCAAGTAGTACTCTACTGCGTTTGATGTGGACAAGCCTGACAAAAATTAATCCACTTAGCCCCAAACTAATTTTGATGCTGGCAGTGCTGTTGTTTCTAACGGATTTGGGATACGAAGGACAGCGCTCTCCTGAGCGACTTCCAGAGTTAGCTCTATTTTCAGTCGCCTCAATATTGATTTTCTTCGCCATTTATTTTGGAATGGTGTTCTTAACTAAAGGCATTCAGAACAAAACATTCAAGGGCATCGCTCTGTTTTCTATCGTGATAATCGCCGAAGTTTGTAAAAGTGCTGTTTTGATTTTTGCTTTTCGAACAGAGGTTTTTATTCAACACTTCATTGAAAGACTACCGGGTGATATTTCTCTAGCAGCCCTCTACTGGTTAATTGCTGGAGTCATTAGATCGACTTCTGATGATCATCTTCTGGCAGTCTCAGCACTGAACAAATCCTTTCAGCGCTTATACCAACAGCGGGGTTTGACTCTCAAGACCGCCTCCGAAGTTGAGCACGAGTTGCATGATAAAGCGAGCTCAGTACTGCTCAAAGATCTCGATCGACTCGCAAGTCTGTCGCGTGAAATTATGGATGCGTCGAAGGCCAGTGAAGTTAAGCTGCAGATTCAGCGCCTTGTCAGAAACCAGGTGAGACCGCTAAGTCAAGAACTAAGGGCTCGCGTGGAAGTCCTGGAGAACCTAAGTCCCTCTGAAGCACCGCCCACAAAACTGCGTTCACTGCGGAGTATCCCCCGCCAAGATGCCAGTTACATCGTTTCTTATCTAATTGCCATACCGAACATCTTCTCCACATTTGTGTCGAAAACTGAATTGATGACGAGTCTTCTCCTGCTTCTAGCATCCGTTTCATACCCTCTCCTAGGGAGACTGGTACAGAACTTTATGCCTAAGCGTAAATTTTCCATCGCCTCAAGTTTGATAGTTTGCGGAATTGTCTCAGCTATTTGCTATCTACCTTTTGGATTTGTGATTAGCTTTTTTGCAAGTCAGTGGCCAGAGCTTTTGGTAACAGTTTTCACCGCTGGGGCCGTACTTCTACTGACCTGCTTAATTTCTACAAGTTGGTTTGCCCTCCAGCGTCAACGCCTTGAAATCATCGAGGAGATAAAGCAAATAAATCGTGAGGCTAAGCATGAGTTTGACCTATTGGACCAATCTATTTGGGTTGCCCAGAGAAGATGGTCTTTCCTTATTCACGGAACTGTGCAAGCAGCCCTCACTGTGGCGGCGTCAAGGCTGGAACTAAGTCGGAGACCTGATGACCGACTCAGAGTGCAGGTGGAGTCAGACATTACTCGTGCAAAAGATATCTTGATCAACCCTCCGGAGTTTTCTGGCGATGCGCGTGTTTTGCTGGATGAGATCGTTGCGACTTGGGAGGGTGTCTGCAGCTTTAGCTACCAAATTTCATCCTCAGCGGAGAAATCACTCAACCAAAATTCGACTTCGACTATATGTTTTATCGAGATCTTGAAAGAACTTGTCAGTAACGCCAGTAGGCACGGCGGTGCAACAAAGTTTTGGCTCAACGCATATCTCAACCCAGAGGGTGACCTAGAGATGATTGCTGGCAATAACGGAAAGCCTGTCCCAAATAACATCTCCGCTGGGCTTGGCTTTCAGATGATCACAGACCTCACCAGGGACTGGGAAATAGATCGAAAGGCTGCGGGCTTCTCGGCCACACTTCCCATGCCGCGAACAGCTACTTCTTTCTAAATCCCGATGGGCACTTTGGATTAACAGCCGTCACGGTTCTTGTGCTTGTTCCCTTCACACAGGTAATGGTTGTTTGCTTCTTAAACCCTGCTGGGCACGTGGGATTAACTCCCGTTACCTTCCTTACCTGGGAGCCCTTGGCGCAGCTAATTGTCGTTTGCTTCTGCGTTGCACTAGGGGTTGGCGTTGAAGCCTGCTTCAAATTCAGTGTTGCTCGCTTAATCACGAAGTCAGGGCCAGTGGACTGGGCAAAGTAGATTCGGAAAACATCTTTAGAAACTTCATATCCGGCCGGATCTAGACCGTGAACACCTGCTCCTCGAAGCATCACCGGGGTTGTCCAGCTCAGACCATCTTGTGATGTTGATGTGTATAGCTCCTGGCGATTAGATGAAGTACAGGCAATGTCAGCCAGGATCATGATCCAATCGCCATCTTTTGCTCGCAGTACTTCGGTGTCTACGTATCCACCTTCAAGTCTCCAGCCGGCTTCCTTGGTGAAGCTGATGCCATCAGTTGAGATGTAGCTGGCAATCTTCTCAAGACACTTACCCATGGTTGGCATTTCAACGATGTAAATTCTGACTCTTCCGTCGGGAAGTAGAACTGCATCTGGAACACCCCAAGCTTTCTGGGTTGATGGAACTCTCATGAGTTCAGAGGTTGCAGTTCTGGAACCCAGTGTCGTGCAGCCGGAGTCTGTGCAAGGAGCTGAATACACCTGCTGGAAACCACCATCGACTTCCTTGAAATAAGCACGTTTTGTACCATTTGGGAAATTAACTATCGTGACGTCGTTCCCAAGTCTTGATGGAACAGTAACTGGCGTACATACTCCTGCATCTGTGCAATCACTCACAGCAGTACCACCTGGGCCATCAGATCGCCAAACACGGTCAGCTCCATTAAGCCTTTCAACGTGCGGTGACACACCCGTCATGCCAAGGGTGACGCTGTCAACTGTCATCTCAAATGTTGATGATGCCTGGGCGGTAACGGCCACTTGCAAAGAAAGCAAGAGGATGGTGGAAGAGGTTAGACCTAGAACTTTTTTCATAAAAACAGATTACTCTTTTCGGCTATTCTTGCCACCTAAACGAAAAGTGAGATAAATGAAGTTTTTGATTCTTGTGATTGACACAGCTTCCAACACTGGCTCGTCCCAGGAGCTTGCTGAGATAGATAAGTTCAACGCCAAGCTCCAAGAGGAAGGCCAATTTGTCATGGCCGCAGGAATCGGCTCCTCGCAAACTGCCACGCTGATTGACAACCGCTCGGGTGCCAATATCGCGACCCCTTCTTCGCTGAACGGCAACGAGTTTTATAGCGGGTTCTGGATCATTCAGGCAAAGGATGAAACTGAGGCCAAGGAACTGGCACTTGAAGGATCTCGGGCCTGCAACCGGAAGGTCGAGCTCAGGCCGTTTCTAGGTCAGAGCTAGAACTACTCAAATCTCAGCGCGTCGATTGGCTCAAGCTTTGAGGCTGTCCTTGCTGGCCAAACCCCAAAGACAACTCCAACCACCAGGCTGAAGCCCATGGCCAGTGTGATGGTGTCCATCCGAATTGCGAACTCCCAGTCTCCCAAGATGGCCAAGAAGAAGGCTGCTATCTCGCCAAGGATTAGACCAACAATTCCACCTGCAATCGACAGAACTACTGCCTCAATTAGGAACTGCGTGAGGATGTCTGACTGACGAGCACCAATTGCTCTTCTGACACCTATTTCTCTTGTTCTTTCTCTAACTGAGACCAGCATTATGTTCATGATTCCAATGCCACCAACAATCAAACTGATTGCAGCAATACCCGTCAGTAGTAATCCGAGGGTGTCAGTGATGGTGCTCACGGCTGAAATCAGAGAGGCCTGATTGGTGATTGTGTAGCGAGTCTCAGCCTGCTGGCTAAGTCCATATCTTTCTCGCAGTAACCTATCGGCTGCAATTTGTAGTGCATCTACTCCTTCGCGAGTAGTTGCTTGAATCACTATTGACGAAACATATGGATACTGACTAAAGATTTTCCTCGCAGCATCAAGATTCACATAAACGCGGCCCGAGGTTCCGAAGCCCGCTTGATCATCGAGTACCCCAACAAGACGAAAATCCTGACCGTTTAACTTAACGCTCTTCCCGAGCATGTCAGAAGTTAAACCCAAATCATTCGCTGCATCTGCACCAAAAACCACATCGCGTGAGCCCAGGGCTGCAGGATTACTAGAAAGATAAGAACCCATGGCAAGAACTGGCTTAACTGCCTCAAAATAATCGGCTGATACCCCAACCAGTCGGGCCTCGACTCTGTTGTCAGCAGTTGCAATTGTTCCCTCGTTTTGAGACTGCATAAACATGATTGCAACGCCATCAAGTTCTGCTAGTGCGAGAGCATCCTGCTCGGTCAAAGCATTAGGACCGAATGCAGTGATGTTGAGCTGATTTGTGCCAAGCGTTGCGAGAGATCTATTTATACCCTGCGAAGCTCCATCAACAATTGAAGTCAGAGCGACAATAGCTGCCACACCGATTACAACTCCGAGCATGGTTAGCAGGGATCTAACCTTGGTTGCCCAAATCCTAGAAAGCGCTAGCCGAGCGGTGCCAAAGAAATTCATGCTGCACCTCTCTCATCTCTTTCAACCTTGCCATCACGCAAAAACACTCTTCGCGGGGCTTGAGCAGCGATGTCTAGATCATGCGTAATCAAAATGATTGTCCGACCCTCACTGTGCAGCTGCTTGAATAAGTCGATTACTTGAGCACCAGTCTTGGAGTCAAGGGCGCCGGTCGGTTCATCAGCTAGGACGATATCGGGGCTAGTGACTAGGGCGCGAGCAATAGCTACTCTCTGCTGCTGGCCGCCAGATAGACGGTTTCGATCAAAATTCAACCTTTCGCCAAGCCCAAGCTTCGAGAGAATATCGGTAGCTGCTTGCTTTGCATTCTTTACACTCAGCCTTTGATACAAAAGTGGCGCCATTACATTTTCTAGAGCAGTCGAATTGGGCAGTAGTTGGAACTGCTGAAATACAAAGCCAATCGATCGAGAACGAAGCTGTGTGAGCTCATTGTCGTCAAGCTCTTGCGTTGAAGACCCCGCGATTTTCACCACTCCAGCGCTCGGTCTATCTAAACAGCCGATTAGGTTCATCATTGTTGACTTGCCACTGCCTGAGGGTCCAACAATTGCAACAAATTCGCCTCTTTGGACGACTAAATCCACTCCATCAAGAGCAATAGTTTTCTGATCTCCAACTAAATACTCTCGCCGAACATCAATTAGTTCGACAACTGGGCTATCCACCTTGTCTGACTCCCGGCGGTGGACCGAAGTTTATTGGAGCAGGAATTGTTCCGCTGATGCCTGTTATTACTTGGTCCCCTGCAAACACTCCCTGCGTGACTTCGGCAAAGCTGTCACCAATCAATCCAAGCTCAAGCGTCACGCGCTCGATTGACTGGCTATCACCATTTGTAACCAAAACGTCGACCTGGGGTTCATCTTCGCCGACCAGTGCGCTCAATGGAACAGCCAGAACATTCTGCTTCGTCTGCACCACAATCTCTGCTGTAGCACTCATTCCAAAACGTGCACCGTTCGGAACAGAAGAAACTGACAAAAGAACTTCATATTGCTTTATCCCACTGACCGACTGGGCTACTTGGCCAACGGTTTCAACTGTGCCCTCGAAGACAGCGTTGATTGCATCTAATTCAATAGTTGCGATCTGATCAATCTGGACAAGATCTGCGTCGTATTCGCTAACAAAAACCGACACGACTGGCTTTGTCGAACCTATCGTCACAACAGATCCAGAAGTTCTGAGGCCGCTAGAGGTATCAATCGAACGAACTATTCCACTAGAGATTGCCTCAACTTCGACCTCCTGTCCGAACGGGGACAGGTATGTGAAGAGCAAATCTCCCTTAGCAACTTCTTCGCCGAGCTTTACGGAAATCGAATCAACCTCGAGGCTGGCTCCAAACTGCGCTATAGCCAAGCTGTTTCCATTTGATGCAATCAGAATCGGCTGCTCAGACGTTCCATAAGCAAGAACCTGACTTTCCGCTAATTGCCCATTTGCCGAAACTGTCTTCACAACCTCTGTCTTCGCAACCTCATAAGTCTCGTATTGGACGGTAGGGGTGAATAGTGGTGCTGCTAAAACTCCGCCAGCAACGCTCACAACCACTGCGGCTGCCAAAACTAATGGCCAACGCTTCTTACGCATCTTTTCCTTACGCTCGGGTCCTAAGGTTCTCACACTAGCCATAAAGGAAGCTGTGTGTGCAGGTGAAAACCTAAACCATAAATCGGCGCTTGACGACCTCGTTTGCTAGGGCATAACCAAGAAGCAGGACAACAACAGCACCCAGTAAGTAAAGAGGAGATGGGGCAAATCCCAGAATCGTCCCAATGCCTAGCGTAAACGTAATAGCGATCGCGACTATGCCCGAAAGCACCGAGAACACGAGGAGCCCAGCACTAGGTTTGGATTTCCAGAAAGGCTTCTTTGATCTCAACACCAACATCTGGTCGCGCAAACAAGTTCTGGATCAATTGCTATCTGAATCCCGATGGGGATTTTTCAATTGTTGCTGGCGACAACAGAAAAGTCGTTGCGGCTGGAGCTTGGCTGGTGGCGTCTCCAATAATTTCACAGCAACACTGCCGCTTCCTAGAAACTAGCTTTTGGCTCTTGCCTTTTTGTAGTCACTTCGGGCTTTCAAATACATTTCAACAAACTCTTTGGGTTTAAGAAGTCCTACCGCCCAAGCAATGGTTTCAAGATCTGCCTGTTCTAGGGTTTTGAACCGAATACAGGATTTGCCCATGTTGAGCTTCTTGCCACTAGCCAACCATCTCTTTTGAAATTCTTTTGTGTATTTCTCAGAAGCGTAGATAGAAAGCAGATACAGGGAGATTTGGTGTTTTTGAGCTGCGATTGCCACAGCACCAAGTGGTTGGTTGTTGTAGGTAGGACCAGACATTGACATCGGAACGGTATAGCCGATCATGCCCCAAGCCATTTCTTCTGCGTACCCCTTGGGAAGATGCTTTCTAACCAAGCTAACTAGCTTGGTTATGTCTTCCCTTCTATCTTCGGGTAGCTCAGCTAGATATTGCTTGACAGTCGTTGCTTTTGACGAAACCACTAGGTTCCCCTTTCTTGGTCAAGCTAACAGAGACAGAAACGAAAAAACCCGCCAAGTCGTGAAATTCTTGGCGGGTTCGCGCGCTCGGAGGGACTCGAACCCCCAACCTTCTGATCCGTAGTTATGTTGCAAT
>VFQS010000259.1_pt1 | contig 67835 bp, 55 predicted proteins | sample 3512361 | NCBI WGS metagenome assembly VFQS01 (sample SAMN10412375, study PRJNA504923) | tailings metagenome | isolation source: Relicate 1 Philex TSF3 active mining | place: Philippines | reverse complement strand
TCTAAGACAGTCGGCTCAATAAAATACCCCTTTGTCTTATCACAATTACCTCCTGCAACAACTTTCACCTTAGAAGAACGCTTAGCTTTGTCAATATAGGACTTGATCTTATTAAAAGATTTTTCGTCGATTACGGCATTGATAAAATTGCTCATATCTTCTACAGTTCCCATCTTGAAACTCTTGATGCCTTCAATAAGTTTCTTGCGGACTGCCGAAGCAAGATTTGATGGAATATAGGCCCTTGAAGCGGCAGAGCATTTTTGTCCCTGGTATTCAAATGCACCTCTCAATAATGCTGTTGCTACTACATCAGCATTCGCAGAAGGATGAACCATCACAAAGTCTTTACCCCCAGTCTCTCCCACTATTCTTGGATAAGAACGGTACAAACCCATATTGGCACCTATTGTTGCCCACATCTGGTTAAACACTCCAGTAGATCCTGTAAAATGAACACCGGCAAACTGAGGATGAGAAAAACAAATATCTCCTAAAACAGGTCCATCCACATACACTAAATTGATAACTCCATCAGGCAGGCCTGCCTCTTTCAACACTTTCATGAACATTTGAGCAGAATAAACCTGCGTATTTGCGCATTTCCAAACCACAGTGTTTCCACATAATGCAGCTGATGCAGGCAGGTTACCTCCAATCGCTGTGAAATTAAACGGTGTAACAGCTAACACAAAACCTTCAAGTGGTCTGTACTCTAACCTGTTGTGCATTCCTGGAGCACTGATAGGTTGTTGTGCATATATTTCACTGAGATAGTGCACGTTAAATCTCAAAAAATCAATGAGTTCACATGCTGCATCAATCTCAGCTTGAAATACATTTTTACTTTGGCCTAACATTGTAGTGCCGTTCATATAAGGCCTATAACGACCAGCTATTAGATCTGCCGCTTTTAGAAATATGGCAGCTCTGCTTTCCCATGGCATTGTTTCCCAATCAGCTTTTGCAGCTAGAGCAGCATTAATTGCGGCTTTAACGTGTTTTGCTTCACCATAATGAAAATGGCCGAGTATATGTTTTCTTTCATGTGGAGGGCGAATGGCAATTTTATTACCTGTTCTAACTTCCTTACCACCAATGTACATAGGCACATCAACTTGAGTTGATTTTAATTCAGCTAAAACCTCTTTTAATCTTGCTCTTTCAGGAGTACCAGGTGCATAGCTCAATACTGGTTCATTTTTAGGAATTGGCAGACTGTAATGACCATTGTTCATATAGCGTAATTTATATTTTTAAAACTAGGATACATTTTCTTTTTCCATCATCAAATAAGCCTTGATAAAGCCATCTAAATCTCCATCCATTACTGGCTGCACATTTCCAACCTCAAAATCAGTTCTATGGTCTTTGATCATTTTATAAGGATGGAAAACATAGCTTCTAATCTGACTACCCCATTCGATTTTCTTTTTAGAAGCATTGTTTGCATTTTTCAATGCTTCACGCTTTCTCATTTCTTCTTCGTACAATTTACTCTTCAACATCTTCAATGCCTTTTCTCTATTTTCACCTTGAGTTCTAGCTTGCTGACATTCAACAATGATTCCACTCGGTATGTGTTTTAGTCGAACGGCAGTTTCCACTTTATTTACGTTTTGACCTCCTTTACCCCCTGACCGGTAAAATTCCCATTCTAAGTCTGCAGGCGAAACTTCTATTTCAATGGAATCATCAACAAGCGGATAGACATAAACAGAAGCAAACGAAGTATGTCGTCTGGCATTACTATCAAAAGGTGAAATACGAACTAGTCGATGTACACCATTTTCAGCTTTTAAAAAGCCATAAGCAAAAGGTCCGTCAAATTGTAAAACAGCTGATTTAATTCCTGCTCCATCTCCATCTTGCCAGTCGAGTTCTGTTACAGTCCAACCTTGCTTTTCGCCGTACATTCTGTACATGCGGACAAGCATTTCAGCCCAATCCTGACTTTCTGTACCACCAGCACCACTATTAACTTGAAGTACAGCAGGCAATTCATCTTCGGGTTGATTGAGTGTGCTCTTGAATTCAGCTTCATCAATTGCTTGCAAAGCTTTATCATAAGCAACTTTTGCTTCTTCTTCATCGCACTCACCTTCTTTCCAAAAATCAAATAAAATTGAAAAATCATCTACAGCTGCTGCAGTAGTACTGAACAAATTCAACCAATACTCATTGAGTTTGATATTTTTTAGGATTTCAGTCGCGCGTTTATTGTCATCCCAAAAACCTGGTGACAGCGACTTTTGTTTGTCCTCGTTTACTTTATATTGTCTGTCCTCAACGTCAAAGAAACCTCCTCAAGACAGAAAGACGGTCTCTCATAGTTTTTAATTGCTCTATTGTCATAACATTGCAAAATTAATTTAATTCCGGCAATACCTATTGAAAAAATACGCTTATAGAACCAACTGCAATAAACATTGTTAAGTCGTTATGATTCAAGCATATAATTTTCTCTACTCCTGGCAACTTTTCCCCGAAAAAGGCACATACGAAAAAGGCGAAAGGCCAAAATCTGGCACTTATAAAATTAGTGCCACAGAATCCAGGAATGAGTTAAATATAGAAATGAACTGGGTTACGCTCGAAAATCAAGCATTTTCATCAACCTATAGCATAATTGCTGATGGTATATTTCAGTCGTTGACGGAAGATCAACTGGCAGAAAAGGCTAAAGTCAATTTTATAGATAGTATAAGCTTTGAAATTCAGTTTTTATTACCCCAAGAGCAAACACTTACCATTTTGCATGAGATCATGCCCAATGGATATTTAAAAGTGACTGAAGATGGCCAGCTTGAAAATGGAACTGCTTATAAAAATATCTCATTATACCATAAACAAATGAGCGTGCTTCCCTATTCATCTTCTGTTTCGGGTGCTGTAATCAAACCGACAGAAGAAGGCATGATTAGGCATAAAGCATTAACTGCAATGGAAGAACAAACCAATATGCAGCTTTCACAGATTAGACAACAAATTGAACTACTGGCATTACAAGCTCAGGAAATACAAAGAAGAAAAGATTTATCAGTATTAATCTATAGTGCCAAATTGAATTTCACTCCTGTGATTGGTCAAGTATATTATTTATACGAAAAGAAAAATGGTGATCATTTTCTCTCACTGGTTAGTCCAAAAGAATGGGGAGCACATGGTCCTTTCAAGAAAGCAGTCGCCACTGTTAAATTACTGGCTGACCATACCTGGATGGAAGTCAACTAAAATATGTAAAACAAAATGGGCCCTTTTCGGGCCCATTTTTATTGAAAAGTAGATCTTTACTTTACTTCTTCAAATTCCGCATCAGTCACATTTTCTGCACCTGATTGTGCATCAGCTCCTGGTTGTTGTGCCTCAGCACCAGGTGCACCTTGTGTTGCATTGTACATATCCTGACTAGCAGCCATCCATGCATCATTCAATTCTTTGGTAGCTGCTTCAATTGCCGCTAAATCTTGTGTTTTATGGACTTCTTTGAGTTTATTTAAAGCATTTTCAATTACAGCTTTTTTCTCTGCTGGAATCTTTTCACCAAATTCAGTCAGCTGCTTTTCAGTTTGGAAAACCAATGCATCAGCAGCATTTAGCTTTTCAACACGCTCACGTTCAGCTTTATCTGTAGCCTCATTTGCTTTTGCTTCAGCCTTCATTTTTTCAATCTCTTCTTTAGTCAATCCACTTCCTGCTTCAATTCTGATCTTTTGCTCTTTTCCAGTTCCCTTGTCTTTTGCACTTACATTCAAAATACCATTGGCATCGATATCAAACGTTACTTCAATTTGAGGAACGCCACGAGGTGCTGGAGGAATATTATCTAGGTTAAAGATACCTAGTGTTTTATTCTGGTTAGCCATTGGACGTTCACCTTGCAATACATGAATTTGTACACCAGGTTGATTGTCAGCCGCAGTTGAGAATGTTTCAGATTTTTTTGTTGGAATAGTTGTATTAGAAGGAATCAATACTGTCATTACACCACCCAAAGTCTCGATTCCTAATCCGAGTGGAGTTACATCAAGTAACAACACATCCTTTACCTCTCCAGTCAACACTGCTCCTTGAACACCTGCTCCTATCGCGACTGCTTCGTCTGGGTTCACACTCTTGTTTGGTTTTTTGCCAAAGAACTTCTCTACAATCTCTTGCACCTTAGGAATTCTTGTAGATCCACCTACTAGAATTACTTCATCAATGTCTGAAGCATTCATACCAGCATCTTTCAAAGCTTGAACACAAGGCTTAAGGCAACGCTCGAATAGATTGTCTGCAATTTGCTCAAACTTAGCACGGGTTAATTTCTTCACAAGGTGTTTTGGAACACCATCAATTGCTGTAACATATGGCAAATTGATTTCAGTTTCACTTGAAGAAGACAACTCAATTTTTGCTTTTTCTGCGGCTTCCTTCAAACGCTGTAATGCCATTGGATCTTTTCTAAGATCTACATTTTCATCGTTCTTAAACTCTTCAGCCAACCAGTCCATAATCACTTTATCAAAATCATCACCACCAAGGTGAGTATCTCCGTTGGTCGACTTTACTTCAAATACCCCATCACCCAATTCCAGTACAGAAATATCGAATGTTCCACCTCCAAGGTCGAATACTGCAATTTTGCTATCAACATTCTTTTTATCCAGTCCGTAAGCTAGCGCTGCTGCAGTTGGCTCATTGATAATTCTTCTTACATTAAGGCCCGCTATTTCACCTGCTTCTTTTGTAGCCTGACGTTGAGCATCGTTAAAATAAGCAGGTACTGTAATAACGGCTTCGTTCACTTCATGACCCAGATAATCTTCTGCAACCTTCTTCATTTTCTGAAGCACCATTGCACTGATTTCTTGAGGTGTATAAAGACGCCCATCAATATCAATTCTTACGGTATTGTTATCCCCTTTTGCTACATTATAACTCCAGTGCTTGATTTCTTCAGTCACCTCATCAAAACGGCGACCCATAAAACGCTTTACACTGGTTATGGTATTAATAGGATTTGTAATTGCTTGACGTTTAGCAGGATCACCTACTTTACGCTCTCCATTTTTTAGAAATGCTACAACACTTGGGGTCGTTCTTCTTCCTTCGTCGTTTGCAATAACAACAGGTTCATTTCCTTCCATCACAGACACACAACTGTTGGTTGTTCCCAGGTCAATTCCAATGATTTTTGCCATAGTTTTCAATTTAGATACCTGTAAAGAGCAACTCGTATGCCGTGGATAAAATCAGGTAAACTTGTCAGTTTTACCCCCAAACACATGACAAACAGGGAGTTAAACAGCAATTTTTAACCCAAAATGACATAAAAAAGGGAAATACTAGGCATTTGAAGCTGATCGGATATGATTAACAATCATGTCAGCATGTATCCTCGAATTTTCAATAAACCATTTGTTCGTCTTCAATCCACCACAAATTACTCCTGCGAGGTAAACTCCCTTAACATTGGTTTCCATCGTTAATGGATCATGCATGGGGGTTTTATATTCATCCTCTCCAATTTGAATACCAATTTGTGCTAAAAAATGAAAATCTGGTAAATAGCCCGTCATGGCCAATACAAAGTCGTTTTTAATAGTGAGCATACCATTATGGGTTTGAATATCTACTTCGTCATTCCGAATTGAAGATAAAGTGGAATTAAAATAGGCTTTGATAGAACCCTCTGCTATTCTATTTTCTATATCTGGCTTGATCCAGTATTTCACCGAATCCCTAATGTGTTCATCCCTAATCACCATGGTTACATTTGCCCCCTTTCTCCAAGTCTCCATGGCAACATCAACAGCTGAGTTTGCAGCTCCAACAACAACAATATGCTGACCAAAATATACATGTGCTTCTTTGTAATAATGGTGCACCTTGGGAAGGTCTTCTCCAGGGATATGCATAAAATTGGGCAAGTCATAAAAACCAGTTGCAATTACCACATGTTTTGCATGATATTGCATTTTAGATGTACTTACTTTGAATTGCAATTCTTCCTTTTTGACTTCCAACACTGAATTATACAGTGATAGATTCAACTTCCAATGCATGGCAACTCTTCTATAATACTCTAATGCCTCTGCTCTGGTTGGCTTGGGCGAATGAGAAATAAATGGCACATTTCCAATTTCCAATCTATCTGATGTAGAGAAAAAGGACATGTTCAATGGATAATTATAAAGAGAATTAACCAATGGCCCTTTATCGACAATGAGATAGGTCAAACCAGCTTCAATACAAGCAATCCCACATGCCAAACCAATGGGGCCTGCACCGATTATCACAACATCATAACCTGCATTATTACTGTCCATTTTGTACTGCATTTTCAGTCTTGAAAGAAAAATACTTCTGCGCCATATAACTAAACCCTACTACTATGAACGTAATAATGAACTTAGAAACTGTCGGGTAAAAATGCAATTGCTCTACAAAAATTTTTAGAAAAATGTAATTCAAAAAAAGACTGATACAAACAGAAAGAAAGTAACGGAACAATTGAACCCTTCCTCTTAAATAAGATGACCTGAATACTACATACCTCATCAATAAAAAGCCAGTTGGAAAACTGAATAAAAAAGCAAAAATAAATGCTGCAATATGTGGACTAACTGCAATAAACGGCAACTCAACAAATTGCTTTTCTAAGATGAAATTATATGAGATAAAGAATAAGAACAAATCAAATAGCGTATTCATTCCTCCACATGCAGCATAGTAATAGGTTGTTTTATCAAAAAACTTTTTGAACAAAGGGTAAAAAAAATCTAAAATGCTATGAATTAACTTTACCAAATTAAACCAGCTTGAATTGACTAAAATTTATAAACATAAGTAGTGTGTTTTTTTGCGAAAACGCCACCAATTGCCTCGTGCAATGCCAGCATTTTATTATTGAAATCTCCTACCCAAGACAATTCAAGCTCTTTATAATGAACCAATGGCCTGGTATATTCTTGAAGTTTCATGAACAGACAAGATTCTAACCCCTGATTCCTGTATTTCTCTTTTGTCCCCATAATTACCGCCCTCATTCTTGTATGCTTGATGGTCATTTTATACCAAAGAAATTTAAGCTTCCCAATCAAGTCAAGTTTTCCATTCAAATTCTTGAACAACTCATTGGCATCAGGCAGGATCATTACAAAAGCCAGGGGCTCCCCTTTGTCTGAATAGGCAAACCAGATTAAATTGGGATCCATAACTGGCTTGATTTTTTGAAGTGTTTCCTGAATAGTTAGATCGGTAACCTCAGTAAAATTTTCAAAATCCTTCCAGGCATCATTGTATATTTCTTTAAAGTCGTTTGCAAATTGCTGTAAATCTTTGTAGGCGAACGGCTTGAAAGTAAATCCTCTTTTACCAATAACCCAATTTGCAATTTTTATTACTTTTTCTGGCATTCCGACCCTAACATCAACACGATTTGAAATTTGTTCATATTTTACTTTAAATCCGTAATGCTCAAAATGTGATTTATAATAAGATGGATTATAATTCATCCCATAAAAAGGACTGGTAAAGCCATCAACCAGCAAGCCCCACCACATGTCATTTTCACCAAAATTAATCGGCCCATTCATGGCTTGCATTCCTTGTAAGGCTAACCACGACTTTGCCTGATCAAAAAGAATTTTAGAGGCCTGATTATCATCAATACATTCATAAAATCCACAACCACCAGTTGGCACTTCTTCATTATATGCTTTCTTATTGTTGATGAAAGCTGCTATTCGTCCAATAGTTTTACCCTCATCGTTAACCAATATCCAACGCGTACATTTACCAAAACTGAAAAAGTTATTTCTTTTTGGATCAAAAACGGATTCGATATCATTAAATAGAGGACAAACCCAGTTGGGATCATCCTTGTATATGCTAAAAGGAAGCTGTAGGAACTGATCTACTGACCATTTATCTGCTACTTCTATTGTTTTCATGCCTTGTTATATCAACAAAAATACCAATTTGAAGCGAATGCGCATGAGAGGATCTATTTCTTACTTAATACTGAAAACCGATTAGGATAATCAGAGATAATGCCATCAACCCCTAACGCTGCCATTTTTTTGATATCAGCTTCCAGGTTGACTGTCCATACAATTACTTTCATCTGATGCTGGTGAAAATCTGAGATAAAATTTTCATCAACCATTTGATAGGCAGGACTAATAATTGCTGGCTTGAATCCTAATAGATTAATAACCTCTGTTGCTGTCATTTTTTGAGTTGACTCAATCAAATACGACAACCGAAAAGGTGCTTTCATTTTATGTAAAGCAATTAATGATCTTGGATCAAAGGACTGAACAATGGTTCTATCAGCAATACCCCCATCAATAATAACTTGAGTTAATAACTCAACAAATTCCTGAGGACCTGGATGATAGACATTATCAGTTTCAAGAGACATCTTTGTTTCAATATTGTATACTACTGGCTGAAGTCCATTTTGCTTGACATAAGACTCCACTTCATGAATTACATCTTTTAAAAGCGGTTTATGAACGCTTAATTTTTGTTGTTCTGGAAATCTTGCATTGAATTTTTTACCTACATCCCATTTCAATACTTCTTCGTAAGTCATCATATAAATATTATGATCTTTTGAAGAAAGCGATTGATGAACACCACTTGGAGGTGTGGCAATTTCAAGATTCATATAGGGCTCATGTGATAAAACCACTTGCTTGTCTTTGGTAATTACCACGTCCATCTCTAGCGTTGTCACCCCCCATTTTAATGCCTCCAACATAGCTGGTATTGTATTTTCAGGCATTAACCCTCTACAACCCCTGTGACCTTCCAGGTCAATTGTATGTTGCTGTGCTATTCCATTTTGAGTAAAAATCATAAAAAATAAGCTGCTTAAAATAAGTTTAGTCCTTTTATTCATACCATAAAATTAGGGGGAATCGTACATTTGCCACAACTTAAAAGACCATGCTTAACAATATCATAAAAGAAAAGGCAATAGAGGCACTGAGTGCATTGTACCAGACAACTTTCACAGATAAAGATTTTCAGGTCAATACTACAAAACCAGAGTTTACTGGAGATTACACTATAGTCCTTTTTTCATTGGTGAAACCGCTTAAGTTAAGTCCAGATGTTTTAGGTAACCAACTGGGCCATCATTTAACAAATTCACATCCTGAATTATTTACAGGTTTTAATATCATCAAAGGTTTTTTAAACCTGGAGGTTAATCATTCAATTCTGCTTGATTTACTCAACAAACACTATCAAGATACCTGTTTTGGAAAAGCCCCTATGAATGGTAAAAAAGTAATGGTAGAATACTCATCTCCCAATACAAATAAACCATTGCATCTTGGACATTTGAGAAATAACTTCTTGGGATGGAGTATATCAGAAATTTTAAAAGCAAATGGATACGAGGTTATCAAAAGTTGTATTGTAAATGACCGAGGCATCCATATTTGTAAAAGCATGATAGCATGGCAGCGCTATGCCAATGGAGCAACACCAGCTTCAACAAAAACCAAAGGGGATCATTTTGTTGGTGAATATTATGTGAAATTCAATGACGCTTATAAAAAAGAAGTCGATGAATTAGTCGCCTCAGGCATGGATAAGGCAACTGCAGAAAAGGAAGCTCCCATCATGAAAGAAACGCAACAAATGTTGCTTGACTGGGAAAAAGGCAACCCTGATGTGTTGAAGTTGTGGAGAGAAATGAATGGATGGGTATATGAAGGTTTTGATGTTACCTACAAAAGAATTGGGTCTGACTTTGCTAAAACCTATTATGAAAGCGATACTTATTTATTAGGAAAGGATACAGTTGAACTTGGACTTCAAAAAAATATTTTTTACAAAAAAGAAGATGGTAGTGTTTGGATAGATTTAACCAATGATGGACTTGATGAAAAGCTCGTATTGAGAAAAGACGGTACATCAGTCTATATCACTCAGGATATTGGCTTGGCACAGAAAAAATATGAGGAGTTTGGTATGGACCAAAGTATCTATGTGGTGGGAGATGAACAAAATTATCACCTAAAAGTGCTTCAATTAATTTGTCAGAAATTAGGACTCCCCTATGCCAATGGCATTCATCATTTATCATATGGCATGGTAGAACTTCCGACAGGCAAAATGAAAAGCAGAGAAGGAACAGTTGTTGATGCAGATGATCTTCTTGATGAAATGATATCTATTGCATCTGCTCATACACAAAGTCTGGGTAAGGTTAAAGATTTCAGTGAAGAAGAATTGAAATCACTTTATGATACAATTGGAATCGGCGCCTTGAAATTCTTCTTATTGAGAGTAGATCCAAAGAAAAAAATGATTTTCAATCCAGAAGAATCAATTGACTTCCATGGCTTCACTGGTCCCTTTATTCAATACACCCATGCTCGCATAAAATCAGTTTTGAGAAAATCAAGCATCGATACATCATATAGCAAGTTTGTTGAACCGCTTTTACCAGCAGAAAAAGAACTGCTGCTATTGGCAGAGCAATATGAAATTATTCTCCAACAATCAGCAGCATCTTTCGACCCTTCTACAATTGCGATATACCTATTTCAGTTGGCACAATCGTTTAACTCATTCTATGCAGCATTAAGCATTGCGAGTGCTGAAACTGAAGAGAAAAAACAACTGAGGTTAAAGATTGCATCATGGGTAGCTACTATCTTGGCATCAGGTATGTCACTTCTAGGTATAAGAGTTCCTGAAAAAATGTAGAATTAACTTTTTCTTTTTAAGACTATACCACCCAGTGGAGGTAAATTAACGCTGATGAAGTGAGCTTTACTTCCTTTATTAAATTGTGCACCCATTGGCAGGTCATTGCAATAGTTGCCAGTGCCCCAGAATGTTGATGCATCACTGTTATATACTTCCTTCCATATTTGCTCGCCAAGAACTTCTACTTGCCATTCATATCTCTCAACAGGTGTCATGTTCAGGACTACGATTAACTCGTCGTCTACATCTTTTCCTTTTCGTTTAAAGGCAATTACAGATTCTTGTCGGTGATTCAAATCAAGCCATTCAAATCCATCTGTTTCAAATTGCTTTTCATACAGAGCAGGTTCATTTTTCAATAAATGAGCGAGCGCACTTACACATGACTTCATGCCTTTGTGACAATCATATTGCATTAAATCCCATCGCAAGGCAGTTGTGTAATTCCATTCATCTGTTTGTCCAAATTCATTTCCCATGAACAACAATTTGGCACCAGGATGTGTGAACATATAAGTATAGAGAAGACGAAGGTTGGCAAACTTCTGCCATTCATCACCTGGCATTTTATAGATCATGGGGGATTTCCCATGCACTACTTCATCATGACTTAATGGTAGTACAAAATTTTCGTCGTAGTAATACATCATGCTAAACGACAACTGATCCTGCTGAAACTTTCGGTATACAGGATCTTGTTTAAAATACCTCAACGTATCATGCATCCATCCCATCATCCATTTCATTCCAAATCCTAGTCCATCTGCATAAGTGGGTCTTGATACACCAGGCCAGTTGGTGGCTTCTTCTGCTATAGTTTGCACGCCTTCAAAATCTCTATAGACCATGTGGTTCATTTCTTTCAAAAAAGCAATAGCTTCTAAATTACCATTACCACCAAATTCATTAGGTTCCCACTCACCTTCATTTCTTGAATAATCCAGTTTGAGCATGGAAGAGACAGCATCTACTCTTAATCCATCCACATGAAAACAGTCCAACCAAAACCGAGCATTACTGATCAAAAAGGATTTTACTTCTCCTCTTTTATAATTGAAAATATAGCTATTCCAATCTGGATGATAACCCTTTCTCATGTCGGCATACTCATAGGTATGCGTTCCATCAAACATGAATAACCCATGACTATCATAAGGAAAATGTGATGGCACCCAGTCGAGTATTACTCCAATACCAGCTTTGTGAAATTCATCTATCAAAGCCATGAATTCTTCAGGATGGCCAAATCTGGAAGTCGGTGCAAAATACCCCGTCCCCTGATAACCCCAGCTTCCATCAAATGGATATTCCATGACAGGCATAATTTCAACATGGGTAAAACCCATTTCTTTAACGTAAGGAACAAGCCTCTCCGCAATTTCCCAATACGTGTAATAGGATTCTTCATTGAATGGATCAGGTCTCCTCCAACTTGCTAAATGCACTTCATATATAGAATATGGAGAGGAAAGAGAATTGTGTTTATCTCTTGTTGCTATCCATGCTTTATCCTTCCACTCGTATTCAAAATTCCAGGTAATCGAAGCTGTAAGTGGTTTCTTTTCCCAATAATGACCATATGGATCTCCTTTTTGAATCTGCTTACCACCGAAACCAGTTATTGCATACTTATATACTTCTCCTCGATTACAATGAGGTATAAATCCTTCCCAAATACCACTTTTGTCTAATCGAACAAACAAAGGATGCTCACCTGCTCGCCAATCATTAAAGTTCCCTACAACACTTACTGAAGTTGCATTTGGAGCCCAAACTGCAAAATAAGTTCCTTTGGTATTTAAAACAGTCTGTTGTTTGTTTCCAAAATAATGGTATGCATTATACAAGGTGCCATTCTGAAAATTAGTAATTACCTCTTCGGAGAACAATGAATAATTCCAAACCTTTTGTGTTGAGTCAATAAAATGCAGTTCCTCGTAAGGTGCAGATAATGATTCTTTTTGATGAGGATTGGTTTTAAGCATTATTTTTTCAATTCATAAATCATAAATCCTTGAGCTGGAATTTCTAATTCAACTGGAATTCGCTCTCCTTTTTCACTAATTACTTCAAGCATGGTATTATAATCACCTAAAGATTCTTTAAAACGATCCATTTTAAAAGAACTCTTTGTTTTATTGGTATTGGCCACACACATAATAGTTTGGTCTCCCAATTTTCTAAAGTACACATAAACGCCGTTTTGGGGAATAAATTGCTTTAAGGATCCTTTTGCTAAAACTGGACTATTTTTTCTATAGTTAGCTAGTTTTTTAAAGTAGGTAAAGGCTTCGAATTCTTTTTGATTTAATTCGGATGTATTAAACTTATTGATAGTGTCAGTTTTCCATCCACCCGGAAAATCTTTTCTTACTGCAGCATCATTTGGATCTTTATAATTTTTCATCAATACCTCGGTTCCATAATAAACCTGAGGGATTCCTCTTAATGTCATCAACATACCTAAGCCCATTTTATACTTAGCCAAATCTTCACCAACCATTGAGAAAAATCTGTTCATATCATGGTTATCCAAGAAAATGCAATTGGTATATGGGTCTTTGTATAAAAAGTCCTGAGAAAGTGTCATGTACAATTTAGTAACACCATCAGTCCATCCGAAATTATCATTAAGTGCATTGTACAAGGCAGAATTCAAAGGAAAATCAGTAACTCCTTTGATCTTGTGTTTAAAGGGTACATCCAGGTTGTTTTCGGTGAAGTATGCACTGGCTGGGACAGTATTCGTCCAGGCTTCACCAAATACAGTAAGCGTTGGATACTCTCTTAATAAGGCTTGGTTAATGTCATTCAAGAATTTCTCATCGCAATATTTATAAGTATCTACTCGCCATCCATCAATACCAAATTCTTCTGTCGACCAGATATTGCTTTGAATGACAAATTTTGCACAATATGGATTGGCAAGATTGAGATCTGGCAAGTGTGGAACAAACCATCCGCCTATCATGATTTTCTTCTCTTCTACTGAAGCATATGGATCCATGAATAATTCTTCTCTGTGATTGGCGCCTGTGTAAGTAGGCCACTGATTTAACCAATCTTTCATGGGAAGATCAAGTACAGTATGGTGATGAGAACCTACATGATTGTATACTGCATCTTGGATTATTTTTAACCCTTTAGCATGCGCTGCATCAACAAGATTTTTATAGGCATCATTTCCGCCGAATCTTTTATCTACCTGATAGTGATCTGTTATCCAATATCCATGGTAACCGCTCATTGTCCATGGCCCCTCTTGCATTTTAGGCATGTCATTTTCAAGAACAGGAGTCATCCAAATGGAAGTAACACCCAGATCTTTGAGGTAATCCAATTTCTGTGTAACTCCAGCAAGATCACCACCATGTCTGCTGTAAGGATCATTACGATCGGCAACTTTGTCTTTTAAGTCGCTATACTGATCATTTGATGGATCACCATTGACAAATCGATCCGGCATAATCAAATAAATAAGATCATTTGATCTTACACCTTGGTTAACCAAAGCTTTTTGATTTTTATTCAATCTAGATTTTAACTCATAAGAAAATGTTGATCCATCCTCAAACACAAAATCAAACATACCAGGTTTTACTGCAGGCAACAACAGCAAATCAACAAACAGATAGTGTTTGTTTTCAGGTTGGTGAACTTTAGTTACAACAATACCAGGATATTTTACTTTGACCGATTTAGACAAATCAGTTGAAGCATGCAACATCACTTGTAAAGTATTATGTTTCATGCCTACCCACCAATGGGATGGGTATGCTTTAACTTGTGCAGCTAATTCAAAAAGCAAACTTGAAAGAAGAACAATAAGAACAAATACTTTTTTCATAAACAAACTGTATACTTGATTTATTTATTTGCGGTTGGATCATATACCCTGATAACACTAATTGCAGCAAGCAAGAAAAACACACCCGCCATCAATAAGGCATAAATAGGTTGCCCGCCATAAAGATGTTTTACAATTGAACCTCCTACAAAACCATTGATGATTTGAGGAAGTGTAATAAAGAAGTTGAAGATACCCATATAAATTCCCAACTTACCTGCAGGAATTGAACCTGATAGTAATACATAGGGCATTGCCAGAATTGAGGCCCAGGCCAGTCCCACTCCAATCATGGAATACTTAAGCATTTCAGGATCATTAATAAAATAAATTGAAATCAATCCAATTCCACCGGCTATTAATGAAACAGCATGAGTCATTTTTTTACCAATCCATTTTGCTATAAATGGCAGACAAAGTGCATAAAACATCGACACCAGGCTATATACCCCAAATGCAGAGCTTACTTTATTTCCAGCTTCATTGTATTCGACTGTTCCCGTGTAATCACCTGATAGACCATATATATGCGTTGCTACAGCATCCGTAGTAAACACCCACATGCTGAACAAAGCAAACCAACTAAAAAACTGTACAAATCCCAATTGCTTCATGGTCTTGGGCATCTTTTTAAAATCAGAAAAAATATCTAAAAGACTACCTGATGATTTTTCAGGTTCCCCATGGTATGCTTGATATTCTTGTGGAGGATATTCACGAGAAAAAAACAAAGTAATTAGTATAGCACCCATAAAGACTGCAGCACCAATGTAGAAGGAATATCGAATATTATCTGCAATACCATCAGGACCTGCTTCCATACTGAATCCATTTTCTGCAAGTAATTCAGGAAGTGCAGAACCTATAACGGCTCCTAATCCAATTAAAAAAGTTTGCACACTAAAACCAATTGTACTTTGTGAGTGTGGCAAATTATCTGCTACAAGTGCCCTAAATGGTTCCATGGCCACATTAAAAGAAGCATCCATGATCATCACAATACCAGCACCAATCCAAAGTGCTGGCAGCAACATGGTAAAATGTCCTGAGTTAGGCAAAAAGATCAATGCAACACTAGACAATATAGCGCCAACTAAAAAATAAGGTTTTCTCCTTCCAACCCTATTCCATGTCTTATCACTATAATGGCCAATAATTGGTTGTACAATCATGCCAACCAATGGTGCCACAATCCAGAATAAAGGAAGGTGTTCTACATCTGCTCCATACGATCTTAGTATCCTGCTGGTATTTCCATTTTGTAACGCGAAACCAAACTGTATACCAAGAAATCCAAAACTCATCAGAAATATCTGAGAGATGCTTAATCTTGGTTTTTCTTTAAGCATAAAAGTTGAATCACCATTGGTCTTAGCAATCGACATGTCTATCTATTTGATATAGTGTAATATATACACAATATTTCAAATAGCATCTTTTGTTGAAGGAATTTTGACCGATGGATTAAATGACAAAGCCATCTGGAATAACGGCTCCCTTTTTAACTACAACAATTCCTTCTTTTATGGTGTACAAAGCATGATCTGCATTTTCTAAATGTTTGCCACCATTGATGCGAACATCATTGCCAATGCGACAATTTTTATCAATAATTGCATTTTTAATATAACACCTTTCACCAATACCCAACTTCGGCAATCCATTACTGGTAGATGCGTTCATCTCCTCCAAGGTTTCATAGAAATCTGTTCCCATGATGTAACAACTTACAACTGTTGTACCATAACCAATTCTAGTTCTGATACCTATGACAGAATTTTCTACACGTGAAGCATTAATAATACAACCTTCGGCAATGATGGTTTTCTCAAGAGTGGTACCACTGATTTTTGCAGGAGGCAACATCCTTGCGCGTGTATATATTGCTTTTGAATTATCAAATAAATTAAACTCAGGAATATCTTGGGTCAAAGCCAGATTAGCTTCAAAGAATGAATGTATGTTACCAATATCGGTCCAATAACCTTCATACTGATAACTCAATACATTGTACTTACTGATTGAATAGGGAATAATTTCCTTTCCAAAATCAGTTGCATCTTTTACTTCTTCCTGTAGGAGGTCGTACAAAACCCTTCGTGAAAAAATATAAATACCCATGCTGGCCAGGTACTCTCTTTTCTGTTTTTTCATTTCTTCACCAGTATCACTGACCCATTGATCGAGTACATCTTTTTTAGGCTTTTCTATGAAAGACTCAATAATGTTGGCGTCACCTTTCTTCATGATACCAAATTCAGTCGCTTCTTTTGCGTGTACTGGTATTGTAGCTATGGATATATCTGCTTTGCCATTGATGTGGTTATCAATCATCTCCTGGAAATCCATTTGATACAATTGGTCTCCAGATAAAATTAGAACGTGGCTAAAGTCTTGTTGCGATATATGACGTAACGATTGCCTTACGGCATCTGCTGTTCCTTGAAACCAGGCTGGATTATCAGGTGTTTGTTCAGCAGCGATGATATCGACAAATGCAGAACTAAACGCGCTAAAATGATAGGTATTTTTTATGTGCTTATTTAGTGAGGCAGAGTTGAACTGTGTGAGCACATAAATTCGACCAATATTCGAATTCAAACAATTTGAAATGGGGATATCAACCAACCTGTATTTACCTGCAATAGGAACTGCAGGTTTACTCCTGGTAGATGTCAATGGTGAAAGCCGGGTACCTGCCCCACCTCCTAATATTATAGCTATTACATTCTTATTCATATAATTAGATTAGCAGTAATTTAATCAAAACTTTTGTAAAGCGAAATATATTCACCGGCTTGTTTAGTCCAGCTGAAATCAAATGACATGATCTTTTCTCTTAAATTATGAAATGTTGTTTTTTGACCATAGAGTTCAACAGCCCTGTAAATGGCATGGGTAATATCTCCTACTGCAGTATGGTTAAAAGCGATTCCATATCCCCCTTGATCTCCCATATCTATTACTGTATCCAGCAACCCTCCTGTTCTTCTTACTATAGGTATAGTACCATAGCGCATAGCATACAATTGATTTAAACCACATGGTTCAACCCTTGAAGGCATCAACAGAAAATCTGCTCCAGCATACATTAATCGACTTAAAGCTTCGTTATAACCTATATATGTTGCATAATCGCCTTCTGAAATCACCTGCAAAGAAGAAAGCTTTTCTTCTGTCTCTTTTTCACCACTACCCAGAATCAGAAAATTCATTTTTCGGCCAATATAGTGGAAGCTGTCACCAATAACCTGAGGCAACAAATCCGCCCCTTTTTCACCAACCAATCTACCAATAAAAATAAAAAGTGGTTTATCTAATGACAAACCAAAACGTTCACAAAGCAACTGTTTGTTGCGCAGCTTTCCCTCTTGCACATTGGATGTTGAAAAATGATGATCGATATATTTATCTTTTTCAGGATCCCATACTTCAAAATCAATACCATTAAGTATTCCAGAACATTTTCCTTTTTCATACTCAAACAAATCTTCAAGTCCATTACTCATGGTTCTCAATTCACGCATGTAGGTATTACTTACAGTAGTTACCTTCCAGCAACATTTTATGGCTGAAGCCAAAGGATTGATCTGACCATTCCATTCCAGCAGTCCTCTTTTCCAGCTGTCCCATTGAGGTATATATATAGTTTTATCCCATCCAAACGCACCCTGATATTGAGCATTATGAATGGTCAATATCGATTTAATAAACTCCAATCTTTTGTATGCATAACAGTGCTGCATCATAAAAGGAATTAAACCAGCATGATGGTCATGCACGTGAACAATATCAGGCAAATTCGACCAGCTGTTTAGCCAATCAACTACCCCTATTTGAAATGCACAAAATCGTTCGGTATCATCATCATAGCCGTATACTTTTTCCCTATCCAGTAAACCATTAATATCAAGCAAATAAAGAGGAAAACCCTGTGCATTGCTTTGCTCTTTAATGATGGTATAATCAAAATTCCAATGTCCTAAGTAAGCACTGCCTTTATGAACAACCTCCCATTCGTGGGAGTATAAATAAGGTGTTCTGTACATAGGCATGATAACTGCAGCCTGTTCACCCATTTCATTTTGAAACCTTGGTAATGCTCCAACCACATCTCCCAATCCGCCTGCTTTTGCAACAGGATAGCATTCAGCACTTACGTGTAAGATTTGCATGTGTTCACCATCTTTGGTTCAATTTAGGCAATTAAGCGCTATTGAACAGTTCAATAAAAAAGTTTTACAGATAAATAAATATAATTATTTTGAGGTTCTTAAACCAAACTTGCATATGAAACAACAAACAAAATGGTCTCAATTTGGTGTACTGATAACAGTATTCTTTTTCTGGGGCTTTGTGGCTGCGTCGAATAGTATTTTTATTCCATTCTGTAAGAAATTCTTTAATCTCGACCAGATTCAATCACAGTTAATTGGATCAGCGTTTTATGGTGCATATTTTTATGGATCACTGTTACTCTATTTGTTCTCAGTTGTAAGTGGAACAGACTTATTAAATAAAATCGGCTATAAAAAAGGAATTGTATACGGATTATTAATATCTGTTGTAGGTGCTATTGCATTGGCAGTCATCAGTGGCACTGAAAATGCAAGTTTTGGTCTGGTGCTTGTTTCATTTTTTATTATTGCACTTGGTTTTTCTCTACAGCAAACATCAGCCCAACCTTTCGCCGTAGCCCTTGGCAGTGAAGAAACAGGTACCCATCGCTTGAATATGGGTGGTAGTGTAAATTCTTTTGGAACCTTATTGGGCCCTCTGGTTGTAAGCTTTTTATTATTTGGAAGCATTACGAGTCAAAAAGAAGCATCAATTGAAAACATACAAACGCTTTATTTTTTCCTTGCAGGTTTATTTATTTTGGCTTCGTTCATTTTTGCCTATGCCAAGTTACCAAAAACAACTTCAGATGAAAAATTGGAAAAGAGTCCAAAAGCAACCAATCTATTGCTCTTAATTGGCGTTGCTTTTCTTCCAGTTTTATTCTCAGATTGGGTGAAAGATGTAACGGGAATTAGCAAGAGCATCATCATTTTTGCATCACTGGCAGTTATCCTGTTATTGCTTTTTGTCGCCATGGGCATGGCTAAGAAAAATCCAGACGGCTGGGGCGCTATGGCCTATCCACAATTGGTATTGGGCATGATTGCCATCTTTATTTATGTGGGTGTTGAGGTGACCATTGACAACAATTTCGGTGCTTTGTTAAAGAAGAATGCATTTGGCGGGTACGATGAATCACACATATCCCATCTAATTTCCTTGTATTGGGGTTCGATGATGATTGGTAGATGGACAGGTGCAGTAAGTGTATTCAACTTCAGTAAACAGATGAAACGCATCATGGTAATCGTTGTTCCCTATGTTGCATTTGGTGTAATCTTACTGGTGAACATAATCAAAGGCAACGATGTCAGCGATTTCCTTCCATATCCATTCTGCATTGCCATTGCAGTTATTGCATTTTTGTATGCAGAAGAAAAACCGGTAAAATTATTGCTGACAGTTTCAATTCTTGGTTGTATAGCCATGGGCATTGCATTAACCAACACTGGAATGATTGCCAATTTTGCCATCATCAGTTGTGGTATTTGCTGCTCAGTAATGTGGCCCTGTATTTTTGCTTTAGGCGTAAATGGAATTGGCAAGTATCAAAGTCAGGGCTCAGCCTTCCTTATCATGATGATTTTGGGTGGTGCAATTATTCCTCCAATGCAGGGAGCTGTTATTGATATGGAGTCAAGTGCTGATCCAAATGTTTATACCTTTACACAACTGTCCTATCTGGTTCCTTTGTTGTGCTTTGCATATCTTGCATGGCATGCCGTCCAAACCAGGACAGTGCTTAAAAAACAAGGACTTGATGTTGATGCGCAAGTTGCTGCATCACACTAAAATATAATAGCATGAGTGCACAAGAAAAGTTGGCCATAGGTATTGATATTGGCGGAACAGGAACTAAGTATGGTATTGTTGACAGGGTCGGAAATGTTTTGTTTTCCGGAGAAATGTCGACTAAAAAACACAAAGAAATAGAAGGCTTTATTGAGGAACTTCACAGTCATCTTCAAGTCTTGATAGATAAAGCAGGTGGCTTAGACAATATGCTGGGCATTGGTGTTGGAGCTCCTAATGGCAATTATTACAGTGGCACAATAGAATACGCTCCCAATTTGCCTTGGAAAGGAATTATCCCACTTGCACAAATGATGAGTGAAAAATTCAAGCTTCCTGTGACGCTAACCAATGACGCCAATGCTGCTGCAATTGGTGAAATGATGTATGGCGCTGCAAAGGGGATGAAAGATTTTATCATGATTACCCTTGGTACAGGCGTTGGAAGTGGAATTGTCGCTAATGGACAATTGATCTACGGACATGATGGATTTGCTGGTGAATTGGGACACACTATAGTAATACCTGATGGAAGATTGCATGAAGGCACTGGTAAAAAAGGTTCACTTGAAAGCTATGCTTCAGCAACCGGTGTCCGTTTGACTTCATTGGAATTACTGGAGAATAGTAATGAAGACAGTTTATTAAGAAGTGTAAATAAAGATGACCTTGACTCAAAAGCAGTCTATGATGCAGCCATTAAAGGGGATAAACTAGCGTTAGGGATATTTGAGTATACAGGTAAAATACTTGGACTTGCATTGGCTAATGCAGTCATGTTTAGTAGCCCTGAAGCCATCATATTATTTGGTGGATTAACAAAGGCAGGTGACCTGATTCTTAAACCAACCAGAAAAAACATGGAAGAAAACTTGATCCAGGTTTTCCAAAATAAGGTCAAAATATTAGTCAGTCACCTGAAAGAATCAGACGCTGCTATTTTAGGAGCAAGTGCATTGGTCTGGGAAAAAAACTAGACTACCCTTTCAGCTTTTTCCTTTTCCCAAAGTGTTTTTCCATATCCTGGAATCACATGCTTTTCGCTGTGGTAGGATGAACGTACCAAAGGACCAGACTCTACATAATCTATCCCTAATCCATATCCAATTTCTTTGTACTCCCAGAATTCATCGGGATGTACAAAGCGCTGTACTGGCAAATGTTTTTTTGTGGGCTGCAGGTATTGTCCAATTGTAACTACATCAATCCCATTATCTGCCAGATCTCTCATGGTTTGAATAACCTCTTCCTTTTTTTCTCCTAAACCTAGCATAATGCCAGATTTGGTGCGCATCCCCCCCTGTTTCAATTTCCTCAATACTTCCATACTCCTCCAATATTTAGCCTGAATCCTTACCTTTCTGGTGAGTTGTTCAACCGTTTCTATATTGTGAGAAACTACTTCCGGTGCTGCATCTACAACACGTTGTATCTGATCGTCTATACCCTTAAAATCAGGTATCAAGGTTTCTAAAGTAGTATCAGGGTTAAGTGCCTTTACCGCTTTGATGGTATTGTACCAAATGGTGCTTCCACCATCAGGCAATTCATCCCTATCAACAGATGTGATGACAGCATGCTTGACTTTCATCAAATTGATAGCCTCAGCAACTCGTTGGGGTTCGTCCCAATCCACTGCATCAGGCCTACCGGTTGCGACTGCACAGAATCCACAGCTTCTTGTACAAACATTACCTAAAATCATAAATGTAGCAGTCCCAGCACCCCAGCACTCACCCATATTGGGGCAATTACCACTCTCACAAATGGTATGCAGCTTGTGGGTGTCGACTAAAGAACGAACATGCTTATATCCCTCACCAACGGGAAGGCGAACCCTCAACCAATCTGGTTTTTTCTGACGGGGTTCAAGATCATTAACTATTGTATTTGTGCCACAGCTCATAATTCGTCAATTGGTGGCAAAGTTACATTACTTGCGGTTACCAAAAACCAAACCTACATAACCTGTGGGAAAGAAAGATCTACCGGGATTGTCGACCATTTGAACCACTTTTTTACTGTAGTAGTCAACCCCAAAGCCAAATTCCATAGCAGAAACGACCTGGTTAAATCTGGCCCAGTCGAACCGAAAACCGGCCTTGGCATACCCACCAGGATTAAATTTCATTTCATTCCATCCTCTTTGAAGTCCAGTACCACCTATTATAGCATCAGGATTTAAGAACTGTGCCCTGTTTTGTTCTGTAAACTTGAGTTTTACATTGGTCGGAGTAGCATTAAACTCCAAATAATAGGGTCTCTCTAAACCCGCACTAAATCCACCTACAAAAACAAAATAGGCCGCAACTCCGTTTTTGTTGGTTTTGCCCCCTATCATTAATTGCTTACCAAGACCTGCTTTAGCCTGGTAAAAAATATTTTGTTTTCCATAAACAAATGGCCTGCCAAACAATACAAATCCGGAATTTGATATGCTAGTTGTTCCTTGTTTCTCTTCCTTTGGATGTCGTTTTTCAGAAAATTCTACTTGTACAATCGTCGATTTATATGGAGTTTTCATCCATCCTTTCTCATAAATAACCCCATAACCATCATGATGTAACTTGAAACTAAAAATATTGTGTTTTGCGAATGCTGGAACACCTTCTTCTTCATTCCTGATGATTTCATTTATTCGATTTTTCTTTTGCAGTTTTTCCTCTCTTTTTTTCTCAAATTGGGCAACCGTACGTTGACTAAATCCTTGAATCAACAATAAAAGAGAAATGAATAAAATTGAAATATGCTTTGCCATAAAAGGTCGATGTTGTGTAAATTTATAAAAAAAAGCATGACTTCTACTGTAACCTATAGCGGAGAATTGAGAACTTTAGCAACACATTTGCAATCTGGCTCTAGTTTTGAAACAGACGCGCCAACCGATAACCAAGGCAAAGGAGCTAGATTTTCTCCAACAGATCTGATTGGAACATCACTTGCCTCTTGCATGATTACAACAATGGCAATAAAAGCTAAAGAACTTGAACCTAAATTAGTGGGGCTCAAAGCTGAAACTGAAAAGATAATGACTGCGGTACCAAGGAGAAAAATTGGTGGGATTAATATTACTTTTCATTGGCAAAATGATATTCCTTTTTCTGATGAAGAAAAATCGAGGCTGGAAGAAATTGCTTGGACTTGCCCTGTAAAGGAAAGTATACATCCTGATATCAAGGTTAATGTAAATTTTAACTGGTAATCAACCTCAATAAATTTGGCTACCCCTCGGACAGCTAGAGCAATTCTTTTGTAAACAATATTGAAGATAGAGTTCATGCAATGCTTGTGTGTGAAACATGCTACTTGCCTTAAATCCCACTGAATGAAAAGTATGAATCAATGTGTTTTGTTCAGGATTTAACTTGAATAGCCAATCCATGGCTCTATCCACATACATCTGCTGCTCCTGTTGTTTACCATAAGCCATGAGAAAAGGAATGAAAGCATGTAATACAATTTGTTGCCTTAGACCATTCCCAATTACCTTTTCTTGTTCAACCGAATCTTTCTCAAACAAGTAATGAGAATTCCAATAAGGATGAATAACAATCTCAAATAACTTGTCAATGTCATGTAAATCAGTAATTTTTATTAAATTATGAGTAAGCGAAAGATGCGCATGAAAAAAAGCTGCTAATTGAGCTATACGGATAGTTGGAAAATTTCTTGGCCGCATGCGTAACCATTTCATTTGTTCGTTTATTGGTTTTAAGCCATGTCTTTTCTTAAGCAGGATATAACAATTGTTCATATTAGCACCATACTCATCTTTAAATTCCTTCCCAATCAAGTTCGCTTGACCCATTAAAAGGGCTTCCAGTAAAATTGGATCATACGCATAAAGTCGAAGTACATGAATAGGTGTAGATGTAAAAATACTTTCAAATGCATCCGCGTTAGTCAATCTTCCAAAACAACGAAAAATGAGGCGCCACAATACACTTGAAAAGTCCATTTTATATTGGTTAAACAATTTCAAGACCATATCCATCTTAAACATCATTCGCCTAAGTCCTAATGCTTGAAAAAATGGATCTTCATTTACCCGTATTGAAGTTTTTGCCTGTGAAGAACATTGAATATGATAACTGTTAGCTGCATATTCACAATGATCAAGTTGTTGAATTTTGATAAATTTCGACAATTCAAGTATTGGCGATAATATAAATTCATTGGTATCATTTAACCAAACTACGTGCAAAATAATATTTTGGTAATTAATATCATGTTCATGCTGATGCCTCAACCAATCGCTTGTTCTTAAGTGAAGTTCAACATGACCAGCCCATTCAACTTCGCCGATTTTAATACGCGCATTTAAAAAATCAGGTCCTTGATGATAATTGAAAAGTCCAACATCAAATATATTGACAGCTTGGCCACAATATGTTTTAAGGCTTTTAAGTCCAACTGCCTGTTTATACCAAAATGCCTGTAGATGCTCCTCTCTATACATCCTACAAAGAAGACGTAATCATGCTTTATAAAAAAAACAAAAACACCAATACGCAAAAGAATTAACTCACCTTGAGTAGTGAAAATCCTCATGTAAGACTCTCATCACTTTACTAACAGGCAATCCCATTACATTGTAAAAATCCCCATTAATTGATCGAATACCAATTACACCAATCCATTCCTGTATAGCATAAGCACCTGCCTTGTCATAAGGCTTGTAATGATCTACATAATGAACAATTTGTTCTATGCTCAATTCATGAAACTCAACTTCTGTAGTGTCATAGAAATGAATATCTTTTTTATCATCCCTGATGCTGACTGCCGTTATTACCTGATGTTTTTTACCGGATAGTTTTTTTATAATTTCAATTGCATTATTCCTATCAGTAGGCTTACCAATTATTTCATTGTCCAATACCACGATTGTGTCAGCAGCAATGATTATAATATCTGAAATAATACTACCAAGTGTTGCAGCAACAGCATGGTTCTTTTTTTCTGCAATAGAAATGGCAATTTCCGGAGGGCTTAACTTGGGGGAAAATGATTCTTCCGTATCAGAAACAATTACTTCAAAATTGATTTCAGCCCATTCTAGCAGCATTTTCCGTCTGGGTGATCCTGAAGCAAGTATTATACGTTTCATGTTATATAAATAGTAAAATCGATAAAATACCCACCAACATCAAAAGCTTAATTTGATTACTGATATTTGCAAAATCTTTGGTCGTTATCGCTTTTTTGATACTGAACAAAATGAAAATAAGATAAATAATCAACCCCAAACAAATTAACGATACGAGCCAGTTCCAGTTATTGATTATTGCATAAAAAAAGATAGCAATCAACAAGCCCATAAGTACGACAAGCCATGTTGCGGCATAAATTTTAGCTACATTGATACCCCACACAATTGGCATCGTTGTGCATCCATATTTTTTATCACCAACTATATCTTCTGCATCTTTAATTACTTCTCTTACCAAGGATACAACAAAGGCAAATCCGGCATAGACCAATGTATACTTGTATAATCTTTGAATAACATCATTATTTTGCAACAATTCGTTAAGATCGGTAAATTTCAACTCTGCTATGAACAACACCCCTACCACCCAGGCCGTCAGCAAAGAAATGATTACATTTCCAATCAGCAATTTCTTTTTAAAAGTGGTGGAGTAAAAAAGCAGTAAAACCACACTTAGAAAATTCAAGACCAACAAAAGGACATTATTAATATGTATGGCGACAAGCGCTGTTAAAAACAGTCCGATTAGCGACAACAACATATGCAATAACATGGCCCAACGTCTGCTGATAACTTTACCAATCACCAGTTTGTGGGGTTTATTGACATTATCAATATCCATGTCGAAATAATCATTAATGATATACCCACCAGCAGCAATCAGCACCGATGAAATGAGCAATAAAAAAAAATCTTTATTACCCAATTGTGGAGCTATTCCTTTGAGGCTGTTTAAAAATGCAGGTTTTTGGATGATAAAATAAAAAAGCGTTTGTGTCAAGGCAATGAATACCAGGTTAGGATACCTGATTAACCGAAAAAATGCAGAAACGCTAATTGAATGCATGACCTATATACTTTGGGTATTTGTACAATTCAACCAAGTACCCTTTGTTTTCATCACTTTTTCAATCACATCACGAACACATCCATTTCCACCAGTTAAAGGTGATATATATGCTGCTTTTGTTATAATCTCCTGAACTGCATCAGCCGGACAGGTATTGAGTCCTGCAACACTAAAGGCATCCAAATCAGGAATATCATCCCCCATAAACAGCACTTCCTCTTTTAGTAAATTGAATCTTTTCATGAGCGATAACAAAACTTCAGCCTTTGAAGTTGTGTTTTCAAAGTAATCGGAAACTCCTAACTTTTTTAGCCGTTGGCCAACTGCCTGTGAAGAAGAACCTGTAATAACGGCGACATGTAAGCCAGATTTTATTGCGTGTTGAAGCGCATACCCGTCCTTAATATCCATTTGCCTTATCCATTCTCCATCTGGCATAACGAGTAATTTACCATTGGTCAATACACCATCCAGGTCAAAGGCCAAAAGTTTAATGCGACTAAAATTTTCGAGAATAGACATATCAAGCATTATTTCAAAGTTAATTCTTTCGAAACAAAAACACCAGCCTTTGCCAATGTTGTGGGCTATATTTGCAAACTAATTGACGCAGCATGACTAAGACCCAACAAATGATGTTATCGTTTTTTAAAACAAAAATTCGACTTGCATCGCTGGCGTCAGTAAAGTGGGGTGCCCAAATTGCCTTTGACATGTTCAGCACGCCATATAGAAAATCAAAAAAGCCAAAGCCATCCATATTTAAGCAGGCAGAAAATATCAAAATAAATGTTAATGGCTACTTGATTAATGGATACAGATGGAATGCTCAAGCATCAAAACAAATACTTATACTCCATGGATTTGAGTCAAGGGCGTATAAGTTTGACATGTATTTACATCCTTTATTGAAAAGTGACTGGGGTATTACTGCGATGGACGCAAAAGCGCATGGTAAAAGTGAAGGAAAACAAATTATCCTGCCAGATTATGTAGCAATGATTGAAAATCTTGAATTGAAATACGGGAAGTTTAACGGATACTTGGCACATTCATTTGGTGGTATAGCCGTTTCGCTCTATTTGGAAAAATTCAAGAATGAACAAGCAAAACTGGTTTTGATAGCACCTGCTACAGAAACTGATACGGCGATTAGATTATTTAGTAACATAGTTGGCATAAAAGATCAGGTGCGATTTGCCATCAATGACCTTGTTTTAGAAAAATCAGGAAAACCTATTGACTTTTATTCCATCAAAAGGATCATACCCTTGATTAACAATCAAATTCTATGGGTACATGATAAGAATGATAGAATAACCCCACTAAGTGATGTTCAAAAACTTATCGACGAATCTCCTGCTCATGTGGAATTTTTGATTACAGAAGGGCTTGGACATAGTAGGATTTATAAAGAGCCTGTGGTAATTGAGAAAGTAGTTGAATTCTTAAATCTGTAGGTCATTTTTCAGAAAAATAGTCGGAAAAAAGGCATTACGAATAGCTGATTTTACATTTTTTTATGATTGAAAAAGATGTCAATTGCCATAGGAATTCTTAAAATTAACTCGCTTTGACTTATTATTGCATCAGTTTGATGACGGATATTGAGTTGAAAATTTGAAAAAATTAAACAATTAGATAGGATAAACATCCTGGGAGAAAGTGAAAAATGGCAAAAAATTTATTGATTGTTGAGTCGCCCGCAAAGGCGAAGACCATAGAAAAAATTCTCGGTTCAGACTTTGAAGTCAAGAGTTGTTATGGTCATATTAGAGATCTTGAGAAATCAGAAATGGGTATAGATATTAAAAAGGGATTCAAACCCAGGTATATAGTACCCGAAGACAAAGAAAAGGTCGTTAAGGAGCTCAAACAATTGGCAAAAAAATCAGATGAGGTTTGGCTGGCAACGGATGAGGATCGAGAAGGTGAAGCCATCAGCTGGCATTTGTGTGAAGTCTTAGGCCTTGACCCCATTACTACCAAAAGGATAGTTTTTCATGAGATAACCAAACCGGCTATTAAATCTGCAGTTGAAAAACCAAGGACAGTCAACATGAACCTGGTTAATGCTCAACAAGCCAGGAGAATCCTAGATAGGATTGTTGGGTTCGAAATCTCTCCCATTCTTTGGCGCAAAATGAGCATGAAAAACAACCTCAGTGCTGGTCGTGTGCAAAGTGTAGCCGTAAGAATAATTGTTGAGAGAGAGCGTGCCATCAATAGTTTTACCAGTACTTCCAGTTTCAAGATTGAAGGAATATTTAAGGCCAAAGACATCAATGGCAAACAAGTTACTTTTAAGGCAGAAGGAACTAAAAAAAATACTGAGCAAGATGCCGAGCAATTTTTGAATGGCTGCAAAGGCGCTATTTATACAGTGAAGGATGTTCAGAAGAAACCTGCAAGGAAATCCCCTGCTGCTCCATTTACCACCTCAACTTTACAGCAAGAGGCAAGTAGAAAATTAGGGTATGGTGTGAGCAAGACCATGCTATTGGCTCAAAAATTATATGAAGCGGGCCATATTACGTACATGAGGACGGATAGCGTTAATTTGAGTGAAACTGCAATACAAGATGTTTCTAAACAAATTAACGACAGCTATGGAAAAGCTTATTTACAGGTAAGGAAATATAAAAACAAAAATGAGTCTGCTCAAGAAGCACACGAAGCCATTCGTCCAACCTATATGGACAAAACCAAGGTAGACAATGCAGATGCTCAAAAACTATACGACCTTATCTGGAAAAGGACAATGGCATCCCAAATGGCAGATGCTGAGCTTGAAAAAACCATTGCAGAGATTTCTATTTCAACTCAAAATGAAATTTTGAAGGCTGAAGGTGAAGTGCTAAAGTTTGATGGCTTTTTAAAAGTATACAACGAAGGTAAAGACGAGGATGACGAAAATGAAGAAGAAAGTACGGAAGGCATGTTACCGCCACTCGAAATCAACCAAGCAGTGGAACTTAACGAACTTATTGCTACTGAGCGCTTTACAAGGCCACAATCAAGATATACTGAAGCCTCACTCGTAAAGAAACTGGAAGAACTTGGTATCGGAAGACCTTCTACTTATGCCCCTACTATCTCAACAATCATCAAGAGAGGTTATGTTGAAAAGAGAGATAAAGAAGGGATAAAAAGAGATTATAGAATAGTCAGACTAAGTCAGGATAAACTGGCCAAAACAGTTGAGACGGAAAATACCGGAGCAGAGAAATCAAAACTTTTTCCAACTGATTTGGGGACTGTGGTTACGGACTTCTTGATTCAACATTTTAACCAGGTGCTGGATTATGGTTTTACAGCAAAAATAGAAAGTGAGTTCGACCATATAGCAGAGGGACAAGAAAACTGGAGTGAAATGCTCAAAGATTTCTATGCTCCCTTCAAAAAGGATGTGGACGAGACCATGGAAACTGCTGAAAGAATAAGTGGTGAAAGAGAACTAGGTTTCGACCCTGAAACAGGCAAAAGAATCATTGCTCGAATGGGCAGGTATGGCCCGATGGTTCAAATTGGTGAAACCACCGAGGAAGAAAAGCCAAGATTTGCAAAGTTGAAAACCGACCAAAGTATTGAAACAATTCAGCTGCAGGAGGCACTTGAATTATTCAAACTACCCAGAATACTAGGTGATTTTGAAAACGAGCAGGTTCAAGTGAATATTGGTAGATTCGGCCCATATATTGCACACGACAAAAAATTCTATTCCCTTTCTAAAGAATTTGACCCATATGCAATTAAGCTAGAAGAAGCCATTCCAATTATTGAAGAAAAAAGAAAGGCGAAGGATGAGAGAACAATCAAGGTTTTTGAAAAGGAGAAAATACAATTACTCAAAGGTCCGTATGGCCCATATATCAAAAAGGGACTAAGAAACTTCCCAATCCCTAAAGAAAAACAAGAAGATGTACAATCTCTTTCTATTGAAGAGGTGCAAGCCATGATTGAGCATGCCATTGCAAATCCATCTAGAGGTAAAAGAAAGTCCGCCAAAAAATAAGGATTACAATGCAATCAACAAGAGAACTTAACGCCCTTTTGAATTTGATTGAAGATCCTGATGAAGAGGTATACCAATCTGTTACATCTAAACTTATTTCTTTGGGCGATGAAATACTTCCCATTCTAGAAGAACATAAACACCATGTTCAAGACGGTACATTACTTTACAAATTCGATGAGATTATTCATAAAATAGAGATCTCTGCCCTAGAACAGGCAATTGATGACTGGAAAAATAGTGGTGAAAATCTATTATTAGATGCTTCATTGATTATTTCAACTTTTCTAAACAGAGAAATAGACAAGGAGCAATTTATTTTTGAAATTGAAAAAATCAGAAAAACAGCCTGGTTGGAATTAAACGATTACCTCACCCCCTTAGAGGAGATTAATGTTCTAAACCGGACCATTTTCGATTTCAATAAAATCCGTGGACTGGAAACTGATTATAGCAATAAACAGGAGTTTAATCTATTTCATCTACTCTCTACCAAAAAAGGGAACAGTTATAGTCTGGCAGCTTTATACCTCATCATTGCTGAGTTGCTGGGCATTGAATTGAAACCGGTAAGCATCCCGAAACAAAATTTATTGTGCTACATAAGTGAAGAAGATCCATTTGAACCTTCAACATCAAATGAAATTTTATTTTTTCTTGATCCATTAACCGGACAAGTCTACACACATAGAGATATTGAGAATTATTTAAAGAAAATCGACTATGTCCCCCATCCTATTTCTAGTAGGTCAGATTCAGGTCAAAAATTCATACAAAACTGGCTTTTAGAAGTCGCAAAATGTGAAAAAGAGGCAGGTAATTTAGATAAAGCAGGAGCGCTAAAAAGAATAGCTGAAAGTTTACTTGAAAAAAAATAAATTCACGCTCATAAATCACAGGTTTTCTTGCTTAAAATCATCTAAAATCCTGTCGATTAATCGTATTTCAAGTTATTTTCGCCAATATGAATAAATCTATACTTTCAGCATTGCTGATCTTATCGTTTCTAGCCTGTAAAGAAGAAAAAAAATCACAAAAAACGACAGAAGCTTCAAAAATGGGTCCATTAAGTGTGGAGGCCATGGTCATTAAACCATCTGCAGTTGCAGACGTGATTGAAGTAGCTGGAAATATTCTACCCAACGAACTTACAGAGATTCGTCCGGAAATATCAGGCAGGGTTGTTTCCATCAATTTCAAAGAAGGAACTTATGTTGACAAAAACACCCTTTTGGTTAAGTTATTTGACCAGGATTTACAAGCTCAGTTGAATAAGTTAAAAGTTCAGTTGCAGATTGCCGAAAAAACTGAAGAAAGAGAAAAAGAACTTTTAAAAATTAGTGGTATTAGTCAGCAAGATTATGATTTAAGTCTTTTACAAGTAAATAACATCAAAGCTGATATGGAGTTGATAAAAGTAAATATTGGCAAGACTGAAATCAAGGCTCCCTATAGCGGAAGAATAGGATTGAGAAATATCAGTCTTGGTGCTTATGTTACCCCTACTACTTTGATTACTTCGATTAGTCAGGTTGATTTAAAGAAAATAAGCTTTAGCGTTCCTGAAAAATACAGTGCTGAAATAAAGCCTGGTATGAAAGTGGATTTTAACATAGAGGGAAATGAATCTACATATACAGCCACAGTTCTCGCTTCAGAAACCATCATTGAATCTCAAACCAGAAACTTGAGAATAGTGGCTATTGTAAGCGATCAAAAAAACAATCTGATTCCAGGTTCTTTTGCAAAAGTGAAGCTGATTTTGGGTGAAAATGAAGCAGCAGTTTCAATTCCATCTCAGGCAGTTATTCCTAGTGCCAGATCCAAACAAGTGGTAGTTTATAAAAACGGTGCACCCGAATTTGTAAATATCACAACTGGTATCCGGACTGCAGATAATGTACAAGTAAGATCAGGATTGAATGTTGGTGATACCATTGTTACAACAGGATTACTTTTTATCAGAAAAGATTCAAAACTGAAATTGAGTAAAATTCAATAGTCAATTCAAATTATTCTTGCATGAATTTATCAGAACTGAGTATAAAAAGACCCGTATTTGCTGTCGTTTGCAGCATTGTTATCATCATATTTGGTGCAATCGGATTTAGCTTTCTTGGTGTCAGAGAATATCCAGCTATTGACCCTCCGGTGGTTAATGTTCGTGCAAGTTATGTTGGCGCTAATGCAGAAATCATAGAGCAGCAAATCACTGAACCGCTCGAAAAAGCAGTTAATGGCGTTGAAGGTGTCAGAAACATTAGCTCTTCTAGTTCACAGGGAAGCTGTAACATCAACGTGGAATTTGAGTTAGGAGTGGACCTAGAACGTGCCGCAAATGATGTAAGAGAAAAAGTTTCACAGGTAACAGGACAATTGCCTCAAGATATAGATGCACCTCCAACTGTATCAAAACAGGATTCAGACTCTGAACCCATTATATACATGCAAATGCAGAGCAGCAGAAGAACCATGCTTGAGCTATCTGATCTTGCAGAAAATATTGTACAGGAAAGGCTGCAAACTATAACTGGCGTTAGTGGTGTTAACGTTTTTGGTCAACGTCCTGCGATGAGGATTTGGTTTGATCCTGTTAGACTTGCGGCATATCGCTTAACCATACAAGATGTGAAATCAGCATTAGATAGGGAGAATGTAGAATTACCTGGAGGTAAAGTGCGAGGAAACACCACAGAAATGACAGTTAAGGCATATGGGAAGCTAACAACAGAAGATGATTTCAACAACTTAATTGTCAAACAAACTGAAGGGAATATCATTAGACTCAGGGATATTGGCTATGCCATTTTAGGTCCTGAAAATGAAGAATCTTCTACCCGAAAAAACAATGTTCGTTCAGTTAATCTGGCCGTAGTTGCGCAACCTGGCTCCAACCAGGTAGCCATTGCAGATGAACTTTACAAAAGAATTGAAACAGTTAAAAAGGATCTTCCAAAAGACATTATTCTTGAAATTGGTTTCGACAAAACATTATTTGTTAGAAAAGCCATAAAAGAAGTTGAGGAAACTTTAATTATTGCCATCCTTCTTGTCGTAATTATTATCTATTTATTCTTTAGAGAGTGGTCGATTGCATTTAGACCTTTAATTGATATTCCAGTTGCTTTGGTGGGTGCCTTTTTCATCATGTATATTGCCGGATTCTCCATTAATGTATTGACCTTACTTTCTCTGGTTTTGGCAACAGGATTGGTTGTAGATGACGGTATAGTTGTTACCGAAAACATCTACAAGAAGATAGAACAAGGTATGGATAAATGGCAGGCAGCAAAAGAGGGGTCTAAAGAAATTTATTTTGCAGTCATCTCAACTTCTCTGACGCTGGCCATTGTATTCTTGCCCATCATCTTTTTACAGGGATTTGTAGGGCGTTTATTTAGGGAGTTTGGCATTGTAGTTGCTGGAGCAGTTTTGATATCAGCCTTTGTTTCATTATCACTAACTCCTGTCTTGAACATCTACCTTACCAAAAAGAACGTTCATAAGCATTCATGGTTCTACACCAAATCAGAACCTTTTTTCAAAGGACTAGAATCAGGCTACAAGCGATTACTTGAGGCATTTATGAGAAAAAAATGGCTAGCCCTGGTTATAGTGGCTGGATGTATGGCTATCATATATTTTGTTGGATCAGCACTACCCTCTGAGTTAGCTCCAATGGAGGACAGAAATCGCTTACGTGCAAGTATTCTGGCTCCAGAAGGCACTGATTTTGATTATATGGATAAGGCAGTTTATGACATTGCACAAACCATGTTGGATTCAGTTGATGAAAGAAATGTAGTATTGTCATTTGCACCAGGTTTCGGTGGCATGGGGGGAGGAAACAATGCAATGATAAGCATGGGATTAATTGACGCTGATGAAAGAGAAAGAAGCCAGAATGAAATTGCACAAAATCTCAATAAAATATTCAAAGATTTCACCAATGTTCGTGTACTGATTATACAAGAACAAACAATTTCAGTGGGTCAAGGAGGAAGAGGTTCACTACCAGTTCAATTTGTATTACAAAATTTGAATTTTGATAAACTAAAAGAAAAGGTTCCACTTTTCATGGATGAAGTCGTTAAAAGTCCTGTTTTCCAGGGTAACGACGTCAACTTAAAATTCAATAAACCCGAGTTACAAGTCACTATTGATCGTTTAAAAGCAAGTGAGTTAGGTATATCCATCCTTGATATTTCCAATACACTCCAACTTGCTTTAAGTGGAAGAAGATTTGGCTATTTCATTAGAAACGGTAAGCAATATCAGGTAATTGGCCAAGTTGATAGAAAAGATAGAGATGCTCCACTCGACTTGAAATCCTTTTATCTAAGAAGTAGGGATGGTGAATTAATTCAACTCGACAATCTTGTATCAATTGCAGAAGCTGCAAACCCTCCTACTATTTACCATTATAATAGGTTAAAAAGTGCAGTAGTTTCTGCTGGACTAGCTCCAGGAAAAACAATTGGAGATGGAATTTCAGAAATGAAAAAAATTGCTGATAAAGTTTTGGATGAATCGTTCTCAACCAGCTTAAGTGGAACATCCCGTGATTTTGCAGAAAGTTCATCTAATACACAAAGTGCATTTCTTCTGGCCCTAGTATTGATCTTCTTGATTTTGGCAGCCCAATTTGAAAGCTTTGTCGATCCGTTCATTATTATGATTACAGTGCCATTGGCCTTAGCTGGTGCAGTTTTGAGCTTATTTATATTCGATCAATCATTAAATATATTTTCACAAATTGGTATCATCATGTTGATTGGATTGGTGACAAAGAATGGTATTCTGATTGTAGAATTTGCTAACCAGAAAAGAGAACAAGGAATACAAAAATTACAATCTGTTATTGAAGCCTCCGTAGCAAGATTAAGACCCATCTTAATGACAACCTTAGCAACAGCATTGGGTGCTCTACCTATTGCACTTGCATTAGGCTCTGCAGGCAAGAGCAGAACTCCATTAGGTATTGTTATTATTGGTGGATTATTATTTTCACTTGTTTTAACATTATTTGTAGTACCATCTCTATATGTATACATTTCCAGAAAAAAAAGATCGACTCATGAGATTTAAATTGATTCTGTGCTTTTTTCTTTTTGTCGGTTTTGCTCAAGCACAACAAAATAAATTCACGCTCAAGGAAGCAATAGATATAGCCATTGAACAAAACCTGGATATTCAAATTGCCAATGCCGATTTGGAAATCGCGAAAAACAATAACAACTGGGGAAATGCAGGTGCGTTGCCAACCGTAAATGCCAATTTATCAAATACAGAAGCCATATCCAATATTGACCAAAAATTGGCCAATGGCAGCAGTATCCAAAGAAATAATGTTTCTAATAGCAGTATAAATTCTAACCTCAGTATTTCCTGGAGAATTTACAACGGAAAAAGAATTAAAGCTACTAAAGACAGGTTTGAAGTCATCGAAAAGATGGGGTCTATTGCACTAGATCAACAAATTGGCCAAATCATTTTTGATGTTACAAACATCTACCACAATCTCATTCGACTTAATAAACAGGTAATTGCTACTAAAGCAATAATTGCCCTATCTGAAGAAAGGTATAAAATAGCTGAGACCAGGTTCAATGTGGGAAGTGGAAACAAAACAGATATGCTTCAGGCGGAAATTGATTTGAATGCACAGAAAGTCAATCTTGAAAATATTAAAATTCAAATTGATAATACTATCGCAACGATGAATACCCTCCTCAAGAGAAAAGCAGATGAGGAATTTATAGCAACTGATGATCAATTTAATCTACCCTCTATAGAGTTTGGCAATCTTGTTACTTTACTTGAAAAACAAAATTACCAATTGTTGATTGCTCAACAAGAAAGACAGAATATAGTCAATGATAGAAAGATAATCAATGCTCAACGCTTACCTATCTTAAGTCTGAATTCAAATACTGTACTTAACAAACAAAGATCGACAGCTGGATTCTTCTTAACAAACCAAACATTTGGACCCAATATTGGTTTGGGGCTAGCAGTACCTATTTTTAATGGGAATATCAACCGTACCCAATTAAAGTCAAATGCCATCCAGGAAAAAAGACAAAACTTACAAATTGAACAATTAAGACTTTCATTACAAAGAGACTTACTTGTTGCCTTTCAAGAGTATGAGAATGCAATTAAGATTATTGCGATAGAAGAAAATAATGTAAAACTGGCTGAAGAAAATAATTTTATTTCTACAGAAAGATTTAAAAAACTGGTTAGCAACTCTATTGAACTAAGACAAGCACAACTCAGTTTAATAGAAGCGGAAAATAGGTATATTAATGCACAATTCAGAGCCCAAGTAGCGGCTACTACCCTTCAATTCCTGACAGGAGAAATCAATAAAGCGCTCTAGCTATTTGCCTAAATGATGAGGCTTAAATCCAAGGGGAAGAAGGTTAGCAGCATTTTGAAATTCATATACAGCTTGGTCACCTACTAACAAAACACGCATTGGAGCATTAAAACGAGATTCGAATTCCAATAGCGACTGACGACAAATTCCACAAGGTGCTACTGGTGCCGACGTATCTACTTCATCACTTTCGTAAGTAATTGCAATTGTTTGAATAGCTTGTCCTGGTGCAATGGAAGAAGCAGCCGCCAACAACACCCTTTCTGCACATAATCCAATAGGATATGACGCATTTTCCTGATTTGTACCCTCAACAAAACTTCCATCTAGCATCAAAGCGACAGCTGCAACTCTAAATCCTGAATAAGGTGCATATGCTGTTTTAGCTAATTCTTTTGCTTTGCCAATTAGTACTTGATCAGGTCTAGCCAATTCTTCAATTGAATTGTATTTATTGAAAATAACTTCAATCCTTCCTTCCTCCATTTCAGTTTTACTTATTTTATTTTCTTAAAAATTCTTGACCATCTTGGTCCGTTTTGCCAACTGAACCAAATAAAAGATGCTTTACCTACAATATGATCTTCTGGAACAAAGCCCCAAAACCTGGAATCTTGTGAGTTGTGCCTGTTATCTCCCATCATCCAGAAATAATTCATTTTAAAAGTATAAGTGGAAGCTTCTTTACCATTGATTAACACTTTACCATCTTGCTCCTCCCATGAATTTTGTTCGTATACTTGTATGACTCTTTTATACAAACTGATATTTTTTTCATTGAGTGCAATAGTTGATCCTTTTTGGGGAATCCAAATGGGACCAAAATTATCTTCACTCCATTTAAAATTGGAGGTGTCATAAGGAAAGGTATTTCCAAATCCACTTGTATTCAGTTCTGCTACAACAGATCCTGTAACAACAAATGGAAACGATTTGACCATTTCAACTTGAGCAGGCGTTAATATCAATCGATACGTATTTGGATTATCCTGCAACTGCAGTAAATCCCTTTGGTCAGGATCACTTGGATCAATATTCAATTCATTCTTGATAAAATCATCAGAGAAAAACCCTTTACCATCGAGCGTAACATAATAGGGCATTTCAGAGTCAACTGGACTTGGATTGACCACCCCGTTCACAAAAACCTGACCATTTACTATTGAAATTGTATCACCTGGAATACCAACACATCGCTTAATGAAATTCTCACGCTTATCAACAGGTCTTACAACGATATCATCTCTTTCCGCTAGCAACATTTCCCTTGTCCCGCCCCTTGATTCATAGGCACGTAGATAATCGTAATAATTAATTTCAGACTGAAACTCAGTGATTGTTGTATCGCCGACAGGATAATTAAATACAACTACATCATTTCTTTGTACATCACTGGCCCAAAATCTCTTGTAAGGTAATTTTATCCATTCCAAATATGAAGGGGCCGAACCAATTGGCAACGTATGATGTACAAAGGGAAATGACAATGGTGTATTAGGCACCCTTGGTCCGTAACTTGTTTTACTGACAAACAAAAAATCATTTACCAGCAATGTCTTTTCCATTGAACCTGTTGGAATCACATACGCCTCAAAAATAAATGTCCTGATAATTGTTGCAGCTACAATGGCAAAAACTGCAGCATCTATCCATTCTCTGGCTCCTGATTTTTGATAATTTTTTACAACAGCTATACCTGCATACCTTTCATTTTTTGAAAATCCTAAATAAGGGAAATAGATAAAAGGTATAAAGACAGTAGCTGCATGATGCGACACAGAAAATCTTCCAAAATGCTCAACAAATTTGATACAAATCCAGATTGTGATAAACTGACCAACAATTGGTATCAATTGAAAGAAAAACCAATGAATTTTCAATTCCATTTTATGCACCATTAGCCATGTATTATAAAAAGGAACCAATGCTTTCCAAGCATCAATTCCGGCCTTCCTAAACATGCCATATAAACCAATATGAAAACCTAACGTTGCAAGGACAAATATTACCCAACCTATGCTCATTGTTTAATTCTTTTGCTACTCAAATGTAACATAAAAGGAGGATTTTAATATTATCTGTACTTCAATATTGAAATTTTAACACGATTGGTTATATTCAATTATAAATTGAATTCTTTGCAGTATTTTAATATTAGAGATATAGAAAATTTGACAGGCATTAAGGCCCACACCCTTCGTACCTGGGAGAAAAGATATGGGATTATTATGCCTTTAAATATCCCAGGAAAACACAGAATGTACGATAACAATGACTTAAAACAAATTTTAAAAATATCTACGCTGTATCATGGAGGGTATAAAATTTCTAAGATTGCTGGAATGTCTTTGGATGAAATGTCAATCAATACTCTTCATCTGGAAAGAAAGACAAATTTTGAAGTGTTTATCAACCGATTTATTGAATTCACAATAGATATGAATGAGATTGAATTCAAAAAACTCTTTTCTGAATTAAGAGAGTCGATTGATGAGAAAAATCTTTATTTACATATTATTTTTCCTTTACTGCTGAGAATTGGAAATCTTTGGATGGTTGGCAATATCGTACCGGTCCAAGAACATTTTGCCAGCAACTTGATACGATCCTATCTCATCAACAGTATAGACGGCACAAAAAATAAAGTTAGAAAAATCAACAAACGCATATTGTTGTTTTGTCCTGAAAATGAACACCATGAACTTCCACTTTTATTTCTTCATTATATCTTGAAATCAAATGGAGCTGAAGTAATCTATTTAGGAGTTGATACTTCCTTTGAAACATTGACCTATACAATTGAAAAAACAAAACCACAATTTGTATTCGCCTATTTGATTACAAATTTTGCAGAATTGGATATCAATCAATATGTTGATAGAATTAGTGAAATAACAAAAGGTAGTGAGTTAATATGTGGAGGCCCTGGTTTTAAAGGTATGAATCCAGTAAACAAGCAGGTAAATTTGTTCAAAAATTTTGAACAATTAATTAGTTACACCGAATCTGTGTGCAAATAAAATTTAAGATACAGCAGTTCTAACTCCTGCGTATTTTCTAGTAGATTTTACAACGACATCTTTTATGGTTGCATCTACATTAAGTTGATCAATATCAGTTTCCTGTATGGTTTCATTTGAAGCAGAAGTACAAAAACGAATCGCAGTCCATACATGGTCTATAACCACTTCATCAATTTTACCAAATCCCTTGGTACATAAACAATCCCAATTGCAATCTCTATTGAGATCACTAACAATTTTTGATGTTGGTTTTGGATAGGCTACCCATAGTTTTCCTTTTTCTTTTAACGCGGGAATCACGTCTTTTAGAATAAGTGATAGCTGTTGGTAATTGAGTGCAAAAACTAATGCAAATTCAATTTTTCTGCTCTTTAAAAGAGGTGTAACATTTTTAGCGAAAGAGAGTTTGGTGAAATACTTTTCAAGCGTAGATGGTATACCTTGAATAAGTAGGTTTTTTTCATCGTTCAATTCAAGTCGTTCAAAAATGTTCACAAGCATTCGTGTTGATTTTTGTTGGGACGACAAAATTAACATTTTTTCCACAAAAATGCGAAAACATTAAAAAGAAATTAATAGGAAAGTCGACTTTATGCAGGGTTTCAAAAGAAAACTACTAACCCCTTTTAGATCTTCTTTTATCACGGTTCTTGAAAATAGGCACCTTACTTTCGCTTCCAGATAATAATCGACCGATATTTTTCTGATGGGTCAAAATTACCAGAAGTGCAACCGCAATTGCAAAAATGCGATAGGCGATATTATCAACATTAAAAACGACCAAAATAAATATCGGAAAGGCTAAACTGGCTAGAATCGAACTTAATGAAACGAACCTTGTGAGATAAAGTACTAGAAGAAATACCCCTATGCAACTCAATGCAGTCCAAGGAGATATCGCAATGATTAATCCAAACAATGTAGCAACTCCCTTCCCCCCTCTGAATTCAGCCCAAATTGGGAAAATATGCCCCAATACAGCTGCTAATCCCAATCCAATCTGAAAATTGGTTCTTTCAAATTCATTGTCGATATAATAAGGTAAAAGAAGGGCGAGCTTTACAGCAATTAAACCCTTTAACATATCCATTACCATAACAAATGTGCCCCATCTTGAACCAAGTACCCGAAAAGTATTTGTAGCACCAGCATTACCACTACCATAGTCACGTATATCGATATTGAATTGAGTTCGACTAACAATGAGGGATGTCGGTATAGATCCAATTAAATATGCCAATATGATTAAAAGAAGTTCATTCATAAGCCTTTAGCTAATAAATTATACCTAAAGTTAATGAAAAAATAACAAACGGCTTTTGAGGCAATGTTAAAAGCTAAGGTTTGAATACTATCGCTATCCAATCTCCTTCCTCCAGTTTGGTGTGATTTTTACCAAAAAGCGGACAAAAAACGGACAATATATCTTCATAATCCGTTCTTAATAAACCACTTAGCACTAAAACTCCGTTTTGCTGTGTTTTTTCCCGCAAAGCAGTTACATGTTCAATTAATATATGTTTGTTGATATTAGCCAGCATAATATCAACTTGATCTATAGTATCCAGGTTATCAGCTTTCAATATTGATATACCCACCGCTTGATTTAGCGTGATATTTTCCTTTACATTTTCAATACTCCAATCATCATTGTCTATGGCAATTACCTCATTTGCTCCCAATTGTGTAGCCAAAATAGCGAGGATACCAGTTCCTGTCCCAAAGTCCACCACTGATTTTCCAGTAAAATCAATTTCAAGCATAGCCAACATCATCATCTTTGTGGTTGGATGATGTCCAGTCCCAAAACTCATTTTGGGAGTAATTAAAATCTGGTGCTTTACATCAGAATCCGGTATATGGAAATGAGCCCTTACTTGAATTTTTCCAGGAATCAACACAGGATCAAAATTAGACTCCCAGGATGCATTCCAGTTCTTGGCTTCAATTTTCTCTTGCGCAAACGTAAGATTAAAAGTTTCAGTGAGATTAGTCAGCGCCAATAAATCAGCTTTCCCTTCATCAGCATATGCACTTAAACCATTTTCAGTTTCCTCCATACCATGAAATCCCATTTCAGGCAATAATGCCACCAAAACCTCAATTTGTTCTTTTGTCAGTTGACTGAACGTAATTCCAATGTAATTCATAAAAAAAAGCCGGTACTAGACCGGCTTGCATTTAATTTTGGTTATTGTTATTTCCATCTGCCTGATTAAAATCGGGCTTTGGAATCAAAGCCTTGCGGCTCAATTTAAATTTACCTGTCTTGTTATCTATACCCATTAATTTCACCCTTACAGTATCCCCTTCTTTCAAAATACCATCGAGGTTTTCTAGGCGCTTCCAGCTCACTTCACTAATATGAAGCAATCCTTGTTTGCCAGGCATGAACTCGACAAATGCACCATAAGGCATGATTGACTTCACCTTAGATTCATATTCTTCACCAACTTCTGGCATAGCAACAATACCTTTGATCCAGGCAACTGCCCTGTCCAATCCTTCTTTAGCAGGACTAAACACGCTCACCTCACCTTGATTACCTATTTCTTCAATATTGATAGTTGTACCAGTTTCTCTTTGGATTTCCTGAATAATTTTTCCTTGTGGGCCAATCACAGCACCAATGAATTCCTTGTCGATGAACAATTTCTGCATTCTTGGCGCATGAGGCTTCACTTCTGCTCTTGCGGCTGGCATAGCCTCATACATGGCATCAAGGATATGAAGACGTCCTTTTCTTGCCTGCTCCAAAGCTTCCATCATAGTCTCCATACTTAAACCGTCGATTTTAATATCCATTTGGATACCGCAAATGCCGTCTTTTGTTCCGGTAACTTTAAAGTCCATATCACCAAGATGATCTTCATCACCCAGAATATCTGTTAGAATAGCATACTTTCCATCACTTGGTCTTGTAATTAAACCCATCGCAACACCACTTACATGTTTTGGAATAGGAACACCAGCATCCATTAAGGCCAAAGATCCCGCACAAACCGTAGCCATGGAAGAAGAACCATTAGACTCCAGAATGTCAGAAACAACTCTCACCGTATAGGCATAATCGTTTCCAGGCATCATCTGCTTCAAAGAGCGGAGAGCAAGATTACCGTGTCCAACTTCTCTTCTACCCGGACCTCTCATTGGCTTAACTTCACCTGTTGAGAATGCTGGGAAATTATAATGTAAAATGAATTTATTGTACTCTGATTTTGCAGCACTTTCTACCAGCAACTCATCTAAAGGAGTTCCAAAGGTAATTGTTGTAAGTGATTGAGTTTCACCTCTTGTAAACAATGCAGATCCATGCGGACTAGGTAGTACATCTACCTCCATGTTTAAAGGACGTACCTGATCAAGCGCTCTTCCATCTAGCCTGATTTTATCATCCAAAATCATGTTACGTACCACATCCCATTTCAGATCCTCGTAATATTTTTTAGCCAACTTGATTTGCTCTGGAGTAGCTTCATCACCTAGAGATGCAATTACTTCTTTCTTCAATAAATCATAGGCCCCAGAACGGTCTGCCTTACTTGAAGCTGCTTTTGAAATTTCGTAGACCTTATTTGCAAAAGCATTAACCTTGTCTTGTATTGCTTCATCCGATGGCGGCTTGGGATAATCTCTTTTAGCTTGAACCCCAACTTTAGCTCTTAATTCTTCTTGAGCTGCAATTTGAATTCTAATAGCATCATGGGCTACACCTAATGCCTTGACAACATCAGCTTCAGCACATTCTTTAGATTCACCTTCAACCATCATGAGGTTCTTCATAGTTGCACCAATCATGAAGTCCATATCAGCAGCTGCCAATTCAGTTCTGCTTGGATTAACTATCATGTTGCCGTTTACTCTTGCAACCCTTACTTCAGAGATAATTTCCTTGATTGGAATATCAGATACTGCGAGTGCAGCTGAAGCAGCAAGACAAGCAAGTGAATCAGGCATAATTTCAGGATCTGAAGAAATCAGCGTCACCAATACCTGAACATCACATAAATAATCTTCAGGAAACAGAGGCCTTAAGGCGCGGTCAATGAGACGACTGATTAGAACTTCATAATCACTTAATCTTCCTTCACGCTTAAAAAATGAACCTGGAATTCTTCCAGCTGAAGCAAATTTTTCTTGATAATCCACTGAAAGCGGGAAGAAATCCTGGCCTTCACGTGGTTCTTTGTTGGCGCAAACTGTTGCCAATAAAACACAATTTCCTTGTCTAACTGTTACAGCACCGTCTGCCTGACGGGCAAGACGACCAGTCTCTATGGTTACAATTCGACCGTTACCAAGGTCGAAACTTGATTGTATGGGTTGTTGTAGCATGATATTATTTTTTGGAAGGTTCCAAAAAGCAATATTCCCAACAGCGGCTGTTGGGAATAAAACATTTCAGTAAAATTATTTTCTAAGACCGAGTTTCTCGAGCAATGCGCGATAACCAGTCAGGTTATGCTTGCTGAGGTACATGAGCAGGCGCTTACGTTGACCTACTTTTCTCATCAGTCCCCTATGGGTGCCGAAATCTTTTTTGTTCGCCTGTAAATGCTTTGAAATCTCATTGATTTCCTCGGTCAATAAAGCGATTTGTGCTTCAATTGAACCAGTGTTTTTTGCGTTGCCACCAAATTCAGCAACAATTGCAGACTTTCTTTCTTTTGTTACGCTTGACATCTCAATTTTTTTAAATTCATCTAAAGTTTACATCCAAAATTTGGCTGCAAAGGTAAGGAAAAGGAATGAAACAAACACCTTATTCCATGTATTTCAATTTGAATGCGTAAAGTGAAATAAACAAGGCACTCGAAAATCCTGAAAGAAAAGCATAGGATATTCCCAGGAAATTACTTGATCCAAAGACGATTAAAGGTGCAACAATCCCAATCAAACAACCCAATACATAAAGCCTGAACCCATTTTTTTTCAGTCGCAACATTAAAACGGCACCTATCAGGGTTAAAAGATTGGAAATCAAGGAGAAAAAACTGTTATCGCGCATATTGGAGCGGGTATTGGCAAATGAAATTTCTTCCATTGCAGCTTCAAACTGCTCTTTGCCTTTAGGATCGGCTTCCATTGCCTGACTGAAAACCATATCCCAACTTTCCAGGCTTTTATCCAGGGTCTTTGTCAATTCTTCAGGGTTTGATAAGCCCGCAACTGCTGAAAGCATCATATAAGAACTGGCAAATAAGGTTAAATAACATAAAAAAGTCAGGAACTTAGGTCGCATAGGTGAAATTGGAGATGGAAGTTCAGGATTTTCCATTTTTTAAATTTTTACGAAGTTAATAAGAACAAATCATCCCCTAATTGTATTTTACATAGGTATGTCGAATGAATTGCATATTGTGACGACTGATTTACCTCGGGCATTGGACAATGTTCAGCTTTCTGATGCATTTTTCATCATAAAATCACTTTATGAAAAGCAAATTAAGGTTCACCTTCATTGCTTTGCTAATGAGGAAGAAAATACAACAGCCCATTTAAATGTTTTATGCAGCAGCATAAGTTTTTATGAACGGGATATCACTAAACTTAGTTTCAAACCAGATTTACCCTATCATGTTTCAAGCAGGTCTTCTGCTCAACTCATACATAGACTCAACCAAGATGATTTCCCGATTATTTTCATTGGGTTATCTGTTTCTTATGCATTATACAACGGAGAGCTTAAAGCAGATAGAAAAATAGCTGTTCGATTAAACAGAAATGAATCCAACTACTATACTCAACTTTCGGAAATAGTCCCTTGGAAAGGAAAGAAAATTCATTACCAGTTGGAAGCTTGGAGAATGAAGAATTATTTAAAAAATCTTATTCATAAACAGACTTTATTCTTTAATAGTTCAACAACAAATTATTCAACTTTTATCTCAAAAAAAGTCAACCAGTTTCAATTACTTCCCCTATTTACAGGCTTACCACCCCTATTTCACACATCGAGTAAAGGACATTTTTGTCTTTTCATAGGAAGGCTTTCTGATAAAGAAACTGCCTATGCAGCAAATTGGCTATTGGATCATGTGTTTCACAAGATCGAAATTCCTTTTGTAATTGCAGGTTCAAACCCTTCGACCTTTTTAGAAAATGCTGCTCACGTTAGACAACATACATGCCTTGTGGCTAATCCAAATGATAAGGAAATTCAGGAATTGATTAAAAAGGCTCAACTCATTGTAAGTCCTTCATTTATCGAAGATGGGGAAGAAAATTTATTACAGCCCTTAGCGCTTGGAAGGCATATTTTGATTAATCCTAAAAAGTCGACTGACCACACAATTCAAACGTTGTGTCATATTGCCCAGTCACCACAAGAGTTTTCAGATAAAGTAAAATTCCTTTTTGAAAAAGACTTTACAGAAGAAGAAAAATTCTCCAGACAGCAAATTCTAAACGAAAAATTCAAGGACGAAAGTGGAGTAAATACCCTAATTAACTGGCTATCGTAGCATTATCTATTACCCTCCCTGCTTCAGTCCTGATCATACGTGCAGGATACTTATTAATTACCATATAATCATGAGTAGCCATTACTATTGCTGTACCCAATTCTCTACTAATTTGAAACAAAAGATTCATGATTTCGTCTGTTGTTTCAGGATCCAGATTACCAGTAGGCTCATCAGCTAAAATTAATCTTGGTGAATTCAATAATGCTCTGGCAATATCAACTCTTTGCTGCTCCCCTCCAGACAATTCATAAGGATATTTGAATCCTTTGGTTTTTAAACCCACTTTACCCAACACCTCATCAATCTTATCTTCAATTTCTTTTTCATTTTTCCAACCTGTAGCTTTTAATACAAATTTCAGGTTATCATGAACATTTCTATCTGTAAGCAATTGAAAATCTTGGAAAACAATACCAATATTCCTTCTAAGAAAAGGGACGGTTTTCCAGGTTAAATCTTTCAGATCAAATCCAGCTACATTTGCTTTTCCGTTTTTTAGAGGCAATTCCCCGTATAGGGTTTTGAGTAAACTCGATTTACCAGTACCTGTTTTACCTACCAGATACACAAATTCACTTCTTGAAACCTTAATATTGACCTCACTCAGGATCAAAGAATCTCCCTGATAAATATTGGCATTACTAATTTCCAAAACAACCTCACTCATAGATAAAATTTGTTATTCAAAGATATGTTTATCTGCACCAATTTGAATCTCCAGACATTTGTTTTCTGCTGGTTCTACCCTTCCTATTATTTGTGCATCAACCCCATATCTCTGAGCAATCTCGATGATAGCTGGCGCAGCTGCTTGATAGGTATAAATTTCCATTCTACAGCCCATGTTAAACACCTGGAGCATTTCTCGATCATCAGCACCACTCGCTTCTTTAATCAGCTTAAACACTGGAGGAATATCAAATAGATTATCCTTAACCACCTTCATTGGTCCGGGTAAATATTTCAAACATTTGGTTTGCCCCCCTCCGCTACAATGTATCAATCCTTGAACAGCATCAAAATGATTTTCAAGAACCTCTTTGATAATAGGGGCAAAAGTCCGAGTTGGACTCAACACCAGTTTACCGGCATTAACACCTTCAAACCCTTCTACAGATACCAGATCTGTCATTTTGTGTTTTCCTACATATACAACCTCTTTGGGCAATGCAGGATCATGAGATTCAGGGAATACATCAGCATAATAAGAAGAAAACATATCATGTCTTGCACTGGTCAATCCATTGCTACCAATACCACTATTATACTCGTTTTCATATTTTGATTTACCTGCACTTGACAAGCCAATGATTACAGCACCGGGTTGTATTTTCTCATTGGTAATAAGCTTGCTTTTCGGCCATCTGGCTGTCATGGTCCCATTTACAGCAACTGTTCTCACCACATCCCCTACATCTGCAGTTTCGCCACCCAGATAGTGGACATGTACACCCATTTCAGCTAGCTTAGAGAACAACTCACTGGTGCCATCAATAATTTCTTTTAAAACCTCCCCTGGGATAAGATGCTTATTTCTATCTATGGTTGAGTTGAAAATAATATTGTCATACACCCCGATACACAGTAAATCATCCAGGTTCATCACCACTGCATCCTGGGCAATTCCTCGCCATACTGAAATATCTCCTGTCTCTTTCCAATAGAGATAAGCGAGAATACTTTTCGTACCTGCACCATCTGCATGCATCACATTGACAAAGTCATCAGCGCCAGAAAGGTAATCAGGATATACCTTGCAAAAAGCATTTGGGTAAAGCCCCTGATCTAAATTTTTTATAGCACTGTGTACTTCTTCTTTTTGTGCTGAAACGCCCCTTTTATTGTATAAACTCATGATGTATATTGGTAGCAGCAAAACTACTTTAGATGAGTGAAATGGCAAGATTTTAGATTCATTCTTATTCACAGCATGTTGATTCTTTGTTTTAAGTTATTTTTGCATCCCTTATGCAGGTACATTTTCAGTTAAGTCAATTACCCACATTTACCAATCCAGTGCTGACCATTGGCACTTTTGATGGTGTACATAGCGGTCATATGGCCATTTTAAACGAGTTAAAGCTGCAGGCAAAGGCCATAGCTGGTGAAACTATTGTAATCACCTTTCATCCACATCCAAGAAGAATTTTAAACAATGTAGATGCACCCGCATTATTAACCTCACTTGATGAAAGAATTGAACGTTTTCAATCCTTAGGCATTGACTACCTTGTTGTTGTGCCTTTTGATCCGGCTTTTTCCGAACTAAAGGCGGAAGATTACATCGAACAATTTATTGTTGCTCATTTTCATCCTAAATTGATCATTATTGGAAATGACCACCGATTTGGCAAATCGCGTTCGGGCGACTTCTCATTACTCAATAATCTGGGAGCTACATTTGGTTACCAGGTTATGGAAATTCCCGAGCAAGTATTGAATGCATCTCGTGTAAGTTCAACCAACATCAGACATGCCCTCTTGAATGGTGACATAAACTTGGCAAACCAATTGCTAACTTACCCATATCAGCTGACCGGCAAAGTAGTTGTTGGTGATAAATTAGGTAGAACCCTTGGTTTTCCTACTGCAAATCTTGCAATTAATGATAGTGATAAATTGATTCCTGCATCTGGTGTTTATGCAGTAACCGTTCAATTGAAAAAATCTGAATCTATTCGGAATTTTCATGGCATGATGAATATCGGGTACAGGCCGACTGTCAACGGTAAGGAAAGAAGAATTGAAGTACACATTTTCTCTTTTGATGAAGATATTTATGATGAAATACTTCGAGTTAGTCTGATAGCCTATACAAGAAAAGAGATGAAGTTCGCTGGCCTAGAAGCTTTAAAAGAACAACTTCATAAAGACAAAGCTGAAATTAGTGCTATGTTTTAATTAAACACCTTTTGTAATAATTTTTACAGTAAGTTCTTTCATTAATGCAGCATCATCAGCATTTACACGTCCAATTCCAATACTCATCAAATTATAATGCGAGAGAAGCAGTAAAACTTTTTCGATCTCAGAGAAACTGTATCGCTGGAGTGCCTGAACGTATTGCTTGACAAAAAACCCTTTTAATCCTAACAAAGAAGATAAGGTGAATTCATCTCTTGATGGACTGGATGCGGCGATATAAAGTTTGCTAAAAAAACTGTAAAAGGTAGGAAGAATTAACTGAATAGGCGCAGCTTTAGGATTGGATGAAAAGTAATTAATGATATTTAAGGCAGATGGCAAATCTCTATTTATAACAGCCGATTGCAACTCAAAAATATTGAACTCCTTACTTACACCAATGTATTCCTCAATATCGTCTTCAGTAATCTGCTTTCTTCCTTTAAGATTTATCGATAGTTTTTCAACCTCATTTTCAATCCGTTGTAAATCATTCCCAATATGACCGACGAGCAGTTGTAAAGCTTTGGATTGGATTTCCAAACCTCTCGACTTAATCATGTTGCTTGTCCATTCGGGCAGTTCATTGTCATACATTTTTTTTGTTGACAAAAACTCTGTTTTACTTTTTAGGAGTTTTGCAAGTTTACTCCGACCATCAACCTTCTTCTCTTTATGAGCTATAATGAATACTGTTGATATTAAAGGCTGATTGATATATGTTTCCAACTTATCTATATCTTTTAACTGCTGAGCTTCTTTGAGCAATACAACTTGTATATCATAAAACATGGGGTAACGCCGGCAAGCATTGATAATTTCATCTGCTTTACTATCTCTTCCATAAAATATAGACAGATTAAAAGCATGTTGCTCTTCGGGTAAAATTTGTTCTTCCGCAAATTTGGTTAGCTTATCAATATAATAAGGTTCCTCTCCTTCTAACCAATAGACAGGCTTGTATTTTTTACTCTTCCAATCACTTATTATTTGCTCTATATTCATCGGAGACTTACTAAACTAACATACATATTTACACAAACAAGACTATTTTAACATTTATATAATAGTGTTTGCTTTTGATTTATGTTCCTTTGTGTTGTCAAATTTATTGATAACCGATCAATTATGATCATCAATTACTAAATTATGAGTACAACTAACAAAGACAACAAATCAAACATCATTATCCTTCTTGCCATTTTGCTTGTAGGATCATGGGGATATTTCCTCTATGCAAGAAATGAGGCAAATAATGTGATTGCTGAAAAGAATGCGGATTATTCAACACTTGATTCTGCAAAAAATGCCGTACAAAACGAATATAATGCTGCGCTATTGAGATTAGATGAGTTAACGGTATCAAATGCAGGACTTGACAGTATTGTAAAAAGACGTAATACTGAAATGGATGTACTTAAGGGTAAATTTAAGTCGCTTGTTGGCAAACAAAATGCAACTGCCGCAGACTTGGCAGAAGCAAAGAAATTGGTTGAAGAACTAAATGGCAAAATTGATGACTATGTTAAAGAAATTGAGCGTCTTCAAACAGAAAATAAACAATTAACAGTCGACAAAGAAAACTTAACCACAGAAAATAAAAATCTTAATACTACGCTGGCCTCTACAGAAGCAGCAAAAAAAGATGCAGAAAACAAAGTTGATGTAGGCTCAACGCTTCATGCTTCTTCTTTTAACATAACCCCAATTAATGAAAAAAACTCAGGTAAGGAAAAATCTACTTCATCTGCTAAAAGAGCAGATAAGCTAAGGGTATCATTTAATCTTGATGAAAATAGAATTGCCACTTCTGGCCCAAAACAGCTTTTCATAATTGCAAAGGATCCAAGTGGAAAAATAATCAAAGAAGAAGCACTTGCTTCTGGTTCAATCAACACCAGACAAGATGGTCAGGTTGATTTTACTACAAAAATTGATGTCGACTACAAGCAAGGTGAAGCGAAAAATATCAGTTTTGATTTGAGACAAACTGAAAAATATTTGAAAGGAAATTATGCAGTTGTTGTTTACCAAAATGGTTTTAAAATTGGTGAAGGCATTGCTACATTAAAATAAATTTCAACACGGATATAAAAAAAGCCACCAAATTCTGGTGGCTTTTTTTATAATATTGCCCTTAACTGTGCTCTTCCTAAATTGACAATTCCTGAAGAACCTGATTTTCTACCTTCATATTGAAAGCTTAATTCAATAAAAGAATTTACTCTCTTAGTGAGATCAAGTTGCCATATATAGTTTTTATTGGGCTGGAGTCCATCCATCATAATGAAACCCAGTGTTGATGAGGGTATACCATCAAAGTCAATATCAGAATAATTTAACTTACCCGCAATTGCTATATTTGACACAATATTATATTTTCCATCAAAAAGAAAGGAAGATATTTTAGCAGTCTCGCCTCCTATATTTTTTTTGTTCTGGTAATTATAACTGAGTTGAGCCCTAAAAGTTGTCCCTTTAGTATAACTTACCCTAGGCTCTATGGCATAGGCATTTATTTCAAAATTTCGGTTAGTAAAACTAGGTGTAAGCAGTTTATTGTTATTCAATTTTCCAATCAAATCAAGACTTACTTTTCTTGCCCAATTACTTCTTATTCTCAGTGCAAGTTCATTTGAATTCCTGGTTTCTTCACCAAATGACAAGAATGCACGATTGATGTTTTGCAAATAATTTAGATCAATCCCCCATTTTTGGCTGAATTTATTGAATGAAAGAGAGTGACTTTGCAGTTGATCAAAACTCACTAAACTGGTATCTCCAAACCCAGAAGAAATTGGATTTAATGATCTGTTACCAATAGCCAGTTGTTTTTGATTTGTTTGGAGTGAGGATTGAAAATAAAGTCGCCGTAAAATAGCAGGAACTAACCCAGACTTAGATTCATCCAAAGCCATAGAAGGATTAATTACTACATTATAATTGAATTGAAGAAAATCAGTTTTTACAAAATCGTTGGTGGGCGTAAAGATTTTTAAAAACTTAGCTTGATCTCTAAATTTAGCAACTTCAAATTCATTTAACTGTTGAATTCCATCATTATTATAATCAATCCAGGTGTATTCACCTTGCCCAGCAGGTACTTCAAAAAAACTAAAATCTCTTCTGGGTTCTTGACCACTTCCAATTTCATATAAAAAATTACCTGTAATAGCATTTTTCCAGATATCAGTAAAATACTCCAGCCTACCTAAGACTCGCTCATCAGCTTTTATATTAAATCTGTTATCATACACATTTAGTTTTCGATAAGTTGCATTAACCCTTAGCTGATGGTGTTCATTAGACATCCACTCCCCATTCAGGTTGTAATTGTGACTTCTATCTGTTCTTGTAATTCCTTTGTCGATTGGCAAGGCATCTGCTCTAGTAAAATATTTTAGTCCCCATTTATTCAATCTTGATGGATCGGATTGTGTAGCCAATTGAAAAGTAGAGAATGAAAAACTTGAAGGCGTTATAGAATCATTTTGCTTAAGAGAGGAAATATTTCTTTCCACTGTATATTTCAGGCCAAACTCACGATTGTTTAGAGAAGGAACTTTTTTTAAAACATCTAAGGATGGTCTAAAAAAATAACCTGCTTTATCAGCATCTTTGAATTGAGTCAACGCCACCATATTATTCATCTTCCATCCACTCTTGTCAAATTGATGTTCCAACGTATTTCTTATACCACTGTATGATTTGTCGCGGTTATATGTACTAATCTTGTAACTCAAAGCATATTCAGCTTTTTGTTGAAGCTGCAGTTTTGCATGAAGCAACTGTTCATCAGCAGCTGGCATTACTATATCCAGTCCCCAATCTCTAGCAAACTCAACTGTCCTTAACCGTTCAACAGGTCTGAAAGTTTTACCTGCAAATTCAGCACCAATATCTGTGGATAAACCAAGTCCAGATTGCTTATTCAACAGTATTTCTTTTTTAAATCCAAGTTTACCTGCAAAGCCGTTTTCATCTTGAGCAGCTTTTTTTGAAAAAAGATTTAAATCATACTTACTAAAAGCCCAATCGGCTATAAACTTTGAATTTGAGGAAAGATCCCAATCTGCTGCAACTGTAAGCAACTGCTGTTTTTTGGGAGCAACCAGTAAAATTACTGGAGCGTATCGGCCTGTTTTTTCACCTGTTTGCAGATTAGGTATACTCCATTTATACACTTTTCCATTTGCAGCAACAGTATTATCTAAAACATAATCACCATTACCCTGTCCCACATCAACAAAACTCACATTATATAAATTTCCAGTATTGTTCTGCTCATAAACATAAATGGTATCCCTCTTGTTTGTTGTCAATGTAGTATCCACTTTTCTATATAATACCGCAGATGCAGAAAAAGTGTCTGGCATGGCCGAAGGGAAAAAAGCATTTTGTACATCATTTCCAATTCCAGCTAAAAATTGCTTTTGTTCTGAAGAAAGGGTTTGATTTATAGGAGAATTTTTGGCATCCGTATTCCCAAATAGTCCAACAGTAAGCTTGAAATGGTTATTGACAGCCACTGTATTTTTTACAAAGAACTGAGCGTTTAAATAATTCCTGTCTGCATACTCAAACTCAATCTGTATACGCTTATCCTTGGTAATCATTTGTTTTGGCATAAATGTAACTTCAGCCGTATTGTAATTGATGATATAGTCTTGGTCTTCCCCTCGCTGCATCAGCTCACCATCAATAAAGACACGCTCAGTACCTGCAAGTACAATAAAAAACAGTTCCTGATTTGCCCCTTTCAATCGATAAGGACCTTGATTGCCCTCTATACCCTGAAAAACATTACGCGTAAACTTACCTTTTGCAACAGCGCCACTGGCCAGCATTTTATTATCAACGTTTTTACCCAGCGAATTTTCAGTTTGAAATGAAACACCTTGCAGACGCTTGTAAAAATTTAAGTAATACAGATCCTGTTGACGAATATCTAAATCACCAAGAGAGAGCTTCCATTTATCTTTTGAAAATTGAATAAAAACCTGATCAAATTCATTCAAGTTTTGGGTATTACCATCAGGCTGTATAGGGATATTGTTGTCAGAAATAGCAGCATTCAGCAGAATACTGTCGCCCATATAACCACTCAACTGCAAATTCAAACTTGAATTAAAAACAGCATCCTGTCGGTTACCAAAAGCAAGAGACCTGCCTATACTCCCATTTGAATTTATTTTTCCAAAATCAAAAGGACGAAGATCTTTCTTATTACCAGTTAATCTTTTGCCATCAATTCCCATTCTGTAAAATATGGAATCAAATGACAATCTCTGAGTCGATTGAGATATTGTATATGGGAATACCCTATAAGTAACCAGATAGCTTTTTTCAGGTGGTTTCTTTAGCCAATAAAGTGTTGCATTAGCATAATCAACTCTGTAGAAATCAGCTGTTAGATCGCCAATTATTACACTATTAGGAGCAATGCTTAATGAGTCTAATTTAGAAGGGCCTGAAACAACATCAATAGTTTTCTTTCTTAACGAGGAAAGGTCCTGCGATAGGGAATCAGCAGTAAAGGCAATCATTATACAGCCAATAAGAAAGACCTTTACATATCCCACATTAGGTTATTTGAGCAGTTTCATCGCTACTGGATCCCAGTTGATGATCTTCTTTTTCTCGTAACTCAAATTACTTGCTAAAGCTGGACCAGCAGCGCGTAATCCGAATGAAGCATCTTCAACTACCATCCCGCCATTTCTAATAGCCTGAAAGAAATTTGCAAAATGGTCTACCCGATCATCGTATCCAACAGGCGCTGCAAATTTAATCTCTTCTGGCTTGAATGTTTTCCTGTCTTCAGCAGAATATTTTTCATTGTACCACTTGATGTATTCACTTTTTTGTGGCTCAGCAAAATGCAAATAGCCATCATATCCACCCAATGGTTCTGCTTTTGGAAGTTTTTGTTTTTTGAGTGTAAACCTGTTACCACCCCATTCGATTACACCTTCAGAGCCTACAATTCTTGTGCGGTTACTTCCACCAGAACCATCTGCAAAATTTACCCTAAGCATCATTTGGAAGGCAGCATGGGAATCAGTTTTCGGATAATCCATCACTGCCGCAAGTACATCTGGCACATCTCTACCATCTTTCCAGTAACTAAGTTGACCACTTGAGAAGACCCTGGTTGGTCCGTATGAATCCATAGCATGATGTACAGCCGAAATCAAGTGAATAAAAAGATCACCTGCAACACCTGTACCATAATCTTTATAGTTTCTCCATCTGAAAAATCTTGTTGGATCAAAAGGACGCTTTGGGGCATCTCCAAGGAAGGCATCCCAATCTACCGTTTGAGGATTTGCATCTAAAGGAATGGCGTATTGCCATGCACCTGTCGCGCTAAAACGATCATTAACCGCTTCTACTAAATTAATCTCTCCTATATCGCCTGCTTTAATTCGTTTTTTAGCCTCAGCCAATGTTACACTACTTACCCCTTGAGAGCCAACAATAAATACTTTACCCGTTTCTTTTTGTGTTTGAATAACAGCATGCCCTTCTTCAAGGTGCTGGACCATTGGTTTTTCGCAATAGACATGTTTTCCAGCTTTCATAGCAGCAATAGAAATATGATCATGCCAATGGTCTGGTGTTGCAATAATTACTGCATCAATATCCTTCCGTTGAAGTAATTCACGAAAATCTCTGGTGGTATACAAATCTTTACCCCACAATTCTTTTGCACGATCCAGATGACCCTGGTATAAATCACAGACACCCGCTATTTCAACGCCTGGAATCTTTAATGCGGTTTGCATATCCCCAAAACCCATAATTCCCATACCAATACCAGCAACACGGATTTTATCATTAGCTAAATGTCTTTTCTCTGGCTGCAGAACATGAATCTTTTCTTCATCCATTGCCATTGCTCCCATGGTTCCCCCTGTAAATAAAGCTGCGGTTCCTCCTAGTTGTCTTAAAAATTTTCTTCTTGTAGGTGATGACATAACAATCGTTTTAATTCGCATGATGGTTACTAAAGTTAAAACTTTGGCGACAGGATTACAAAAAAAAAGCGCCCAAATGATGGGCGCATTGAAGTTTAATTTTATATACCAGCGTATTTAACTTCCTGAAAGGCTGGCATTCAAGTATTCTTTGTTCAAACGAGCGATATTCAACACGGATATTTCCTTAGGACATTCCGCTTCACAAGCATACGTATTTGTACAACTGCCAAAACCCTCTTTATCCATTTGTGCAATCATACTCACCACACGTTGCTTACGTTCTGGTTCACCTTGCGGCAACAAGGCCAAATGAGAAACTTTTGCAGAAACAAAAAGCATAGCAGATGCATTTTTACAAGCAGCTACACAGGCTCCACAACCAATACATGCTGCAGCTGCAAAAGAATCATCAGCTTTGTCTTTATCAATGGGTATAGCATTTCCATCTACAGCATTTCCTGTATTTACTGAAATATACCCTCCAGCCTGAATGATCCGGTCAAATGCTGATCTATCTACCATCAAATCCTTGATTACAGGAAATGAATTTGCTCTGAATGGCTCAATGGTTATTACGTCACCATCTTTGAATGCACGCATGTGCAACTGACAGGTAGTAGTACCTTGCCATGGACCATGTGGACGACCATCTATTACCATAGAACACATGCCACAAATACCTTCACGGCAATCATGGTCAAATGCAATTGAATCAGCACCTTCAGCTATCAATCTTTCATTTAAAACATCAATCATTTCCAGAAATGACATTTCCGATGAAATATTGCTCACCTGATAGGTTTCAAAAGCACCTTCTGAATTCCTGTTCTTTTGGCGCCACACTTTAAGTGTGAGATTCATTGAGTAATGCTGCATAAAATGAGGTTATCTTTTAATGAATTATTTATAGCTACGCTGACTAGGTTTAACAATCTCATAGTTTAGAGGGTCTTTGTGCAACTCCCAACTATCCCCCTTATTTTCCCAAGCCGCTACATACATATAGTTTTCATCATCACGCAAGGCTTCTCCATCCGGAGTTTGGTACTCTTCACGGAAATGTCCACCACAACTTTCATTTCGCTCTAAAGCATCAAGACACATTAACTCACCTAGCTCTATGAAATCAGCAACGCGACCAGCCTTATCCAATTCAGGGTTCATGGCATTGATTTCACCAGGAATTCTCACATCAGACCAGAATTCTTGTTTCAAAGCCCTAACTTCTTGAATTGCTTGCTTGAGCCCTTCAGCATTTCTTGCCATGCCACACTTATCCCAAATGATTTTACCAAGTCGCTTATGGAAACTTTCAACAGTTTGCTTTCCATTGATAGACATTAACTTATTGATTCTATCTGAAGCTTTTCTTTCGGCTTCAACAAAGGCTGGATGATCTGTTGGAATAGACGATGTTCTGATATCATCAGCCAGGTAATTACCCAAAGTATATGGTATTACAAAATAACCATCAGCCAGTCCCTGCATCAAAGCTGATGCACCCAATCTGTTTGCACCGTGATCACTAAAGTTAGCTTCCCCAAGTGCATATAACCCATCAATGGTTGTTTTTAATTCATAATCAACCCATAAGCCGCCCATGGTATAGTGAACTGCAGGATAAATGCGCATTGGTACTTCATATGGATCTTCACCAGTAATTTTTTCATACATTGCGAAGAGGTTGCCATATTTCTCTTTGACAACTTCCTTACCTAAGGCGGTAATTACATCTGCCGAAACATTACCTAAATTTTTCTTGCTTACTTCCGCCTTACCATAACGTTGGATGGCTGCTGCATAATCCAGGTAAACAGCCTGTTTGGACGAACCTACACCATAACCTGCATCACATCTTTCTTTTGCAGCTCTTGATGCCACGTCCCTAGGTACAAGGTTTCCGAAAGCTGGATATCTTCTTTCTAAATAATAATCACGCTCATTCTCTGGAATGTCATTTGGCTTTCTGGTGTCTCCCTGTTTTGCAGGTACCCAAATTCGACCATCATTTCTGAGTGATTCAGACATCAAAGTCAATTTGGATTGATGATCGCCAGACACTGGAATACAGGTTGGGTGAATTTGTGTGAAACAAGGATTAGCAAAATAAGCACCACTCTTGTGTGCTTTCCATGCTGCAGTTACATTTGAACCCATGGCGTTGGTTGATAGGTAAAATACATTACCATAACCACCAGTGCACAAAAGAACTGCATGACCAAAATGTCTTTCTAACTCACCTGTAACCAGGTTACGAGCAATTATTCCCCTGGCTTTGCCATCGATAATAACAAGCTCAACCATTTCATGACGAGCAAACATTTCAACAGTACCCAATGCAACCTGACGTTCCAATGCTTGGTATGCACCGATAAGCAATTGTTGTCCAGTTTGACCTGCAGCATAAAAAGTGCGCTGAACCTGAGTACCACCAAATGACCTGTTACTCAATAACCCACCGTATTCACGTGCAAATGGTACACCCTGAGCCACACATTGATCAATAATATTTGTACTCACTTCGGCTAAGCGATGAACGTTTGCTTCACGTGCTCTATAGTCTCCCCCTTTGATGGTATCATAAAACAATCTGTAAACGGAGTCACCATCATTTTGATAATTCTTTGCTGCATTGATACCACCTTGAGCCGCAATAGAGTGAGCCCTTCTTGGTGAATCTTGAAAGCAAAACGCCTTTACTTTATACCCCATTTCACCCAGGCTGGCTGCAGCAGAGGAACCTGCTAAACCTGTTCCAACAACAATAATTTCTAATTTTCTTTTGTTAGCAGGGTTTACAAGCTTCACTGAACCTTTGTATTTAGTCCATTTTTCTTCTAATGGCCCTGAAGGAATTTTTGAATCAAGCATAGCTGTTGATTTATAGAATAAGTTAGAATAACAAGGTTAAAGCTCCGGAATTAAGTTCCCATCCGAAATACATGAAAATTGGCATCAATGCAAAAATCAATGGAATGATAATTGAAAAGGCTATTCCAATAGATTTAATCATTGGGAAATAGTTCTTGCTGGTCCACCCCAATGTTTGTGCAGCACTTTGCACACCGTGTAAAAGGTGCCATGCCAAAGAAAAACAACCTAATACATACACAATAACAACAATAGGTTCTGCAAAAATATTTTTCATTTCCAAATAAAGGTTATGGTAAGATTGACCATCATATTCTACCTCAGTCAATCCACCAAATCTTGAAGGAACCCAGAAATGAGCAAGATGGATTATTAAAAACAAGAGGATCAAAGTACCTAAAATCGCCATTGATCTTGAATACCATTTAGAAGTTTTGTTTCCAGCCGTAACTGCGTAACGTGATTTTCTTTTTGACCTGTTTTGCAATTCAAGTTTATACCCTTGTACAATGTGGAGTATAAACCCTGCAAACAATCCTACTTCTGTAATTCTGATTAAAAGATTGGTCCCCATGAAATGGGCAGCACGATTAAAGTTTTCTTCTCCATTGGCAAAGAATACATTCGCATTAACATAACAATGGACAACCAGGAAAACAACGAGAAAAATACCAGTAAGTGCCATTACTATTTTCTTACCGATAGAAGAGCTAAACAATTGACTCCAGTTCATAATTGAAATTTTCTCAAATTAGAATTGGCGCAAATTTACGACAGAAAGCTGTAATTCAATAAAATATAAAAGTAAAAAAGATTAGTATTTGTTCAATCTTTTTAGCTGTAGATTGTCGATTTTCGTAAACAGATTCATAGGGGTGTACGGTCTCCAATCAGGAAAGTCAATTAATTGAATAAAACGGTCAATTCCAGCTCGTTTAAAATCATACAATGATTGTTCTGCAAGACTTAAAATAACAACCCATCCACCTTCTTCTTCAACATCTTCATACCATTCCTCATAGTAACAATCGTCGCTGCTGTGGAAATTCATAACATTTTCACCTATCAGGATGTATTTGTAAATACCATGTGCTATCATATGATCAATGATATCTCTTTTTAAAGTCATGATATCATTCTCGATAGCATCGTTCCATTCACCTATCATCTCAATAATAGCGAAACCGTTTTCGTAATCGGCAAACAAAATTTTTATATACAGCGTGGATGAACCAAAATCATCCCACTGAGGATGGATGTAGAAATTGTATACCGTTTGACTATACTCAAACTCAGAATAGGTTCTTCCGGAAAAAGGTGATTTAGGATCTTCTTCTGCAATGTACAGGTGCCGCCAATTAAAATATGGTTCTATTTCATGCACAGTATCTTAATTTTCTTTTTCTAATGCCAATTTAACTGACCCATATTTTAACAACAATGATTTTGATTCTTCGTAGGACAATTCAGACCTACTTAGCATAATCATTTTTGTGCCTCTGTCGAGCAACTTATCATTTGTGAGTTGCATGTGTACCATTTTATTGTCTTCCACCCTTCCTAATTGTATCATCACTGCTGTAGATATCATATTCAATACCAGTTTTTGAGCAGTGCCACTTTTCATTCTCGTACTACCTGTTACAAATTCAGGTCCAACCACTACTTCTAAGGGATAGTCCGCCTGTTCAGATAATGGAGAATGAGGATTACAGGAAATAGAACCTGTAACAATACCATTTTCTCTGCATGCTTTTAATCCCCCAATCACATATGGGGTTGTACCACTGGCTGCGACACCAATTACAACATCTTTTCGGTTAATTTGATATTCAGCTAAATCTTTCCATGCCTGTTCTGTATCATCTTCTGCAAACTCAACTGCTTTAAACATAGCATCATTACCCCCTGCAATTAAACCAATAACTAAACCATGCGGAACACCATAAGTTGGTGGACACTCTGAAGCATCAACAACAGCAAGTCGACCACTGGTTCCTGCACCTATATAAAATAACCGACCACCTGATAACAGTTTATCTACAATTGCTTCAACTAAACTACTTATTGCAGGTATTTGACTCGCTACTGCTAAATGCACTTTTGCATCTTCAGTATTGATGTTGGTCAATAGCTCAGTAACAGTCATTTTATCGAGATGCCTGTAGGTTGAATCGGATTCAGTTATTTTTTGAAATGTCGACATACTTTACTTTCTATGATACGAAGCAATTCCCATCATGGGCTGCTTCAAAATCTTACCAATTGAAAATCCATAATCAGCACAAAGTTCAACAATTTTATCCTTGAAATGGTAGGCTATCCCACCCACAAAATGAAATTTAAGTTTTGATTTTTGAGCATAAGATTGGAGATGCTGGTCAAAGAAATCTCTCAATCCATCTTCAATAATATTTTCAATCATATAATGACCTCGATGCAATGAAAGAAATTGAGTAAACCCTGCTATATATCTATTGGGAAACTGCTCTTTATATACCTTATGCAAAATTTCTTCCGTTGTAGTTGAATAAGTCTTTAAAAATGATTGCATAAGCGTTTCATCAAAAATGCCATATAAAAAATGCTGCAACACTTTTTTACCTAAATAGGCACCACTCCCCTCATCGCCCAAAACATATCCTAAACCAGGTGAATTTGATATCATTTTTTTCCCATTATAATAACAGGAATTAGAGCCAGTACCTAAAATACAGACAATTCCAGCATCATTTCCACAGGTTGCTACAGCGGCTCCCATTAAATCATGAGTTACTTTTATTTTGGCTTTAGGGTAAAGCGCTTTTAGTGCTTGCTGAACAAACAAAGCTTTTTCTTTTGTTTTACAACCTGTGCCATAATAATAGATTTCATCGACTTTTAATCTTAATACTGATTTTGGAAATTCTTTAGCTAATAACTGTTGAATTTCATTGGCTGTCATATAATAGGGACTAATCCCAGCAGTAAAAAAAGACTTCTTAGATGATCCATACAGAACACGCCATTCTGTTTTTGTACCACCTCCATCAGCTATAAGTTTAATCTTATTCATATGTCAGCTTTATTCAGCAACTTTGCATTATCTATATTCAAACAAACATGAACAATAACAAATTAAATACAGCGATTCCATTTTTATTTTCCATTGCTGTTGTTTTGGGTATGCTTATCGGTTATAAGTTACGCGGCAACATGCCCAATGCTTCAGGAATAACAAATTCCACTAAACCCAATTCACTTCAAGAAGTACTTCAACTTGTTCAACAAAGATACGTGGATAAAATAGACATTGACTCTACTTCTACAGAAGCAATAAACGATTTACTAAAAACACTTGATCCGCATTCCATATACATCCCGATTGAAGAAATGATGGAAGTGAATGAAGATATGGAGGGGCAGTTTTATGGTGTTGGTATTGAGTTCAATGTATTTAATGATACGGTTCATGTATTGGCAGTTGTAAAAGATGGTCCAGCCGAAAAAGCAGGCATTGAAGTTGGTGATAAAATTTTACACGTCAATGATAGTACAGCAACTGGAAAACAAATTTCGAGTGAACGATTCAAGAAATGGGTAAAAGGTCCGCTTGGGACAGTAGTCAACTTGAAATTGCTCAGAAATGAACAGCAGTTAGAAAAGAAATTAACGCGAGGCAGTATACCACTGACTTCAGTAGATGCAGCTTACCTTACTCAAAACAAAATTGGATATATCCGCCTGAATAGATTTTCTAGTAATACATACAAAGAATTCATGGATGCTATGCAAAAACTAAAGGAAGAAGGCATGGAATCCTTAATACTAGATTTGAGAGATAATGGCGGAGGAATCCTTGAAGAGTCGGTCGATATTTTAGATGAATTCATCGGTGGTGATCAATTGCTGGTTTACACTTTAGGAAATAACCATCCTAAAAAGGAATACAAAGCCAAAAGAAGAGGAATATTTGAAACTGGCAAAATGACTGTACTGATTAATGAGGGCTCTGCTTCTGCAAGTGAAATCATTGCTGGTGCACTTCAGGATTTGAAAAGAGCCACCATCATTGGCAGAAGAAGTTTTGGCAAGGGCCTTGTCCAAGAACAATATACATTATCAGACGGCTCCGCTCTTAGATTAACAACTGCCAGATACTATACTCCACTTGGAAGAAGTATTCAAAAACCATATGATAAAGATCACTTTAAATACCAGATGGAAATTGTTAACCGAATGCACCATTCCGGTAAAGACAGTAGTAGAGGAGGAATTAATCCAGATCAAACGGTAGCAATTGATGCAATCTGGTTGGATACGAGCCTAAATAAGTTGTACGAAAAAAACACCATCGGCAACTTTTCTTACAGGTATTATATTGCTCATAAATCAGCAATAAGCAACTTTAAAAACATGTATGATTTTGAAGCAAGTTTTAATCCAGATAATTCAATCATTAAAGAACTTGAACAATTTGCAGCTGCCAACCAAATTTCACTTAAAATAAACAACAATGCAGCTCTTGTTTTTACAAAGCAAAGAATAAAAGCTTTAATAGCAAGAATAGCCTATGGTGAAACAGGGTATTTCTATGTATTGAATAAAAATGAAGGGATATTTAATGCAGCAACTGCAGCGCTGATCAAGTAACTATTTACTAATGATATAAATCAGTGAACTGCACTTTTCAACATTTATGTATGCTTTTACATTAGCATACAGACCGATCATAAAGGCCCTTAAGTAATTAATTTTACCGTATTTGTATTTCTCACTTAACATAGCGACATAAAAAGAATCAAACCACATCCCCTTTTTTTTAATTATTTGAAGACCGTGACGTAACATAAGCTGGTTCATTGCAAATGGACTAAAATGATACAAGTGTCGCGGTACATCATAGGCAGCCCAACTAGAACCATAATGTTGTGCATCGTAAGACGTGTAATTGGGCACAGCAATAAATAATTTACCATTAGGAGCAAGTAAATGCTTTAATTGTTCAACAACTTGATGAAGGTCATGTACATGTTCTAATACATGCCACATGGTTATTACGTCGAATGAAGATTGGGGCAAATCAGTTAAATCCGCAGGTCTTCCAATTTTTATTTTATTTAATTGTTCTGCTTTTTGTCTGGCACCTTCGTCAGGTTCAATTCCTTGAATTTCCCAGCCATGCAACTTCATTTCATGCAAAAAAGAACCTGTACCACAACCATAATCAAGAATTGTACCCTTTCTTTGAAGAAAATATTGATTAATCAATTTACGTTTTCCTGCCAGTGTTTTTTTTCTGACCAATTGATATAAGTTTTCGATTAATCCTTTTTTGCTATCCGTATGTGAAATATAGACATCAGAAGCATAATATTTACCAATTTCAGCTTGACCAGGAGCGTCTGCTGTAAATAAAAACTCACAGGAATTACATTTACACAACAAGAAAACCTCTTGAGAAATTGAATGATCTTTTATCTGGCCACAATTATCAACTATAGACTGGCCACAAATGGGACAAGCATGAGGAACTTCCATTTCAATCTTTTATAAACGCTTGTATGTGCTTGGAGCTGATTTAAATTGAATTTTATTCAACCTTCCATCTAACAATGAAAAGCTTCCACTACTATAACGAACGAAAAGCGCTACAACTATGATGCAGAGTAAAATCAATGCCCCTTTTTTCCATTGATTGTTTCTCGCGGAATTTCTTTGTTCTTCAAAGAAATTTTCCATCTCTACAGTCGAACGTTGTTCTTCACCAACACGCATTTCATATACGGCATCCTGCCTGATTACATGTTGATAATGAAGAGATTTGTATAAGGAGACATGAGTAACCTTAGGCTGAAACTGAATTTCACCTTGCTCATCTACAAAAAAAGAGCCAACGCCCATCCATTCTAATTTTTTATCCTGGTAGAGACGCTGATGAAGTTCTTCACCCAGTAATACCAACTCATCCTTAACTTGGCTTTCAGGTACCCCAATATGTTTTGACAAGTAATGGTATTGCTTTTCGTCAATCAGTTTATCTCCTGGAGCAAAGTCAACAGCTGTTGACCCAGGCCTCAATTCCTTCATCACAAAATCATTGACGGTATTCGACTTAGCATGAAACAAATAACCTATACCGGGTATAGCAACCTCTCCAGTCTGAGAAAAATAGCGGTACAATAATGATGACAGGTGATTGGATTGCATGTATTTATTGTGCTGTTTGAACAAAATTAAACTTTATTCCAAGTAAAAAATTAAATCCAAATGATTGGTAGCCATTCCATCTCTGGTACTTGGAATTGGCAATATTATTTAAATCAGTCCACATCGCCCACTTTTTGTTCAACTTATATTCCACAGCAAGTCCTAAATCAAAAATTCCTTTTGTCCTGAAAGGCGTTTTTCCTGCTTCAAAAGCCATATTACCCCCAAAAAGTTGACCAATCAACTTGGTAGATATAGTTTTTGTTGGCTTCCAGGATAAGTCCATGCTTAATGCAATTGGTAAAACTCCAAATGGATACTCTTGAGAAACTTGTGATTGAAAAGTGTATGCGCTTAATGCACCTTGAAATGAAAACTTATCACTAAAAATATACCCCAAACTAGTTTCTATAAAAAAAGTATTCGCTTTTTCTTCATTTAACAAACTAAAGTCTTTTCCACTTGTAAAATCTAGACTGTTGGCAGCATTGACGAATAAGGGTAAATTCTTAAACCTAACCAAGCCTAATTTTGCTTGCAGCGCAAGTCCTTTTGCATTCAACCAATCAAAGCCAGCATAATAATTAGTTTGCTGAAATACAGTCAATTCTGTTGGTGTAAGTAAAAATGGATTTATCTCATATAATTTGTGCAATGAGTTTGTGTTAAATAAATTTGAAATTCCAGCCAATAAGCGAACATCTGAACCTTCTTTAAAAGTGTAAACAAGTTTTGCATGAGGTGCTACAAAGAATTTTCCATTATTCAATACTGGAATAATTCCACCACTTGCAAATAAGCCATTAATTAGGTAATCAATTTTTAAGGGGAGTTTTACAAGCGCTAATGATTGCTTTAACAAAGATTCATCACTTAGATGCACATAGTCTACTTCTAAACCAGCGTTTAATCTAACATCATTATCTACAACATAAGTAACTGGAATAGCAACTTGTAGAATTGCTTCTTTTGCCCCACGCCTGGTAGTTAAATAATCAACATCTAAAGTTGGCTTTATGTAGAATGATGCATATTTACCTGCCACTAAATCATAACCTAAACCAACATGATAATTATTATATTTCTGTTTTAAAGAATCACTACTGAAATTAAATTTTGATGTATCGTACCCGTAATTACGGTAAGCATCACCACTGTAAGCTAAATCAAATACAAAAGATTGGTTGTCGGCTATCTGCTGTTTAAACAAACCAGTAATACTTGAATTTGCATATTGTTGATTAGGTAATTTCCCTTTTGATGAAATATGGTCAACTCCCAATACAACTAGACTATTATTAACCTTACGCTGATAACTGGCAGATACGAAAGGCGTGTTTAAATTACCACCACCAATTTTAGCATACATGTTGCTTCTGTCTATTATTGGATCTGATATTTGATAAGCCAATGGCTTTAATGAAAAAGGAGACAAGGGAGTTTTGAATGACACTGGATCAAAATCATAGCTAAAACGAAATGTATTGGTATCCTTTAAGGGAATTTCAGGAAAAAATTCAAGCTTACTTGTTTTTACAATACTTGGCTTAAATCTTGATGTTATGCTAATTTCATCAAGCTTATTTTTTTTTGTTTGAGCATGAATTGGATGTCCTACTAGTAAAGAAAACAGGATGATGATTGAATATGCAACTATCAGCCATGCTAATTTCCGAAGATTATATTTAAATTGTAAACTCAATTTCATTTATCAGTTTTTTCTGCATTTTCAACAGCTTGTAGCAAATTTTCAGCTTCTGATTTTAGATCGGGAGTGATTACATTATCAATAATACTTTTTAAAGTTGCCTTTGCATTAAAGAAATCTTTTTGTTGTAAGAAAATTTTTCCTAAAAGTATATAGGACTTCGTTATCCAGTACTCATTTGAACCTGAAGATTCAATAGATTTAGTAGCCAATGTTTCACCTTCAATCAGATTTCCTTGTTCAACTGCATTCCATGCCAGTTGATACCTTGCTTCTGCGGCCAGACCAGATTGATTGCCATTTACAACTGTCTGAAAATTTGTTGAAGATTTTACAAACTCATTGTTGGATTGTGCAAAATAACCAAGAATAATTGCAGAATAAGAGATATCGTCTGGTGTGGCTTTTGTATTCGCTGCAAGTCGTTCAGCCGATCTTATACCAGACAACCATTGCTTTAAAAAATACCTTGACCGAACTTCACCACGCAAGGCCTCAAGAACAATTTCATCTTTTGTTGCACTGTTGGAAAGTTGCTGAAATAAACCAGCAGCTTTTTCATAATCCTTTAACTCAAAAAAATAAAGTTTTGCTGCCTGGCGTAAAGCCTTTTCCTGATACCTACTGGCACCCCGTTCAGATAAACTGGCATAAGTACGTGCTGCATTTAACCAATCTTTTTCATCAACATAAATTTCAGCAAGTAAGTGTTGTACTTCAATAGCAAATAATCCACTTGGAAATTC
>VFQS010000258.1_pt1 | contig 67959 bp, 63 predicted proteins | sample 3512361 | NCBI WGS metagenome assembly VFQS01 (sample SAMN10412375, study PRJNA504923) | tailings metagenome | isolation source: Relicate 1 Philex TSF3 active mining | place: Philippines | reverse complement strand
GTGCTGCTCGGTTCCGACGGCATCGGGGCCGACATGCTCGAAGAAGCACGTCTCGCCTATGTGCGACTGCGCGAGTTCGATCAGCAAGCCACCCCGGCGACCGTCGCGGCGTGGCTCGACAATTCGCGCGATGCATTCCCCGAGAGCAAGCGCGACGTGGTCACCTGGCGATATCCGCACGCCGACGATGCATGGCATACGGCGTTCACCACGGGCATGCGCGTGGAGCGCGTGGTGGTCGGTGGCACCAGCACAAGCGCAAGCGAGACCACCGTGATCGTCGACCGCGGCACCACCGTGCTCGTCGATGAGAATGAAGTTCGCGCCAAAGCGGCCGAGGCTGCAGCTCGTCTGCACCGACGAATGGAGGAAATCTGAACATGACTGCCCGAGTCGCGCTCTACCTGCAAGATGCTCACCCGCTGCGCGAAGGCATGGAGTTCGCCAAGTACGCCGAGGCGAAGGGATTTGAGGCCGTGTGGCAAGCCGAGAGTCGACTCGTACGCGAAGCGACGGTGCCGATGGCGGCGTTCGCGTCGGTGACGACGAAGCTGAAGGTCGGCTCTGGAGTCGTCGACTGCTGGAGCCGCAATCCGGCCCGCCTCGCCGCCACGTTCAGCACGCTCGACGATCTCGCGCCGGGCCGCGTGATCCTCGGTATCGGCGCGTGGTGGGACCCGCTAGCCAAGAAAGTCGGCATCGACCGCGCCAAACCACTGCGCGCGATGCGTGAGATCGTGGTGGCCGTGCGGGCGCTGCTCAACAACGAGAACGTCACGATGCATGGAGATTTCGTGCATCTCGACGGAGTCGAACTCGACTATGTGTACCAAGAGCGCCGCGCGAAGGACGTGCCGATCTACATCGGTGCGACCGGCATGCAGATGATGGAACTCACCGGCGAGATTGCCGACGGCGTGGTGCTCAACTATCTCGTCTCCCCCGAATACAACGCGCAGGCCCTCGAGGCACTTGCCCGCGGCGCAGCAAAAGCCGGAAGATCGATCGACGACATCGACCGTCCGCAGCTCGTGGTGTGCAGCGTGCACGAAGACCGCGCCACCGCGCTCGACATGGCGCGCCAGATGGTCACGCAGTACCTCGGCCAGCAACCGCACATCATGAAGGCGTCGGGCGTACCGCAGTCGCTTCTTGACAAGGTGGGCAGTGTGCTCACCTGGCCCGCCACACACGAACAGGTGGTGGCCGCCTCGAAGTTCGTACCCGATGAAATCGTGCAGATGCTCACGGCGAGCGGCACGCCCGCTGATGCCCGCGCGCAAGTCGAGCACTACATGCGCAACGGTTGCACCTGCCCGATCTTGTATCCGCTCGGTGATGTGCGCGCGATGATCGACGCGTTCTCAGGCTGGAGCCCGCGCCTGTGACCGTCATCAACGCCGTGTCTTTGCGCGAAGCGATGCAGGCGCTGCGCGACCACCCCGGTGCGCGCCTCGTGCAGGGCGGCACCGACCTCATGGTCGAGATCAATTTCAATCGCGCAGCAGTCAACGACGTGGTTGCGCTTCGCCAGGTGAACGAGCTGCGCCGTTGGCATGTTGACGATGATGTTGCCGGCGATGCCAAGACCGTGCGCATCGGCGCAGGTGTGCCCTATGCCGAGATGGAACGCGCACCGTTGTGCGACATCGTTCCTGCTCTCGCCCAGGCTGCGCGCACGGTGGGTTCTCCGCAGATTCGCGCCGCCGGTTCGCTGGGCGGCAACTTGGGCACGTGCTCGCCGGCTGGTGACGGCCTGCCAGTGCTGAGTGCGCTCGATGCCACGGTGCACCTGCAGAGCATCGACTCTGAGCGTGCGATGTCGGTACATGACTTCATGGTCGGCGTGAAGAAGAACGCGCGGCGCTCTGACGAAGTGATCGTGGCCGTCACGCTTCCGATCGTTGAAGGTTTCCAGGGTTATGCAAAGGTCGGCACGCGAAATGCGATGGTGATTTCTGCGGCGTCAGCGTGCCTCGTGCACGACGCTCGTGCGGGCACGGTGCGGCTTGCGCTTGGTGCAGTCGGGCCGACGGTAGTGCGGGCACGTCGAGCCGAGGCATGGCTCGCTCAAGAAGCATCGTTGCGCGGGGCGGTGTCGCTCGACGATGCGACTGCCCGCGAGTTCGGCCGTCGCGCCGCCGACGAATGCACGCCGATCGACGACCATCGCAGTACTGCGGCGTACCGTCGGCATGCGGTGGCAGTGCTGGCCGAGCGCCTCGTCTTGCGCGCCCGCGACAATGCGACTGGCGGCGGGAATGGCGGCGCGCGATGAGCAACGAGTTCTACGCGCTCACGGTCAACGGCATCCGCCACGAAGTCCGCGACGCGTGGGCCGGCGAAAGCCTGCTGTATGTGTTGCGCGAACGACTCGGTCTGCCTGGCACCAAGGGTGCCTGCGAGCAGGGCGAGTGTGGCTCGTGCACGGTGCTCATGGACGGCGAAGCCGTGTGCTCATGCCTGGTGATGGCGGCCACTGCCACCAACGCCGACATCGTCACGGTCGAAGGATTGTCGCACGACGGCGAGCCGACCGACGTGCAGCAGACGTTCGTCGAGCAAGGTGCGGTGCAATGCGGATTCTGCACACCCGGGCTCATCGTCGCGGTGCACCACTTGCTCGACCGCAACCCGAACCCGAGCGAGTTGGAGATCAAAGAAGCAATCAGCGGCAACATCTGCCGCTGCACCGGCTACGGGCGCATCTTTGCCGCGGTGGCCGAAGTGCGCGACCAACGGCGCGATGCGGGCGGTAGCTGACATGGCGAACGGAGTCCGCTGACATGGCGACGCGCACGAACACGCGTACCGACTCGCGCATCCGCGACGGACTCGGCACCTCGGCGCTGCGACCCGACGGCATCCCCAAAGTGCAAGGTCGGTTCGCCTTCTCCTCCGACGCGTGGGCCGACAACATGCTCTGGGGTGCGACGTTACGCAGTCCGCATCCGCATGCGCGCATCGTCTCCGTCGACGTCTCGGCGGCACTCGCCATCAACGGTGTTTCTGCGGTCATCACCGCCGACGACGTGCCCGGCAAGTTGACCTACGGCCTCATAGCGAGCGACCAGCCGGTGTTCGCGCGCGATGTTGTGCGATACGCCGGCGAACCCGTGGCGGCCGTTGCGGCTGATCATCCCGAGACGGCGCGGCGCGCGCTCGCGGCAATCAAAGTCGACTACGAAGTGCTCGCCCCGCTCGTTGACGCCGAGTCGGCAATCGACGGATCGTTCGCGCCAATTCACCCGGATGGCAACGTCATCCGCCGACAGCGCGTGATTCGCGGTGACCAGAACTTCGTCGGCGACGTAGTGGTCGAAGGCACCTACGAAATCGGCATGCAAGACCAGGCATTCCTCGGGCTTGAGGCGGCTCTCGCCCTGCCCGACGACGACGGTTCGGGTGTCGAGCTGTTCGTCGCGACGCAGTGGTTGCACGAAGACCAGAAACAGATCGCCGCGTGCCTCGGCTTGCCGCTCGAGCGCGTGCGACTCACGCTTGGCGGCGTCGGCGGCGCTTTCGGCGGACGCGAAGACATCAGCCTGCAAGTGCACTGCTGTCTGCTTGCTCTCGTCACGAAGCGGCCGATCAAGATGCAGTACGGCCGTGAAGAGTCGTTCTACGGACACATCCACCGTCATCCCGCGAAAATCTTCATGCGCCACCACGCCGACCGCGACGGCACGCTGCGGCGCGTCGAGGCGCGGGTGGTGCTCGACGGCGGTGCCTACGCGAGTACGTCGTCGGCCGTGCTCATCAATGCCGTCACGCACATGCAGGGCCCGTACAAGTGCGAGATCGCCACGGTCGACGGCTATGCCGTGCGCTCGAACAATCCCCCGTGCGGCGCCATGCGCGGCTTCGGCGTGGTGCAGGCCTGCTTTGCCCACGAGTCGCAGATGGACAAGCTTGCCGCTGCGTGCGGGCTGTCGCCCGTCGACATTCGTTTGAAGAACGCGATGCAGACCGGCGACAAACTCATCACCGGCCAGGTGATCGAGAGCGTGGCGCCGGTCGCGCGATGCATCCGCGAGACCGCCGCGCTGCCGATGCCCGAGCCATTGCCCGACGAGCCCGATCCACTGCTCATTCCGGGTGGGTCGGGGCTCACCGCCCGACGCAGCAACATTCGTCGCGGCGTCGGTTGGGGCGTGTCAGTGAAGAACTTGATGTACAGCGAAGGGTTCGACGACTACGCCACAGCCCGTTGTCGTCTCGCCGACGGTGTAGCCACGCTGCAGTTCGCCACCGCGGAAGTCGGCCAAGGCTTTGTCGTGCTCGCGCAGCAGATTGCGCGCAGCGTGCTCGGCGTCGACACGGTGCTGCTCGAGCCGATCTCGACAGCCATCGGCAGCGCGGGCAGCACGTCTGCCTCGCGGCAAACCTGGATGAGCGGCGGCGCTGTTGACGGTGCGTGTCGGCGCGTACGCGAGCAGTTGTTCGGCCACGTGGCGGCGGCACACGGCCTCGATCCGCTGCGCCTCGCCATCGACGGCACCGACGTGGTCGACACGATGGGTTCGCTGCGGGTGCCGGTGGCCGACGCGGCGCGCGGAGTCGTGTTCGACGAGACGTTCGAGCACCACCACCGCCCCACCGAAGAACTCGACGAGAACGGCCAGGGCAACTGCCACGTGGCCTTCGCCTTCGTAGCGCACCGTGCTGTGGTCGACGTCGACCCTGACCTCGGGCTCGTGAAGGTGGTGCAGGTTGCGACGGCGCAAGACGTCGGTCGAGTGCTCAATCCGCTCGCCGCACTCGGCCAAGTGGAAGGCGGCATCGCCCAAGGCCTCGGGCTGGCAGTGATGGAAGAGATCGTGCTGCGCGACGGCAAGATGCGCAACCCGTCGTTCACCGACTACTTGTTGCCCACCGCTCTCGACGCACCGAGCGTCGCCGTGACGATGATCGAAGAACCCGAACCGCAGGCGCCGCTCGGCGCCAAAGGCATCGGCGAGCCGCCGTGCATCTCGGTGACTCCAGCAATTGCGGCGGCCATCCGCGCGGCGACCGGCAAGGAGTTGCCGCGCGTGCCGGTGCGCCCGCAAGACATCGTGTTTGGCTGACACGTGTTCGGCTGACGAGTTAACGCGGCGCGCGCAGCGGCGGCCTGATCCAACCCACGTCGCCCGGCCGACGCTGAGCACTCTTTTCCCCCGGCGCGAGCGCAGCACTGCTCGCTGCAGCGACCTCGGGTTGCGTCCACTGCACCTCGATGCCAATTGAGCGCATGTCGCGCGCCACACCGCGGCGCTGCGACGGGTCGACCAACGACACCACCACACCCCGCGCTCCGGCTCGCCCGGTGCGCCCAGAGCGGTGCACATAGTCTTTCGGGTCGTCCGGCGGGTCCCAGTGCACGACGCACGGCACGTCATCGATGTGGATGCCGCGTGCTGCGACGTCGGTGGCCACGAGAATTCGTGCGCGACCCGACTTGAAGTCAGCCAGCGCACGCTCACGCTGCGCCTGGCTGCGGTTGCCATGGATGACTGCGCAGCGCGCGCCTGAGTTCTCGAGATTGCGCGCGACACGATCGGAGCCGTGCTTGGTGCGGCAAAAGAGAATGAGCTGCGAATGCTCGTCGAGCAGATCTGCCACTCGGCCGAGTCGACGGTCTTTGGGCACCACTTCGAACACGTGCTCGATGTCGGGTTCAGCCTCGGGTGTGCTCGCATCGTGGGTAACGGGGTCGCGTTGGTATCGAGTGATCAACTCGTTCACTGCCCCGTCGAGCGTGGCGGAATACAACATCACTTGGCGGGTCGGCGCGAGACGATCGAGAATCTTGCGCACAGCGGGCAAGAACCCCATGTCGGCCATGCGGTCGGCTTCGTCGAGCACGGCGATGCGCACCGCGCGCAGGTCGATGTCGCGTCGCGCCAACAGGTCCTCAAGTCGTCCCGGCGTGGCGACCACGATCGACGCCCGCGAGACCTTCTGCACCTGTGGCCCATAACCCGCGCCGCCGAACACCGCCGTCACCCGTAATCGTCGCGTCACGTCGAGCAGGTTGATTTCGTCGCGCACCTGTTGGGCGAGCTCGCGGGTGGGTACGAGCACGAGACCAGTCGGACGCGACGGCTCGGCGCGCTGCAGTCGCGACACGAGCACGGCGCCAAAGGCGATGGTCTTGCCCGACCCGGTCGGTGCCTTGCCACACACATCTCGACCGGCCAATCCGTCGGGAATCGTGCGCGCCTGGATGTCGGTGGGCGCCACGATGCCGCGTGACTCGAGCGCTTTGGCGATGGGCTCGGCGATGCCGAGGGCGACGAACTGGTTCAGGAGCGTGCTGCTGTCTCGTGTCGCGCGTCGTGCATCTCGCGACTCGTCGGCAGGCCGAGTACTCGTTCGACGTAGTCGTTCACGAATCGGCGCTGCGGGTCGAGCCGCTCGCGCAACTCGACGAATTCAGTGAAGCGTTCGTAGCGCGGGGCGAGTTCGTTCGCCGAGAGAAAATGAATCTTGCCCCAGTGCGGGCGACCTTCGAGCGGTGCCACGATCGCTTCGACGAGCCTGAAGTATCGCTCATAGGGCATGCCCTTGTACATGTGCACCGCGATGTATGCCGACTCGCGCCCATACGACGTGGAGAGCGCGACATCGTCGGGAGCCGTCGTGCGCACCTCAACCGGGAAACTGATGCGCAGTCGCTCGCGCTGCACCATCTCCACGATGGCGTTCATCGCCTCGGCGAGGCGCGCGCGCGGAATCGAATACTCCATCTCGTGAAATTTGACGAGGCGGCGCGTGGCGAACACGTCGTGGCTGGCCTCCACGAACTCGGTGCGTCCGCTCGAGGGCAACGCGGTCGCGAGTCGCGGGATGAGCGGCGGCACCGCGCGCCCGACGGCACACACCGCGCCGAAGGCATAATTCTCGAGCACCGTCTTCGACATCCACTTGGCGAACGCCGTGCGCGGTTGCGCGGGTTCGTCGGTGCGCGTGTTGTGCTTCGTGAGCGCCCACCGCGTGTGCGGCACCCAATAGAACTCGAAGTGGTCGGCGTTCGCGACGATCGAATCGAAGTCGCCGAGCACGGCATCGAGCCGGCGCGGCTCTTCCACCGCGTGCAGTCGGAACGCAGGCACGATGTGCATGTCAACGTGCGTGAGGATGCCGAGCGCACCGAGCCCGACGCGACCGAGTCGCCAGATCTCTTCGTTCTGCGTCGGTGAGCATTCGCGCAACTCGCCATCGGCGGTCACGAGCGAGAATCCTGCGACTTGTCCGGCGAGCCCGGTGAACGCCGAGCCGGTGCCGTGCGTGGAGGTCGAGATCGAACCCGCCATCGTCTGGGCGGTGATGTCGCCCATGTTGGCCAGGGCGAATCCGGCTGCAGCCAGTCGCTGGTTGACCTCGTGCAACACCATGCCCGCGGGAATGCGCGCCACCATGCGCGTGCTGTCGACTCCGATGGCGGCGTCGCTGTCGTTTGCGCCGTCGCCAAAGTCGTGCGGCAAGAGCAAGATGTCGTCGCTCGGCACGATCGGGGTGAAGCTGTGGCCGCTGCCCGCCATGCGAATGCGCTGATTGCCGCTTGCACCAGCGACGATCCCCTGTAGTTCTTCGACGCTGCGCGGCGCGTGCAGATTGCGTGGACGAGCCCGCACGGTGCCCGCCCAGTTGCGCCAGCGTGACATCAGGCAGCGCGGTTCTTGTCGGCGAAGAAGTCGCGAACGAGCGGCTCGAAGTGCTCGAGCGGCGCGCTCTTGTAGTCGGGGTCGAACGCCGGCGAGTCGTACTTGGCGCAGAACTCCTCCGTGTAGTCGTAGAACGGCGAGTCGGTGAACGCGTCACGCGCGTTGCGGTCGAGGCCGATGTGGTGCCAGAAGTAGTACCCCTGGAAGATGCCGTGCTGGGCGACCATGAAGTGGTTGGCCTCACTGGCGAACGGCTTCACCATCGTGGATGCGATGTAGGGGTGGTTGAACGGCGCCAGCGTGTCGCCGATGTCGTGCAGCAGCGCGCACACTACGTACTCGGCATCGCGGCCGTCGCGTTCGGCGCGTGTGGCGGTCTGCAACGAATGCTCGAGGCGTGTCACCGGGAATCCGCCGTGGTCGCTCGCGAGCAGCCTCAGCAAGTGCAGCGCGTTGTCGGCCACCATGTCTTGCGTCTTGCCGATCTGGCTCATGATGAGCGCCCAATCCTCACGGGTCGACTCTTGGAACGAGCGAAAGTTGGCGCGCGGTGCTTCAGTCATGGTGGCTCTGCGAGGCTACGGCTCGACGTGCAGCCAGATGGTATCCGCGTCTGATCGCGGGCTCAGTCGCGAGGCGCACACCACGACCCTGTCACCGCGTTTCACGAGCCCGCGCTCGCGGGCTGCGGTGAGCCCAGCGCCAATCGACACTTCCACGTCGGTGTCGCGCGCCGACACCACCGGCTGCACACCCCACGCGATGCGCAGCTTGCGTGCGACCGTGTCGTTGGGAGTCGCGGCGATGATCGGAGCAGCCGGACGACATGCCGACAAAAGCCGCGCCGAATAACCCGTATAAGTGAGCGAGAGCAGAGAGTCGGCACCGATGCGGCGTGCCAATGAACTCGCTGCGGCGGTGACGGCAGCAGTCTCGGGGTTGGCGTCGGCGAAGATCACCGGCAGGTTGGCATCGCGCTCGGCCGCCTCGCAAATGGCGCTCATGACCTCGACGGTGCGCACCGGGTTGGCACCCACGGCGGTCTCGCCCGAGAGCATCACTGCATCGAATCCGTCGCGCACGGCTCCAGTCACGTCGGCTACCTCGGCGCGCGTTGCTCGCGACGCTTGGGTCATCGACTCCAGCATCTCTGTCGCGCATACGGAAATCACGCCGTTGCGCAACGCGGTGCGGGCGATCTTGTGCTGGGCGGCCGGCACCACTTGAAACGGGAGCTCGACTCCGAGGTCACCGCGTGCAGCCATGACCCCGTCGCTCACGCGGCAGATGTCGTCGATGCGCTCGAGTGCCTGCGGTCGCTCGATCTTGGCGATGATCTGCGCGGTCGGCCCGAGAATGCCACGCACCTCTTCGACATCGCTCGGCCGTTGCACGAACGACACCGCGACCACTTCGACGTGCTCGCGCTTGGCAACCTCGAGGTCGGCGCGGTCTTTGTCGGAGAGCACGCTGCCTTTCACCTCGGTGTCGGGCAAGTTGACGCCCTTGTTCTTGCGTAGCTCGCCGCCGCGGACGACTCGCACCGTGACGCGCTCGTCGTTGCCGGAGCCCTCGACCCGCTCGATCATCGTCTCGATGCGCCCGTCGTCAAGCAACAGTCGTTGGCCGGCGGCAAGACCAGATTGCGCGCCGCGCCGCGCAGCCGGGAGGCCGAGCAGGTCGAGCGAGAGATCTAGCTTCTCGCCGTCGGCGAGCACGCGCTGCTCTCCCCCGTAGCGCAGCTTCGGGCCTTGGATGTCCACGAGCACCGCAACATCGGGTCGCACGCGCCGCACGAGTGCGATGCGCTCAGCGAGCGTCGGGGTATCGACGTGCGAGCAGTTGATTCGCAGCACGTCGGCGCCGGCGTCGACCATTGCGTTGATCACTGCTGGATCGAGCGAAGCAGGCCCGATGGTGGCAATGATTTTCGTCTGTCGCATCGCCGTACAGTCTCGCCGTTTTCTGGTGTCGAAGGGGGGACTTGAACCCCCACGCCCTTTCGAGCGCCAGCCCCTCAAGCTGGTGCGTCTGCCAATTTCGCCACTTCGACGTGGTGTGGAACTCTCAACCTAGCGGCAGGCGTGCGCGACGCGACTGCAGGGTAACCAGCAGGCGAATTCGATGCGAGCCCGTACTCAGGCCGACAGCAAGATGCCCAGCGCGGTGACCGTCAGCAGCCACACGAGCGCCAGCACCGTCGTGATGCGATTCAGGTTGCGCTCGGCGGCAGCCGATCCGAGGGCCGCCGCACCGCCACCACCGAACATGTCAGAAAGTCCGCCGCCGCGCCCGCTGTGCAACAGCACTCCGACGATCATGCCGACCATCGAGAGCACGTTGACGACGATGGTGATGACGGTGATCGCGTTTCGCACCTCGTCAGCCTACCGACGCAGTTGCCGAGACGGCATCAGGACTCGGGGTGATGGCACGCCGAGAACTGCCCGTCGGCGCGCAACGTCATGGCTGGCTCGACCGTCGCGCACAACTCGGTTGCCTTCCAGCACCGAGTGCGGAATCGGCAACCGCTCGGCGGGTTGACCGGCGATGGCACGTCGCCTTCGAGCATGATGCGCGAACGTCCGCGTTCGACTCGTGGGTTGGGCACGGGCACGGCCGACAAGAGCGCCTTGGTGTACGGGTGTGTCGGGTGTTCGTAGACCTGCTCGGCCGGGCCGATCTCCATGATCTTGCCGAGATACATCACTGCGACACGGTCGGCGATATGACGTACGACCGACAAGTCGTGGGCGATGAAGATGTACGACATGCCGAGCCGTTGCTGCAGGTCGGCAAAGAGGTTCACTACGCCGGCTTGGATGCTCACGTCGAGCGCCGACACGGGTTCGTCTAGCACGATGAGTGCGGGGTCGAGCGCCAGTGCCCGCGCGACACCGATGCGTTGGCGTTGGCCACCAGAGAACTCGTGCGGAAACCGTCGCGCGTGGTCCGGAGAGAGTCCGACCAGTTCGAGCAGGCTTACGACTTTTTCTTCGTGGTTGCCCTCGACGCCTTGCACCACGAGCGGCTCGGCGATTGAAGCGCCGACCGTCATCTTGGGGTCGAGCGACGCATAGGGGTCTTGGAAGACGATCTGCATCTTGCGGCGAAGTTCGCGCATCTCGTCGAAGTCGAGCTCGGCGAGATTGCGGCCCTCGAACGAGATTCGACCGCTCGTCGGTTCGATGAGTCGCAGCACGCAGCGACCGACCGTGGTCTTGCCCGAGCCGCTTTCGCCCACCAGGCCGAGTGTCTCGCCGCGCGCCACGTGGAACGACACGCCAGTGACCGCCTGCACCACACGCTTTCGCCGACCGCCGCGCTGCGACTTCATGTGGAACTCTTTGACGAGCCCCTCGACGTGCAGCAGGTGCTCGCTCACGGTGTGCCCGCCAACTCTGCGGCGCAGATGCACGCACTCTGTGATTTGCCGATCGGCGAAAGATTTGGAATCTCTGACTCGCACCCTGCGGCGGCATGCGGGCAGCGGGCGCGGAAAGCGCAACCCGACGGCGGGCGCAGCATGTTCGGCGGAAATCCGGCGATCGGTGACAACCGCTCGCTGCCGACCTGCGGCAACGAGGCGAGCAGGCCGCGGGTGTATGGGTGCGTCGGGTGCTCGAACAACTCGCCGATATCGGCGCGCTCCACCACTCGACCTGCGTACATCACGTTCACGCGTTCGCACACGCGTGCGACCACGCCGAGGTCGTGGGTAATCAGCACGACCGCCGTGCCGAACTGCTTCTGCACTTTCTGGATGACTTCGAGAATCTGGGCCTGCACCGTTACGTCGAGAGCCGTAGTCGGCTCGTCGGCGATCAGCACCTTGGGGCTGTTGGCAATCGCCATGGCGATCACCACGCGCTGACGCATGCCGCCGGAGAACTCGTGCGGATACTGCATCGCGCGATCGCCTGGTTGCGGGATGCCCACGATGTCGAGCAGGTCGACGGCGCGGGCGCGAGCGGCTTTGTCGCTCAGCTTCTGGTGCGCCTGGAGCATCTCGGCGATTTGCGCACCGATGCGATGCACCGGATTTAGCGCCGACAGCGGGTCTTGGAAAATCATCGACAAAAGGTGCCCGCGCACCGAGCGCAGTTCTTTGGCTGACGCGCCGACGAGTTCGCGGCCCTGCAGCATCACCGAGCCGCTCACCGTCGCAGTGCGCGGCAGCAGGCCCATCGCTGCAAGAAAACTCACCGACTTGCCGCTCCCCGACTCACCGACCACCGCGACCATCTCCGATGCGTGCACGTCGAGGTCGACGCCGCGCACGGCAGAGAGCGGCCCCAGCGGCGTATTGAACGTGACGCACAGGTCGCGAATCTGCAGCACCGGCTCGGCCATCACGAGTCCTTCTGCATGCGCGGGTCGGTGGCGTCGCGCAGCGCGTCACCGATGAAGTTGATCGACAATGCGATAACCACGAGCGTGAGACACGGGAACAGTGCGAGGTGCCAGAAGCCAGTGTTCACGGCTCCCTTGGCCTGGCCGACCAAGATGCCGAGCGACGTGGCACCGTCGCCTGCTTGCGGGCCGTAGCCAAAGAACGCCAGCGTCGACTCGCTGATGATTGCGCCGACGATCGAGAACGTGAGCGCCACCATGATCGGGCCGATCGAATTCGGCAGAAGATGTCGACGCACGATGTACCAGCGGCTGGCGCCTGCCGCGCGCGCGGCCTCGATGAATTCGCGCTCCTTTAATGCCAACACTTGGCCGCGCACGATGCGTGCCACACCCATCCAGCCGAAGATGGCAAAGAGCACGATGATGAAACGCACCGAATTCAGCTCGCCGGTGATCGGTTTCAGCCACGAGATACCGCCGATCATGTTGCGCATCACGAGCAGCGTCACTAAGAACGGGAACGCGAGGAAGAGGTCGGTCACGCGCATCACGACGTCGTCGAATCGACCGCCGCGGAACCCCGCGACCGCACCGATCACGCAGCCGATGCTCACCGAGATGAGGCCCGAGAAGAGGCCGATCACGAGTGACACGCGCACGCCGTAGATGAGCCGGCTGTAGAGGTCGCGCCCGATGTCGTCCGTGCCGAGCCAGGCGTTGGCGCGCGGCGACAAGAAGTAGTTCGGCGGGGCTTGCACCTGCTCGTTCACCCCGTAGCGGGCAGTGAAGGGCGACAACGCGACGAAGAGCACCAGCACTGCCATCACGAACACGCTGACCACGGCGGCGCGATGGCTGACGAAGCGGTCGAACGCCATGCGCCGCGGCGAGATGGTTGGGAGCGTGATGTCGTCAGCCAAGACGGATCCTCGGGTCGAGCCAGGCGTACGAGATGTCAGCCAGCAAGTTGAAGAACAACGTCGAAGCGACGATGATGACCATCCACGGCATCAACAGCGGGAAGTCGCCCTCACCGAACGCCGACAAGAAGTACTTGCCCATGCCCGGATAACTGAACACGTTCTCGGTGATGATGAGACCGCCGACAATCGCGCCGACGTCGAGCGCTGCGATGGTGACGACAGGAATCAGTGCATTGCGCAGCCCGTGCCTGAACAGCACGCGCGCTTCGCTGATGCCCTTCGAGCGGGCGGTGCGCATGTACTCGCTGCTCAGCACCTCGAGCAGCGACGAGCGCATGTAGCGCGAATACACCGCGATGATCTGGATTGCCACCACGAACGTGGGCAGCACCATGTGTTTGAGCATGAGCCCGAGATCGAATCCCATCTGGCCGGGCGGGTACACGCCCGACGTCGGGAAGAGCGTCGAGCCGAACCAACGGCTCCAATACACAGCGAACAGCAACTGGAACAGAATGGCAGACACATACGGCGGAATCGAGATGCCGACGAATGCTGCCGTGTTCACGGCGACGTCGCGCCGACCGCCGGGGCGCAACGCGGCGAAGACGCCGAGTGCGAGGCCGATCACGATGCCGACGCCGCTCGCGGCGACACCGAGGCGGATCGTGTTGGCGAGTGCGTCCTTCAATTGCGGCCAAACTTCGCGCGAGCCCTTGATACTGCGCGGCCAGTCGAGCGTCACGAAATTACCGAGCCAGCGGAAGTAGCCGCGCACATAGTTCGGGTCGAGACCGTTCACTTCGATGTACTGGGCAATCTTGGCCTTCGTTGCGCGTGGGTTTATGCGCTTGTAGCTTGCGACCGGATCCGTGCCGATGCGCAGCGCGATATAGACGAGGAAGGTGACGAACACCAGCGTTGGTATCGCCCATGCGAGGCGACGCAACACGTACCGCAGCACGGGTCAAAACTAGTTCACTCGGCGGTTGTGCAACACATGGCGGTCGATATGGCCATCCCGGGATGCGCCAAGAAAACGAAACGGCGCGCAGGCCAAGCCTTGCGGCAAGACCTGCGCGCCGTCGCGCGTGCCGTTCACTGAACGGCGCTCGTCCTTACTTCAGGGTGACCGTCGGTTCGCCCTTGAGCAGGTTGGTGACGACGTACGCACCATCGTTGGTGGTGGCGAACGCACCAGGCATCACCTGGTTGATCGTCGTCCACACCATCCACGAGGAGTTCGCACACTCGGTCACCGGGTTCAAACACTCCGGCCACTGCTCGGCACCGATGACGACTTTGCCGTCGCCGTCGAGGTCCGTCCAGAGGTGGTTGTTGATGAACGAGGTGTAGTTGCGCAGCTCGGCATCAACCGGGCCACCGACCTTGTCCGTGCGCCAGAAACCCGACTTGGGGAACTGGAAGAGCGGCAGCATCACGCTGTCCGCCGCCATGAGCTTGAGCGCGCTCTTCACGAGCTCAGCACGCTTGGCTGCATCCGGTTCGTAGTCGGCGTTGTGGAGCAGATCCGACGCCTCGGTGTTGCACCAGCCTTGCGAGTTCTGACCTTGGTTGCTGTTCGCTTCGGTCGGAATCTGGTCGCAAGTGAACGACGGCGTCAAGTAACCCGGGTCCGGCGGAGCGGTCGAGATGTACATCGCCATGTCGTAGTCGAGGGCTGGCAGACGCTGCTGGAAGTAGCAGGCCGCGTCGCAGTTGTCTGCGCGCACCTTGAAGCCGGCCGCGTTGAGCAGCGGAATCAAGTAGGCCTGGGTGTTCTCGCGACGGGTGTTGCCCGTGTTGATGATCCAGCGGATGTCAGGAGCAGCACCGGTCGACGGATCGATCCAGTAGCCGTCGGCACCCTTGGTCCAGCCGTTCTCGGTCAGCAGCGCCTCGGCACCGGCCGGGTCGTACGAGTTGGCGAACTCATCGCCGTTGCAGTACGGGCCAGGGACGATCGGGCCACACTGCAGCGGCGACTCGCCGCCCAGGGGCACGTAGATCTGCTGGAAGAGCGCATCACGGTCGATCGACTTCGAGAACGCTGCACGGAAGACCGGGTTGGCGAACGGGCCACACTTCTGTTGGAAGTAGAAGCCTTCGTAGTCGCCGCCGAATTCTTTCTTCAGCGTCACGTTCGGGTCGGCAAACGCCTCTTCGATTCCGCCGTAGAACTGCGGATACACGAAGTCGACTTCGCCGGCCTTCAACGCCGCCGCCTCGGTGTCGCTGTCAGCCAGCGGCACCATGACGAGCTGCTTGGCAACGGCCTTGTCGGCGCCCCAGTAGTTCTCGTTCGGAACGTAGACGACCTGGCTCGGGCTCCACGACTTCATCTTCCACGGGCGACCCGAGAATCCGATGAAGTCGGCGAAGTCCGCCGAGATGTCCGATGCGTTCTCGACGGCTGCTGCCTTCACGAGACCGCCGAAGAGACCCTTGTACGGGCCGTAGACGCTCTTGAAGTTGACGACAACTTGCTTGTCGCTGCTGCCTGCCTCGACCGACTCGATCTGGTCGTAACCGACCGTGCTGATCGAACCCGGCGTGTTGAGCGCGGCTTCCCACGTTGCCTTGAAGTCGGCGGCGGTGATTGCCGAGCCGTCTTCCCACACCGCTTCGTCAGCGATGTCGTAGGTGACCGTCATGCCGGCGCTGGCCGGCGGTGTGTAGGTGTAGTCGTAGGTGACTTCGGCGCACTGCTCGAGCGTCGGGTACGAGACCGGCTCAGCAGCCGGCTCTTCCTCCGCCACAGTCTCCTCAGTCACGGCTTCTTCGTCACTGCCACCGCACGCCGACGCGACGAGCGCGACTGCGAACAGCGATGCAGCGAAACGAATCGCCTTGCTGTGTTTCTTCATGAATTCGACCTCCCCGTCGAATGAGGTGGGGCGTCACCCCCAAGGAATGATGACTATCTCACCCTACTCGGGGGTGTGACGCCTGCCGCTAGGCCTGGCAGCGGCGCGTCCGGTTAGCCCTGACGGCGGTACTGCACGATGCGGGCGAACTCCGTCGGGTCGAGGCTTGCGCCGCCCACCAGCACCCCGTCGATGTCGGGCATCCGCATGATGTCGGCGATGGTCCCGGCCTTCACGCTGCCGCCGTATTGGATGCGCACGGATTGGGCGGCTGGTCGCGACACGAGCGCGGCGACCTCTTCGCGGATGGCGGCGATCACCTCTTGGGCGTCTTGCGGCGAGGCGTTCTTGCCGGTGCCGATCGCCCAGATGGGCTCGTAGGCGATCACCATCGACTTGACCTGCTCGCTCGTGCGCTTCTCGAGCGCGGCGCGCACTTGCGTCTTCACTTTGTCGAGGGTCAGACCCGCCTCGCGCTCGGCGAGCGTCTCGCCCACGCACAGAATCGGCGTCATGCCGTGCTTCTGCACCGCGGCAACCTTGCGCGCCACGAACTCGTCGGTCTCGCCGAACAACTCGCGACGCTCGCTGTGGCCGACGATCACGTACTGAACTCCGAGTTTGGCGAGGAACACGGGCGACACTTCGCCGGTGAACGCACCTTTTTCTTCGCTGTGGCAATTCTGCGCGCCGAGTTTCATGCGCAACTGGTCGGCGTCAATCAACGTCTGGATGCTCCGCAGGTCGGTGAACGGCGGATGCACGGTGACTTCGACTGCGTCGAAGTCGTCTTTCTGCAAGAGATAGGCGAGCTTCTGCACGCACTGAATTGCTTCGAAGTGGTTGTTGTTCATCTTCCAGTTGCCGCTCACGATCGGCGTGCGATCACCCGAAACACGTTCACTTGGCATTCGGAGCCTCCCTCAGTGCGCGCAAGCCGGGCAGGTCGCCGAACTCGATGAACTCGAGCGATGCGCCGCCGCCGGTCGACACGTGGTCGACGTCGTCGGCGAGACCGAACTGCGCGAGCGCCGCGGCGGAGTCTCCCCCGCCGACCACGGTGAATGCCTTCGTGTCTGCCATCGCCTGAGCCACAGTACGCGTGCCCTTGGCGAATCGCGCGTCTTCGAAAACACCCATCGGGCCGTTCCAGAACACGCTGCGCGCGTCCATGATGGCGTCGCCGAATGCGGCCGCCGTGCCGGGCCCGATATCCATGCCCTTGGCGCCGTCGGGCAAGCGCCGTCCGAACGTGGCGTACACGCCGTCGGCGTCGAGCCCGATGATGTCTTCGGGCAGCATGATCGACGGATACTTGGCCAGCAGGTCGCGGCAGTGGTCGACTTGGTCGCGTTCGCAGATCGAGTCACCGACTGGGTGGCCCTGTGCGGCGAGAAACGTGAAGCACATGCCGCCGCCGATCAGCAACTGGTCGCACAACGTGACGAGCGCGTCGATGACGCCGAGCTTGTCGCTCACCTTTGCGCCGCCCAAGACCGCCACGAGCGGTCGTTTGGGTTTGTTGCGTAGCGCATCGACCACTTCGACCTCGCGCTGGATGAGCCGTCCCGCCGCCGACGGCAGCGTGCGCGGCGGCCCGACGATCGAAGCGTGGGCGCGGTGGGCGGCACCAAACGCGTCATTCACATAGCAGTCGATGCCGCGCACGAGTTGCGCTACGAATGCCTCGTCGTTGCCTTCCTCGCCCGGCGAGAACCGCAGGTTCTCGAGCAACTCGACACCAGGTGCGAGTTCGGCGAGTCGTGTGCGTACCGGTGCCATCGAATACTTTGCCGCCGGTGCACCTTTCGGGCGACCGAGATGGCTCGCGCATACCACTTTCGCCCCGCGCTCGGTCAGCCACGTGATGGTTGGCAACGCGGCACGAATACGAAAGTCGTCGGTGATCGTGCGCGCGTCGTCGGGCCCGGTCATCGGCACATTGAAGTCGGTGCGCACCAGCACGGTCTTGCCGCGCACGTCGCCGAGGTCTTCCAGGAGCGGGAGTTTCATGCTGCGGTGTGCTGCGTCGCGTTGAATCGTGTCGCGTGGCGCAACGTCAGGAGAGTGACTTGCCGATGTGCGCGGTGAGGTCGACGAGCCGGTTCGAGTATCCCCATTCGTTGTCGTACCAGCCGAGCACCTTCACGAGTGTTCCCATGCTCATCGTGAGGTCGGCGTCGTACACGCAGCTGTGCGGGTTGCCGACGATGTCGCTCGACACGATCGGGTCGGTGCAGTACTCGAGCACACCCTTCATCGCACCAGCGGCTGCCGACTTGAACGCAGTGTTGATCTCGTCGACGCTGGCGGGCTTGGCGAGGTTGGCGACGAAGTCGGTGATCGACCCGGTCGGAATCGGCACGCGCAGCGCGGTGCCGTCGAGTTTGCCTTTCATTGCAGCCATCACGAGGCTCGTGGCGCGCGCTGCCCCGGTGGATGTAGGCGTGATGTTGATGGCGGCTCCGCGGGCACGGCGCAGGTCTTTGTGCGGGCCGTCGACGAGCATCTGGTCGCCGGTGTAGGCGTGCACCGTGGTCATCATGCCATTCACCACGCCGAAGGCATCGTCGAGCACCTTGACGAGCGGCACGAAGCAATTGGTCGTGCAACTCGCGTTCGACACCACCTGGTGTTTCTTTGCGTCGAAGTCGGCATGGTTGACTCCGTAGACGAACGTCGCATCGGCGCCAGTCGCGGGTGCGGAGATCACGACCACGCGTGCTCCGCCGGCGAGGTGCGCCGCAGCCTTGTCGCGCTCGGTGAAGAAGCCGGTCGACTCGACCACGACGTCGACGCCGAGTGACTTCCACGGCAACTTGGCGGGGTCGCGCTCGGAGAGCACGCGCAGCGCCTTGCCGTTCACCAGAATGCCGTCGTCGGTCGCCGAAATGGTGTCGGGCAGCACGCCCATCACCGAGTCGTACTTGAGCAGGTGCGCCATCGTCTTTTTGTCGCCGAGGTCGTTGACGGCGACGATCTCCACGTCCGCCCCGCTCTTTTGCACTGCGCGCCAGAAACTGCGCCCGATTCGGCCGAAGCCGTTGATTCCTACACGTACGGTCATGCGCAGCGACGCTAGTTCTTTTCGATGTCGCGGTGCGCCACGCGCGCCTGCACGCCGCGGTTCGCCAGGCGCAGGCTGAGCGCTTCGGCGATGGCGACCGAGCGATGACGTCCGCCGGTGCAGCCGACCGCGATGGTGAGATAGCTCTTGCCCTCGTTGCGGTACGCGGGAATCAATGACGCGAACAATTCTTCGACGCGGTCGAGGAAGTCGCGCGTCGCCGGCTGCTCGAGCACGAATCGTCGCACCGGCTCGTCGAGCCCGCTCATCGGGCGCAGTGCCTCGTCGTAGTGCGGGTTGGGGATGAATCGCACGTCGAACACGGAGTCCACGTCGAGCGGCAGGCCGTGCTTGAACCCGAACGACATCACCGACACCTGCAAAGTGTCGGGCAGGTCTTCGAAAGAGAACAACTCGGTCATCTGCGCCTTGAACTGTGCGAGTTGCAGCGAGGTCGTGTCGATGACCTTGTCAGCGACTTCGCGCACCGGCTCGAGCAGGTCGCGCTCGTGCTCGATCGCCTCCGATACCGTGCCGGTCTCGGTGCGCAGCGGGTGCTTGCGGCGCGACTCGGTGTAGCGCTTCACGAGCGATTGGGTGGAGGCCTCCAAGAACAAGATGCGCACGTCGTGGCCCGCGCCGCGAAGTCGCGGCACGAGTCGCACCGCATCGGTCTGTTGCGTGGTTACACCTACCACGAGCGCGAGACGCGAGGTCTTGTCGGCTGATACTCCGGCCAACTCGACGAACTTGTCGACCAACTCGACCGGCATGTTGTCGACGACGAACCAGCCGAGATCTTCCAGCGTGTCGGCCGCCTGCGAGCGCCCCGCCCCCGACAATCCGGTGATGAGGAGAATCTCGGCCACGCCGAAACGCTACTGAGGCGGGTGCAGTCGATCGTGCACGGCTTGCGCGACGTCGGCGGGCAGATGAACGGAGAGTTGCTCGACGCTCGCTTCGCGAATCGCACCGATGCCTCCGAGCGCGGCGAGCAGCGACTCGCGACGCTTCGGGCCGAGGCCGCGAATCCCGTCGAGTTCGCTCGCCTTCATGCGCTTGCTGCGCCGTTCGCGGTGGAAGGTGTTGGCGAACCGATGCGCCTCGTCGCGCACCACTTGCAACATGTAGAGCGCCTCGCTCCCGCGCGGAATTCGGATCGGTTCGGCGCGGTCGGGCACGAACACCTCTTCGAAGCGCTTGGCGAGTGACGCCGCATTGATCTCGTCTTCGAGCCCGAGCTCGCGCAACACTTCGACGGCGACGTTCAACTGCCCCTTGCCGCCGTCGACCAGGAGCAACTGCGGCGGATACGCAAAGCGCCCGGGCTTCTCCCCGCGCTCCTCTGCCGGTGCGTCGCGTTCGGCCACGTAGGCCGCGAGTCGCCGGGAGAGCACCTCGCGCATCGCTGCGTAGTCGTCGTTGCCGGCGACCGTCTTCACCTTGAACTTGCGGTATTCGCGCTTTTGCGGCAGGCCGTCTTCTAGCACGACCATCGAGCCGACGTAGTCGCTGCCCTGCAGGTGCGCCATGTCGAAGCACTCGATGCGAAGCGGTGCCTGCGACAAACCGAGTTGGTCTTGCAGCTCAGAAATCGCTCGACTGCGCGAGTTGTGGTCGCTCGCCCGCTTCAGCTTGTGACGCACGAGCGCGTCGCCGGCGTTCTTGGCCACCGTCGCCATGAGTTCGCGCCGATCGCCGCGCTGCGGCACGCGGATCTCCACCTGGGTGCCGCGTCGCTCGCGCAGCATCGTCTCGCACGCGCTCGCGTCCTCTGGCTCGACCGACACCATTACTTCCTTGGGCCAGCCGAGTGCGGGTTCGTCGGCATACAAGTCGACGATCACGCGGCGCATCAGTTCGGGCAGCGTGAGATCCTCCGACTTGTCGACGATGTAGCCGTTGCTGCCGAGCACCCGGCCTTTGCGGGCGTAGAACACATGCACGCTGGCCTCAAGTTCGCCGTCGACGAGTGCCACGGTGTCGAAGTCGTCGCCCCGCTCGCCCACCATCAACTGGCGCTCGAGCGCGCGGTCGATGGCGCCAAGCCGGTCGCGCAGGCGGGCGGCATCTTCGAACTCCTCGCGCACCGACGCGGCCGACATCTCATTGGCGATGTGTTCGCGCACATCGTCGGTGTCGCCGCCCAAGAATCGCACGAGACCAGACACGTGGCGCGCGTAGTCGTCTTTGGCGACTTCGTTGACGCACGGGCCCGAGCACTTCTCGATGTGGAAGAGCAGACACGGCCGACCGAGTCGCTCGTGCTGACGGAATTTCGCCGGCGAACATGTGCGCACGGGGAAGGTGCGCAACAGTGCGTCGAGGGTGTCGCGAATCGCCCAGGCGTGTGCGTACGGCCCAAAGTACTTGGTTCCTTTGCGTTTGCGTCCGCGCATCACCACGGCACGCGGCCACTCTTCGTCGAGGGTGACAGCGAGAAACGGGTAGCTCTTGTCGTCGCGCAGCCGCACATTGAAGCGCGGTCGGTGCTGCTTGATGAGGTTGTACTCCAGCATCAGTGCCGCAACTTCGCTGTTCACCTCGATCCACGTCACCTCGTGCGCCGCGGACACCATCGCTGCGGTGCGACTGTGCAGCAGGTCAGGGTCGGCGAAGTAACTGGTCACGCGTGCGCGCAGGTTGGCGGCTTTGCCGACGTAGATGATGCGCCCGTGAGCGTCTTTGAATTGGTACGAGCCCGGACCAGTCGGAATGCTCGCCGTGTCGGGTCGCTGCATGCGAAGCGGTCAGCCGCGCAGCACGTCGGCCAAGAACCGGCCGGTGTGGCTGCCCTTCACCTTCGCCACGTGCTCGGGCGTGCCCTCGGCGACGATGGTGCCGCCGCCGTCGCCGCCCTCAGGGCCGAGATCGATCAGCCAATCGGCCGTCTTGATGACGTCGAGGTTGTGCTCGATGACGAGCACCGTGTTGCCCTGGTCGACCAATCGTGCGAGCACGATGAGGAGGCGCCGCACGTCTTCGAAGTGCAGGCCGGTCGTCGGCTCGTCGAGCAAGTAAATGGTGTGACCCGTCGATCGTCGTGCGAGTTCACTCGCCAACTTGACGCGCTGGGCCTCGCCGCCCGACAAGGTGGGCGCCGATTGTCCGAGCCGTACGTAGCCGAGGCCCACATCGACGAGCGTCTGCAAGTGGCGCGCGATGCGCGGCTGGTTCGAGAAGAACTCGACCGCCTCGCTGATCGGCATGTCGAGCACCTCGGCGATGTTCTTGCCCTTGAAGCGAATTTGCAGAGTGTCGCGGTTGTAGCGCGCGCCCTTGCACACTTCGCACGGCACGTACACGTCGGGGAGGAACTGCATCTCGATGCGAATCGTGCCGTCGCCCGAGCACGCCTCGCAGCGACCGCCCGACACGTTGAACGAGAACCGCCCCGGCTGATAGCCGCGCACCTTGGCCTCAGGGGCGTTGGCGAACAATTTGCGAATTTCGTCGAATACGCCGGTGTACGTCGCCGGGTTCGATCGCGGCGTGCGCCCGATCGGCGACTGGTCCATGTCGATTACCTTGTCGAGTTTGTCGATGCCCGTGACACTCTTGTGGCGACCCGGCGACTCTTTGCTCTTGTAGATCTTCTGCATCAGCGCCGGAAGCAAGATGTCGCGCACCAGCGTGCTCTTGCCGCTGCCTGACACGCCCGTCACGGCGACGAAGCATCCGAGCGGAATTCGTACGTCGATCTGCTTCAGGTTGTGCTCGCGCGCGCCCTTCACGACGAGGGCGTCGGTACCGACGGCGCGGCGTTTCTGGGGCACCTCGATACGCGACTTGCCAGACAGATACGCACCGGTCACCGAATCGGCAGCTTTCTCGATGCCCTTCACCGGTCCGCTGTACACCACTGCCCCGCCGTGCTCGCCGGCACCGGGACCAATGTCGACGATCCAGTCGCTGGCGCGAATGGTGTCTTCGTCGTGCTCGACCACGAGCACGGTGTTGCCGAGGTCGCGCAGCCGGTGCAGCGTGTCGATGAGACGGTGGTTGTCGCGCTGATGCAGGCCGATCGACGGTTCGTCGAGCACGTAGAGCGTGCCGACAAGACCCGAGCCGATTTGGCTCGCGAGCCTGATGCGTTGCGCCTCGCCGCCTGCGAGCGTGCCCGCCGAGCGCGAGAGCGTCAAGTAGTCGAGGCCGACGTCGAGCAAGAACCCGAGGCGAGCGTTGATTTCTTTGGTGATGCGTTCGGCGATCATCTTGTCGCGCTTGTTCAGCCGCAGGTCGGCGAGAAACTTCGCTGACTCGCCGATGGAGAAATCGCAGACCTCGGCAATCGACTTGTCGTTCACCTTCACGGCGAGCGACTCCGGCTTGAGTCGCGCGCCCTTGCACGCCGAGCAGGGCTTCTCGCGCATGTAGCTCTCGTATTGCTCGCGCTGGTAGTCACTCTCGGCGCTTTCATGGCGGCGCTTCAACCACGGGATCACGCCTTCGAACGTGGTCGAGTACTCGCGCGTGCGCCCATACCTGTTGCGATACTTCACGATGACGTTGTCGCCGAGACCGTGCATGATGATTTTCTGCTGCTTGGCGGTCAGCTTGGCCCACGGCTTGTCGGTGTCGATGCCCTCTTCTTCGGCAACCGCCTCGAGCATGCGCGTGAAGTACATCGTGTGTGCGCTGCGCCACGGTGCGATGGCGCCTTGACTGATGCTGAGGTCGGGGTCGGGCACCACGAGTTCGGAGTCCACCTCGAACGTGGTGCCAAGCCCCAGACACTTCTCACACGCACCGTATGGCGTGTTGAACGAGAAGTTGCGCGGCGCCAATTCTTCGTACGACGTGCTGCACTTCGGACACACGAGTTGCTGGCTGAAGTTCAGCGTCTCGGCAACTTCTTCGGCTTTGCCCATCACTTCCACGGTCGCCACACCGTTGGCCAGCCGCAGCGCGGTCTCCATGCTGTCGGTGAGTCGTCGCGTGATTCCGTCTTTGCGCACGAGACGGTCGACGATCACGTCGATGGTGTGCTGCTCGTAGCGCGCGAGTTTCTTGCCCGACTTCTGGAACTCGGCGATGTCGACCACCGTGCCGTCGACGCGCGCGCGGGTGAAACCCTGGCCCAGCAGGTCGACGAGCAGCGAGTCGTACTCGCCTTTGCGTCCCCGCACGACCGGCGCGAGCACCTGGAACCGCGTGCCGTCTTTCAGCTCGAGAATCTGGTCGACGATCTGTTCGGGCGTCTGTTTGGTGAGTCGCGCGCCGTCGTGCACGCAGTGCTGTACCCCGATGCGCGCGTACAGCAGGCGCAGGTAGTCGTACACCTCGGTGATGGTGCCCACGGTCGAACGCGGGTTGCGCGACGCCGACTTCTGGTCGATGGAGATCGCCGGCGACAAACCCTCGATGACGTCGACGTCGGGCTTGTCCATCTGGCCGAGGAACTGTCGCGCGTACGCGCTGAGGCTCTCCACATAGCGGCGCTGGCCTTCGGCGTAGATGGTGTCGAAAGCGAGGCTCGACTTGCCCGAGCCCGACAACCCGGTGAGCACGACCAAGCGGTCGCGCGGCAACTCGAGGTTGATGTTCTTCAGGTTGTGCTCGCGGGCTCCCCTGATGATGATCGAGTCGGTCACGGCGTCACCCTAACTAGTCGGCTTTCCTTCGCGAACTTCGCGACGCAACTCGCGGATTTCGTCGCGCAACCGCGCGGCCTGCTCGAAGTGCAGGTCGGCGGCTGCTTGATGCATCTCCTCTTCGAGCGTCTGGATGAGACGCTCCAACTCGCTCGTGCCGAGCGCGCGCAGGTCGCGGATGACCTTGTCGCGTTCGCGCGAGGCGCGGCGACCCTTGCCCGGATGCGGCGCGGTGTCGTCGGGGCGCAGCAGCGAAAGGATGTCGCCCACCGCCTTGCGGATGGTCTTGGGTTCGATGCCGCGCTCTTTGTTGTAGGCGATCTGGCGCTCGCGTCGCGCGTTGGTGAGCGAGATCGCCGAATCCATCGCCGCGGTGCGCTTGTCGGCGTACATGATGACCTGGCCATCGACGTTGCGCGCCGCGCGACCGATGGTTTGGATGAGCGACGTCTCGCTGCGCAGGAAGCCTTCTTTGTCGGCGTCGAGAATGGCGACGAGCGACACCTCGGGCAGGTCCAAGCCTTCGCGCAAGAGGTTGATGCCGACCAGCACGTCGAACTCGCCGAGGCGCAGCGCGCGCAAGATCTCGATGCGCTCGATGGTGTCGATGTTCGAGTGCAGGTAGCGCACGCGCAGGCCTTGTTCGAGCAGGTACTCGGTGAGGTCTTCGGCCATCTTCTTGGTGAGCGTCGTGATGAGCACGCGGTCGCCCTTCTCCACGCGCTGGTTCACGTTGACGATGATGTCGTCGATCTGGCCCTTGGTCGGCTTCACGATCACTTCGGGGTCGACGAGGCCGGTGGGACGCACGATTTGTTCGACCACCTGCGAAGAGTTCTGCAGCTCGAACTTGGCGGGCGTGGCCGACATGAAGATGCACTGGTTCACTCGCTCGAGCGTCTCTTCAAACTGAAGCGGGCGGTTTTCCATCGCGCTCGGTAAGCGGAAGCCATGCTCGACGAGCACGGTCTTGCGGGCGCGGTCGCCGGCGAACTGGCCGTAGAGCTGCGGCACCGCCACGTGGCTCTCGTCGACGACGAGCAGGTAGTCATCTGGGAAGTAGTCGAGCAGCGTGAACGGCGGCTGGCCGGGCGAACGGCCGTCGATGTGCATCGAATAGTTCTCGATGCCGTTGCAGTAGCCCATCTCTTCGATCATCTCCATGTCGTAGCGCGTGCGCATGCCGAGACGCTGCGCTTCGAGCAACTTGCCGTTCTCGTTGAACCACGCCAGCCGATCAGCGAGCTCAGCCTCGATGCGCTTCATGGCGTCGCGCATGCGCTCCTCGCCCGCCACGTAGTGCGTGGCGGGAAACACGAGTATCTCGGTGGGCGACGACAGCGACTCCCCCGTCACCGGGTCGACCACCGTGATGCGCTCGACGGTGTCGCCGAACATCTCCACGCGCGTGACGGTTTCTTCGTACGCCGGGTGAATCTCGATGGTGTCGCCGCGCACGCGGAAGTTGCCGCGTCCGAGCGCGGTGTCGTTGCGTTCGTATTGCAGGTCGACCAAGCGACGCAAGATGCTCTGCTGGTCGTAGTCGACGCCCTGGTGCAACTCGAGCAAGTGACCTTTGTATTCATCGGGGTCGCCCATGCCGTAGATGCAGCTGACCGACGCCACCACAATCACATCGCGTCGCGTGAGCAATGCAGCAGTGGCCGAGTGGCGCAGCCGGTCGATCTCGTCGTTAATCGACGAATCCTTTTCGATGTAGGTGTCGCTCGACGGTATGTAGGCCTCGGGTTGGTAGTAGTCGTAATACGAAACGAAGTACTCGACGCGATTATCGGGGAAGAACTCGCGCATCTCTTGCGCGAGCTGGGCGGCCAGGCTCTTGTTGGGCGCAAGGATGAGCGTCGGCCGTTGCACGCGCTCGATGGTCCAGGCGATGGTCGCCGACTTGCCCGACCCCGTGATGCCCAGCAGCGTTTGAAATCGTTCGCCGCGCTCGATGCCGTCGGCAAGTGCGGCGATGGCAGTCGGTTGGTCGCCGGCCGGCTGGTACTCCGACACCACTTTGAACGCGTGCTTGGCGCGAGTGTCGACCACGCGCCAAGGCTAGGAGTCGGGTGACCTCGCCATCCGACCAGCGTCGGCGCTCGCAGGTGGCAGGGAGCACATCCATCGCCATGCGGCGGCAATCTCGCGCGCGAGATCGAGGCGCGAACCCGAGTTGTCGATGATCCAGTCGGCCGCTGCGCGTCGCTGCGCACGCGACGCTTGGCGAGCCACTCGGGCGCGAGCGTCGTGTTCTTCGAGCCCGCGTTGCGCAACGAGCCGAGCCACCGCCACCTCCGGGTCGAGGTCGACCACGAGCACGCCGCACAGACCGGTGCGCGGGTTCTCGACCAGGAGCGGCACGTCGAGCACCACGACTGCGTCGGTATCGCGTCGTGCGTCGATCTGAGCCATCATCTCGGCGCCGACCGCGGGATGCACGATGGCATTCAGCGCCGCAAGAGCTTCTTTGTCGCCGAACACCCGCGCCGCAAATCGTGCACGGTCGAGGTGTCCGCTCGGCAACAGGATCTCTTCGCCGAAGTGCTCCACCATCTTTCGCAAGACGGGTTGCCCGGGCTGTTGCAGGCGCCGCACGATGTCGTCGGCGTCGACGATCACCGCGCCATGCTGAGCAAGTTGCGTCGAGACGACCGACTTGCCCGCCCCGATTCCTCCGGTGAGCCCGACGAGAATCATCGCGTCACCGTCGTGTGTGAATCAGGCGCTGGGTTGTTCCCCGGACTGATCCCCAGCCTGTTCCCCGGTCTGGTACATGTCGCCCCACGCGGCTTCGCGCGAGGCCTCGTCGGCGCCGACCCAGTTGCCCTGCTCGTCGGCCTTGAACTGGTCGCGGTACTCAGGCGCGAGTTCGCCGCCCTCTGCCGCCTGCTTGATCGACAGGCTGATGCGACGACGCGCGAGGTCGAGATCGATGATCTTCACCCACAGCTCTTCGCCCGGGGTGACCACCTGCTCGGGGGCTTCGACGTGGTGCGTCGACATCTCCGAGATGTGCACGAGACCTTCGATGCCGTCGCCGACTTGCACGAACGCGCCGAACGGCACGATCTTGGTGACGCGACCGTAGACGAGTTGGCCGGCGGCGTGACCAGCGGCGAACGTCTGCCATGGGTCGGGCTGCGTGGCCTTCAGCGACAGGCTGATGCGCTCGCGCTCGTTGTCGATCTCGAGCACCTTCACGTCGACTTCGTCGCCGATCTTCACGATGTCGGCCGGGTTGTCGACGTGCTTCCACGAGAGTTCTGACACGTGGATGAGTCCGTCCATGCCGCCCAAGTCGACGAACACGCCGAAGGCGACCACCGACGAAACGCGACCCTTGCGCACTTCGCCGACCTTCAGGTTGACGAGGAAGCCGTCGCGGCTCTCGCGCTGCGTGGCTTCGAGCACCGCGCGACGCGACAACACGACGTTGTTGCGGTTGCGGTCGAGCTCGAGGATCTTGGCTTGCACCTTCTGGCCTACGTACGGCGCGAGATCTTTCACGCGGCGCAGCTCGACGAGCGATGCCGGCAAGAAACCGCGCAGACCGATGTCGACGATGAGGCCGCCCTTCACTTCTTCGATCACGAGACCTTCGACGACGCCGTCTTCGTTCTTCACGCGCTCGACTTCGCCCCAGGCACGCTCGTACTGCGCACGCTTCTTGGAGAGCAGCAGACGACCTTCTTTGTCTTCGAGGGTGAGCACGAGCGCCTCGATCGTTTCGCCGAGCTTCACGACGGTCGCCGGGTCGACGTCTTGGCGGATGGTGAGTTCGCGCGCGAGGATGACGCCCTCGGTCTTGAACCCGATCTCGACGAGCACTTCTTCGCGGGTGATGCGCACCACGGTGCCGGTGACGAGCTTGCCTTCTTTGATGTCGCGGAAGGTGTTGGCGAATTCTTCGGCGAACGATGCGTCGCGTTCGGTGATTTTGCGGGGAACGTAATTGCCGCTCTGGTCGAAGGTGCCCATCGCTGAGGCGGGGCTGAGGGTCGTATCGGTCATGGGATTCTTTCGGTGGATAGGGAGAGTAGGGATGGGACGGTATTCGTCGCCCTCGTCGGGCGGACGGGTCAGGCTACCTTTGCCGCCGCCCAACTCGCACCCCACGACGAATTCACCACGAGCGGCACATCGAGACTCGCCGCATCGTGCATCGCATCCAAGACGAGTGCCCCGACCGCCTCGCGCTCGGCATGCTCGACCTCCACGATGACTTCGTCGTGCACCTGGAGCACGAGTCGGCTCGCGAATCCGCCTGACTCGAGCCGTTCGTCGATGGCCACCAACGCAATCTTGAAGATGTCGGCGGCGAGCCCCTGGATGCCGGCGTTCATCGCCATGCGTGCGGCTGCGGCGTCGACCATGCGGTTGCCGCCGAACCCCTCGATCTGGCGGCGCCGCCCGAAGAGCGTGGTGGTGTAACCCGATTTGCGCGCCGCGGCGACGGTGTCATTCATATATTTCTGCACGCGCGGAAACGCCGCGAAGTACGCGTCGAGAATCTGCTTCGCCTCCCCCACTTCGATGCCGAGGCGTTGCGCGAGACCATAGGCCTCCATGCCGTAGGCCAAGCCGTACGACACCATCTTGGCTTTGCTGCGTTGCTCAGTGGTCACCGAATCGAGCGCCACGCCGAACACCTGAGCTGCTGTCGCGCGGTGGATGTCGACGCCGTCGTTGAACGCGCGCAAGAGCCCGGGGTCTTGTGCCAAGTGGGCGATGCACCGCAGTTCGATCTGGTTGTAGTCGGCGACCAGAAACTCGCACCCTGCGCGCGGCACGAACGCCTCGCGGAACACTCGACCTGCGTCGGTGCGCACCGGGATGTTGTGCAGGTTCGGCTGGTCGCTCGACAAGCGGCCCGTGCGTGCGACGGTCTGGTTGAAACTCGCATGGATGCGTTCGTCGTCGGCGACGGTGGCGAGCAAGCCCTCGGCGTAGGTGGCGCGCAGCTTCTCCGTCTCGCGGTACGACAGCAAGGCGTCGATGAACTCGGGCCACTCGTCGCGGATCTTCTCCAGCGTCGCCGCGTCGGTGCTCGGGCTCTTCTTCGACTTCGTGCGCTTGCCGCCCGAGAGACCTTTCTCTTCGTAAAGAATCTTGCCGAGTTGTTGGGTCGAGTTGACGTTGAACTCGCGCCCGGCGAGCCGGTGCAGTTCCGCCGCGAGCGCCGTGCTGCGCGCGCGAAGGTCGCGCTCGAGCGCAGCGAGTTGCTCGCGGTCGACTCCGATGCCGGCGTGTTCCATCTTGGCGAGCACTCGCACGAGCGGAAGTTCGGTGTCGCGATACAACTTCGCCAACCCCGCATCGTCGAGTGCGGCGCGCAAGAGCGGTGCCGCCAGCGCTGCGACTGCGGCGTCGATGCTCGCGTCGTGCAGTGCGGTGTCGCTCGCCGACGCATCGAAGTTCAATTCGCCGTCGGGTGCACCTTCTGCTGCGGCCACGAGACGCTTCAACCAGCGCCGTGCGATGCCGGCCGCGTCGTACGAACCCGACTCGGCCTCCACCAGATACGCGGCAATCGCCGTGTCGAAACCGAGCTGCTTGATGTCGATGTTGATGGCCAGCAGCCCGCGCATCAAATTGCGAGCGTCGTTGACCACGAAGTGAGAAGAGTCGCGTAGCGCACTTGCCACCTTCTTGTCGGCGAGCATCGCCGCGGGGATGGACGTGCACGACACCGCACTGTCGACGAGCGTGCCGCGCGAGGTTACGAGACCGACGAGTGCACTGCGACCAGGTTCGCCTTCCCATGCAGCGGCAAGCGCGACGGGTGTTCGGGCGTCGCCCTGCAGTGCGGCGACGGCGTCGGCTGGCGTCGTCACGCGTGTGATGTTCGTGCGCAACACGTTGTCGGGGGTAGGCGTTGCCGGCTGCGCTATTGCTGGCTGGGTCGTTGCCCGCTGCGTCGTTGCCGGTTGTGTCGCTGCAAACTTCGCGAAGAACGGCTTCCAGCGTCCGGCGATCGCCGAGAACTCGAGTCGCGCAAAGACCGCCTGCACCGCGGCGACATCGGGTGTTGGCGCGAACCGCGCACGGTCGAGCTCGACCGGCACGTCGGTGGCCAGGCGCATCAGCCGTGCGTTGCGCAGCACACGCTCGCGCGACGCGTGCAAGGATTCACGCAACTTCGGTGTCTGTTCGTCGGCGTGGTCGAACACCGCCTCGAGCGTGCCGTAGGCGTTGATGAGCTTGGCCGCCGTCTTCTCCCCCACGCCGGGCACGCCTTCTAAGTTGTCGCTCGGGTCGCCGCGCAGCGCTGCATAGTCGGCGTATTGCGCGGGCGTCACCCCGGTGCGCGTCTTGATGCCGGCTTCGTCGTAGATGGCATATTCGGTCACGCCGCGCAGGTTGTAGACCACCCGCACTTGCGGATCGCGCACGAGTTGGTACGAGTCGCGGTCGCCCGTGACGATCAACAGCTCGTCGTCTTTACCGATGTTGGCCGCGATGGTGGCGATGATGTCGTCGCCCTCGTAGCCGGCTTTGTCAAGCGTCAGCACGCCGGCCGAGGCGAGCAGACCTTTGATGACGTCCATCTGCGAGTACAACGTTTCGGGTTGCTTCTCGCGCTGCGCTTTGTATTCGGGCGCGGCTTCGTGACGGAACGTCTTTTCTTTTCGGTCGAACACCACGATGATGCCGTCGGGGTCGTGGTCTTTCACGAGAGTGGCGAACATCGAGCAGAACCCGAAGACGGCATTGGTGACCTCGCCGTCGACGGTGGCCATCGTGTCGGGCAGCGCGAAGAACGCGCGGTAGGCCAACGAGTTGCCGTCGAGGGCCAGCAGTTTCATGTAGCGGGTGCGGTCTCGCCTCTCAGCACCGACTCGGCGACCGCGCGCATCGTCGTGCGGCCCGCCATTGCGGACTTCTGGATGAACGAGAACGCGTCGGCTTCTTTCATGCCGTGCGCGTCAATGAGCCGGCCTTTGGCGCGGTCGAGCAGCTTGCGCACCTCGAGACGCTCGGTGAGTTCGCTCACTTCGGCGGCGAGCGCCTTGGTCTCGGCGTAGCGGGCGGTCGCGAGCTCAATCGCTGGAACAAGATCTTGTTTCTGGAACGGCTTCACCAAATATGCAACTGCGCCGGCGTCGCGCGCCTGTTCCACCACTTCGCGCTGGCTGAAGGCCGTGAGCATCAGCACCGCGCAGACTCCCTCTGAAGTGATCTGGCGGGCCGCCTCGATGCCGTCCATGCCAGGCATCTTCACGTCGAGGATTACGAGGTCGGGCCGCAGATTGCGCGCGAGTTCGACCGCCTGGTCGCCGCGCCCGGCTTCGCCGACCACTTGGTAACCCTCTTCCTCAAGCAACTCGCGCAAGTCGAGGCGGATGATCGCCTCGTCTTCGGCGATGACGATGGTGGTCACGGCCAGACTCTACGCCTCGTCGTGTGCGAGACGATCAAGCAGCGCGTCCTGCTCGCGCTCCAAGTCGGCAATCGACTGCTCGAGGGCGCGCAGGTGCGCGGCGAGCGCGTTGGCGTGGCCGTGTGCCTCGCGGTGCTCTGCCTGCGCATACGGTGTCTCGGAGACCATCGCGCGCAGTTCGCACTCGTCGGCCTGCTCGCGCAACACATCGTGCTGTTCGCGCGACAGCCGAAGTTCTTCGCGCAACTCGCGGAGAGTGGCGGCGTTGCGCTCGAGCCGGTGGCGCACGAGGCGCTGCGACATACCCGTCGGTAACTGCACGCTCATCGGATTCTTCAGGCTACGACGCCACCGACGGCGGAAGTGGTTGGCACGACCGCATGCGTTGCGGCTGTTGATGCTGTTGGTGCCCGAGGTGGGAGTCGAACCCACACGCCCTTACAGGCAACGGATTTTGAGTCCGTCGCGTCTGCCATTTCGCCACTCGGGCAACGCCGCGAAAACGCTACCGCGCCTCGTGGTCTCGTAGCCTGAAGACAGCGTCGTTCGGCGCACGCAGGAGGTCGGTTCGTTGCTCGCGTTTCTCTTCCCCGGTCAGGGGTCTCAGCGACCCGGCATGGGGCGACCCTGGCGCGACCACGAAAGTTGGGAATTGGTCGAGGAGGCCTCAGCCATCAGCGGTCGCGACGTCGGCGCACTCTTGCTCGATGCCGATGCCGACACTCTGAAAGACACCCGCAACGCCCAGCTCACCACGTTCGTGTCGAGCCTCATGGTGCTTGATGCGGTCGAGCGACTCGGCCTTGAGCCGAGCGTGTGCGCGGGCCACAGCCTCGGTGAATACACCGCACTCACCGCCAACGGCGCGCTCGGCTTCGACGACGGCGTGCGCCTCGTTATCGAGCGCGGTGATGCGATGCATGAAGCAGGCACGCAGTCGCCCGGCGTCATGTCGGCGGTGCTCGGCTTGGATGACGATCAGGTGGAAGTCGCGTGTCGGCGCGCAGACGCTGACGTGTGGGTCGCCAACTACAACGCACCCGGACAAGTGGTGATCGCTGGTTCGCCCGAAGGCGTTGCCGCCGCAACCAAGCACGCCAAAGAACTCGGCGCCAAGAAAGTCATGCCGTTGCCGGTGTCGGGCGCTTTCCACACACCGTTCATGGCGGCGGCGCGCGACCGTTTGCGAGTGGCGATCGCCGACGCCAAACCTCGTGACTCCGACGTGCCGATCATCTCCAACGTCGACGCACTCTCGCACAGTGAAGGCGCCGAGTGGGCGTCGCTGCTGTCGGCGCAGTTGTGCAGCCCCGTGCGCTGGAAACACGTGCTGCTACAACTCGCCGCGCAAGGTATCGCCGGCTACGTCGAGCTCGGCCCCGGCGGCGTGCTCACCGGCATGGTGAAGCGCACCGTCGACTCTGCGCGCGCGATCAGCGTGTCGACTCCCGACGAACTCGATGCGCTGCTCGCCTGGGTGAGCGAGGTGACTCCGGCGCCGGCCGCGCACGAGGGAGAGCATCTCTTCGTCGTCGAGCGTCTCGTGGTTGCGCCTGCTGCGGGCGTCTTCACACCGCTTGCAGGTCTCGCCGACGGCGCGCGCATCCACTCTGGCCAGATCATCGGACACATCGGCGAAGTCGAAGTGCGCTCGCTGTTCGACGGGGTGCTGCAGAACTTCATCGCGCACGCTGGCGAACGTCTCGCGATGCGCGAACCTGTCGCGTGGTTACGAGCCCAATCATGACGCAATCTGTATTGAGGTCTCGATCGTGACTGGCAGCCGCATCACCGGTTGGGGCACGGCGCTGCCAGAGAAGGTGCTGACCAACGACGATCTCTCGGCGATGATGGACACGAACGACGAGTGGATCGTCGAGCGCACCGGCATCAAGCGCCGACACGTGGGCGGCACCACCGCGTCACTGTCGATCGAGTCGGCGCGTCGCGCGATGTCAATGGCGGGCTGCGACCCGGCGTCAATCGACGGACTCGTGCTCTCCACCACCACGCCCGACCGCACGGTGCCGGCAACTTCGGCGACGGTGCAAGACGCGCTTGGTCTGCGCTGCGGCGCCTTCGACGTGAATGCCGCGTGCTCGGGTTTCGTCTACGCCTACGTGGTCGCCAACGGACTGCTGGCGATCGGCGCCAAACGACTGCTGGTGATCGGCACCGACACGCTCTCGCGCATCACCGACTGGGCCGATCGCGGTACTGCGATCTTGTTCGCCGACGGCTCGGGCGCCGCCGTCGTCGAGGCGACGAACGATGCCGGCCAGCTGCTCGGCTGGGACCTCGACGCCGACGGCTCGCTCGAGCACCTGCTGTATGCCGAGGTCGGCGGATACATCCACATGGACGGCAAAGAAGTCTTCCGCCGCGCGGTGCGCATCATGGTCGACTCGGCGAACAAGTCGCTCGCGAAAGCCGGGCTCACCACTGCCGACGTCGCATTGTGCGTGCCGCACCAAGCCAACCTGCGCATCATCGACGCCGCCTGCCGGCAACTGCAGATTCCGCTCGACAAGACCGCCGTCGTCTTGCACGAGACGGGCAACACGTCGTCGGCGTCGATTCCGCTCGCACTATTTGACGCCGCCGACCGTGGCCGCCTGCATGACGGCGACATCGTGTTGCTCGTCGGTTTCGGCGCCGGCATGACCGCTGCGAGCGCGGTGATCGAATGGAGGAACCCATGAGCCGTGTCGTACTCGTGACCGGCGGTAGTCGCGGCATCGGCCTTGCCACTGCGCAACGATTCGCCGCGCTCGGCGACAAAGTCGCAGTCACCTACAACACCACGGCGCCGAGCGGCGATTTCGTGGCGGTGCAATGCGACGTGACGAAAGCAGCCGACGTCGACCGCGCATTCGACGAAGTAGAGCAACGCCTCGGCCCAGTCGAAGTGCTCGTGTCGAACGCAGGCATCACCAAAGACGGCCTGCTCCTGCGAATGAAAGAGTCTGACTTCGCCGACGTGATCGACGCCAACCTGACCGGCGCCTACCGCGTGACCAAGCGCGCGACGCAAGGCATGTTGCGTGCGCGCAAGGGCCGCATCATCCTCGTGTCGTCGGTGGTCGGCCTGCTCGGACAAGCGGGCCAAGCCAACTACGCCGCGTCGAAGGCGGGGCTCGTTGGTTTTGCGCGCTCGCTCGCCCGCGAACTCGGCAGTCGCAGCATCACGGTGAACGTGGTGGCGCCGGGCCCTGTCGACACCGACATGACGCGCGCGCTCGGCGACGAGAAGCTTGCGGCGTTCGCCGCACTCGTGCCGCTGGGGCGAATCGCCACGGTGGATGAGATCGCCGGGGTCATCACGTTTCTTGCATCACCCGAAGCCGCATACATCACGGGGGCCGTCATCCCCGTCGACGGCGGTCTCGGTATGGGCCACTGACGAAGTAGGCTGTTTCGACGAGGAGGCCATTGTGAGCCAAGAACTTTTCGACCGTTTCACCAAGTGCGCGGTCAACATGCTGTCAGTCGATGCCGCCAAGGTGACCAAAGAGGCGCGCTTCAAAGAAGACCTCGAGGCCGACAGCCTCGACTTGGTTGAGTTCGTGATGGAACTCGAAAGCGAGTTCGGCGTCGAAGTGCCCGAACAGGAGCTCGAAGGCATCACCACCGTCGGCCAAGCCTTCGATCTCATCGTCGCCAAGACCAAGTAGCACTCCCTGATGCAGGGAGCCGGTCATCGCGTTGCCGTCACCGGTTACGGCGTCGTCGCCCCGTGCGGTGTCGGCAAGCAGGCGTTTTGGAAAGGGTTGCTCGGGCCCGGCGTGACCGGCGCCAAGACGGTCGAACTCGCCGACTGGGATCCGCAGCCCTACTTCGCCAACCCGAAAGAAGCACGGCGCGCCGACCGCGTCGAGCAGTTCGCGCTCGCCGCTGCCGGCGAAGCATTCCAGCAGTCGGGTGACCTGCCCTACGACCACGCGCGCATCGGCAGCATCTTTGGCACCGGCATCGGTGGTTTGCGCACGCTCGAAGAACAAGTGATCGTGCGAGTCGAGAAGGGCGAGCGTCGCGTGTCGCCGTTCCTCGTGCCGATGATGATGAGCAACGCGTGTGGCGCAGCGATTTCCATGCGCTACAAACTGCAGGGCCCCGCCGAGACCATCTGCACCGCGTGCGCCGCCGCCACACACGCCATCGGATACGCCGCACGGCTCGTGGCTTGGGGCCGTTGCGATGCGGTCGTGACTGGTGGAGCAGAGTCGGCCGCCACCATCACCGCGGTCGCGGGGTTCGCCAACATGACCGCGCTCTCCACAACCGGCTGCAGCAAGCCTTTCGACGCGACCCGTGACGGCTTCGTGTTCGGCGAGGGCGCGGCGGTGTTTGTGCTCGAGCGCTACGACCTCGCTGTGACGCGCGGCGCCACGATCTTGGCGGAGGTGCTCGGGGCGGCAAGCAACGCCGACGCGCACCACATCACTGCCCCGTCGCCAGGCGGCGTGGGTGCAATTGCCTGCATGCGTTCAGCACTCGACGATGCGGGTTTGGCGCCGAGCGACATTCGCCAAGTCAACGCGCACGGTACTTCGACTCCGCTCAATGACGCCGCAGAATCGCAGGCGGTCGCAACGCTCTTCGGTTCACCGACTCCGCCAGTCACTTCCATCAAAGGCGTCACCGGGCATCCGCTCGGCGCGGCAGGAGCGCTCGAGGCTGCCGCGGTGCTCTTGTCGTTCGAGCACGCACTGATTCCTCCGACGGCAAACACCACCGTGTTGGGCGACGACATCGCCTGCGACGTCGTCATCGGCGCGCCACGCGCCTGGACGCCGGGGCCAACCATCAGCAACAACTTCGGGTTCGGCGGCCACAACGGCTCAGTGATTCTCGCGCCCGCTTCCTGACGCGTCAGCGGTCGACGAGCACGAACATCAACTCGCATTCGCAAGCGAGCTCGCCCTTCACCGTGACGTTGCCGCCACCTTTGCCGGCGCGCGCGCTCATGCGTCCGAGCTCGGCGGTGATCACGAGCTCGTCGCCCGGCACCACTTGGCGGCGGAATCGTGCCGCATCAAGCCCACCGAAGAGCGGCAACTTGCTGCTGCGCGACGGATCAGCGAGCAGCGCATAAGCGCCGACCTGCGCAATCGCCTCGCACATGAGCACTCCGGGAAGTGTCGGGCGACCCGGAAAGTGTCCGGGGAAAAACCACTCGTCACCGCGCAACTTCCAGCGACCGACCGCACGACTACCTACCACGAGTTCGTCGATGACGTCGACGAAAAGAAACGGAGGGCGGTGCGGCAACACCGACGCTGGCGCCGGATGCTGCGACGGCACCGAAGGCGTAGTCATTCGCCTATTTGCCGAGCGCTTCGAGCAGGAACGCCGGCGTGTCTTTCGGCGAAATCTTGTACCACGCGTGGATGATCTTGCCGTCGCCATCGATGAGAAACGCCGAGCGCTCGATGCCCATGTACTCGCGCCCGTACATCGACTTCTTCTTCCACACCTTGTACGCCTTGGCGACCGTATGGCTCTCGTCGGCTAAAAGCGGAAGGCCGAGCTTGTACTTCGTGTCGAACTTCAGTTGTTTTGCTGGCGCGTCGGGGCTGATGCCGATGATTGCGGTGCGGCCGATGTCGTCTTTGATCTTGCTTAGGAGGCACGACTGCTGCGTGCAGCCCGGTGTGTCGGCTTTCGGGTAGAAGTACACGAGCACTTTGCGCTTGGCGAATTCTTTGAGGCTGCGCTTTTCGCCGTGTTGGTCGACGAGCGCGATCGCTGGGGCTTTGTCACCGGGCTTGAGCATGCGACCAAGTTAGTGGCGAGACGTGCTTCTACGAGCCGTCTCAGCGCGGCTGTGCGTCGAGCGCGGCGCGAACCTCGCCGACGAACCGACCCACTTCGTCCACGCCATCGTCGAGCAGACGGCGCATGATCGCTGCACCCTGAATCACGCCGTCGGCGACCGTGCAGGCTTCCACTGCCTGTGCTGCGTCAGACACACCGACCCCCACGAGCACCGGCAAGTCAGTGGCTCGTTTCACTCGTGCCGCGATGGTTACGGCGCTCGACGCGAGCGATTCGCGTTCGCCGGTAACACCAAGCAGACCGACTGCATACACAAAGCCCCGCGAGCGCGCGGCGATGCGCGGCAGGCGGTCGTCGGGAGCCGTGGGTGCCGCCAGCATCACGGTGGCGAGCCCGGCGTCGTCGGCCGCTTTGCACCAGTCGGAAGATTCTTCGAGCGGCAGGTCGGGCACGATGACACCGCTCACGCCAGCGTCGCGCACCTGCGTGGCAAAACGTTCGTGTCCGGCGCGAAAAACGGTGTTGTAGTAACACATCACGACGAGCGGCACGCCAACATCGAGCTCGCTGATGCCGCGCACGACACTGGCAAGCGTGGCACCCTGCTGCAGAGCGAGGCTCGAGGCGCGTTGGATGACCGGTCCGTCCATCACGGGGTCGGAGAACGGAATGCCGATCTCCACCGCGTCGGCGCCGTTGGCCACCGCTGCGCGCACCGCGTCTTGCCAGTGCTCGACTCCGCCAGTCACGTAGGGCACGAGAATCTTGCGGCCGCGCTCGCGCACGCCGCGCAGGTGCGACTCGAGAGGCAATGTTTCGGTCATCGGTCGGATGCGCCGAGCGACGGGCCGAGAATCTGCATCATCTGCGCGACATCTTTGTCGCCGCGACCCGAGAGATTCATGAGCACGGTCTGGCCCTGCATGCGCGGTGCTTCGCGCGCAATCCATGCGACCACGTGCGCGCACTCGAGAGCCGGAATGATTCCCTCGCTGCGCGACATCAACTGGAAACCTTCGATGACTTCGGCGTCGGTGACGCTCGGATACTCCGCGCGACCGATCGACGCGAGATACGAGTGTTCGGGCCCGACTCCCGGGTAGTCGAGCCCCGCCGAGATCGAGTGCGCTTCTTGCACCTGGCCGTCTTCGTCTTGCAGCAAGAAACTCTTCATACCGTGCACGACGCCGGGGATGCCGCGGCCCACTGCTGCCCCACCGGCCGGCTCGACGCCGACCAGACGCGCTTGCGTGTCGACGAAACCGCTGAAGATGCCGATGGCGTTGCTGCCGCCGCCGACGCACGCAGAGACCACGTCGGGATCACGCCCGGTGAGTTCGCGCACCTGCGCGCGCGCCTCGTCGCCGATCACACTCTGGAACTGGCGCACCATGAACGGATACGGGTGCGGGCCCATCACCGAGCCGATGCAGTAATACGAATGCTCGACGCTCGCCACCCAGTCGCGCATCGCCTCATTGACCGCGTCTTTCAACGTGCGGCTGCCTGATTGCGCCGCTTCGACTTCCGCACCAAGAAGCCGCATGCGGAACACGTTGAGCGCCTGTCGTTCGACATCCACTGCACCCATGTACACCTTGCAGGTGAGCCCGAGCAACGCCGCCGCTGTCGCCGACGCGACGCCGTGCTGACCTGCGCCCGTCTCGGCGATGAACCGCTTCTTGCCCATGCGCTTGGCGAGGAGTGCTTGGCCGAGAACGTTGTTGATCTTGTGCGAGCCGGTGTGGTTCAGGTCTTCGCGCTTGAGAATGAGCCGGATGCCGAGTTGCTTCGACAGGTTGTGGCACTCGGTGAGAATCGACGGGCGACCCGCATATTCCCGCTGCAACCGCGAGAGTTCGCCGCGGAAGCCAGCGTCGTTCCACGCCTCGTGGAATGCGCGCTCGAGTTCTTGGCACGCGGGCACCAGCGTCTCGGGCACGTATTGCCCACCGAAATCACCGAAGCGCCCGGCAGAAGTCGGTGCGGCGAGACCGCTCATTCGTTAGAGGCTACGAGCGCATGCTCGGCTGCGCACGACTGTGACGGTCAGTCGTGTCGCGCTTCCAACGATTCGAACGCCTGCAACGCGTTCTGCACGAAGCGACGCACCTTGGTGGCGTCTTTGCGACCGGGTTCGCGCTCGACGCCGCTCGACACGTCGACACCGTATGGCTTCGTCTGCGCGATGGCGTCGGCCACGTTGTCGGGGGTGAGCCCGCCCGACACCACGCAGCGCACGCCCTTTGGCACCTCCGACAGAAGCGACCAGTCGTAGGTCTCCCCCGAGCCCGGGCTCGCCGCGTCGAACAAGATGAGATCCGTGCGATAGCGGTCGCACTGCTCGGCATCGCGCGAGCCGGCGACCACGGCCTTCATCACCCAGCCGAACTCGCCGGTCACGGTGTCAACTTCCGACACGGTCTCGCGACCGTGCATCTGCACGCCGCGCAACCCGGTTTCGCGCATGATGCGCGAGATGCTTTTGGTGTCGTGGTCACGGAAGACCCCGACGGTGATGACACCCGGCGGCAGGCGCTTCACGATGTCGGCACAGCGACCGACCGAAATCTGGCGCTTCGACGGTGCGAACACGAAGCCGATGGCGCTCGCCCCCATCGCCACGCTGAGCAACGCGTCCTCTTCGTTGGTGATGCCGCAGATCTTGACGAACATCGTGATTACGACGGTAGTGCGACCCGCAATTCACTCAGCGCTTTCGCACGATCGGTGGTGCGCACGAGATGCTCGCCGACGAGCACCGCACGGTATCCCGCCCGCGCGCAACGCCGAGCATCGTCGGCGCTGGTGATGCCCGACTCGGCCACTGCCACCACGCCGGCAGGCATGAGGCCGCCCAGTCGTTCGGCGCGCTGTGTGTCGACGCGGAAGGTTCGCAGGTCGCGCTGGTTGACGCCCACGAGAGTCGCGCCGGCGGCGAGCGCACGACCCAGTTCTGCCTCGTCGTGCACCTCGACGAGCGCTGACAGTTTCATCTCGGCGGCGGCCTCCATGAATCGGCGCAACTCCTGATCGCTCAGAGCGGCGACGATCAGAAGCACCGCGTCGGCGCCCATCAACCGCGCATCAAGCACGTCGCGTTCGTCGACCGTGAAGTCTTTGCGCAGAATCGGCAGGCCGGCGCTGCGGGCCGCAGCCAGATCGGCGGGTGAGCCGCCGAAGTGCGGTGCGTCGGTGAGCACCGAGACGCATGCGGCTCCTCCTCGTGCGTACTCTTCGGCGAGCGCACCAGCGTCGAGGTCGACCGCGATGTCACCCTTCGACGGCGAGCGACGCTTGACTTCGGCAATCACCGCCAGTTGCGGCGTGGCTCGAAGTGCGTCGACGAAGCGATTGCTCTCGTGGGGCGTGCTCTGCAGCGCGTCACGTCGCAGCACGGCGAGGTCGCGGTCGTCGCTCGCGGCGCGACGGCGGTGCCAGGCGACGATGTCGTCGAGGTAGGTGGCGCCGCTCGTCACGCCTGCGTCAGAAGCCGAGTCGATCGGAGAAATACGCGAGCAGCGAGTCGATCTTCACGCGGTCTTGCGTCGTCGTGTCGCGGTCGCGCACGGTGACGCTCGAGTCATTCAGAGAATCAAAGTCGATGGTCACGCAGCACGGCGTGCCGATCTCGTCTTGGCGTCGGTATCGCCGGCCGATGGCCTGTGTCTCGTCAAAGTCGCACATGTACCGCGACGAGAGCATGCCGAACACTTCCTGCGCGAGCGGCGTGAGCGTGTCTTTCTTCGACAATGGCAGGACGGCGATCTGGTACGGCGCGATGCGCGGGTGCAGGCGCAGCACCGTGCGCGGCTCGTCGTTCACGACGTCTTCGTCGTAGGCAGCCAAGAGGAAAGCCGCCATCGTGCGGTTGACGCCCGCCGCTGGCTCGACCACATAGGGCACGTAACGCTCGTTGGTGGCCGAGTCGAAATAGTCGAGACGCTGCCCCGAGTGCTTGGCGTGCTGCGTGAGGTCGTAGTCGGTGCGCTGTGCGATGCCCTCGAGCTCGCCCCATCCCCACGGAAAGAGGAACTCGATGTCGCAAGTACCCGCCGAGTAATGCGAGAGTTCGTCTTTGTCGTGCTCGCGCAGGCGCAGCATGTCGCGCGGCACGCCGTGCGACACGTACCACTCGAGGCGCTGCGTCTTCCAGTAGTCGTACCACTGCGGGCTCTCGGCAGGCGGCACGAAGAACTCGAGTTCCATTTGCTCGAACTCGCGCGTGCGGAAGATGAAGTTGCCGGGCGTGATCTCGTTGCGGAAACTCTTGCCGACCTGCGCAATACCGAACGGCGGCTTCTTGCGGCTGGTGGCGAGCACATTGGCGAAGTTGACGAACATGCCCTGGGCGGTCTCGGGCCGCAGGTAGACCTCGGTGCCCGAGCCTTCGACCGGACCGGCGTGCGTCTTGAACATGAGGTTGAACGCGCGCGCATCGGTGAACGCGCAGCCCTTCATCTTTTGCGGACAATCGCGCGTTTCTAGCTGATCTTCGCGGAAGCGACGCTTGCACGTGGTGCAGTCGACCAGCGGGTCGCTGAAATTGGCGAGGTGGCCGCTCGCCTCGAAAGTCTGCGGCGGGTTGAGAATCGCAGCATCGATAAGCACCACGTCGTTGCGCTGCTGCACGACCGAGCGAATCCATGCCTCTTTCACGTTGCGCAGCATGAGCGCGCCGAGCGGACCGTAGTCGTACGACGAACGGAAACCGCCGTAGATCTCGGCGCTCGGAAATGCAAACCCGCGACGCTTGGCGAGGTTGACGATTTGCTCCAAGTCTTTCGCTGGCATTCGCTTCACGCTACCTTTCGCGCGACTACCCGATACGCGGTGCTTCGAAGAGCGACGACGATCTGATGCGACGCTCGAGGTGGTGCTCGGTCGCCGCCCGCGCATACGCCACCACTTCGGCGATGGTCCGTTCCGCCATGCTGTCTTGCGCGAGCACACCCGCCACTTTCCCAGCGAGTATCTGGTTCACGACGCTGATGGCTTCTGTGCTCGTGGCTCCGGCACGCCGATGGGTCTGGCAGAGCGCGCCGCCTGCGGCAACGTCGAGACTGCAGAGCTGGTCGGCGACTCCGCACACCACGCATTGGTCCACGCATGGTCCGACACCCTCGGCGGCCAGAAGGCGCAATTGCAGCGCCGGCAACACGAGCGGCGAATACTTCGTGTTCAACTGACGCAACGCGCCGACCAGCATGCGGTAGAGATCGGGCGTCGGCTCGCGATCGTGCGACAGTTGCTCGACCACTTCGCACATCGCCAGACCCTCGGTGGTGCTCTCCAGGCAGCCGCGCGTGCGGTTGGCGGTCTCCACGAGTTCCACTTGGTTCACGATGTCGAGATCGCGACCGCGGTAGAGCTGCAGTTGCACGTGGCTCATCGGCTCGAGCCGCGAACCGAACCGCGAGCCCGGCTTGCGCACGCCTTTGGCTACTGCGCGCACCTTGCCGGATTCCTGTGTGATGAACGTGACGATTCGATCAGTCTCGCCAAGTTTGTGCGTGCGCAGTACTACGCCGACGTCGCGATAGAGCGGCATCAGGAATCGACTCCGCCGAACCGACGATCGCGCCGCGCAAAGTCGTCGATCGCCATCTCCAGGTGTTCGGCGTCGAGTTCGTGCCAGGCGGCGTCGAAGAAGACGATCTCGGCGTACGCGAGTTCCCATACCAGAGACACGGGCATCTTGGTCGGCGAACCGAGCACCACGACGAGGTCGGGTTCGTCTGGTGCCGGCGCACAAATCGCCGCCGACAAGCGCTCTTCGTTCACTCCATCGCTCACGCGACGCGACGCGGGTTCTCCCCCGGCGGTGCGCAGCGTCGCCTCGACGATGCGTTGGCGTCCGTCGGCGCAGCAATCGACGATCACCGTCACCCCGTCGTCGCCGAGCACCACGACCCGGTCGGCATATCGCACGCCACCGCACTCAGCCACGAGCATCTCGCGGATTCGTCCCGACTGCTCGGCCGTGCCGGGTGCGCTCGGCACGATGGTCGCCCAGTCGGCGTCGCCGCTGCGCGCGGCGCGCGCGACGAGCGAGAGACGCTCGCGCCACTGCGCCGGCGAAGTTGCCGCCCATTCGCCCACGGTGCCGGCACACAGCAACACATGGGACAGATTCGACGACGCAGCCACTGCTACATCCTCGCACTAGCAAGTAGTTTCTGATGCGCACCATGGCCGACTCCACCGCACCGCGCCGCGGGCCGCATGTCGCGTGCATCATGGACGGCAACGGCAGGTGGGCCAAGCGCCGCGGTCTGCCGCGCACCGCAGGTCACACCGCGGGCGAAGAAGCCCTCGCCGGAGTGGTGCGCGCCGCCGCAGCGCGCGGGGTCGGTCATCTCACGGTGTTCGGCTTCAGCACCGAGAACTGGGTGCGACCGCCTGCCGAGGTCCGCCACATCCTTGCTCTGCATCGCAAGCTGTTCGGACGCATCGAAGAGTTGAACGAAAACAACGTGCGGGTGAATTGGATCGGGCGGCCCTTCGACGAGCCGGGATCGCGCACGCCACGCAACGTGCAGAAAGCAATCCGCCAGGCGATCGACGACACCAAGTCGAACACGGGCATGGTACTCACGGTCGCATTCGACTACGGCAGCCGTGCCGAGATCGCCCGCGCCGCACGACTGGCGGCCAGCGACGTGATACCCACCGCTCAAAGCATCGAATCGCATCTCTACGACCCCTCGCTACCGCCCGTCGACGTGTTAGTACGCACCTCCGGCGAAACTCGCATCTCCAATTTCATGCTCTGGCAAGCCGCGCATGCCCGCGTGTATTTCACCGACGTGGCGTGGCCCGACTTCGGTGCGCGCCAACTCGACGAGGCGCTGGCGTTGCTCGTCGCCTCGCGCGCATGACGCCCGCCGCGCGCCGCGCGACCGACTTGCTCGAGCGGGTGCTCGCCGTGCTCGACCGAGCTGAGCAGCGCGAAGGACAAACCGACATGGTGGCGCACGTCGCCGACGCCATATCGAGCGGCTTGCCGCTCGTCATTCAAGCGGGCACCGGCACCGGCAAGACCCTCGGCTATCTCGTGCCCGTCTTGGCGGCCGGCCAAAATGCGGTGATCGCCACCTACACCAAGGCGTTGCAAGACCAGTTGGCGAGCGTCGACCTGCCGATCTTGCAACGCGCGTTCGCCGACGACGCCGATCTCGCCTTCGAGTGGGCGGTGTTGAAGGGGCGCAACAACTACTTGTGCCGCCAGCGCATCAACGACATCCAAACGGGGGCCGACCAGCTCGACGTCGGTGATGCCTCGCAGCGCGTTACCAGAGAAGTGAAGAAGCTCGTCGCATGGAGCGACGAGACCGACACGGGCGAGATTGCCGACGTGCCGTTCGGAGTTTCCGACTCGGCATGGGCCAAGGTGAGCATCGGCAGCGACGAGTGCCCGGGTGCGGGCAAGTGCAAGTTCGGCGACACGTGCTTCACCGAGATCGCGCGACAGCGCGCCGACACAGCGAACGTGGTCGTTGTGAACTTCACGCTCTATGGTCTCGACCTGCAACAAGATCGCGAGTTCCTCCCCGAGCATGACGTGGTCGTGTTCGACGAGGTGCACGAACTCGAAGACGTGATCAGCGATACGGCGTCGGTGGTGTTGACCCCGCGGGTGATTGCCGGCGCGGCCGAGACCGCGCGAAAGGCGGTGCGGTCGCAAAAGACGGTGAATGCCATGACGAAGACAGCCAAAATGTTCGAAGAGGTGCTCGCCCAGCACACCGACAAGCGTTTCGCCAATTCGCTGCCCGCCGACCTGCGAGACGTCATCACACAGCTGGCGACGCACGCCAAGAGCATCACGGAAGAGTTGCGCAATGTCTCTGACGAAACCCCAGACGTATTGCGCGCCAAGTCCGTGATCGGGCGCATCGAGGGCGACCTCGCGCAGTTGTCGTCGTGGTCAAAGAACACCGTCGCCTTCGTCACCGCACCCCGCGGCGCGCATCGCTTGACTGCCGCACCAAAACGCGTCGACGGCACGCTCGCCCCGGTGTGGAGCGATACCACCGCCATCTTGACGAGCGCCACGATTCCCGCTGGTCTCCCCCAGCGCCTCGGGCTCGCGGTCGACGACGACGACATCGTTCGCGTGGCGAGCCCGTTCGATTACCAAGCAAACTCGCTGCTCTATCTCGCGGGCGACCTGCCCGCGCCGAATGCCGACCGGCGCAACGAAGCCGTCAACGACCGCATCCGCGAACTCATCGAGATGTCAGGCGGTTCGGCGCTGGTGCTCTTCACCGCGTGGGGCACTTTGCGTCAGTCGGTCGACGCCCTGCGCGGCGAACTCGACGACGGCATCACCATCCTCTCGCAGGACGACATGCCGAAAAAGGCGCTGCTCGATGCGTTCCGCGACGACACCACGTCGTGCCTGTTCGCTACCCGCGGGTTCTTTCAGGGTGTCGACGTGCCTGGCGACGCGCTGCGCCTCGTCATCATCGACAAGGTGCCGTTTCCGCAGGTCGGCGATCCGCTGCTCGAAGCGCGCCGCGAAGACGCCGGGCCGTCTGCGTTCATGACCATCGACGTTCCAATCGCCGCTGCCACGCTCGCCCAGGCCGCAGGCCGTCTCATCCGCACCGCGAACGACCACGGTGTCGTCGCGGTACTCGACCCGCGGCTCGCGACGAAGGGCTACAAGGCGGCGGTGTTGTCGGGTGTCTCGCACATGCCCGAGACGTCGTCGCTGCGCGATGTGGAGCGGTTCTTCGACAAGCGCCGCTGAGCGCCGCCACCAGTGCGTCTCAGGCGCCGCTGATCGCCGCCACCAGTGCGGCTCAGGCGCCGGGATGGAAGCGATAGCCGAGACCGCGCGCCGTGGTGATGAACTTCGGGTCGTTCGGCGAATCTTCGATCTTCACGCGCAGTCGGCGAATGTGCGCATCGACGAGTCGACTGTCGCCGAGATACTCATAGCCCCATACGCGCTCGAGCAGTTGGTCGCGACTCAACACCATCTCAGGATGGTCGGCGAACTCGATGAGCAGTCGCAGTTCTGTCTTGGTGAGCGGCACTTCGACTCCCGCTTTCAGCACGATTCCGGCCGCGCGACGCAACTCCACGTCGCCGAAACGCGTCACGTCGGGCGCGCGGCCCGACACTTCGCGCACGAGCCGGCGCAGCGCAGCGCGGATGCGCGCGGCGAGTTCCTTCACGTTCACCGGCTTGGTCACATAGTCGTCGGCACCGGCTTCGAGCCCGGCGACCAAGTCGTGTGTGTCGGTCTGTGCCGTCACGATGATGATCGGCACGTTGCTCGCCTGGCGAATCTCGCGGCACACGTCGAAGCCCGACAAGTCGGGCAATCGCAGATCGAGCAGCACGAGATCGGGCGACTCGCTGTTGGCCATCGACAATCCGAGCCGGCCATTTGGTGCCTGCAAGACCTCGTAACCCTCGTCTTCGAGTGCGAGCCCGAGTGCCGCGCGAATACCGGGGTCGTCTTCGACGAGCAAGATTTGCGGCACGGCAGGCATTCTGCCAGCAGGGACGCGATGACAGCCTGGGCGCTCGGCTCGCGCTGGCGAAATCGTTACACAAAACGCACACTTCCGCAGGCGCGCCGACATACAGCAGGGCAACGATTGTGGTGCGAGCCGGCGGCGGTCATGCTCCCCCTTGACCCCGCCGGCTCGTCTCTGCGCCATGCTTTAGGGGTGCCCGCCGTGGATGAAGTTCCTCCGTTGCGGCTGCGCATGCGCGCGCTGCGACCCGGGCTGCGAGCGCGCATCGTCGCGTACTTCTCGCTCGCCACGTTCATCGGCACGTTGATTCTGAGCGTGATCACCTTCGCAGCGACTCGCAACTACCTCATCGACAAGGCGACGTCGTCGGCACGCGACCAGGCGATCGCCAACGCCCAGCTGGTTCGCACCCTCGTTGGTGCGTCGCGCATCGACGCGGGTGAAGTGGTCACCGACCTGCGCACACAGCCCGGGGGATTTGCCGTGCTGCACCTCGGCAGTGAGGACTTGTTTTATGCGCAGGCTCCGCTGCGATTCACGCAGAGCAATCTTCCGGCCCAGTTCGTACGCGACGCGCTCGGCGGTCGCAGCGGTGTGCAGCGTGTCGACTTCCGCGGCCGGCCATATGAGGCGGTCGCCGTCGACATTCCGGCAATTGATGCCACGTATTTTGAGATCTTCCCGATCGACGACGTGGCAGACACGCTCGGCACCATCAGGTCAACGCTCGTCATCGCGGTGATCGCAGTGACTGCCGTGGCGGGCGTGCTCGGGTTTCTCTTCAGCGGCAACGTGCTCGTGCCGCTTCGGCGCGTAACCGAAGCCGCGGCCACCATTGCCGGCGGATCGCTCGCCACGCGACTCTCGCCCGAGAGCGACCCCGACTTGCAGCAGCTCGTCACTTCGTTCAATGACATGGCAGACGCCGTGCAAGAACGCATCGAACGCGAGGAACGTTTCGCTTCGGACGTGAGCCACGAACTGCGCTCGCCCATCACTTCGCTCGGTGCCGCCGTCGAGGTGCTGCGGGCGCGGTCGGACGAGCTCTCTGATCGCAACCGCCAAGCGCTCGACATCATCGCGCAGCAAGTGCGTCGTTTCGACCGCACCGTGCTCGACCTGCTCGAGTTGAGCCGTCTCGACGCGCGCGCTGGCCAAGACAATCGCGAAGAGATGCGCCTTGGCCCGCTTGTCGAGCGCATCGCCACTCGCCACGGCTACGGCGACGTCTTGGTGGTGTCTGACCTCGGCGACGACGACGTCGTGAACGTCGACCGCCGGCGCATCGAACGGATTCTGCTCAACTTGCTCGACAACGCGCGCGACCACGCAGGCGGCGCCTCAGAGATATTGCTCAGCAGCACCGACGACCACCTGCTCCTCATCGTCGACGACAACGGCCCCGGTGTCGGTGTCAGCGAGCGTCTGCGCATTTTTGAGCGATTCGCCCGCGGCACGGCGTCGCGAAACAGCGTTGGCAGCGGACTCGGTCTCGCAATCGTCGCCGAACACGCACGCGCAATCGGTGGCCGCGCGTACGTCGACACATCGCCGAGCGGTGGTGCGCGTTTCGTGGTCGAGATCCCCCGCGGAGAACCCGAATGACTAGTTCGCTGCGACACACTTCGTTGGCGCTGGGTCTGGCCGTCGTGCTCGCTGCCTGCGGAGTGCCAGAAGAAGGGCGCTTCGTCGCCATCGAATCGAGCGAAGTCCCCGAAGCCCTCTATGTGACCACCACGACGAGCGCACCGACCACTACCACGGTTCCGCCCGAGCCTGCTGCCACTACCACCACCGTGGCCGAGGTGCTCTACGACTCCGTCGAGTTGTATTTCGTGAGTGCCAACCGCGTGGTGCGATCGGAGCGCCGCATCGTGAGCCCCGCAACCCCAACCCAAGTTCTCGACACGCTCTTGGCCGGCCTCGAAGACGACGCCCAAAGCGCAGGACTGCGCAGTGCCCTGCCGCGCGGGCTCACCGCCACCATCGACGTGCGCCGCGGCGTGGCGCGCATCGCATCCACCGGGCCGTTCCTCTCCGAGTTGGAACCACAAGACCAACGTCTCGCAATCGCGCAGTTGGTGCTCACACTCACACGACGCCCGGGCATCGGCCAGGTGATCTTCAGCGTCGACGGTGTCGACATCCAGGTGCCGCGCGGCGGCGGCGATCTGACCGCACCGGGTGCGGCGGTCACGTACGACGATTACCTCGCGGTGCTCTCCACACGCGACTAACTGTCGCGACTAGTACCCGAGCCGTTCGATGCGATCGGCACGCTGCTGCCAATCCTCTTCGACGACCACGTGCAACTCAAGATAGGCGCCAGGCGCAAGTTGTTTGCGCACGGCGATGCCGACGTCTTTGAGCACTGCGCCGCCCTTGCCGATCACCATTCCTTTTTGACTCTCGCGCTCTACCACAATCTCGCAGCGCACACGCGGCCACTCGTATTCGGTCACGCGCGTCGCGATCGAGTACGGCAGCTCGTCGTGCATGCGCGCCAACAACTGCTCGCGCACGAGGTCGGCAACCCACGCCGTGTCGGGAGTCTCGCGCACGAACTCAGGCGGAAACATCGCCTCGCCCTCGGGCAAGTTGGCGGCGAGCCAGTCGAGCAACACGTCAATGCCTTCGCCCGTCTTGGCCGAAACCGGAAAGTACGCGAGTGCGTCTAGAGCACCGACGGCAGCGAGTTGCTTGGCGACCTTCGCCTTGCCGGTGGCATCGATCTTGTTCACCACCACGATGCTGCGCTTGATGTCGATCCGCTCGGCGACGAACTGGTCACCACGTCCGAAGGTCATGCTCGCGTCGATGACGAGCGCGGTCAGGTCTACTTCGCGCGAACTCTCGAGTGCCGTCGCGTTGACGCGTCGGCCGAGCTCGGTGACCGGCTTGTGGATGCCGGGAGTATCGACGAACACAATCTGGGCGTCGTCGCGATGCACCACTGCACGAATGCGCGTGCGCGTGGTCTGCGGTTTGTCAGACACGATGGTCACTTTGCGACCGCACGCCGCATTGATGATGCTCGACTTGCCCACGTTCGGCCGCCCGACCAGGCTCACAAATCCGCAGCGCATCGTCGTATGCACGCTAACGAGTTGCTGATTGCGCGCTGTGCAAACATCCGCCATCTGTAAGACTGCGACGGTGCCCGAACGACGCAAGTGGATCGACCGCATGGCGCCACAAACGCTGCAGATCGCTTCGTGGTTGTTGTACATCAACGGCTTCTTCCAACTGGTCGAGCTTGTCGATGGCGGTGGGCCGCTCACCTATTTCCGCAACACCTACGCGTGGGGATTCATCTTCGGGTTGGGCGTCGTCGCGCTGCACCCATCCGGTGCATACCTCATGGCCAACGAACGCAAGATGGGTTGGCGGCTCGGAGTTGCCGCGGCGGCCTCACCGTTCGTCTTGACGTTCTTCGTCTACTCGCAGATCGACGCTCCGTGGCGATACAGGCTGTTCGGCGCGAGCTTCTTGTCGTTCGCTTTCGACGCCGCGTTGCTCGCCCTGCTGCTGCACAACCAGAGCCGCGAGCACCAGCGAATCTGGTATCACTAGGTCATGACAAAAACCATCATGAAGGGTGCCGAAGGCGTGAAGGCGCACGTCGGACAGCACCTCGGATACAGCGACTACCTCACCGTCACGCAGGAGATGGTCAACACCTTCGCCGACGCGACCGGCGACCACCAGTGGATTCACGTCGACGTCGAGAAGGCGAAGAAGGGACCGTTCGGCGCACCGATCGCCCACGGGTATCTCACGCTGTCGCTCGGGCCGTCACTGCTGCCGCAGATCTACGGAGTCGAAGGTGCGGTGATGGGAGTGAACTACGGCGCCAACCGAATCCGGTTCATGTCGCCGGTGCCGGTCGGTTCGCGGTTGCGCGTCGGCGCGAAGTTGCTCGGCGTCGACGACATCGCCGGAGGAATTCAGATGACGCTCGAGGCCACGTTCGAAACCGAAGGAGCCAAGAAGCCGAGTTGCGTGGCCGAGCTGGTCTTCCGCACCTATTTCGGCTGACGGCGGCTGTGACCTACGTCGGCTGACGGCGACGAACCCGCAGTCGCCGTGCGATTTTCGGGTCAGCGGAATTGCTTGGCGATATCGGCAAACAGGTCGAGCGTGGTCGTCTCGGGGTAATCGGAGCACCACGGCACGAAACCCACGCATCCAAGTTTCAGATACGCCGCGATCTTTTCGCTCACTTGCTCGGGAGTGCCGACCAGCGACGCTGCCTGCCATTGCTCGAACGGCGCACCCCACAGGCTGCGTGACCCTGCCGCTTTGATTTCCTGCTCGGTCTCGCGCACGAAGATCTCGGGCGACCAGGTGAGTTTGATCTCGTCGAAGTCGCGGCCGACCGACTTGCAGTGGTCAGCGAGAATCTGCTTCTTGCGCTTGAAGTCGTCGATGGTGCCACCGAAGTTCGCATAGTCGGCGTGCCGCGCGACCACACGCAACGTGAGCTGTTCGCCTCCCCCGCCGATCCAAATCGGCGGACGCGGCTTTTGCACCGGCTTGGGGTCGCAATTGCCGCGCTCGAGCGTGTAGTACTTGCCGTGATACGTGGTCTCTTTCTCCGACCACATCAACTTCACGATCTCGACGCACTCGCGCAGCATCGCGATGCGCTCTTTGGGCACCGGGAACGGATATCCGTAACCGCGGCATTCGTTCTCGTACCAACCGGCGCCGATGCCCCAGTCGAGGCGACCGCCGCTGATCACGTCAATCGTCGAGGTGATCTTGGCCAACAAAGCCGGCGGTCGGTAGAGATTGCAGCCGACCATCTGGCCGAGACGAATCCGACTCGTGCGCTGGCTGATCGCTGCGATGGTGGTCCAGCACTCGAACACGGCCTCGTGCGCCGGTTTGGGCACGTTGTGGAAGTGGTCGTATACCCAAATCGAGTCGAAGCCCAGTTGCTCGGCGCGCACCGCGATCTCCACGGCTTTCGCCCATTTCGCTTGATCGTCGGGAATCGACGACAACTCCATCTTCCAACCCTGGGGCATGAACACCCCGAATATCGGTGCCGTCATCTCACGTCTCCTTCATTGTTCGAATACTTCACAACGGGAGGTCGCCCGTCGCCGACTTCGTCGTGCCGTGGTCTTTGTATGCCGCGATGGTGCGCTGTGCGATGCGCATCTGGTGGATTTCGTCGGCGCCGTCAGCGAAACGACTCCAGCGCGCTTGTTGCAACATGTGCGCAAGCGGCGTGTCGGTGGAATAACCGAGCGCGCCGTGCACCTGGATCGCGCGGTCGATGATCTGCCAGAGGCTGTTTGCGACGAAGTGCTTGGCCATCGACACCTCCGAGGTGAACGGAAGCCCTTTTTCGATCTTGAACGCCGCGTGCAGCACCATCAACTTGCACTGGTACAACTCCATCGCCGAGTCGGCGATCAACCACTGGATGCCCTGCTTCTCCGCCAAGAGCGAGCCGTGCGAGAAGCGCTTCAGCGAACGGTCGACCATCATGTCGAGCGCAGTCTCTGCTTGGCCGATCCAGCGCATGCAGTGCGCGAGTCGCGCCGGGCCGAGCCGGTACTGACCGAGCAGGTGACCCTGACCGCGGCCACCGAGCATCTGGCGCGAGTGCACGCGGAGATCCTTGATTTCAATCTCGCAGTGGTTGTGTCCACCCGACATCGTTTCGACGTCGCGCACGATGTTGAAGCCCTCGCTCGGAATGTCGACGATGAAGCATGAGTTCCCCGCCTGCGGAATCTCCGGGTCGTCTTCGGTGCGTGCCACGAGCAGCGCGAACTGGGCGCCGCGCGCCCCGGAGATGAACCACTTGTGTCCGTTGATCACCCACTCGTCGCCGTCTTGGTACGCGTGGGTTCGAATGAGCGTGGGGTCGCTGCCCGCCACTTCGGGTTCGGTCATCGCAAAGCACGAACGCGCGGTGCCTTCGCACAACGGGCGCAGGTACTTCTCCTTCTGCTCGGGCGTTGCCCAATGCAGCAGCGTGTGCTGGTTGCCTTCGTCGGGCGCCTGCGCGTTCAAGACGAACGGACCGATTCCGACCTTGGCCGCTTCTGCCGACACCGCCGCCATCGCGGTCGGGCCCAATCCCATGCCGCCCCACTCGGCAGGCATGTGCGGCAGCCACAACTTCTCTTCGTTGCGCGCCTTGCCGCGCAGCTCGACGATCGCCTTCACCACCTGTTTGCGGTCGTCTTGGTCGATGGATTCCCAGCGCGGCCGCACCGTTTCGTCCATGAAGCGCCGCACCCGCATGCGCACATCTTCCACTTCAGGCGGAAACGTGAAGTCAATCATGTGACCAGTGTGCCTCACCACGCGTGTGAATGCCGAAGCGAGCCGACCCTAGCCTTGCCGTAATGAGCCGCGCGCCGCGCAGTTGGGACACCGAATCGCTGCCGACCGGCGACCGCAAGGCAACAGCCGTACGCCAGATGTTCGACGCCATCGCCCCGCGCTACGACCTTGTGAATCGCATCATGACCTTCCGCCTTGACGTGCGTTGGCGTCGGCGCACTGTCGGGGCGCTGCGTCTCGACAAGGGAGCGCGAGTGCTCGACCTGGCGAGTGGCACCGGCGACCTCTGCCGCGAACTTGAGCGCCAGGGATACTCGCCGCTGTCGTTCGACTTTTCCTACGGCATGCTCGCCGCCGACACGAGCCGCGCGCCTCGAACGCAAGCCGATGCGTTGGTCTTGCCGGTGAGACCCGGGTCGGTCGACGGTGTCACCTGCGGTTTCGCGTTGCGCAACTTCGTGGAGCTGCCTGCATTTTTCGCTGAGTTGTCGCGCGTCGTGCGAAGCGGCGGGCGCATCGCGCTACTCGACGTGTCGGTGCCGAGCAATCCGCTCGTGCGCGCCGGCAATGCGGTGTACTTCGGGCGCATCGTGCCGCGGATCGGCGCACTGTTCTCCGATGGAGCGGCGTATCGCTACCTGCCACGCAGCGTGTCATATTTGCCGCCTGCCGCCGAGCTGTGCCGCATGCTCGCCGCGGCATCGTTTGCCGATGTTCGACACGAGCAGTTATCCGGCGGACTCGTGCAGCTGCTCACGGCGACACGGCAATGACTCGATCGCGTCTCGGCGTGTGCCTATGACTCGACTACGTCTCGTCAGTCGCCCGCTTCGCGAGTTCTGCGACGGCGACCGCAATCTCAACGACATCGCGGGTGCGACTGGCACGCTCTTTGTACGCGACGGAGTCGGTTTCGCCGGCGTCGGAGAAGCAGCGAGGGTTGCGCTCGACGATGTAACCACACTGCTGCGCGATGCCGTCGTTGACGATCCGCTCGGCGTTGCGGGCTCCGGCGGAGTAGCCATCGGCTCGCATCCCTTCACAGGTGTGGGCGGCACTGCCATCGTGCCGCGAGTGCTGGTCGGCAAACCTGCCGAGGGCCCGCACTTCGTCACGTTCGTCGAGGGTGGAGAGTCGCTCGTTCGCGAGGCGTTGACACTGCGCGAGCCTGCGCCGACCAGCGCTGCTGCCTACACGATTTCGCCGGGGGTCAACACGCAGCACTATCTCGCGGCAGTCACCGCGGCGCGCGATGCCGTGCGCAGTGGCCGCCTCGTCAAGGCGGTTATTGCTCGCGACATCGTGGTCGAAGCCTCATCGCCCATCGACGTCCACGCTCTGCTGCGCCGTCTGCAGGTGAGTTTCGGCTCGAGCTACCGCTACAGCATCGACTCGTTTGTCGGTGCCTCACCCGAATTGCTCGTGGCTCGCGACGGCGACGTGGTCACCAGCCACCCGCTCGCGGGCACTACTCCGCGCACGGGCGACCCCGCCACTGATGCGCGGCTCGCGAGCGCCCTACGCGCCAGCGAGAAGAACCAGATCGAGCATCGCGTTGTGATCGACATGGTGCACGACACGTTGCTGCCCTGGTGCTCGTATCTCGACTGGCAACCCGAGCCCGAAGTAGTGGCGGTGGCGAACGTACAGCACCTCGGCACACGGATCGAAGGGCGCCTCTCGCAGCCTGTGCCGCATGTGCTTGATCTCGTGCGTGCGTTGTCGCCAACACCGGCGCTCGGCGGTTTCCCGCGCGACGAAGCCCTACATCTCATTTCCGAATACGAGGGGCTCGACCGCGGACGATACGGCGGTGCCGTCGGTTGGTGCGATCGAAGCGGTAATGGAGCTTGGGCTGTCGCGATTCGGTGTGCCGAACTCTCCCCCGACCGTCGTCGTGCGCGGCTCTTTGCTGGCGGCGGCATCGTGGCCGAGAGCGATCCGCTGGCCGAACTCGCTGAGACGCAGGCGAAATTTCAGGCGATGCTCGCCGCGATCGTACGGCCGTAACTCACTCGCGCGCTCTGGGTCCGCAACCCGCGCCCGAGATCTGGGTCCGCAACCAGCGCCCGAACCCGCTCAGCCGATCGCGACCCTCGCTCCTTGCACGACTGCCCGGTGAATCTCGTCGTGACGGGCGACATTCTCATTGCGATTAGTACGCACGATGATCACCCGCGGGCCGGGCTGCGCGAGCGCAGCGCGCAATTGCGCGGTGGTGCTTGCGGTCTCGCATGCGACACCGTGCGCAGCGGCCAGAGCCGCAAGATCGGCCTCGTGCGGAGTACCGAACAACTGCTCGAATCGTTCGTCGGACATCATGCTGCGCTGCGGCAAGAAAGAGAAGATTCCCCCGCCTCGGTTGTCAACCACCACGATTCGCACGTCGACACCGCGCGACGCGAGACGGAGCAACCCATTGCTGTCGTGCAAGAACGCCACGTCACCGATGAGCAAAGCGGTCGTGCGAGCAGTGCCGAGTGCCGCACCGACCGCACTCGACACCACGCCGTCGATGCCGTTGGCCCCGCGGTTTGACATCACGTGCAAGTGATCGGTGGCAGCGGCGTACCACTCAAGGTCGCGAACGGGCATCGACGACGACACGAACAACTGACTCCCAGCGGGCAACGAGGCAGCCAGGGTGCGTGCGACTCCGGGTTCGGTGAGCCGAGATTCGTCGTGCAGCAGGTTCTGCATCACGCTGCGTGCTGCGCTCTCGGCTGCTAGCCACTTCGAACTCCATTGCGCATCGCACGGCTCGGCAATCGCCAGCAGGTCGGAAACTGCCGCCTCGAGATCGGCGACGATGTGCATCGACACGCGCCGGTCAGGGTCGGCCAGTCGTGGCGTCGCAGTGATTGCAATCGTCTCGGCTCCGCACTCTCTCAGAAAGCCGTTCACCACTTTCGAGGCCGGCAATGCCCCGAAACGCAACACCACTTCTGGGGTGAGCGCACGGGCAACATTTGCGTCGCGCAATATCGCGTCGGCGTGACGCAAAGCGGCGAGACGTTCGTTGCGCGCGCCACCGAGCGGATCAGCCAGCACCGGCCAGTCGAGCCGCGAAGCCAACGCGTGGATTCCTGCAGGGCTCGCTCCGCTTGCGCCAGCGACGATGAGCCCGCGGCGCTTGCGCAGACGCGCAGCGAGTGCAGCCATCTGTGCGGTTGACAGCGGCCGTGATCCGAGTCGCGTGCGGCGACTAGTCGGCTCGCCGAATGGAGCAGGCAGTTGCCCTGCGCTGCCGACGAGCGGCTCACGAAACGCGAGGTTCACCTGCACGGGTCCGGGAGATTCGCCGGTTGAAGATTCGTAGGCCCGTCGCGCCATGCGCCGCCAATCGTCACGTTGCTCGTCGTCGGCGACACCAGCGTCGATGTAACGGCGCACCGACGAGCCGTACAGGTTGCGTTGGTCGATGGTCTGCGGCGCACCGACTCCTTGCAGTTCGGGTGGTCGATCGGCTGTCACGACGATGAGTGGCACCTCGGCATACGACGCTTCGACGACCGCCGGATGAAAATTGACCGCAGCGGTGCCCGACGTGCACAACAACACGGTCGGCACACCCGAAGCCTTTGCCGCCCCAAGGGCGGCAAACGCGGCGCTGCGCTCGTCATGGAAGATTTCGGTGCGCAAGTCCGAGTCGGCGATGGCGATGGCCATCGGCGTCGAACGCGAGCCCGGCGCCACCACAGCAAGGCGCACGCCGAGGGCACGCCACTCATCGACCAGAGTCGCGCAGAAGGTGGCGCTCACCTCGGCAGATTGCATGCCTCTATCGTGGCAGCAATGCGCGTCGAAATCGTCACGGACTTGGTGTGCCCGTGGTGCTACATCGGCAAACGGCGGTTCGACGCGGCGCTGGACCGACTGGGCGCAGACGGTGTGACTCTCGACCTGCAGGTGGCCTATCGCGCGTTCCAACTCGACCCGCGCGCACCGTTCGACGCACCGACGCCGGTGCGGGATGCTTACGCGGCCAAATTCGGTTCGCTTGAGCGCGCCGACAAGATCCTTGCCGAAGTAACCAAAGTAGCTGCTCAAACGGGAATCGAGTTTCGAATGCAGCACGCCCTGCGTGCCAACACGATGCGCGCTCACCGATTGCTCAAGATCGTCGCAACGCGCGCACCGTTGCTTGTGTCAGCCACGAACGAGTTAGTCATGCGTGCCTACTTCAGCGAGGGTCGAGACATCGGCGACACTTCGACGCTCGTTGAGTGCGCGCGGAGAGCCGGCTTTGACGCAGATCTCGCCGACGATGCTTGGCTCGCCAAGGAGGTCGCTTCGACCGCGCACGACGACATCAGCGCAGCGATCGAAGCCGACTTCGCGTGGAACCAGGCGAACGATGTGACGGCGGTGCCGACCTTCGTCGTCAACGATTCCCTGCGCATCCCCGGCGCCCAAGACACCGACACGTTCGTGCGTCTGCTCGCGCGGATCGCGTCACAACGAGCAGCACGGTGAGCAGCACGGGTCGCGACACAATGAGCACCACCCTTGCTAGCGAGACCATCGGCGACGGCTCGCTCACCGTCGTCTTTGCCCACGGCTTCACTCAAACTCGCGACGCGTGGCGGCCAGTCGCACAACGGCTTGTCGCACTCCTGCCCCAACTGCGCTGCGTGTTGGTCGACCTGCCCGGCCACGGCGGTTCGTGCGAGGTGTCGGCCGACATCGGCGAGAGCGCACGAATGCTTACGGCAACCGGTGGTCGGGGCATCTACGTCGGATACTCGCTCGGAGCGCGCGTGGTGATCGAGGCACTGGCACGGTCGGCAACCGCGCCGGCACCACTCGTGAGCGCCGCGGTGCTCGTGAGCGGTACCGCAGGAATTGAAGACTCATCCCAACGCGAGGCTCGCGCTGCGAGCGACGATACGTTGGCCACCCGCATCGAAACCATCGGAGTGGAGGCGTTCGTACGCGAGTGGTTGGCTCAGCCACTCTTTCGCGATTTGAACGACGCCAACTCACAAGTGCAACAGCGGAGCACCAACTCCGCGCGTGGGCTCGCCGACAGCCTGCGGCGCTGCAGCCAAGGTCGCCAAGAGCCGCGCTGGGCACAGCTCGCCGAAGTCAAGGTTCCGGTGCTCGCCGTCGCCGGTGCACGCGACGAAAAGTACGTTGCAATCGCACGACGCATTGCTGCGACCGTGCCGCAGGGATCGCTCGCGATCGTTCCCGACACCGGGCACAGTGCGCCACTACAGAGCCCCGACGAGACAACGAAGTGCATCGCTGGTTTCATCGCCGATTCGAGCGCGGCGCTTCGCTAGCGAATCACCAGACCCAGCGCGAACAACGCACCCACCACGAGTTGCACCCGCGCCGTCATGCCGAGCGCGGCGATGAGTTCGGCCGAGGTGGTCGCACGCCGTACCGTGCTCACTGCGGGCGCTGCGACCAAGAGCCCGACGAGTCCGATGAGCGCCAGCGGTTCGTCGAGCGCAGCAACCACCACCGCGAGACCCGCCCCCGCGAAGCAGCCCACATAGAGACCTCGCGCGCGCGAATCTCCGAGCCGAACCGCGAGCGTGCGCTTGCCCGATGCCCGGTCGGTGTCGATGTCACGGATGTTGTTGACCACTAGCAACGCCATGGCAAGAAATCCGGCCAACGCTCCCGACGCCAAACCGAGTCGTGTGACGCGCTCGATGCTGACGTATGCGGTACCGACGGTGGCCACGAGACCAAAGAACACGAACACGAACAACTCGCCGAACCCCGCGTAGCCGTACGGACGCGGGCCGCCGGTGTAAGTCCAGCCGGCCACCATGCACACTGCACCGAGTGCGATCAACCACCACGTGGTGCGACTCGCCAGCACGAGCCCGACCACACCCGCCACCGCAAACGCCGCGAACGCCGCGCGTTTCACAGCTCGCGCGCTGGCTGCTCCTGACGCCACCAGCCGCTGCGGACCGCGACGTTGAGCATCAGTGCCGCGCACACCGTCGGAATAGTCGTTGGCGTAATTCACCGCAACTTGCAGCGCGAGGCTCACGATGAGCGCGAGCACGCTGTTCACCGCGAATACCTGCGCGGGCGGACTCTCTCTGCTCGCGACTGCGGCGCCGAGCATCACCGGCACCACCGCCGCAGGCAACGTGCGCGGACGTGCCCCCGACACCCACACGCTCGCTCGTGTCGATGCGCTCGCCATCGCTGAGGCACGATAGCCGTCGAACGCGACCTAGCGTTGCCGACGTGCAGCAACTCGTGGCGCTCGATATGCCGGTCGGGGATGCGCTCGTCGGGGAAATCACCCGTCAGTGGGATTCGGGTCATGCCGTGCTGCCGCTTGATCAGCGCATGACGCCTGCTGCGCGCCGACGCGTGGCAGTTCAGATGGGAGCCAACCGGTTGCGCTCGACAGTCAGCGAGGAGGATCTTCCTGAGCCCGACGCCTCTCTCGTGGCGCTCGAGTCTGACGACGCCCTGGTGATAGCGACGAGCGGCTCCACCGGCACACCCAAAGGCGTCGTGCACACGCACGCTTCGCTGGCTCATCATGCCCGCATGGCGTCACGGCGCCTGTCACTTTCGGCAACCGATCACTGGTGGCTGTGCTTGCCGATTGCGCACATCGGTGGCTTCGGGGTCGTTGTACGCGCAGCACACACTGGCGCGCGGCTCACCGTCAATGCCCACGTCGACGACCAATCAATCGCAGCGGCGCGCGAAGCGGGCGCCACCCACACCTCGGTCGTGCCGACGCACGTCGTCCGCCATGACCTGCGCGACTGGAAACTCGTGTTGGTCGGGGGCCAGCGCGCCGGGCAACTGCCAACGAATGCGATTGCCACCTACGGGCTCACCGAAACCGGGGGCGGAGTCGTGTACGACGGCATGCCGCTGGAAGATGTCGAAGTCCGTGTGGCTGACGGCGAAGTACTGCTGCGCACACCGAGCATGGCGCGCACGTACCGCCATGCGCCGCTCCCCCTCGTCGATTCATGGCTCGCCACCGGCGACCTCGGTATTCTGGAACCGACGAGCTCCGACGCGCGAGATCGACTACGACTGCGCGTCGAAGGTCGCCGCGACGATCTCATCGTGACTGGTGGCAACAAGGTGTGGCCATACGCCGTAGAGCAACGATTGCTCTCGCATCCGCTCGTTGCCGACGTGGCCGTTCGCGGCGTGCCCGACAACGAATTCGGCTCGGCGGTATGTGCCTTCGTGGTCGCACGCCACACGGCAACACCGCCCACGCTCGAGATGCTGCGCGGGCACGTGAAGGAAACTCTCGCGGCCTACTGTGCTCCGCGACGTCTAGTCTTGTGCGACCGCATCCCGCGAAACTCGCTCGGCAAAGTGATCGCTGCGGAACTTTCAGCACTTTCCGCATGACACACGACCAGCGCCCGCACGACGAGCACGCCAATTCACACGTCTCAGTCCAGACTCTGCCCGCCAACTTCTGGCGTCATTTCGCTGCATCAGTGTCGTCGAACCTCGGCGACGGAATGGTGGCCGCCGCCGCCCCACTCTTGGCACTTTCCCTCACCAACGACACTCGCCTCATTGCGTCGGTGAGCGCCGCTGCGATGTTGCCTTGGTTGGTGCTCTCGCTGCCGGCAGGAGTATTCATCGACCGCCACGAACGGCGGAACATCCTGACTGCGTCGAACGGCGTTCGCGCGGCGTTGTTTGGCATTCTTGCTCTCAGCATCGTGCTCGACCTGATCACCATCTGGCTGCTGCTCGTCATCGTGCTTTTTCTCGCCGTCGGCGAAGTGTTCTTCGATATGGCGGCCCAAGCCTTCTTGCCCTCGATTGTCGATGAGTCGCTGCTCGAGCGAGCAAACGGGCGACTTTATGCGGCGGAAGTTGCGGCGAATTCCTTCGTCGGATTGCCCGTGGGTGCGTGGCTCTTCGTGGTCGCTGCCGCCGCACCGTTCGGCTTGCAGGCGACGGCGCTACTTGTTGCCGCTGCGCTCATCACCTCGATTCGCCTTCCGCAGCACGCAGAGCCATCCCACGGCAACCTCGAGCCGATGCCGCAGCGCAGTTTGTCCGTCGAGATACGCGAAGGGCTTCGCTGGTTGTGGGCCCACCCGTTCTTGCGACTTCTGGCGCTGATGCTTGGTGCCGCGAACATGTGCCACATGTTCGCCCAATCGATCTTCGCCAAGTTCGTGCGCGACGAGCTCGGTCTTGGTCCGCGCGGATTCGGGCTGCTCTTATCGGCTTCCGCCATCGGATCGATTGTCGGGGGCCTCGTCGGCTCGCGTATCGCCCGAAAACTCGGAGCCGCCGTCGCAATCGTCGGCGCCTATGTGATGTTCGCTGCACTCGAAATCTTGCCCGGCGCAGTGCCGCAGGTGTGGGCGGTCGTTGTAGCGGGAGTCTTGATGTCGGTATCGGGCACGGTGTGGAACGTGCTCACTGTCAGCGCACGTCAACGGCTCATCCCGAGCGAGTTGTTCGGGCGCGTGAACAGTGTGTATCGATTCATCGGCACCGGAACTTCAGCATTCGGTGCGATCATCGGCGGCCAGATCGCATTCCATTTCGGCCTGCGTGCCACCTACCTCGTGTCTGGAGCGACGCTCAGCATCGTGCTTGCGCTCGGTGCGCCGCGACTGCTCACCCTCTCGAAGCGCTACGCCTCAACCAACTGAAATCGAGTTGGGCGACGCGGAGTTACCGCGACTACATGCCGCCTGACCGCACTCCGGCGCCGCCGTCGATCACGTAGGTCTCGCCGGTGATCCAACTTGCTTTGTCCGACGCAAGGAACAACGCCAAGTTCGCGATGTCGTCGGGCTCGCCTAGACGCTTGGTTGGCAACTGTCCTGCGAGTCGTTCGCCGAAGTTTTCGACCAGCACCGACGCAAAATCGGTCTTGACCAGACCTGGCGCGATGCCGACCACGCGCGTCGGGCCGAGTTCGCCGGCGAGTTGTCGTGTCATGTGGATGAGGGCAGCTTTGGTGAGGTTGTAGACGCCGAGGAACCCTTCGGCGCGCAAGCCGCCGACTGACGCGATGTTGATGATTACGCCGGGATGCGACTTCAGGTGCGCCTCCCAGGCGGCCTTGCACCAAAACAACGGCCCGCGCAGGTTCACCTGGAACGTCTTGTCGTAGCGAGACTCGTCGACCTCAAGGGTCGGCCCCATGTACGGATTGGTTGCTGCGTTGTTGACCAAGATGTCGAGCGCACCGAATCGTTCGATGGTCGCCGAAACGCACCTCTTGCCAGCCTCCACGTCACCTGCATTGGCGGCGAACACTTCGACGTCACCGGTCATCTCGGCGGCTGCGTCGCGCAACGCGTCTTCTTTGCGCGACGTGATCATCACCTTTGCGCCAGCTGCCGCAAAGTGTGATGCGATTGCCTTGCCGATGCCGCGCGAGGCACCAGTCACCAAAGCGACTTTTCCATCGAGTGAGAGTTCCATGAAAGCGAACCCTACTTGGCGGTGGTCACCATCTCGCTGGTCGGCACGTAGCGCACCACCGAAACCCGGCGGCCGTCGAGTTCTTCCACGCAGAGCCGGTAGCCGTTGCCGGTGATGCCGTCGCCGACGCGGGGCATGCGCCCGATGGCGCCGAACACGTGGCCGCCGATCGTGTCGTAGTCGTCGTCGCTCAACTCGAGACCCAGGCGCGAGTTCACGTCGTTCAGCGTCACGACGCCATCGATGAGGAACGCGCCGTCTTGGAGACCGCGGAACCGTTGGTCGGATTCGTCGTGCTCGTCGCCGATCTCGCCGACCAGTTCCTCTAGGCAGTCCTCCAGCGTGACAATTCCGCTGAATGCGCCGAATTCGTCGGCCACGATCGTCATGTGACTGTGGGTGCGCTGCATCTCGCGCATCAACTCGGCGACTGATTTGCCTTCGGGCACCACGTGCGCTTCGCGCATCGCGCTGCGCACCGAGTCGCTTCCGCGCCCCTCGCGCTCGAGTCGCATCAGGTCTTTGGTGTTCACGATGCCGGCAACGTCGTCGATGTCGTCGTCGTCGATTCGCATGACGGGCATGCGGCTGAATTGCTGGTCGAGTGCGACTCCGAGCGCTCGTGTCACCGTCTCGTTCTCGTCGACGGTGGTGATGTCGCCGCGCGGGCGCATGATCTCCCGCACCACGGTGTCGCCGAACTCGATCACCGACTCGATCAGCGCCTGCTCCTCCACCTCGATCACGGAATCCTTCGCGGCCGCCTCGACGATGTTGAGAAACTCCGACTCACTGATGAAGGGACCTTCTTTCAAGTTGCGCCCTGGCACAAGAAGGTTGGTGATCTTGATAAGCCCGTTCGAGGCGATGCGCAACGGCCAGAACGCCGTGAGCGCCGAAACCAGAGGGGCAGTCATCGTGGCGCCGCGCACTGAATACAAGACGGCGTATGTCTTGGGCACCGCCTCGGCCAAGACGAAGAACAACAGCACGTTGAGTACGACGCCGATCACGACGCCCGGCGCTCCGAAGATGCGGTTGGCGACCACGCCCGTGAGCGTGGCTTGGAGAGTCTGCAAGATGTTCACCGTCAGCAGCAGCGGATTCACCCACTTGGTCGGCTCGCTCGCGAGTCGCACCAAGAGTGCGGCGCGTCGATGGCCGTCGTCGAGCAGTGCCTCAGCTTTCTGCTTGGTGATACGCGACAACGACATCTCGGCAAGAGCGAGCAACGTGAGCACGACGAGCAAGACGAAAATGGTGACGAGCACCCAGACATCGGTGTTGGTGATTCGAGCCGCGAACATCAGTATCCCTGCGTGAAGACGGAAGGCGCTGAGCCGTGCCAATGAAGTTGTTCGAGCAGTTCTTTCTCTCGATTCCGCATGCGTGCGGCATGCTCCTCGGTGTCGTGGTCGTAGCCGAGCACATGCAGGATTCCGTGCGTCACGAGTAGCGCGATCTCGTCGTCGAATGTGCCGGCATGCGAGTGCGCTTGGTCGGCCGCAACCGCGGGACACACGACCACGTCGCCCACCAAAAGCGGCAGTTCGCTCGACTCAACGCGTGACGAGCCAGGCGTCGAACTTCGCGCGGTCGGGCCGGCGGCACGCGAGTTGTCGACCATGTCGATGGGAAACGCGAGCACGTCCGTCGGTCCGTCGACTTCCATGTGCACACGATTCATTTCGCTGATTGCCTGACGCGAGACGAACAAGAGTGCCATCTCTGCCTGACCACGCACACCCTCAGCGCGCAGCACTTCCGTGGCGAGTTTCTGCCACCGCACAGAGTCAAGCGGTACATCCTGTTGTTCGTCGGTCACGAACACCTCCACCGAGCCGTCGCCTCCGACTCGGCGCGGCGCAGACGATCTCGGGCGGTCAGTCACGGCGCTTGCCGCTGCGCATCCGCGCGGCTGCCTGCTCGCCCGACTTTTCGTAGGCGGCAACGATGTCGGCGACGATCTTGTGACGAACCACGTCGCCGTAGTCGAGATGCACGAAGGTGAGGCCGTCGATGCCGGTCAGCACGCGCTCGAGACCCGCCAGACCGCTGCGCCCATCTGGAACGTCGACTTGCGTGGTGTCGCCTGTGATCACGACCTTCGAGCCGAACCCGATGCGCGTCAGGAACATCTTCATCTGCTCGGGCGTCGTGTTCTGCGCCTCGTCGAGGATGATGAAACTGTTGTTCAGCGTGCGCCCGCGCATGAACGCCAGCGGTGCGACTTCTACCACGCCGCGCTCGAGATGCTTGGCGGCATTCTCGGCACCGACCATGTCGTGCAACGCGTCGTAGAGCGGACGAAGATACGGATCGATCTTGGCCATCAAGTCGCCGGGCAAGAAGCCCAAGCGCTCACCAGCCTCGACTGCGGGACGCGTGAGGATGATGCGGTTCACCGATTTGGCGTGCAACGCCTGCACGGCCATTGCGACTGCAAGCCAACTCTTGCCCGTGCCGGCTGGTCCGAGGGCGAAGGTAATCACATGCTGGGCGATCGCGTCCACATACCTGCGCTGCCCCGCCGTCTTGGCCCGCACCGGCTTGGCCTGGCCTACGCGAACGATGTCGGCGGTCAGCACGCTGCTCGGGCTTACGTCATTGCGCACCATGTCGATCACACGCGCCAGTACTACGGCATCCACGTGCTCACCGCGCTGCAACAACTGGCTCAACTCTTCAAACAGCCTTCCGACCGTGCCGCCGTCTGGTCCGCTGGCGCTGATCTCATTGCCGCGCACCGTGATGGCCGACTGCGGAAATGCCCGCTCGATCTGGCGGAGCAGCTCGTCGCGCTCGCCGACGAGGGCCGCCATCAGATGGGCGGCAGGTATCACGACCGTGGTAGCAGGCAAGGCGACACTCATGTCGCGGGCGTGCTCATGACCTCCACAATCTTATCGGTGTCGTCATTCCCGTTCTTCTTCGCATTCTGCGCAAAATCAAGCGCGAAATAGCGCACTGTGGCGAGCGGCACGAGCTGCACCTCGCCGACGATCTTGGCCATGCGCAACATCAACTCCGCGGCGCCGCCGGCGTCGTCGGGCTGATGCGTGTCAGGAAGATCAAACACCAGCAATGCTCCATCGCGCGCTTCCGCGGTGAGCGCTTCTTTCGCAAGTGCTACGTTCGCGCCGCGCAACTCCACATCGGGGTCGACCACCACCCACATCACGTAGTGCACCTGCCCGCGCGCCATCCGGTCGGCGTGATGCCGGCGGAAGTACTCGGCGTTCAGCCATCGTGTCGATGAGATGTCGGTGGCGATGAGCGTCATGACGACCGGACGGTCGCCTTCCCACACCACCCACACCCGATTGGTGGAGTTCAGCAACGCGTCGTCGAACTCGGCACGGTTCACCAATTCGGTCGTCGGCAAAATCGGATTGCCCGCGTAGGCGCGCTTGTAGAACTCCCACAGACGGTCACGCAGTTTCACGTCGCCGAGTCGCGTGTGACGGGTGATGAACATCGGGCTCCTGTGAGGGTGCGCGCGCACCCGAGGTCGTGGACCTCCGCCCAGCGACCACAGTACCGAACGCGTCGGAGTCGCGGGCGGATGATGCGCGCTTGCGTCGATGCTCAATTGGCGCTGCCTCGTTTCGGTACTTTGGTTCGGTGAGGTGTGCCTGATGCAGCGCGTGCTTGAGCGCACCGCCTGGGGTCTCGTTGCCGTTGGGGTCGTTCTGGGCCTTGTGCACACCGCCGTCGACTCGACCGCATTCGGCGACGCGATGTACGCGACTGCCGCCGCGGTCGTGGCCACCGCAACGCTCGCGTCGGCACGCTGGAACCGACTCGATCGCCGCATCATCACGGGGCTGCTCGTCATCGTCGTGAGCATCGTGGGCGGACAAGTACTCGGCGCGGAATCGCGGGGCACGACCGCGCACGTCGTTGCCGAGTCGATGTTCCTCGTGGTGCAAATCACGCTGGCGGTCGGCCTGGTGATCGTGGCCAAGCGCCGCATCGGTCGCGACCCTGTCGGCGTCCTCGCCGACGCGTCGATTTTTGCCGTCGGAACGTGGACGGTGCTGTGGATCGTGGTCGTGCGCGCGTTGTTCGATGCAGTCAGCGACGAACCCGCTGTCGTCATCTTGCGTGGCGTCACGTTTTCGTTTGCCGCAATCGTGCTCTTCTTGCTCGCCACACTGATCATCTCCGACTCGGACAACGGTGCCGTCGTGTGGCTGGCAGCCTGCGCGATCGTCGCGTCGTTGAGCGGCGACCTGCTGTGGGCGCTGCACGAAGCCGGCTCGGCCGACATCTCGCCGAATATCCGCAACGCGCCGTATGTACTCGCATTGTTCGCCGCTGCCGCGACGCTGCTGCATCCCGAGGCGAACCGTCTCACCACCCAGGGCGCGCATCGCGCTGCCCGACCCGTGGCGGGCCGGCTGATCGGCGTGGTCGCCGGGCTCGTCGTGCCCATCGCGGTGTTCGCGCTCACCGACTCCACCGACACGCCCGATCGAGTGGTGCGCGCTGCGTCGGTGATCGTGCTGTGCGCGTTGGTCTTGGTGCGGGTGGTCACTGCGGTGCGCGCCAACTCGGCGCTGCAGGCTCGTCTCGTGCGGAGCGCACAAACCGATGCACTCACCGGGCTGCCGAATCGCAGCCTGATGCTCGAACACGTCGACACCGCTTTGCGCACGGCGTGGCGCGACGGCCGCCAACCGACGGTGTTATTCATCGACGTTGACCGGTTCAAGAACATCAACGACAGCCTCGGCCACTCGGCGGGCGACGACGTGCTTGTCAGCGTGGCCGAACGCCTGCGGGTCGTATTGCCCGCACACTGCGTGGTCGGACGCATCGCCGGCGACGAATTCGTGGTGCTCGACCCGCTCACCAAAGGCCCGCCCGAAGCGATGGTGCTCGCCGACCGCGTGCTCGAGTCTTTCCACGAACCGTTGTCGTTGCGCCAAGGTGATGTGTTCGTATCGGCGAGCATCGGCGTGTCGGTGTATCGCCCGTCGGTCACGAACAGTGCCGACGACTTGCTGCGTCACGCCGACACCGCGATGTACCGAGCGAAAGAGTCCGGACGCAATTGTGTGGCGATCTTCGACGAGTCGATGTTGGCCAGCGTCACGCAACGACTCG
>VFQS010000257.1_pt1 | contig 68221 bp, 56 predicted proteins | sample 3512361 | NCBI WGS metagenome assembly VFQS01 (sample SAMN10412375, study PRJNA504923) | tailings metagenome | isolation source: Relicate 1 Philex TSF3 active mining | place: Philippines | reverse complement strand
TGTACTTTTAAATGGGCAAAAATACTCTTTCAGTCTTAAATTTTGCAGAGGGTTCTCTCTTGTTAATGCGATTTGTATAAAAAATAATAGAACAATTGTAAGAATATTGAACCACGCACTGAAATCAAGTATTTTCTTTAGTGTGTCAACATCGATATCAAAATTGAAAAATTTAGCTGTCTGTTTCATAATTTTCACCTTGCAAGCATGTATCTTGTGTCTAGGCTACGCTGAGAGAGTTCATATTCCTTAATGACATCTTTCTCAAAGGTTATGCTTAGGTGCACAATTTTGTTGTTGTATTTTGGGTTGGAAATAAAAGGAATATAATCTTCAGAACGTTTCGAATTTATTAAGCTGTAGTAATATGTGTTTTCCTGCTTTTCATTAACTTTTACAGAGTATGGTTCTCCAAATAGTTTTTTGACTTCATTTTGTGATGTTTTTCCTTTTATCAAGGTTTTTGCCAATTCTTCATGTGTTAAATTAAGAATGCGCTTACCTTGCTCTGTTAGCTCAGTTTGTGTTGGTGCACATCCTGCTAAAGTAATAACGATAGTAAATAACGTTAATAAATATTTATTCATGTTGGGTTTCCTTTTGTTGTTACTTTAATTCTATGATATCGCCAATGAAATCAATGTAATAAATGAACAAATACTAATGGAAAAAATTAAAATTATGCGATTTATTCCACTAACAGATTTCCCTTTTGAAATTTTTTTGAAAGCAAACTTTAAATACAAATAGTCTGCGTATCTCATGTAAAGAATTAAGGGAATTATAGGGATTACACATCCAACAAAAGCTAGGCATCCATATAGATACATACATCTGTAGAAGAACCAGTGAACATTAAAAAAAGCTGCAAAATTCCAATTACCTTTTTTCCCAGTACTTACGTACTTATCATAATAATCCAAGTAATGCTGAGTTGCCTTGGTCAATTTTTCATCAGTATCTTTTTTTGTTCGAATAAACTGCAGAAACTGATTTTTAGTAATGTTAATCATTAGTATTCCTAAATTTTAAAATTAAAATAACAAATCATTAAATTTATATGATTATTTGTGTCTGTTTTTTCAAGTAAAAATATAATGCTGGAAAATTTATTTCTACCTATAAAAAATGATAGGTAGCGCTAATTTTGTTAAAATTTGATCTTAAAACTCAAAACCAAAAATTAATAATGCTTTAACATTTGCTGATACATAATAAATGCATGAAAGCACCTATACCTATTGAGCAAATTGGCATTCCACTGCACCCCTGTAGTCCAGCAGTTTTTTTGCCCAAAAATCGGTTGAAAAAATTTGCGATTTCTTTATTTGATTTGTCGTCTCACGAGCGCGCTAAAGAAGCCATAGAGTTCGGCCTTAAAATGCGGAATAAGCGATTTCATATTTTTGTGATTGGTGATGATCGTAGCGGTCGTATGAGCACCACCATGACGTACTTGCAAGAATATGTTAAAAAGCTACCCCAGCCTCCTGATTGGGTGTATGTCAATAATTTCCTTGAAACTAATCGTCCACTTCCTTTCCAATTGCCATCTGGCGAAGGTGTTAATCTTAAAGAGCAAACGCTCGAACTATTGCAAAATGCAAGTACAATTCTTGGAAAAATCTTTGCATCAAGTCAATTTCGTAAGCAAATCGAAACATTGAACCATTATCAACAAGCTCAGATTGATCAACAAACGCAAGATTTGCAAAATCAAGCAAAGGCTAAGGGCTTCGAACTAATTTTAGGGGCTGATGGCTTATCGTTAGAAATTTCAGAAGAAGAACTTAACAATAAAAATAAATCATCAAAAGATTTGGTTGCATTAAGAAATGCTTTAACGCGCTTAAGTGTTTCTGCAAATCTAGCAAACCAAAGAATTGAAAAGCAAATTTTTCAACTCAAGCAAAACACAGCAAAAAAAGTACTTACCCCCTTATTTCAATCCTATAAGGAAGAATTTTCGGTCTACCTAAAAGGTTGGGTTGATGATTTTAGGCGTGACTTGTTGCAAAATATTAATCTTTTGTGTGATGAAGAAAATCCTAAAGCAAAGCTTAGTAAGGCAGTAATTGAGCGCTACGACATTAACGTTATTATAGACCATTCAAAAAAGCCTGAAGCGCAAGCAATTCTAGAGGCGAAACCCACCTATGAAAATTTGTTTGGCTCAATCAAGTATCGTAATAATCCTTCAACAGGAAGTGTTGAGACAAATTTCACCTTAATTAGGCCAGGTGCTTTACATCGGGCAAATGGAGGAATTTTAGTCTTGCGAGCGGACGAAATTGCCAAAGATGAAGATTCTTGGAATATGCTCAAGTCAGCTCTTCGTGATAGTAAAATCACTATTCGTGAGCGTTATCGTGATGGCGGAACTCCTCTAGATGATGCGCCAAGCCCACGCTCAATACCACTTAATTTGCAAGTGTTTTTGGTTGCATCACCTGCGTGGTATTATAGTTTTTTTCAAGAAGACCCTGATTTTCCATCGTATTTTAAAATACGTGCCGAAATTGATTCAGATCTACCAGCAACGCCAGAAAATATTACGCTTTATCAAAAGCTTATTCGCTCAACTTGTTTGCGCGAGACAGGTCGCGATATTACACCCGCTGCTATTTCTTACATTACTGGATATAGCTCAAGGTGGGCAAAAGACCGTGCAAAACTTTCTGCAAAGTTTGAACTTATCAGTGACATTTTAGCAGAGGCTGACGCCATAGAAAGCGAAAGATCTACTAAAAAAGCTATTGATGAAAAAATTATAGACCAAGTGCTTTTACAGCGTCGTCGCCGTAATGCACGCCTTGAAGATGGTACATTGGACGAAATTCAAAAAGATCAAGTATTGATCGATACTAAAGGTCGAAAAATCGGTCTAGTTAATGGACTAACTGTTTTAAGTATTAGTGATCGCAGCTTTGGTATACCAGCACGCATAAGCGCTAGAACCTACGTGGGGGAAAAGGGGGTCGTAAATATTGAAAGGCTAACAGATCTTGGTGGCCCAATTCAGCAAAAAGGAGCGTTCATACTAGAAGGATTTTTAAATGGTGTTTTTGCTCAAAAATATCCTCTCGCTTGTTCTTGCTCCCTAACTTTTGAGCAGAACTACACTGACGTAGAGGGTGATAGTGCATCGATGGCAGAACTTGTTGCTATATTATCTTCTCTTGCCAACACTCCAGTTCGGCAAGATCTTGCTATTACTGGGTCAATTAATCAATTTGGAGATTCACAGGTTGTAGGTGGTATTCACATGAAAATTGAAGGGTTTCACAGGTTATGCAAAGAACGAGGCTTCACAAAAACTCAAGGAGTGATCATTCCAAATGCTAATATTGCAAACCTGACTTTGCGTCCTGAAGTTGTTGAAGATATAGCCTCTGGTAATTTCCATCTTTGGGGGGTAGATACAATTTATGAAGCCATAGAATTAATGACAGGAATTCCAGCTGGTATAAAAGTTAACGCTGAAGGTCAAATAGTTGGTTCATTTAAAAAGGGTAGTATTTTTCATAAAGCCTCAGAAACGTTAAAAAATTTCCATAAATGCTTGAAAAGTCGACGCTAGAAAGCTAGAATCTCTTTTTATCTTAGAGACACAATTCATGATCAAGACTGAAAGCGGCTTACAATACGAAGATGTTTTAGAAGGTACTGGCATTTCTCCTAAAAAAGGACAAATGATTTTTGTTCACTACACAGGTACCCTAGAAGATGGCCAAAAATTCGATAGTTCCGTAGATCGCGGTGAACCATTAGAGTACACCCATGGTGTTGGCATGGTGATTCAAGGTTGGGAAGAAGGTCTGGCTACCATGAAGGTTGGTGGCAAACGTCGTTTGCACATTCCAGCGCATTTAGGATATGGGGAAAGAGGCGCTGGCCGAATTATTCCACCAAATGCAACCTTGATATTTGATGTTGAGTTGGTTGACGTTATTGATGCGGACTAGAATCTCTTAATAACGCGTTGTATACCTTTTTAGGGTCGACAGAAAATCTAATTTAGGCTAGTAATATAGCCAAGCGGGCGCCTAGCTCAGTTGGTAGAGCAGCTGACTCTTAATCAGCGGGTCGTAGGTTCGATTCCTACGGCGCCCACCAAGAAAACAGCCAATCACAAGTAAATTTCTATTTTTATAAAAAATGTCGGTGCTACCCTGGTGCTACTTTTTGAAGACTTAAAAAAAATATTTTGATCGGCTATTCCTAATCTTGAGGTCATGGGTTCGAATTCTGTCGGGAATACCAATTATACCCGAGCATTTGAGATTTAGAAAAATTATCAAAAACCGCTCAGGGTTACAGTGGGGTTGCATTTGAAATGAATTTAGTACGGAATAACCAAATGTCCAAAATCAATGAATTCCCTATAGAACCTCATGCTCTTCTTTTAACGCAACTCCCACCAGATCAAATACTATATAAGATCATCGAAAAAAGACATTTTGAAGATATGCGTAAAAATAGCTACATTTATTTTAACAGAGTGGATACTTATACCGATGATATGTTTGACGGAGATCAACTGCCTAAAGACAGGGTGCACAATGAAGCTATAAAATTTAGCAATAATGAACATTCTGCGTCAAATTATTATGATAACGCTAGATCAAGATCATATGCGTGTTGTCTGTCTTTAGAATATTCTGAACATATGAGAAATAAGTATGGTGGAGAGAACCCCGTTTCCAGAAAGTTTCGTTTCGGTGATTTAAGGAAAGAATTAAACGCTACAATTCAGTATTGTCAGTTAAGGAATGATTGTCATGTAGTGCCAAATCCCTTTTACATTAATTACGGGAAAGTAAAATATATTTCTAGAGATCAATGCCAATCTAGAAAAGGACCTCCAAATCCTATTGAATATTTGTACATGAAACATAAAAATTATGAGCCGGAGGCTGAAGTAAGAATAACTCTTTCAGCGATAGGTATTGGAAATTTTAAGATGGCTAATGGCGATGATCTGGCGTTCTTAAAAAGTTTAAAATTTGAGTTCAACTGGAAGGAAGCTATAGATCAGGGTTGGGTTGAAGTAATTTGAATAAATGTACAGTCATTCAATGCTTTTCTAAAGCCTATAAGACTTTCTTGATCATTTCACGCATCAGCATTTTCCATTACGAAGAATGTCAGCTTTCTCAACGCTAAAACATGAGGCCAGATTTACAATTCAGCTAGCAATATGCTTCAGCAACAGCATCTAAAACCGTGCGAAGAGTATAGGGATCTCGCTGCTCTTCATTTATTTGGGTAACAAACAATTGCAAGCTGTTCTGTAGAGAGGTTGGGTCTGCTTCTCTTTTTTTGCTGCGTTCTTTTGCAATTTCTTCGGTAACTTCAAGAAAATCATTAATTAGTGCTGAAATTTGAAGAGAAATGGTTTCAGTTTCTACTGTATCTCTTCCATTAGTGATGGCCACAGGATTTTTGGAAATACTATCAATAGAATCAATCGAAGCATCCGAATTTCTGGCAGTTTTTACAACTGAATTAAAAATCTTTTCTATTTCTTGGTCTGGGACTTTTTCACCCCTCCATAAATACCCCGCTATTCGTCCTGCATGAGTATTAAGATTAAATTTGTCTATTTGATAATCAGTGGCGTGTATTTCTAAACTCATTAAAAAGCTTAAAAGCAATCCAAAAAATAACACTTTGCTTTTCATAGTAACCTCCTAATGAATACCAAAAAACCATGCTGCTTCGTTTTGTACTAACCGTTCTACATTATTAATAACCGGCATACCAAAACCCCCATCAACTGTGAGGGTAGCATATCCTCTCACTTCTATCAAGGGTAAACCCGAAGAATCTGCATCAATATCCAAAGTACCCATGGAATAATCATCACCTAGTCCTGGCGGAGGAGAAAGCAGATCGGCTCCATTCATTCTTGCCGCGGGATTGACTACAGACTCATACCAATCTTGAAGAGTTATTGGTGAAAATATGGTATGCGCATCATAGTTACTATATCCTCTAATCCTGAAATCAGCCCCATGTAATGCTATGATCGGGGCAAGCACATTATGCACTTCTGTTTTTTCTTCAAGATTTAATTTATCAAATAGTTGAGATATGGGAACTCGAGAAAGAATTGCTAGTGATTTTTTAGGGCCCGGCTCTGAATCATCTGCGGGGTTTTCTTTATTATTAAAAATTACATACCAATAATAGAAAAATAAATAGCAAAACCCTTTTACATTTTGTGATGATCGGTGTGTTACATTATGTATAGCTTCAGCAATATCTGTTTTAAAAAAAAGCTGCAGTTTTTGGTCGTGACCAACATTTCTTCTTATTAATAAGCGACTCTGTAATTTTGCCGTAATTTCAGCTTCACCAAATGTTAAAGGGACACTAGAATCTAAACAATCTAAAAAGTCATTTACTTTTTCGTGACCTAGAAATCTGAGGCGTTCAAAAACTTGAGGTAACAAATGAAGAGGAAGTTGATAAGTAATTTGTGGTCTTACAGATGTATCGTCTTCTTTAGACTTTATTGAAACCTCAGGAGGGTTCGTTGATTCGGCAGTTACAATTGTTCCAAAAAATGCACTCAACCCTGAAGCTGTTATTTGCAGAGATGGCCTGGCACTCGCATGGAAATAGTTCAAAAGATCTTTCATTGGTAGAATAACGTGTTGAATTTCAATCTGATTAAAACCACGAATTGTTTTTAATTCTAAATTTCTATCAAATCCTGCATAAGGGGGGTTTTCACTGAAAGTAGCATCTGATGTATCTTCTTCTATCATCCACTTTTTTCCTGCTAGGTGATCAATGGTGAAGCTTATTTTGTTATCTTCATCAGGTGAATGAATTTTTATAGCGGAGGTCTCAATCTCAATACCCATAAGTTTTTGTGGAGGAGGGGCAGCTGTTATTGCAGGAATAGCCGAAGCCTTTAAATGTTCCTCTCCTTCAGCGCTATATAAAGAACAAATAAAACTATGAAAACCAACATAAAGGATAAAAAATAAACAAAAGTTCATAAAAAGGTTTTTACAGGTTATGCGCAATAGTAAGAAATATAACATAAGAGTAGTAAATGCTTATTTAATTTCTTTCAGATAATTTTTTGTCTTTCAAAACCTCGAGACATATTTTTTTGCTCTATCTCCTGAAACATGGCATAGCGTACATTCAGGGTCATCAATACCAGACATTGGATGGGGTGGTGTATGTTTTTGACACAACTGCAGCAAATCATGAAGACTGCGATCCATTTGTTTTGGATTAAGAAGAGCTGCGGCTCTTTTATTATATTCGTCTAAATAATAATCAAAAATAAGACAAGAAGCCTCTAATTCAACACTTCGATCATGGAAATAGCCTTCATATTCAAAATAATCATAATGTTCGACAAGTTCTAGTAATGCTAAGGCGCGAGGAACTGCGTTGATATCTTTTGTTAGTTCCAAAATAGCAATTGAAGGATATAATTTTTCATTTCGAATTAATCTCATATATTTTTTTGCCATTCAGGATACTGAACGAGAACAGATAATGCTCTGTCGCGTATATCTATTTCATCCATCAAGAAAAGAGAGGGAACGTACTGCGAATTTCATTATAACAGAGCCTTCTCTTCTTCATATAATTTAAGTGGCATTCTTTGGAACTCATAATAACCTTTAAGTATTATCCCACCCTAAAAACTCTACCAAAAAGTCAAGGTCTTCATCTGTCACGCTTTCGTTTCCTTCTTGAATAGCGTCTCCAGAAGATCTCATTAGAGCATCTATAAACTTTTGAGCACGAGGGTTATGATTATCCGCTAATTCTTTTGCTTTACGTACACCTGCCTGAAAATTCCTTTCAGCACCAAACAATCCCTCTGTTAAGGTTGCCACTTCTACTCGAAACTGCGCTTCATGATGCCCTAGGGTTGCTGCTTCTTGGCATAGTAAATGGGCGATTTCTGTATCCGTTGAAACACCAATCCCCCAAAATCCCTGATATGCTTCACTTAATGTGAATAATGCTTCAGAGTTTCGCTGTGCCGCAGCACAAAAGAGATAATTTGCTGCTTCAGCTATTTTTCCATTTTTAAAGTCAATGGAAAACATCTTGTATAGTGCTTTTGCATGACCGATTGAAGCAGCATATTTTAAATACGTAGAGTTTTTAGCTGCAGCGTATATCTTAGTTCCCACATCGTAGAGAACGTTTGCTAAAAAGATGTACTCATCTTCGTTGTGAGTAGAATTTAAAGAAAATGGCTGTAGTAATTGTTGTAGAGATCTGTTACTAAAAACGTGTTCTGTTGGTACCCATACATCTTCTCTTGGCATTTCAGCTATTAATGTATGAAAATCCAATCTTTTAAAAAGAGTAGGGGATTCAATACCCGTTAAAATTTGCTCTTTTTCTGAGGTAGAAAAAGGAGAAGTAGCAACAAGGTCTTTTAAATAAGGACGAAGTGTTCTATCTTTTTGTACAAGCCCTGGCAAGGAATCTCTTAGCGGGTCTTCAGTTGCTGCTACAGTAGGAATTGTAGAAGAGGCTAATAAAGCACCTAATAAAAGTGAAACTTTTTTCTTCATTCTTGGCTCCTTTTAAACAACCCTCTGGTTATATTTAATACTATATTTGTTAAAATCAATCAAAATATTCTATATTTTTTTCACATCTAAGCTAGTTATAGAATCATTTATAGAATTAAAATGATCTAATAAAAAATCATAAACTTCTGGCACTTTAATCAAGACCATGTTTTCAAGATTTAAATTATGTTGCACGTTGCTAATAAATTCTTATCACTACTTACAGCGGTGCCATCAATTAATCGATCTGCAGCTTTTTGTACTTGGCGGTTATATAGCATTTCACCAAGAGCATTCATGCTACTTTTGTGCTTGAATTCTCTCAAGTACGATGCCACACGCTTTGTAAACCCTAGATCTCCCTCGCGTAATGATTGCTCTTGCAATATACCTTGGGTGCATTCCTCTATGCCTTCATTCAAAGCAATGCTTGGGCTGATGCGGCCAGATACTTTTTTGCCATCAGCAACCTCCTCATTCTCTTTTTCATCATCCTTGGCTTCAGTATTTTGCTTTTGATGGGCCGCATAGTTATAGGTGGTGGCATTATTTGAAGCCATGTAGGCAATGCCCACATCTTGATCGGTCATCATTGCAACAGCTACTGCCACCAAATTACCCAATTCTTTAGAGCCAGAGATTTTTGCGGTACTGTGGCCCACCACGGCACTAATAGCGCCCGAGGTTGCCCCCTTGCCAATATCTTGTCCCATAATCGCGGCGGTTCCGGCCCCTATACCTGCACCTAAAAACCCATGGAAGATTTCTTGGGTAATATCGCCAATCTGCTCTGTTCCCATTTTAGAATCAGCCAGATCACCAATCTTGTTGGCAATGCACGCACCCACCGTCTGCACTGCAGCGTTTAGAGCACCTTGGCGAATTGCCTCCCCAGGTTTTACCCCATCAAACGCAATGGCCATGGTGGTGTTTACCGCTGTTCGAGCTGAGAGAGTTGAAATCTCCTGCACGTGCATTAGAATATGAATGGGACTTATTTCTGCATTAATAAATGAGAAGAAAAAGAGCCAAACAAAAATAAAAAGCTTATAAATCACATCTAAATAGCTATTTTTATTGCATTTGGATAATCCTGGCGTATTTCTTCATCGTTAAGTATTTCTTTAAGTATAGTCTTTATATTCGTAGGCATTGCTTGTGCAATTTTTTCAAGCAATTTTGGATGATGCTCTATTTCGGGGCAAAGTAAAATTTCTATCCAGTTTCTTGCTTCTCTTTGTAAGCGTGGCAATTCTTCAAGAATAGATTGTATATAGATTTCTCTACCTCCACTCAGCATTGCTCTAATTACACGTTCTTGGGTACCATAATCTGGCCTCGCTAGGAATGTCTTCATCAAGGCTCTTGCTACATTAATATCTACATACCCAGAAATTTGGTCAACCAGAGAAAGGAATTTTTTCTCTTCTTTTTCATTTTTTCTTTCTCTGGATTCCAAAATTTCTTCCAGTAATAGTTTTAATTTTTCCTTTTCCATAAAGTACCTATTTTTTCCCTGGTATAATACCCGTGCTTTTAGCGTAATCTAACATTTCCAACATAGCCTTATTATATTTTGCTCTTGCTATTTGTCTCACGTCTAGAACTTCTTTTGCCATTGCTCCTCTTATGTTTCCTTGATCTATCATTACCTTAATTTCTTCCCTGTATATTTTTGCAGAAGCTTTACTGCCATAACTAGAAGTTTTAGCATGGTCTACGCTACTCATTTGTATAGCGGGTCCTTTTCTATATGGTATGCTAGTTATGCTGTCTGCTGGCATATGGTGTCTCTCAAGATTTTGCAAAGCTTCGAGCTTTCCGTAAGATCCACCTTTAAAACTAAGGACACTCTCAGCTTCACCAACCTTTTTTCCACTATATTTCGCAGCAAGCCCCTCAACAGTAGGCGCTGACGATACCTGGTTTGGCCCCTTAAGAAGGCGACGAGCATCTGCCGCACTTAGCTCAGCCCCTGTACCTCCCAATTTCTTAAATCCTTTAACAACACCAGCACCTTGTGTAAGGTTTTTGAAGCCTTTCCCTAAAATGCCGCTAGTCCCAGAAACTATTGCCTGAATAGCATCCAACTGATCATGTGTGCCTTTGTGCAAACCGTAAGCTGCTTCTCCAACACCGCTGATAAAACCCGCCGCTCCTGGAACATAACTTACAGCCTTCAGTACATTCGCTGGGTTTGTCATAATACCAAGCGCTTCGCAAGAGGAGTGATAACGACCAAATACCTTACTTGCGCTATCAATTACCCGCTCCCGAGAGCGATCACTCAATTCTCTACCTCGATGACGACGAGCTACATTTAAGCTTTCTTTTACATACCGCTGACGGCCTCGTTCATATGCCTGCTGTTCTGCTGTAGGCTTATTTTGCTCTCCTTCTTGTAACCCCGCCAAGAAACTTTGCTTAGCCTGTTCCTGAGCATACTCAGCAACCTCCTCATCTTCCTTTTCATCACCCTTGGCTTCAGCATTCTGCTTTTGATGCGCCTCATAGTTATAGGTGGTGGCATTATTCGAAGCCATGTAGGCAATGCCCACATCTTGATCGGTCATCATTGCAACAGCTACTGCCACCAAATTACCCAATTCTTTAGAGCCAGAGATTTTTGCGGTACTGTGGCCCACCACGGCACTAATAGCGCCCGAGGTTGCGCCTTTGCCAACATCCTGACCCATAATCGCAGCGGTTCCGGCCCCTATACCTGCACCTAAAAACCCATGGAAGATTTCTTGGGCAATATCGCCAATCTGTTCTGTTCCCATTTTAGAATCAGCCAGATCCCCAATCTTGTTGGCAATGCAGCCATTCCAGAAATCAGTTTTGGAGGATGCTTTGGTTTGCAGAGGTTGTTCGAGCTCGCAGAGACTTATCTCACTGTGAAGAAATGGATGACAAAGTAGCCAGCCGAAAAAAAGAGGAATAAGTCTCAACGTCTATAATCCTTATCGTCGATGAACTCTACGCCAGTCACGTTAACATCTTTGAAAGCTTGAGTTAGGGCAGGAGAGACAACAACAAAAGAGTTTAATATTCTATCACGCGCTATTCCACTAAATTCAGGCAGATTGTCAAAAATTACTTTTTCACATCCTATGGGAATAGAACCAGATTGAGGAGTAGTTCTTCTAAATTCAGTTTTTTTCTCATCAATTGCATCAACAAGTTTAGCTATATTAATTACCCAATAATCATGATTTTCAAAAGCATGCTTTGCACCCAGTTCTGGTATAATCGTCGCTGGGAATGCTTGAATATCGTCAGGACAAAATTTATTGAGGATATCTAAAACCTTTTGATTAACCAAAGGTGGCATACCTGTTGCATTATTTGGCAAACAATCAAACTTTGTAAACACTTCAGGTCTTACTTCAGAAGCGAAAACTAGGTCATATTTCTTAGGATCAAGCGAACAAGGGATTCCTCCAATATCTTCGCAAGGTAAATACCTACCCAGCATGAACATTACACTATTAGTCCGTTCCCCCATTGGTCTCCAATTATAATTCATGACATATTTATCTTTAAACCCTTCTGGACTATCCCAAATTAGCGGTTTCATTTTAGATTTCCTCCTACTGCATTAGTAGCCCATGGCCCACAGTATCTATAACATTTTATAGGTAGATTTTTACATCACACTTGAAATACAAAATTAAGTTACTAAATTAGAATATAAAATTCGTAAAAGAGTTGATGATGAAGAAAATTCTTACAGTATTATTGGTGATGTACTTAAGTGCATCAACAAGAGCGGCGGAAAATACAGAAGATATGTTTGAAGAAATTCTTAAAATTTCTCAGGAAGCTGCTGAATTCTATAAAGAAGCTTTTGAAGCAGCAACGAGCATATTGCCATCCGTGCTCCATAATTGTGCGGTTGATCTTTTTGATGGTAGAAATGGAACTACTAAAGACATACCTCTGGCAATTAAGCTCTGTAGAAAAGCTGCCGAATTAGGCAACGCAGATGCTATAGAGAGCTTACCAATATTTTTAAATGATTACGGTGCAGCACTTTTTGTAGGCGAAGAAGGCATAGAAAGAAATGTACCTTTAGCGGTTGAGGTTTGCAAAGAGACAGCTAAATTAGGATTTGAGGAAGCAAAAAGAGCATTACCTTTTGTTCTTTGTAACTATGCTGTTTGGCTCTTTAATGGTCAGGAAGGTATTGCAAGAGACATACCTAAAGCTATTGATATCTGTAGAGAAGCAGTAGCCCTAGACAATGAAGGCGCTAAGAATAATTTTCCTCGTTATCTTTCAGATTATGCAGTTTGGCTTTTCAATGGTGAGGAAGGTTTTGAAAGAGATATGTCCCGAGCAATTGAGATTTGTAGGGATGCTATCAAATGGGGAGGTGTAAGCGCTCAACAAAATCTTCCCACCTTTCTTAACGAATATGGCGTTTTACTCTGCAAAGGAGAAGACGGTATACAAAAAGACTTATCCAGAGCCATTGATTTATTTAAAGAAGCGGCAGAATTAGGTGATGAAGACGCGAAGCGTAATATTCCTCATGCTCTTTATGATCATGCTAAAGAATATTTAAATGGAGAAAATGGAACTGGAAAGGATATCCCTCGAGCTTTTGAGATTCTCAGAGAATCTGCAAGACTAGGTGATGTAAATGCTTTATACAATCTTCCTATACATCTTTATAACTATGCTCATGATCTTGCTGCTGGTGAGAATGGTATTGAGAAGGATGCTTCAAAAGCAATTGAAATTCTTCGTGAGGCAGCAGAATTAGGTGATGAAGATGCAAGGAGAGAGCTTCCAATAGCTCTTCATGATTATGCAATTGATCTTTTCAATGGCGATGAAGGCATTGAGAGAGATATGTCTAGAGCAATTGAAATTTGCAGGGAGGCAATAAAATTAGGAGAAGAAGATGCAAAAACTTCTCTTGCAAACTTTCTCAATAGTTATGGAATTTGTATGTTTAATGGGGAGAATGGAGTAGCGCGTGATGTTCCAAATGCAATCGAATTTTTAAGGGAGTCAATGGCTTTAGGAAGTAAAGATGCAAAAAATAATCTTCCCTTATTTTTACATAAGTACTCTTTACTCTCTTTCGAGGGAAATCAGGGTGTTAAAAAAAATATACCTAAAGCAATTGAAATTTGCAGAGAGGCTGCTAATTTAGACCTTAAATGTTCAAAAAATAATTTGCCTGTATTTCTAAGCCATTATTCAGTATGGCTCTTCCATGGACAAAATGATGTTATTCAAAACATTCCTTATGCCATTGAAGTTTGCCGTGAAGCTGCTGCATTAGGAAATGAAGCTGCAAGAGAGAATCTTTATACGTTTGCTATTTTAAGTTCACAAGGAAAGGATGGAGTACAAAAGGATATGGCTAGAGCTCTTACTTTATTGAGAGAATCGGCAGCATTAGAAAATAGGGATGCAAAAGCGCATTTGCCAATTTTACTTACAAATTACGCAAATGATCTTTTCCATGGTGAAAATGAAACAACAAGAGACACACTTGGTGCAATTAGTTTAGTTAGAGAAGCAGCAGGTATGAGCTACCAATTTGCAATTGATAAACTCCCAAGGTACCTCAGTGCGTACGCTTGTGAATGTGCAGATGGCACTATGGGTACTAAAAAAAATCTACCTACAGCAATCAAATTGTGTAGAGAATCAGCAGCATTGGGTTTCGAAGATGCAATTCATAATTTACCAATTTATCTTTATAACTATTCTGTTGAGTGCTTTGAAGGGATAAATGGTACTGAGCAAAACATACCTTTAGCAATTGAATTAAGTAGAGAAGCTGCTTCACTAGGTGATAAAGATGCAAAGCATAATTTGCCGATTTTTCTAAATCATTTTGCAATAGAACTTATGAATGGGACAAATGGAATTAAAAAAAATATCCCTAAAGCTGTAGATATTTGTAGAGAATCTGCTAATTTGGGTTGTAAAAGTGCTCAGCTTAATCTTCTTTCTTTTCTTGATTTCTACTCTGTTAGACTTTACAAGGGGGATCAAGGTATCGAAAAAAATATCACGTGTGCTGTTGAAATCTGTAGAGAAGCAGCAGTATTAGGAGCTAGAGGTTCAATAAAAAATCTTCCCATTTTTCTAAGTAACTACGCAGTGCAGCTTTTTCATGGACAAAATAGTATTACTCAAAATATCTCTCACGCAATCGAGGTTTGCCGAGAAGCTGCTGATTTAGGTAATGAAGACGCCATACGGAATCTTCCTCAAATGATTGCTGTTGCTCAAGAACAGGGCCTCATTTAATTTTTCAAGGCGTAGGAATAAATACACCTACGCCTTATTTATTCAGATGCTTTTTGTCTTGTGAAAAGATAAATAGCGATAGATAGAAAAATCATTTTCTTCCTTCTCTACCCCCTAAATTTGCCGTCCGAATGTCCAGTTTGGAGGTTTTACTTGGGTTTGGTGGACAGGTGGACGGTTTGGGTATAAAAGCCGGACGGATAGCAACTACTGGACTGATGACCGGACCAATGAGAAAAGCCTGAATGCAGCAGTATCTCTACAACGTGGACGTTCGGACGTCATGGACGGCATTTTGGAGGGGGATAAAAAGAAGAAAAAATAGAGGTGATGATTTAGCGATATCTTTCCCATGCTTCGGTAAACGTATGCTGATCAAATCCCTTACGTTGAATCCCGGCGATTTCAATATTGCGACTGTGAATATGATACGGAGCCAGCAGTCTGCTGAGTTGTCGTGGCGTGATTCGTTTATCCTGACCACGCGTATTATACATCGCCCACGGGCTTTCCTCGTCTTCACATAAAGCGCTAATCAAATCGACAGAGTGAATTTTAAACAGGGTTTTTTCTTTAAATACTTTCTCTATATCACTAAGCAATTCGGTGCCAATCGGTAACGCTTCTTTCTCATGACCGGAAAGATGTGCTGCTGCTTGCAAAGCTTTATCCGTCCACTGACTTCCAGCAAGGTTGGCGATCGCCAATAACGGTTCCCAGTTATCTAAGGCACGATCGGAAATGGAGAGCTCACTCGGAAATGTCATCCGTGTGCTTTTGATAACGTCTCCATGATCTTGGGCAAAGCGTGACAACTTGCGTTGCAAGGCGATGAAGGTTTGTGAATCTGCGTGGCGTAACTTTTCGGTTTGTTCATGTAGGAGTTTACGCCGTAGCGAAATGACAATCGAGCGATCATGCAGCGTATCAGGAAGGCCGCCAATAATGGCAATCGCTTTGGCTCCCCAGGTGCTAAATCTTTTGGGGGTATGATCTTCGCCGGTTGTTCTTATCACATAAGCCGTTGGGCGTGTATGTCCGGAATTAATCATACCGCGCAGCTCATCGGAATCACGAATAAAGGTATCGGCCTCATCGATAATCATCGTAGGCTGCCAGAGTTCAATGGTTCGAAACAAAGCTGCTGCGGAAATGTTCGAAGCCAGTAATGGTTTACACACCAGTTGCCCCAATAGTGAAATCAGCGTGGTTTTACCGCAGCGTTTCTCTGGCGAGGAGACGGCAAGAATCGGTGACACATTTACCTGGTCAATAACCCACGTAAACATTACCCATAACGCTATGGCCGTATCTGCATGAGTCGGTAAAATCACAAAGCGTTTTAAAAGTTGCGTGATGTCTTGCAAGAGGTCACCAGCTACAATTGGCTCAGGCCAGGGGTCAACAGCTGGAAAAATTTCACATTCTTCCTCGCTTTTGGTCTGCTCAAAACGTCGCTGCTTTTTTACTTCTTGATCAAGCGCCGATACACTCACGCCCAATTTCTTCGCTTCCTCCTTTCTGAAGCGATTGTACTCAAGCGCAGAAAGTTCAGCTAAACGTTGTAAGGCTTGTGTATCAGTATCAACATCCAGTTGAGATGGTTCAGGAAAAACTTCTTCGTATTTTAGAAACAACGGAAGGTCTGAAATCTGTTCAATACTTGATACCAATTCAGACGTCCACCTCTCCATCATTGCATCCGCTAAATCGTAGCCTTGGGTTAAGGTGATTGGTGTGTCGTGTTTAACCAGTTGACCTTGATCAACATGATACTGGGTAAAAATCGCGTTATTAAAAAACCGAAGAGATTTACTACCAACAAGTCGACACTGTGCGTACACCTCTTTGCCATAGTGTTGACCAGCTTGGTCGTGATCCATGGCGATCACCACCTGACGATCTTTTAAAGGCGTATAATCGGTTTGCTTTGCCGATTGCGCCCCTTGCATGGTGGTGGTTGTCACAAATTCGGGAAATAACTCTCTCGCTGCTAAGGCAGCTTTTTCGCCTTCACAAATTAATACTGTTTTTTCAGGACATTTAACCAGTTGATTCAATTGAAATAGTGGACGGGGATAAGCAAAACCTTTGGCCTGCCATTCATGTTTATTAGAAGTACGAATAAAGGGTCGGAATTCTTTTTTCAAAGCTCCATTTTGTTGTTCAACGGTATTCCATCTGACGATGTAACCCACAATCGTACCCTGCGCATTAGTATATGGATAATATTGATCTGCTTCATGACCGAACGCTTTCACAAAGTGCTGATATACCGCTGACCGTTTTAAAGAAATAACGATTTCATCAGACATTGCTCAAAAATCCTTGTAGTTCACGTACTGCATCTGTTTGACTTATGCCTCGCACATATGCCCACAGCGAGATAAAATCCCCGCCTTTATCGCCGGTAGCAAAATCGGCCCATTTACCGGTGCGGGTATTAATACGGAATGAGCCAAGATGACGATCGCAACGGGTGGGATTAAGCGCTACATATTCTTGGTTTTTTAATGTTCCGTTGGGTAATAACCATTGCAGCAGGGGCAGCACGTAAGGGGTAAGCTGACGGTTGAATTGATAAAAATCAATTTTTTCTTGATGGTGATTAAGATGCATATTATTCTCTTTGGTGAATTGATGATGAATTCTTGCCCTCTGTCCGGAGGGCAATTTTTTTTATTGTTAATGCAATCGTTGCGCAACGGTACGATCGGCCAGGAAACTATCGAGATCCGATTTACGATATCTAACCAAGCGCCCTACTTTAATAAAGGGTAGGTGATACCGCTTAGTACAACGCCATACCTCTAGCGTTCCTGGCAAAACCCCAAGATAGGCCGCGGCTTGGTTGCTGTTTAACAGCTCTGCATTTATATTAAAATTAAAGGGTGTTGGATAATCTGACATGGAAATAATCCTTTCATGATGGTGGTTAATAGAGCTTCATCATTTCGGGTTTTTAAAAACAAGAAAATGCCTTTAATGGATTTAAGCATGACCAAATTAAGGGTAACCGGAGTAGCTGAAAGCGCTAGTTTTGTTGGCGAAAAAAGGGTGATACCCATTTAGTAAAATATTTAGAAAATTAAAATGGGTTTGACCCATTTTAAATCTTGGTTCCTCTTTTCATCACCTGTAACTGCCACGTATTCTTGATTTATCAAATCAGTGTCTATTAGCTCTGGGTTTCACTTTAAGAAATCTTCGTAAGGCGTTCTGACATCATTCTGCACCTTGTAATTAAATAAAAATTATGTTATAAAACCATGGGTTTAAATGTATGGAAAGGTTCCTATGCGACACTGTGTGATGTTTGTAATAATTGCAGGCGCTTTGTTTACGGGAAGTGGTTTTTGTGCCTCCGACCTAGAAACAAGGACAACAAGAATCGTCGCTGAGTGCGAGGATATGTCTTATAAAACGTGTTTGTATACCCGCAAGCTGAGCAAGTCTGGATCTGAGTGGGCAATTGATGAGGAGAGGCAAGAGTGCGCTGAAGGAAATCTAGCGAGCTTTTTTAGAAAAAATGAACGATCCATTTCAACTCTTTATGAATTAGGTGTGTTGGGCGCTCATGAATCTCTTGATATTGATCGAGAAAAAATTGGGAATAATCAGAAAACAGTTAGTGATGAGCTTTACAAAATTTGGCACTCTCAAACAAATATTGCGGTAGATTCCAGAAAGCAACCTGAAGAATTTGCTCGTGACCTTAAAGATTTTGCAGATCTTGCATGGAGTGATGGCTATACAGTGAGAAGTGAAGAGTTAGCAGGTGTAGACGATGTGCAAGAAAAAATATATACACTCTACAAACTAATGGCTGTATCCTATTCATCATAGAGTATTTAACGGGTGGGAGCTCTGTGTATATTAGGCCTCTGCAACTTTTTGTTTTATGGTTTTCCAGTATTTTTGCCTCAGATACTGTTGAAAGTATGCATTATAAACTGGCTGTAGGTCAGGGAGAGTGTAGCACTACCATTTCAACTATAAGAAGAGGTAGCGCTACGCTTAAAGTTGCAGTAACTGCTGATATTGGTTCTAGTAGCTTAAGGGCAGACAGTAAATATACGTCCTGCTATGATTACAATGCATTTAAGAATATTTTTGAATTAAAACCACAGGATTCTTTATCTTCTGGAATTGAAGATAAAAAACGTAGTCGCGTACCTTCTCCTTCATTCACTCAAAGCAAAAAAAAGGAAAAACCAGGATTTTTCCCAGTCCCAATAAAAGAACGTGCCACAAGCATTACCGGTGAAGCAGATTTTGAAGATTCATTTACATTTCTTATTGAACAATTAAGGGATACGGACATCTGGGTTGTCTTTTTATCGCATCCTGATAAAGATCATATCAATCGCTTAAGTTCCACTTTGCACTTCGTAAAAACGCATACCCCAAATATTAAATTGATTTTATTAGCTGGCGGCGAATGGTTTAACTCGCATTCCACGGAAGATATTCGGGAAATTTTTGGGGTCATACAAACTAATAGAGATTCTGTTATGGCATTCTTTCCTTATGAGGATGCAAAGCCATCTACGGCGGCAATTATAAATTTGCTAAAAAGTACTCACTTGATTGAAAAAAACAACCCCCAATCATTTAATCCTCGAAAAGATGTTAACGGAGTTGATCTTGAAAGCTATCATGGCACGTTGTTTCACTGCTTAACGAATGTATACGCTGATCGAATCCCTGCTTTTTGGCATTTTTTAAGGATAGATCCTGTTAAACAAGAGCTACTTATTAGTCATGTGCTCGATAAAATATATATTTGGTCCCTGGATCATCGCCCAGTAAATACTAATGCTCAAAGCTTAGTTTGGTCTCATGCCGTTGATGATATTGGATGGACGTTTGTTTATACCGGTGATGCAGAATCATCAACTTTTGAAAAAATAGCTATATCTCTTTCTGGCGCCAGAGATCTCATCAGATCAATCCAGCATAGCGGTAATTTAGTCATGCTTCAGGGCATGCATCATGGTTCTAAAGAAAATGTATCGCCCCTAGCTATGGAATTATTCTGCCCAAATGTATGTGTTTTTTCAGCAGGAAATGGCGCTGTGTTTGCGCATCCTAGTATAGAAGTTCTTGGGTACCCTTTTAGAGAGGAAGATATAGGGGCATTTTGGGAAAAATATGCACTGAAAGAATTTGGTTATTCATTTGCAGCTTTTACTGCTCCACGACAGGGACCAACAGGTAGTGCACAAGCCGTCTCAATCCACCTAAATTCTCCTGTGTTTATGTGTACAAATACCTATGGAACATTACGTATAACAAAAGATTCAATTAGCGCTCCATTTAGTTATATTCAGCAAGGTTACATGATGTATTACCTGCTCCATGCTTATGAAATTAAAAAAACTGCCCTTATTGACAGCGCAAGCATAACTATTGATGGTCTTACAGCTAATCAGGAAACCGAAGAGTATTCAGCTGAAGGATTTTGGGAGCAGCTTAGAGGAAGAACACTGATCCAAAACTCAACAGACCCATCTATTTATGAAGACTCACTTCTCCCTACTTATAAGCTTAAAGTCATCACTAAAAAGAGAAAAGTCGGACCAAGAACAGAAGAATACCTCTATTTCTACGTTCTCAAGCAGTGTGATTTTTTAAGCTAAACACTTTCATGACCAAACTCGATGGTAAATCTGGGCAGTTTGTTGTGTAAATACCTGAAGTACGATAAACACTGATGATACGTAAAAATTAAGATGCGTACGTTGGCAAAAAGTCTATTTGGAGCATGTTTGAAAAATTTTCTCCTGGTAATTTCAGAAGAAGACAACCGAGATTACGAGGATAAACTTATATCGGTATCACTTTTTAAAAAATACGCTTTATAAAGAATATAAATAGAAATAAAATGCTTTAAAAAGCATAAATTTTTGACAAAAATGTCAATGTTATATATATTATTTAAAGCATATGCCGTACAATTATCAGTTTTTTGAGGGTAGACAATGTCACGTAAAAACAAGCTCATAGAAACTCCACCTTACGCTATTGAACAGACACTCAAGCGGCTTGGTGCAAATCTACGCACAGCTAGGTTGCGCCGCAATCTTACCATTGATGCGGTTGCACAAAAAATAGGTACTGGGCCTCGTGCCATTGCTAATGCAGAAAAAGGCAAAGTCTCAGCCGGAATTGGAATATACGCCGCTCTACTCTGGGCATTAGGTCTTCTCAAGCAATTGGATGATGTAGCAGACCCTGTTAAAGACCAAGAAGGATTAGCGCTTTCGCTACACAATGAACGAGAACGTGCACGTCAACATAAGGATATAGATAATGATTTCTAAATCTCCAGAACAAACGTGCTACGTTTATATTACTCTCCCTGGGCAAACAGAACCCATCACTGCTGGTCGTTTTATTTTGACAGTCGATAGATACGACACTCCTTTGGGGCGCTTTGTGTATGGAAAGAAATATTTAGAACGCGCTGATGCTGTAGCATTTGATCCTGTTGAGCTAAAACTTAGTCAACATGTCTATGAAACAACAGCATTAAAAGGTGTTTTTGGCGCTTTGCGCGATGCAGGACCGGACTATTGGGGGCGACGTGTAATCGAACATCATTCAGGAAAATCTCAGTTAAGTGAATTAGATTATCTCCTCTATGCACCAGATGACCGTGCTGGAGCACTTGGGTTTGGTTTAAATCAAGAACCTCCTGCGCCAAAACGTACATTCAATCAGACCATTAATCTTCAAAAACTTCAGCATGTCGCTAATGCTATTGTTAATGAGGAAGAATTGCCAGCAAGTGTTATTCATCAGCAAATTCATGATTTAATGCTTATTGGAACTTCAATGGGAGGAGCACGTCCCAAGGCCGTCGTGGAAGACGAGGAAGGTTTGTGGATTGCTAAATTTAATAGAAGCGATGACAGATGGAATCAGGCCCGAGTTGAACATGCGATGTTAGTTTTGGCACGTCATTGCGGGTTAAATGTTGCTAGCAGCAAAGTTGTTGAGGTAGGAGACCAAGATGTCTTGCTTGTTAAGCGTTTCGATCGTGAAAAACAAGCGCAAGGATATTTACGAGCACGCATGGTTAGTGCTTTAACCTTGCTGCGTACTGAGGATACGCATCGTTCCAGAGAACAGTGGTCTTACATTGCACTGGTAGAAGAGCTAAGACGTATCAGTAAAGAGCCCGCAAAAGATGCTAGCGAATTATTTCGTCGGATGTGTTTTAATGCGCTTATTTCAAATATCGATGATCATCCTCGCAATCATGCGGTTATCGCAAAAGAACAAGATTGGCGCCTCTCGCCAGCTTATGATTTAACACCCTCTGCTTCTGTTAGTATTGAAAGGCGAGATCTGGCAATGATCTGTGGTGATTACGGGCGCTTCGCCAATGTCAGCAATTTTCTTTCACAACATGCTAGGTTTTTGCTGGATAAAGAGAGTGCGCTAGCAATAGTGAACGAAATGAGAGACTATATCGCAAACAATTGGTACTCAATGGCACGAGCTGAAGGTGTTTGTGAAAATGACTGCGAGAAAATAGAAACTGCTTTTGCTTATCCTGGATTTAGTAAAATACTAACAGAGTGAACCTTTTGTCAAAAGCAAAAAATGAAAACCGTAGCATTCACAAAATTATTTGGAGCGCAATATACCGATATAACCATAAATTAAAAGAGAAAACTCTGTCATATCAGCATTTTTTTGAAATTGCTTAAATGTTATTTTGTTCGCTGCTCTTTTTTCTCTTAGCATGGTACTTCTTGCCTTCTTTTTGCTCGGCAAGGCGAATGAACTTAGCAAGATAAGGAATGTCAGTCGATGCAATATCAAGTTGATGCTTTTTGATGTACTCTTCAATAAATACTTGAATTTCTTCCTTTTTTTCTTTTGCTAATTTATCTTTTCCATATTTATCGTAAACTGCACTTAGTACCTGCAGCCAAGGAGTAGTATAGGTATCAAGATTAATTAAAAAAGAAGATGATGAAGGAGAATAAGCCGTATTTGGTTTCTTGTTAGGAAAAATAGTTATACAGTCCTGCGCTTCTTCTGTTTTAAAATATACACTCCCAAAAAAATCTCCTATAGAGTCTACATTCCCCAGAGCACAACCATCTAATAATAGTCGATACCAGTTTTCATCATAGGACCAGTACTCAGCAGGTAATTTATGATAAGTGTAATTGTGCAGGACATATGATTCCAAATATTTTCCGGAGAGTAAATCTCGGCAGCGACGCAGATTGATCATAATAACTGCATCACGCATTAAAGAATCCTCATCATGGTATTCCTTAACACATCTACCTCTGCTCAAGGATTGATAATCTTTACCATTATTGTGAATAATGAGCTGGATATAACCCAAATTTACTCGCATAGGAAATTTATTTATTTTTAGATATCCATCCATCACAGATACATCAGGAAGGTCATGCATCGAAAACACTTTGCAGTTATCTATTTTCTCATAACCAGGATAATCGCTATCCTCATCGACAATGTTAAACAATTCCATTTCAAATATTGGGGTTCTTAATGTAACTAAGAGCTCAAATATATTTAAGAAGCCAGGGGGTGATTGTATATTAGCCATAATAGATACCTTCAACTTGTCCTTGATTCCGAGCTATTTTTTCATTTTTGAAGAAACAGCATCAAAATGAAATAATATATTTTATGATCCATCAATCTTTATATTTAATAAATTATCATGAAATCTTATAATATAAGAATAATTCTGGTCAATTTTCTTAAATCAATCAAGGAAAAAATATGGATAGTTATAAGAGATTATAGTCTAGTGTAATCGTTACTTTATTCTTCCCGCTTCCAACATAGCTTCAGTTGCTCTATTAACAGATTCTCGTACTGGATCAATATTAAGTCGCGCATAAATAGCTGTAGCTTGTTGCGTTTTATGGCCCAAAGATTTACCAATGACATAACTATTTGCGCCAGTTGCTGCTTGCCAACTACCTAAGGTGCGGCGCAGATCATGTATTCTTAAATCTTGTAGATTTGCTCGTGTTAAAATTCTTTTCCAAGCGCTTTTCGGCTCTTCTAAATGACCAGATTGGCTTGTGCTGCTGGGAAAAACCCATTCATTATTTTTAATATCTTGCTTGCGTTTCTTTAAAATAGATATTGCTTCTAAGGACAAAGGAACATTGTATGACATCCCATTTTTGGTTTCTTGGATTTGCCATAGTGCGCGCTGCAAATCAATATCTTGCCAGCGCATGGAAAGTGTATTTGCTCGTCTTGCCCCGGTTAAAAGGCTTAACATAAAAAAATCTGCAAGAGATTGGTTCGGCTCTTCTTCTAATGCCTGGAAAAATCTTGAAAGCTCATCCCCATGTAAAAAACGTTCACGGCTTTTCTCTCGAAATTTTTTTATACCAACAGTTGGGTTTGATCCATTCCATCCCCAGCTAATTGCTTTTGAGAAAAGAATACCCAGCAATGATAAGGCTCTATTTGCGGCATAAATGCCATGTTCTTTACCGATTTTAGCATGTAGCTGTTCAATGTCAGCTTTATGAATATTAGAAATTTTTCGCTTATTCCAAAATGCAAGATAAAGCCTATGTTGATTTTCATCGCTTTGCCACGATTTTTTATGGACTTTGGCGTGGTGTGCTAAATATTGATCGAAGAGCTCTTTGAAAGTAGTCTCTTCTCGTAATTTTGATTTTTCCCTGTTCGGATTTTTACCTTTTGCAATTTGTGCATTTGTTTCTAAAGCTAGCCCGCGCGCATTTTCGATAGATAAGTCGGGATAATGGCCAAGCGTTATGCGTTCTGGTCTCCCATCAATTTTACGATACACTAAAAATGATATCGTGCCTTTATCAGTAATCGAAACACCAAGTCCTCTTACTTTTTCATCATAGTAATAAAAACGTCTACCTTTTGAAGGAGTATCTAAGTCCTCCAAGCTTCGTTTTGTAAAGTTAAACCTTGTGTTTTTTGATATCATTTGGTGCTACCCTGGTGCTACCTTTTTAATAAAAAATCGGTTATTTTCGCTAAAAATCGTAAAACTAATATATGCAAAAATCTAAGTATTATCAATAGTTGTAGGGGGTTATTAAAATAGAGAAAATATAAAGCCCAATGACTCTTAATCAGCGGGTCGTAGGTTCGATTCCTACGGCGCCCACCAAGGAAAGCCCAATATTTGGGTTTATTTGCCAGTCCAGCTGTTTCTCCATAAATGCAATGTTGCGGTTGAAATGCCCATAGCATCCTCAATACCTGGAATTCCTGATTCTGGACATCCTAAACTTCTGCCTGGAAAAAACACTTCAGGTGGCATAGCAATATCTACGTTCCCATCACGATTTGCGGCCTTAAAAAAAGCAATGCTTACCACGCAAGGTCCAGTTTGCAGTATTGCATTAAGCTTTTTATCAGGGGGGATTTCAGTATAGAATTTTTTATTTCCATTTCTCATGTGCTGCAAATTTCTTCTGATCAAATTTGTAAGCTCATTAGTAATTGGATGATCAGTCTTACATGCCATGAATGCATTGCCAATATATACAGATGTCGGCTCAACTCCAAAAACAGAATCGTAAAAATAAAAATATGGCTTTAGGGAATGAAAAACTAATAAATCTGTATCTAAGTATCCTCCACCCATTTTTCTGAGCGCTTCTACACGAAGAATGTCACTGGATCTGCCAAAGTTATTTTCAGCTAAAGCTTCATCAAATTCAGCTTGCAATTCTAAGGTGCCCAATAGCTCAGCAAACGCTATAACCTGTATATCGGTTCCCTCAAAAGCTGTTGTCATTGGCGCAAGTAATATGTCTTGTGCAAGAAAGTAATAATTCCAGCCATCTGCATGGGGGTTATTTCTTGAATTGGCTTTTGCAATTTCAATGAATTCTGTGTCAGGCATTTTGGGATCATCAATGTTTGTGAGCCAAATGCTGAAAAGATTAAGCGGAATTCTGGGGGCTATTGGCAGAGGTGATTTCATAACTTCTTCTAAGCAATGCTCTTTGTATAAGTTCTCTCGTTGTTGAAATAAATCTGCTGAAATAATTTTTTCTTGCACGCACACTTTTTTTTCAAATAATCGCGCATTTGTTTCAAATGGACTTAAGTTTAAAAAACTTGAATTTATAGTAGGTGCAAAAGAGAAAGGGGAACTGCGTTGCGGGAAAAGCAGCATGGGTTGTTGTTCTACAGAGACCTCAAACCCGCTTTGTGTAGTATAGAAATTTAAAAACCCAAAAGAACCAGTATTAAGTTTGAAATTTTCATAAACAAAAAAATTAAGAGTTGCGCTTGTCTCCCCTGCATTAATGGTTAAATCAATATCTACTAACTCAGTAGCTGCATCTATTCTTCCAAAAGCTTTAACACAGACCGGATTGTCGGTATTATTCTTAATTGTAAGGGATCCAGATACCTTACATTTTCGCAGCAATGCTTTTAAGTCTTTTTCATAGTTAAATACATCTACCCGATCTATCCAATCATGTGGCATCACCAAGCTTTGTGGCTCGGCCGCAAACAGCAATGGTAGTGCACAATAAACAGTTTTGATAATCATTTTTGGGTTGATCATTGCTTTGCTTTTAGTTGATAAAGAACGCTTGGAATTATTTTGTGCGCGCACCTATGAATAAGCCGTTAATCGTTGGGTGATTATATTTATAAAATATTGATTGAAGCTTTTAATTTCTTACTAAAATTCACATTTATTTTAAAAAAAAATTTAATAAAAATTAGCAAAAAATCTCTTAACGTTTTTTTAATCTCCCTTCTTCAAGATGTAATCAGATTAAAAAATTTGGGTGATTTTAAATGAAAAAAAAGGAATTTGTTAAAATATTTGCAGGGGCTATTATTGGCCTAATGCAGTCTGGCAGTCTTTGTTCTGCTGTAAGTTATGAAATTTCTACTGTCGCTGGTACCGGGGTATACGGGAACACTGGTGACGGAGGGCCAGCGACTTCCGCTACCTTGAGTAGTCCACACGGTGTTTGTATATCGGCCACAGATGATATTTATATAGCAAACACTAGCAGTAGCAATATCAGAAAAGTCGATGATAGCACTGGTAATATCTCTACTTTTATAGGTGGGGCATACACTGGATACTATGGCGGTAATCCAGGTACTTATAATAACAGTGGCGTATCTTCTGGTGCTCTAGTTGATCCTTATGCAATGTGTTTTGATGTTTCAGGCAGATTGTATGTTGCAGATACATTTAATGACGTCATATTAATGTATGATATTAATGGCAATGTTACTACTATTGCCGGAACAGGTATGGCTGGCTATTCAGGTGATGGTGGTACAGCGATTTCTGCCAAGCTCAATAAACCTTACGGAATTTTTGTGGACCACTTAGGTAATATTTATATTGCTGATACTGGTAACAGTTGCATCAGAATGTTTACGCTAGGTGGTAATATTACTACTATTGCTGGAACTGGAACTATAGGAAACTCAGGCGAAGCAGGACTTGCAACACTGGCTCAACTGAATGTTCCACAGGCAATTTGTGCAGATCTTGCGTCTCCTCCTAACATTTATATTGCTGATACCGGTAATCACTGTGTTAAAACATTTAAAGTTGGTGGTAACATTACCACTATTGCTGGAACAGGTACAGCTGGCTATTCAGGAGATGGTGCTGCAGCGATTTCTGCTACGCTCCATAGTCCTCAAGGAATTTGTGTAAATGATGCATCTCCACCGAATGTTTATGTTGCTGATACACTTAACAATGCTGTCCGTATGATCGGTACTGATGGTATTATTAGCACTATTGCTGGAACAGGTGTGGCTGGCTATTCAGGAGATGGTGGACTAGCAACAGCTGCCATGCTAAATGCTCCTCAACAAATATCTTTTGATAATTTGGGCTCTCTTTTTATTGCAGATGCAGATAATAACCGTATTCGCAAGCTGACCCCTCCGACACAGTCATATACTATTTCGTCAACTACACCAGAAAATCTACCAGCTTCAGGGGTGAATACAGCTATTATAGGCGGCGGTGGTAAAGCTGTTGTGCCTTCAGGAAGCCAAATAAAAGCTGTTGAAATCGTGGATGGTGAATTAGAAACCAGTGATCCTGTAGATGTCATATTTAACGATATTATAGGGGATCCAGCAACGCTTAAAACAAGTGCTGCAACGACAGGGCAATTAACATTTAATGCACCTGCAAATTTGCAAGTAGACACAGGAATCACAGTCCTTAACAGGGCCCCAGAAGGCGATAAAAAAATGACAAAGAAGGGTGCAGCCACTCTTGCTGTTGATTCTGATTTAAGCTCTTCTAGGGTGCCTGTTGATATTGATGAGGGAGTTCTAGAAATTCGTGAGGGGGCTGTACTGCCTAATGCGGGTGTCCCTGTAGAAGTTGATAGTGTGGCAAAGTTTACTCAAAATGTTGGCCTTGGGGCAGTGCCTTCAGGTCTGCACATTGGTTCAACAGGTTCAATTGTCGTTGATGCAAATACCAACGTACAGCAGGGCACTGTTGGGGGCTCAGGATTAAAAGTTTCTTCTGGTGGAAAAATAGTCTTAGGGGAAAATTCAACATTTTCAGAAAATGTAGATGTAATCTAATAAAAATAATCTATAAAAAACCCCTCGCAGTATTTTTTCTGTGGGGGTTTTTACTTAAAATTAACAAAAATAATATAGCATGTTTATTATAAATTTCAATGAAATACAGTATTTATGTATATAAAAAATTTCTTAAGTATTCTTGTCTTTTGTTCACTAAGTTTGGCAGCAAGCGAAGTTTTAAATAGCGAAGATCAAGAGTTAACTTCATTTAACGCTTCTCAGTTGCACTTAGGTCAAGACGAGGGAGTTGAATCGTTTGGTTTACAAATTCGTTTGGGCGAAAAAGATGATATGATCTACCCCAATTTGTTATGGCATTACCGCATGGGCTGCAGAAATTTTGAAATCGTTCACCAGGGGGTAAGTGAAAGCCAAGAAAAAAAAATTAAAATGTTTTATGATCGGGTGATTGATAATTGTTCATTAAACGCGCTTACTCAACAGGAAGGGTCAGAATTCGCTTCAACGTTGCCGAGCTCGTTGAAATGGATTTTACAATTAACAGACAGGCAAATTTTATGTTTGCATAAGCCGCTGGCAGAAATTTTGAGTGAGAGGACTTCAGCTCTAAGGTTGCCTTCTTGTACGTATAGTGGATTTAATCCCAACGTGCCTGTAGGTTTTTGGCCACAGACAGATGAACAATTAATTTACCGCTCAAGTATTAATTATGAGCAGTCTGTTAGTTTGTTGAATAGAACAAGCTCTGGAGATGCTGAAATATCAAATGCAGCACATATTGCAACGTTTACAACCATGGATGAGGCAGTACCTTTTTCTGATGGTATGGTGAGGGATCAGTTGCCGTTTATGAAGGTTATAAAACAATCTATCTACCATGCTAACTTAGGAGGTAAAGATTATTGGACAGCAGGAGATTTTGTAAGGCCTATCGTGGAAACTCCTTCAGAGCATAGCCTTCAGGTTTTTTTAGAAGAGGTTGGAGCTCCTGATAATACCCGATTTGGAAAGAATTACATTTATGTAGTCAATGAAAAATGTGGTTGTAACACGATAACAAGAGCATTGGGCTCTTATGAAGCGGATAGATTGTTAGAATTTCCTGAGCCTAGAGGGTTTCACAGGCCTCCTTTTGAAATTGCAGAGCGATATCAGCGTTTGCTGAGTAATGAATTATTCAAATTTACTTGTGTTCGTAACCCTTTTAGTAGAGTTTTATCAGCATATTTAGATAAGATTGCAAAAGTAAAGGAAGTTTGGACCAGAGATAGTGCTGGGAGGGTTTTTCTTACAAGAGAAACATGGCCAAGACAGGATTTAGGTTTCAATATTTATCAAAAAATTTCTTTTGAGCAATTTTTAAGAAGGTTAAAAGAAAAATCACTTAAAGAGCTTAACGATCATTTCAAACCAATGTGGTGCGTTACTATGCTTCCGATAGTTCCATATGATAAAATTGTACATCTCGAAAAATTTGATCAAGAGTTTCAAGAAGTGATGAGTCAATTAGGTCTTCCAGGAAAACCGGGAAATTATTTTTCGGCTGAGCATGCAACTAAAGCCGCAGTCAGAAAATCTGATTATTATTCACAAAGAGAAGTCAATTTAGTTCTAGATTTATGTAAAAAAGACTTTGAGCTTTTGGGATATAGCACAATTCCAGATTTTCCTCTAATGGAGGACATGGATACGATTCTTCTGCTTTGATACAGGGGTTTTTGATCATCTCAAAAAATGCATGTGGATTCTCATTAACCTTTTGTTAATATTTAGCTTCGTAGAGTCAAGGTAGATCTATTTTTTATGATCTTTACTAAAACTCTTATTTCATATGGAGAATTATATGAGAAGCTTATTAACAAAAGGAAGTGATGTCTCGTCTGTCAATCATCGCTTTTATCTAGGACTGAGGCAGATTATTCAAGCAACATTTAAGTATTTTATAATAGCTACATTGCATTATGGGTGGGCAGCTGAAACGTTGGCTGAATCATTTTTTGACAAAGATTTTTATTACAAGGCTTACGGAATTCCTAAAGAGCAAGCCTACGATCACTATAATCAAGAAGGGGCGCAATTAGGCAATCGTCCGAATCACTGGCTAGATATTTCTGCAGAAACGACAGGTGCTGAAACACCACTGCTACAATATGCGAGGCAGTCTACACAAAAACTTGAACAGGCTTGTGCAAAAGCTTGGGACTTTATTGTTGCAGGTGCAGGGTTTGCAGGTTCTACAGTGGCGCGTCATTTCGCAGATGCTGGGTACTCCGTCTTGGTTATAGATAAGAGACCTTATGTAGGTGGGAATGCACATGATCTCTATGATGAACACGGTGTATTGATACATTTGCATGGCCCCCATATTTTCCATACCAATAGCAAAGATGTTCTTGAATTCTTGTCAAGATTTACAACTTGGCGTTTTTACGAACATCGAGTGCGATCTGTTGTAGATATAGCGGATGGTAAAACCTATCCTATGCCGATTAATAGAACAACTCTAAATGAGCTTTACGGGTTAGACTTAAAAACCCCAGAAGAATGTCAGGAATATTTGGATTCTGTTAAAGTTCCATGCACCGAAATTCGCAACAGTGAAGATGTCGTATTGTCCCTGGTTGGATCGGATTTGTGTGATAAATTTTTCAGAAATTATACTGCGAAACAATGGGGAGGATTAGACTTAAAAGATTTATCGCCAGAGGTTTTAAGAAGAATTCCAACTCGAACAAATACAGACGATCGTTATTTTGCAGATACTTATCAAATGATGCCAGCAGATGGTTACACAGCAATGTTTAAAAGAATGCTAGATCATCCAGGTATAACTACTTTATGTGGGTATGATTACTTAAGTGTGCAGAATTCTTTAAGCTGTGGTCATCTTATCTTTACAGGAGCAATAGATAGTTTTTTCAATTACCAATTCGGACCATTACCATATCGTTCTTTAAGGTTTGAGTTTGAACATCTGCCTGAAACTTCTCATTATCAAGAAGTTGGAACTGTAAATTATCCTAACAATTATGATTTTACACGCATTACTGAGTTTAAACATTTAACAGGTCAGGTGCACGCTGGCACAACTTTACTTAGGGAATACCCGACTGACGTTAATGCTGAGCGTGAGCCACTTTATCCAGTTTTGTCTGCGGAAAATAATGAGGCTCTACAGCGATATCAAGTGCTTGCCATATCTCGTGAGGATGTAACTTTTATCGGGCGCTTGGCTGAATTTAAGTATTACAACATGGACCAAGTTACTGACGCTGCTCTGAGAAAAGCAGGGGAGATTTTACAAAAGAAGAAAAAAATAACAGAAGAAGTTTAAGGGATTTTACTCGGCAAGATTTTGGCTTGCCGAGTAAAATTTAAGTTTATATATTTTCTGATACTGAATTTTCTTCTGTAATTTTTTCTTCTATCGTTTGACTAAAGATAGGCAAAAGAGTTTTTCCTTCTAGTTGATGGCGTGGTTCAAATCTTATGACACTATTGCCGGATGTGCCATTCAACCAAGTGCGTGAACGTTGTGTCCACACACATGAGCCAAAGTCTGCAAGCATTGTTGGCGTTTCTTGCTTAAAGCCATCTAAGTAATATGTTACCATTTGTCCTATCCAGCAGACATCCCCCAACGCTGAGTATTTTATAACTGATCGTTGAGCGGTAGTTAAGCTATCCAGATTTGAAATTAAGTTAACCATCTTTTTGTAAATAGGATGATGAGATTTTGCTGCCAAACAATAAATATCAAGCCCCCATTTCCACTCAGGTACATTAGATCCAATAAAGGAAAATTGACTTAAGAGTTCATAATATTTTGGTTTCAAAACAACACCCAAATCTAAAACAATGCCACCAAATTTTTCCAGAATAGAAAATTTTAATGGATTAACAGCTATACCAAACAGTTTATTCGTGACGAGATTATCGCAAACAGCTTTGATGCTTGCTTTTTCAAAAGCTTCTTCTGGGGCTTTTCTTTCGTAATCAATATTGCGTAAGTGTAACTCTCGCTCTAATGTCTCGAGTGGAGTATTTGTCCAAATGAAGTGTCGAAAATTATTTATTAGATCCATCTTACCTAATTGAGCTGAACACAATTCAATGAGTGCAGAGTTAGGATAGCTGGGCCTTTCTAAATTTGTTAGCCATAGATTATGAGAAATTTTTTCTATTCGTTCAGAAGCAGGAAGTTTTCTTTTTGATGCTAGTAACTCTTCACTTCTTTTGAGCATGTGATTATGGTGATACTTTAGTGAATCATTATCATGATCAAAGACACTCCGTGCTCTTTCTTCAAATTCGTTGTTGTAAGTGTAGTCACATTGCACAAGTTCTGGATGATAAAAAATATCAAACCGACTTGGTGTATCGACCATAAAATCGGAGAATAAGTCAGAAATATGCGTGTCATTATCTGTTGTGCATAAGAAATGGTGTCTTTGACGATCTGGCATGAATTTACCAAGTAATCCGAAATAACCTGAATTTGATTCCTTTTTGACAATAAAAAGAGATGTGACCTCCCCTTTGTAATCTAATATTTCTAAATGGTTATTATTTGTAAATCGGTAATTTACCTCATTTTCGTGAGGCGATGGATAGATTCTTCCTCCCTCTGTGAAGGTGAATTGAGCAAACCGTTGTATATAAGGACCAGATTCATTATGTTCAAAAGCCCCAAAAGTAAATGCTTTTCCTACAATGTCTCTTGCCTGAATGCGTCTATATTTTTTAAACCAAGGGGCACGATCCTCAATAAAACTTCCGGAAATAGTTTCTGTTGGTATTAAAGAAGATGAGTTAACAAGAATTCCTTTTTCTTCCAAGGCTTGCAAAAGGTGGGGTGGTAAGATCTCTGGCGTTTTTAGAGCAATCTGCTTGGGCAAGACCTTATATCTCAGCTGGTAAATAAGAGTGAATAAAGAGTCTTCAACACTTGTGTCTTGTTTTATTTCTAAAATTCTTTCTTCTTTTTCTATGCAGACTTGACGTTGCAACAAGAAATCGATGAACGGGTTAATTTCTGTTTCAAAATAATGTTGATATTTTTCCGAATTAAACCATTCATTAGGATTATACCCAAGTTTTACTCCTTGATTAAGGTAATGCGACATTGCTTCTTCAAGAGTAAAATCAAGCCCATATGTGGCATTATAGTATTCTAACGAAAAGTATGGTCGTATGATGTCTCTTTCATAAAAAGGTTGAGAAGGGCTTTCAGAAAAATTTATTACCCAGTGGTTACCTGAGCGAAAAATGTTTGCAGATCCGCGATATTCACTCATTAGACCTGTCATAAATGCTTCATCTGGTGCACTGTACTTGAGCGTATTGCCAGAAGGAATATTTATTGTGTTAGAAGATGGGTAATAAAAGCTTTGTGCCCCATGATTTCTTACTCGGATTTTATGACCCGAAGAAATAGGGGTGCCTATAATTTTTTCCACTTGTGATGAGGGGATTGATGCATCCCATGAAACAATAGTATTGTCACCAGGCACTGTTTCATTTTTTAAAAAAATTGATAACTGTATGTCTGCTTCAGTCTGATTTTGTACGTATATCTGGTGCGGCTGGTAAGTTTCTAAAAAACTATCAATCTTTGATAGATCCTCTGATTGCTCTCTTGAGGATGCTGCAATCAAATCAGCTGCATAGGGGTTAAATATACTATGTATGCAAGTAAAGGCAATACTCACTAAAATTTTCTGTGAAAAATTTTTCATCTTATTCATATCCTTTGTGGTTAGCGCTGGTTTCACTTAAAAATCCTTTGAAATAATTTTTGTATTTCTCAAAATTTTTTATTTATGTTTATTGTTTAATTTTATGAATAAAAAATAAAAAAACTGTTAAAGGCGAGAGTTTTAGTTGTTAATTACTTATAAGGGCCTGGTGTGAAAATGATTATATCATTTCCAGGCGTTGCCCATTGGTGGAAACTTATATAAAGGGGCCCGCTAGCATATTTAGTTTGGTAATCGATTGATAAAATATCTGGTTCGCTCAGTAAAGAATTTTCTGTTTTGTTTACTTCCCGCTGCACCAAAGTAAGTGCGTTTCTTATTATAGAGTATCCAGATGTTGATGCTAAAAATTCAGAGCCAATGACCATGGAAGTATCTACACTAGCGTAGAAGCTAAATTTTGAATGTATCGTTGCTATGTCTTGCTTGATTACTCTATTTATCCCTCTTACTACCCCTCCGTATTTAGCTAGTACTGCATACTGAAAAAGTACAGATGCACGTCTATAAAGTTTGCTATTTAATAATTTTTCTATTTCAGATAGGCAGGGTAGCCTAGACAACGAAATAGACCTAATTTCAACATTTTCAGCTATTGCTCCTAAATCTTCCGCTGTGATAGGGGGCTCAGCTGTCCATAAGATGTGTTTCCACCCTAATGCCTTTGAATGAGTTTCAATTGATATCCCCAAGCACTTTTTTTGATGAGGGTTTAAACAAGTGGCCGGTTCGTCAGTTTTTTTTGCATAAAAGGTGTGTATTATTTTAGGAATTTTAAGATTAGGGGTATTCGATAATAGAGTACAATCTTTGATTGGAGTAGTTCTATCTCGATTAATCTCTCTTAATTTTTGACAAAACTTTTGTGGGGTGATCTTATATTCGCTAAATAGAGTTGATGCCAAATGCTGAAAAAGTGGTAGCGAAGAAATATCTTCAATAGGCTGTCTAAATGTAGGTTTTTCATAATCTAAGCTATCAGGTAAATCTTCTATTGCTAACTGGGCTTTATTTTGGGAGGGCGTACTGAAAATAATATGTTTTCCAATGTCTTCACAAACAAGGCTGCTTATGTATGATGATGGCATCGCTCTAATTGTTTTAAGCGCACCAGGAAAAATGACAATAGTACTTTTTAAAACGATGGATGCTATTCTAGATCTTTCTTGAGTTGGATCCATGAGAATCCGTAAAAATGTATTTTTTTCAGAAGGTGTTGAGCTTCCGTTTACGCTAATCATTTGGTAGCGGCCATCAAACGAAACTAAAACTTCAGTTTCTTTCTCATCAAAGGCTAGTTGGTAAGAATCATATACTCCCACTCTGATAGGGATATCTGTTCTATTTTCTATGGTTAACTCTTCTTGTTTTGATGCAGCTAAAGTGGTTTGTAAATCAATGAAAGAAGGACATTGCAACAGAAGATCTGATCTTTCTTCAGTAATTGGCGCAACAAGAATTTCAGCCGCTGTTAAATGTGATTGTAAGAAGGCAGTAAAGAACGTAAAAATTATTCTCATGTAACACTAACCTCTATGTCTATCCAACTGATATTTATGCTAGTTGGGCAGAAGTTAAATTTTGATTAAATGACTTTATTAATTTAAGAATTTTATTTTTTAATTTTTAGCTGCTTCTGAAACTCGCCAATACCAAGAGTGCGTAGAAGGTTCATGAGGCAGGCCCGCTAAAATCAAATGCTCTTTGGCACGAGTAAGTGATACATAGAAAAGGCGATTATGCTCAAATTCTAAAGCTTGCTGATGGTGTTCTTTCAATGCAGAAGTTAAAACTGTATCTGCGGCAATTGTTGGTTTTAAGAACCAAAATTGTTGAACGGGATCAAATAGTAAGATGTCTTGTTTTAGATTTGGTTCATCTCCATTATCTAGAATAATAACAATAGGTGCTTCTAAACCTTTTGCTCCGTGTACTGTTGATAGTTTGATGCCTTCTTGGTGGCTGTTCTGGGTAAATATTGGTGCATAGCTATATAAATGCTCAATCAGTTCCCTAATACTTAAATCTAATAGATTAAAACGCTTGAAAACTTCGTCCATAAAATAGTGTAAGCGCTCGCACTCAACGTTCATTATGTCATAAGCGCATTGAAAATAATCGTAAGCGTTTGTAGGTGTATTTTTTAGCAGTTCACAAAGAGCATTGGCGTGAAAAGGATAATGAGCTTGCACTTCATTCCATAAAAATTTTTTCCGACTGTGGCATAGATTAAATAAATCTTCTTCGCTAATTATACCAAAGCTTCTCATCCATGGGCTTTTTAATAGCTGCGCAAGATTTAGATCATTCAATGGCATCAGCATGAATTCAACAGCACTTAAAATGTCGCGCACAACAAGAAATTCTAGAAGATTTTTCGGCTCAAACGCAGAGAATGGGATTTTTTTTCTTTCGCAAATGTCGGTTAATGCACGCATTTGACTGCCTCGTTTTCGCATCAAAATCATCACATCACTATAGGTTGCTTCACGGTTCTGAGATGCCAAAAATAGGCCGTCCTGAATGATTTTTTCAATTGTGTTTAAAACATTAATTGCTAATAGTTCTTCTGGTTCTTGCATTTCAATGTAGGTTTCAAATATAGGCCATGGTTCAATATTTTCATGTTTTTGTTCAATGAATGGCAAAATTTGAATATGACCAGCAAATGAATGATGAGCGGTGTGACTAACATTTTTACCAAGGCCATTAGTGTTTTTTTCAAAAATAGTATCGATTAAGTCTAAAATATTTTTAGCACTACGAAAGCTAGTTGTTAGGCTTATATTTTCAAAGGGATTGCAGAGTGCTGAAAAATGTTTTTGCATATTATGGTACATGCGAATATCAGCCCCTTGAAAACTATAAATTGATTGTTTTTCATCACCTACAACAAAAAGACTTCTATTATTTGATTGTTGATCAAATAAACCATTTACAAGGTGTGCAATGACCCGCCACTGATCAATGCTTGTGTCTTGGGCTTCATCAACTAGAATGTGATCAATGCGATAATTTAAATCTAAAAGAATCTGATCGAAAGTATCTAAATTTAATATTTCTAGTGTCTTTTCAATCAAATCGTGAAAATCCCAAAGATTTAGCTCTGCTTTTAAATCTCTGTAGCGCTTATTAAATAGTTGCTGAAGTTGCCAGAAATTCAAAGATTTTTGCACATGCTCAAAGCGTGTTTTTTGAGTATAATAATGCGCAAGAGACTCTGCATAAACTTTTAACTGGATTTCTGCGTCCGGATATTCTTTTTGGATGCCTGCTGGAAGAATTTTTGACCGCACTGTTCCTTTTTGTGTTAAAAAACACTGTGAAAAAAAGTGGTCTTTTGAAACGCTCTCATTTGGTGGGCAAATATTAAAAAGCCCCTTAAGAAGAGAATGTATCTCAGATGGTGGATTTGGAAATTTTGGGATACCGTTGATATCAAATAATTCATGTAGGCGAGAATTAATTTTATCAAAGTTTGAATTTTGAACATTGCGTGTTGTGCTGCATAGATACTCAAATAAAACATTGTCAGAGTGAAAAGTCAGAAATTCCTCTAAAAAAATTGTTGCTTGTTCGTCAGTAATTAGTTTTTCAAATGCCTGCGCCAAATAAGTGGACTCTTCAAAATTTTCCATGATTCTAGGGGCTGTATGTAGAATGCTTTTGCCCATATGTCGCTGAAGAAGACTTTGGCAAAATCCATGGACAGTTTGAATTGAAATGGGTAGTAATTGCACCAATGCATGCAGGTTCTGAGCTTTTGTAATTATTTCTTTGTCTGGTGTTTCGCCTAGATCTTGCAATTCTTCAATAATCTTTGTTTCGGAAGCCTTTGCGAGTAATTCTACGCGTTTTAGAAGCCTTTGTTGCATTTCATTTGCAGCAGCTCTTGAAAATGTTAAACAAAGTATACGATCAGAATTTGCACCGCTTAGTAGCAGTCTAATAATCTTATCAATAAGAACCTTTGTCTTTCCAGATCCAGCTGAAGCATTTACCCAGCAGCTGGATTTTGGATTACTAGCTCTTTGTTGTGGTTGCATAATGAAAAAATAGCATCACGCTAGTTCTTTTTGTTTTAGTTTTTTACCTTGTCTATAAAAGAAAAAAGCTATTACTCCTAGAACACTAACAAAAATAAGGATTGAAGTGAGTGCAAAAATGTATTCGTTACTAGAGTAGAGCCTAAGTCCATGAGTATCCATTGCTCCACTCCATTTTTGATCAAGCAAGAAACCAAAAGATTGCATAATGCAAGCACTGCCCATAACAGTGAACGTGTTAATCACACCAAGAGTCGTGCCTGATGTTTCAGGTGTTGTGTAGTGTGAAGCTGCACCAAAACATAATATTTCAGAGCTACTGAAGAACCCCAAAACAATTAGCACAGTAATAAGAAAGAATGCTGACAAACTCCCATAAAGTAATATAACTAAGCAAAGTACCATTGCTATCCAACTATAAGCGATGCCTCGATTGTATTCTCTATATTTTTCACACAACCACGGAACAACCAAACTTCCAACTGCTGCACCAACATAAAGCAATTTTGTTACACTAGCTGCATTGATTCTCTCTAAGCTGAAATGGTTCATTAAAAATGAAACACCCCACAGATCTGCTATTACAGAAAAAGGAGAGAAAAAACAAGTTGTCATAATTGCATAAGCTAGCACTGCGCGTGTTTTTAAAACATGAGAAATACTTTTTTTGATTTCTGACCACCTCAAAACAGCATGAGGATTAATAGCTTCCTTAGGTATAACAATTACAAGCGAAAACCATAATATTACACCAATGACAGACAATACTTTGAAAGCATATATCCAGCTTGTTGTTTCAATAAGGTCTACCAATGGGTCTGTTGTTAAAAGCGGCCCGAGCAATCCAATTGTTAAAGCTGCTCCCATGAAAAAACCACGGTTCGAGCTTGGAAAACTATCAGCTGCAATTTTCATGCAGCTGATATAACCTGATGCAGCGCCTAGCCCCATAAAAATTCTGCTGGCTTGGGCTTCCCAAAGGCTATTTCCATGAATTAATAAGACATTACCCACCAAGCACAGCAAAATGCTATATAAAACTACGCGTTTCACACCAAGCCTATCAATCAAAACTCCGCAGGGAATTTGCACGATCGCGTAGACAAACATAAAAAAAGAACCAAGCGTTGAAAAATCATTAGCTGTCATAAAAAATGCGCTGCGAAGTTCGGGCTCTACAAGTCCAGGCGCAATACGAAGTACGTATTGATATAAGAAAAATAACGCAACTCCTCCCCAAGTTAAATAGGGTGACGCTGCTGTTCTCTCTTCATTCATTAAATAAGTCGTTCCAAATTTTTATATTCGTTACACTTTGGCGTTTTTGAAGGCCAGGGGCAAGTTAAAAATTCAGAATTCCTTATTAAATAATGGGAAGTTATTTTTTCAAATGTCTTTTGCAATGTATCTATTGGAATTGCAAGGCTTGTGGACGTTATTCCAGAAGGTTGCGTGCCTTTAAGCTGCCAAAATTCTGCTTGGACTGATTTATCAACATAGGTTTTACCCGCTAAAAACATTTCAATAGCAAGTTGGGGTGCATATCCGTTAATCACTTCAGCTTTACTGGGGGGAGTACCTGTTTTGAAATTTACAACTAAATTTCCAGCATTCAAAAAAAACAAAGCATCAATCCTTGCTTTTATAGTAATTTCTCCCAGTGTTGTTTGAAAATCCTTTTCACTATGGATTTCGCTTGGAGATAAATCGTCAATTTGATTGCGCACCCAATCTAGGATGCGCTGTAGTTTGGCTTTCCATAAAATGGCAGGGCTGCTTAGTCTTAGTGTGTCTATATATTTTGTTGCGGCATCAAATCCGCTTTTCAAATAAATTTCTATTGTTTTATGGGTTGCCATCCCAAATTCCTTTGCAAAACTCTGACAGGTTATTCTTTCAAGAGGGCTAAGTTTTAAAATGTATTTGGCGTAAAATCCATAAGGGTCTTGCATCAGTAAATTAAACCCTGTTGCGCTAATAGTAGTTGGGCGACTCCCGACAATAGGTTTTGCAGTGGGTCTTTCTACCTTTGTTGGGAATATTTTTTCTGGATACTTTTGCGCAATCTGATCATTAAGTAACGGATGACAAAAAACTGTTTCTTGAGAATAACTTAAAATATTTAAGGGATTAGAACTTTTCCAACGCATAAGTTGTTGTGTCATATTTGTAGTTTTGCTCTGCAGAAGGTGGCTTAAGCTTGGTCGAATTTGGCTATGCTTCAAACAAAATACAACTTGCGCTGGGGTGAATTTTAAAGCTTCATGAATCCCTAAGCGAATTTGATTAGAATATACTCCAACGCAAACAGCCTTTTTAAACCATTCAATACAGCGATTTTTACCATCCAAAAGAGGTATATATTCACTAAGAAATCGTGTTTGTGCTTGAATTTTAGAGGGGAGTTTTTCAATAATTTCATTAAAAATATTAAGAAAACCATTTTTGCGCGTAAGAAAAGAAAGATAATTACATAAAGGATGATTTGGAAGGTCTAGATTTGATAATTGTTTTTGCGTTTTTCTCAAAGTGTATTCCCACTCTACAGCAAGATTGTGAAGTTCCTGGTCTTGAGCAAGGTGAGGGTGACTAATTACTTCCAGAGCACTCAAAGTAGTTTGATTCATTACATACTTGTATACCTTACAAACCCAATCCACAGCATTGCTGACTTGCTTAGGTGCAGTGGCAATAATCAGTCTTTCCCAAGTTGTCACATCGTCACATACTAATATGAATCCTTGGTTAAAAAATTCTAAAGCTTGTTTTTGCAGGGAAAAAATTGTGGAAAATTGAATTTGTTGATAAGTAGATGCTTCTGCTTTGCACTGAAATGGCCGCTGTGCTTTATGAATGGCTTCAATAATTTTAGCTAACTTCTTGTCCTGCACATCCAGGCCTACCATCTCACTTGCTAACTGCCAAAAATTGTAAAAATCTGCTTCCGAATATTCAGTTTTTACTAAATTAATAGATGTTAAAATGGAATTCATTCTTGTGAGATCAATGCAACGATTTATCCAAAAGTACACGACACACTATTTACTATCAATTTCTCTTTTCGAAAAAGAGATTTCTCAAGAAAATCCTTAATTATCTATCACTGATTTTCTCTTATTGGACTGTAAGAAAATCTTAGAATGTCTCTCCTCATATATGAAAAATAAAAAAGCCATTAGCACAGCTATTGCACTGACAAAAAGTGCAGGTATAAGGTGCCATCCTGTTTTATCAACAAAATAACTCATCATGCCAGGTGCCATACCACCAACACTTAGGCCGATTGTAAATAGTAGTGATACATTTCTTGCCCGAACCGAAGCTGGGAATAGACTATTCATAACAGGGTGAATTGCAGCACCAAAGCTAGATGAGGCAATTACTAAAAATATCTGAGCTAAGTAATAGTGTTCTCGTGCTAAAAGCATAAAACCACCGATGCTCAAGGGTGCAGCAAGTAATGCTGTAATTTTCATGAACTGTTCATAGTGTTTTGTTCTGTCAGCAAAAAAGCCCATAAGGGGTGACAATGCAATATAACTAACAAGTGCAATCATTGTGCATTGTTGGCCAATTACGGTTGGCTGATTTAAAATTTTTGTAACATAAAAATTTGTATAGGTTGCTGGTAGCCAATTTGTTGTTCCAACAAGTATACCAATAAAAATCACCAACACGCGACGCAACCAAAGATATCCGAAATCGTCTTTTGTTTTTTGGTTAGGCTGGTTTTTAGGGGGCACTATATCTACTAAAGAGCGGCGCATGCTTATGGTCCAAAAAGCTGCAACTCCACCCAATAAAAAGGCAATGCGCCAAAGCCAAGGAATTGTTTCTTGATAAAATACGCAAATGGCAGATGCGCCAAGACCAATCATGCTTCCAATTGTGCCTGAAGCGGCCAAACAACCACTCACAAAACCTCGCTGCTTTTTGTGGTATTCCATTAAATAGGTTCCAGCATTAGTGTATTCACCACCTAGCGAAAATCCTTGCAGCAATCTGAACAGTACAAATAAGCCACTTGCGGCGAGCCCAATATATTTATAACTTGGTAAAAATGCAATTGCCAAAGATGGAAAAATGGAGAACTGAATTGCTCGTAATAGGGCGGTTTTTCTATTGAAAACATCTGAAATGTATCCAAATATAATTCCTCCGACAGGTCTTATCACAAATGCGCCACCGAATAAAAAAAGACTCAGTATATGTGATTCTTTTGAATTAGTGCTGGGAAAGAAATAAGGAGTAATGATTGAGCCAAAATGAGCGAATAATAGGAAATCATAGTAATCAAGAATGTTACCAATGATCACTGCAGTAGTGATTTTTACACGTTGCGACATATTTGATTTCTCAATCAATTAAATTTTCTGATTTTGCAAAGTCTTGTAAAAAATAGCAAGCATTAAAAGTGCTATTAAGCTTATTGTTCCACTTGCAATGAATGTGGCAAATTGGCTGTACATGTGCGCAAAAATTCCACCAATAGCACCAGCGATAATAAGCGCTACAGCGCTGATAAGGTAGAAAAATCCAATTCCTGTGCCACGCAGGTCTTCAGGAACATAGTCTGCAATTAGACTTAAAAACATGCTTTGGCTCATGCCAATTTGAATTCCCCATAACGCAACACCAACCATCATAGTGGTTAAATTTTGAGCAAACCCTAAAAAGCAATCAGCTAGTAATAACATAAAAAAACTTAAGCCTAAGAAACCATAACGGCCAAATTTATCAGACAAACGACCAACCGGATAAGAACATAATGTATTCATTCCGTTGTACAAAATCATCACCGCATGTGAAAAATTCTGATCTAAATTGAAGTTGCCAGTTGCATGTAGCACCAATACAGACTCTCCAACCCTTGCACTCATATAAACAAGTACAATTGACATTAAAATCCAGTATGATTTTCCAAGACGCTTTAAATCCTTGAAATGAATAGGGTGACGAATTGGCTGCTTGACGATAGCATTCTTTTCTTCCTTCTTTTGGGAGTCTTTCACGCAAAATATCAAAAGTAAGAGACCAAGAAATGCTGGGATACTGGCAACAGCAAAGACAGTTTTAAAATCCTTACCCGTTGTGGTCATGCACCAAATACCAAGAAATCCGCCGATAAAGGATCCAGCAACGGCCAAACTCTGCCTAAGACCAAAGCAAGCACCTTTTATATCTTCAGGAGCAAGATCACTCACCAATGCATCACGAGGTGTTGCATGTATACCATTTCCTAAACGATCGAGAATGCGGGCTGCTAGCACAGCAGGCAAGTTTGAAAATAAAGCAAATACGGGTCTAGCTATAACAGATAAAGCAACACCCCAAACAATAACGGCTTTTCTCTTGCGCAAATAATCGCTGAGTATGCCTGAAAATAGCTTCATCAAGTATGCTATTGCTTCAAAAACACCCTCAAGAACTAATAAAACCCCAGTGGCAACTCCAAGGATTTGTTGCACATATAACGCAGCAATGCCAAAGATCATAACTGTTGATATGTTCAAAAGCATGCTTGTAAAGCCGATTGCCCAAATTGACAAGGGGATCTTGTTTTTAAAAGTCTTTATCATATTGCTAATAAAAGGGGAATATGGCCAAATGGTTCAATAAGCCACAAACATATCAAATTTGTAAGGGGAGCGCAATGAACAGCGAAAGAACTGCGTTAGTTACCGGTTCATCAAGCGGAATAGGAAGAGGCATTGCAAAAATACTTCTGCAAAATGGTTATCAAGTGATTCTCCATGGAATTGAGCCACAAGAACAAGTGAAGTCTTTAATTGAGTATTTGTCAAGTTTAGGCAAAGTTTTAGGCTATTACAGTGTTGATGTAAGTAATGCCCAAGCTATTGAGAAATTTTCTAGTGATTTAAAGGCTTCAGATGTTGTTGTCGATATTCTAGTAAATAACGCAGGCATTCAACACGTTGCGCCAATTCATGAATTTTCGCCGCTACAGTGGGATCAAATTTTAGCTGTAAATCTGTCGTCTGCATTTCATTTTATGCGACTTTTGCTACCCCAGATGCAAGAAAAGAAATGGGGTCGAATTATCAATATCGCTTCTTGTCATGGCCTTGTGGCTTCCGCCAATAAAGCTGCTTATGTTGCAAGTAAGCATGGTATAGTAGGTCTTACCAAAGTTGCTGCCCTTGAAAATGCAACAAAAGGGGTAACATGTAACGCTATTTGTCCAGGTTGGGTTTTAACCCCATTGGTGCAAGCTCAAATTGAAAAGCGCGCAGCAGAGCAGGGAATCAGTATAGATCTTGCCAAGTCCACTTTGTTGAAAGAAAAGCAACCAACTGGGCATTTCGTCACAGCAGAAGAAATTGGTGAATTTGTTTTATTTTTATGTCAATCTTCGGCATCGCAAATTAACGGAGCTACTCTTTCCATGGATGGTGGATGGACAGCACAATAAGAAGGAAAAAATGGAAGTAGATATCATATTTTGGTCGTTAGTAGCTTCTGTTGTAATGCTTGCGGGTGCATGCCTTTATTTAATACACCAAAAACAGACTCTTCTTATTGAAAACGTTCAATTGAGAAGTCAAACACAAACAGATCAACAGATCCAACAAATGTGGCAGCAGCAAATTGAGCGTCTTACTCAGCAAGCGTTGATTAATCAATCGAATCAGTTTTTAGGATTGGCTAAAGCACAATTTGATGGAGTGCTTGAAAAAGCAAATTTAACGTTTGAACAGCGCCAAGAACAGTTTAAGCACATGCTTGAACCCATTTCAAAATCTCTAGAGCAGGTAAACACTCAAGTGCAAACCGTTGAAAAACATCGCATTGAAGCATTTGCTGATTTAAAACGTCAACTGACGGACATGGTTGTATCACAAAAGGATTTGCGTCAAGAAACCGCAACTCTTGTAAAGGCTTTGCGCACCCCACATGCCAGGGGGCAATGGGGAGAGATGCAACTCAAACGCGTAATTGAAATGGCTGGTATGGTTGATCATGTTGATTTTTTTGAACAAGTGCTCGGTGATGAAGGAAGGCTTCGCCCTGACATGATCGTGCGTTTGCCTGCGGGTAAAACTATTGTTATTGATGCAAAAACTCCGTTGGTAGCTTACCTTGATTATTTGGAAGCCCAAGATGATTCGCAGAAAGCTCAAAAATTACAAGATCATGCACGCCATGTGCGAACGCACATTCGACAGCTCTCTCAAAAAAGTTATTTTGAACAGTTCGAACATAGTCCTGAATTTGTTGTGCTCTTTATTCCAAACGAGGCGATGTTTAGCGCTGCTCTTCAAGCTGACCCCGGTTTAATTGAAGCAGGAGTTAATGAAAAAGTTTTGATGGCTACACCAACTACCTTAATAGCATTGCTTCGGGCTGTTGCTTATGGCTGGCGTCAAGAAAATATTGCTGAAAACGCCAAGGCCATTTCTGTTTTGGGCCAAGAATTGTACAAGCGTTTGGGCGATATGACCGGTCACATAGGGCGGATGGGTAAGGGCCTTGAAACAGCCGTCGAAGCTTATAACAGCACGGTAGGATCATTTGAACAGCGTGTGCTTGTAAGTGCTCGACGTTTTCAAGAGCTTGATCCGAATCCTCATACCTTGGAAGAAGCTAGCGAAATTGAAGTGCCTTTGCGGGCCTTAAAAGTGAAGTGATATGCCAAATCCAGCTGCATTTCTAGGATCCTTACACGTTTGCCCACAAGTAACTGGAGTTGTACCACATATAGGAGGGCCAACTATTGGAATGGCAGTTACAGTTATTGTCGGAGGTCCTCCTGCAGTTAATATTAATAATATGTCGGTATGTGTGGGGCCTCCTGATAAAGTAGCAAAGGGAAGCAGCACAGTAATGGCAGCAGGAAATCCAATGGTGCGTATGGGAGATCCTTGCGGTCATGGTGGTACAATTGTGCTTGGTATGCCAACTATTATTATTGGTGATTAGCAAGGTATTTTATCTTCAGGGTTTTTTTTTAGAACGTTTCAAGCTAAAGTAGGCCATGATTATCGGCCACACATCATCGTACACAGCACTACAAACTGCACTTGAGAGTCATCGACATCAAGCCTTTTTGCTAAATGGAGCAATGGGCATTGGAAAAGCTTCAATTGCTAAAAATTTAGCACTCTCAATTTTGGTCAAATCTAGCCCATTTACTGAAAATGTGGTGCAGCAACAGTGCATGAATGGTTCGTATCCTAATTATTTTTATATTTCTCGTATTAGTGATGAAGAAGGCAAGCAAAAGCATGAAATTACTATCGAACAAGTACGTACACTTTTAAACAGTTTAAAGAAGAAAGCTGCAATACAAGGGCAACGAATTATTGTGATAGATGCGATTGATCAAATGAATCGCCAAGCAGCAAATGTATTGCTTAAAATTTTGGAAGAACCTCCTCAAGACACTTTATTTTTGCTTGTTTGTCATAGCCTTGGCAGCGTTTTACCAACAATTCGTTCGCGCTGTGTCAAGATTGATTTTAAGCCGCTATGTGCTGCGGATATGCGAAAAATTTCAGCGGTGCGGGGTGGAGAAGTAGATTCCACTATTCTTGAAATGGCAGCGGGTGCACCTGGTATTTATCAAAAAATCCATGAAGTCGGTGGGGCTATTATATTGCAATCTATTGAAAGACTTTTTCATATTTCTAATCTGAATGATCTAAAATCAGCTATTCAAGACCTTTTAAAACAAAGTGACGACTCTTTTTTGGGGTACTTGCTTCAGCAATTTCTGTATCAAAAAGCTTTGAAGGATCCCGAAGTCTACGCGCATTCAGCCCAAACTGTGGAAAAATTTATGCGTTACACTAATGGTACTCACCTAGATGGTGCGCATCGCTTAGTAGCAGCTGTTCTGCTAGCAAGAAATCCTGAATATAAGCAAATTATTTATGGTTGAATTTAAAAAATCATAAAAATTAACCATATCATAATAAACAAATAATAATAATAACTACAGATCCTCATTTTTTCTGTAGTTATGCACGTGTTAGTAAAAAAATATTTAAAACAAGCTACTGTAGCACTTTTTTTTGTTGTTCCTTCTTATTCTGCAGAACTTTCTACAGCTCAAGAAATAGTTGATGATGGCTTAAGCTTAGGGCGTAATATGCCGGCATACTTCAAGATTATGACATTTGATAAAACTCGCTGGGAAGCATTTGCCGATGCTTTTCCAGGTCACCCAGCAACACAAAGCATAAAGATGCACTTAGAATCTATTCAGCTGATCCCTTTGGTTTTTTCACGAAATGAAATCTTTGCTAGTGAATTTTTTAAAAAAGCAATGAGGCAAAAGTATTGTAATTCGCTCAAAGGCGATCTGCCTTCTGCGCCACTTCTTAGCGATACCAATAGTGATGAAATGTACGCAGCAATTTTAAATTTATTACATGCAGATGAAAGTGCCTTGAGTAAATTTGAAGAATATATTGCTGAATCTATAGTCATGCACGAAAAAATTATTGCTGCTTACAATCATCGTTTAGAAATGCTAGGTGGCAACAGTGCACTACTTAAACATTTCCTGGCTAAAATATTTTTTGCGTCAAATGCTTACGCTGATTCTACTCTTATCAATATGCGCATGACATTGCTAGCAGAAGGTTTAGTTGCTGGCGATGATTATCTTTTTGCGGAACAAAAAGACCCAAGCCACACTCTAGCTAAATCAATTTTGAAATACATACAGCTAGAAGGTCACACAGACACATTAGTTATTGGGTGTGGGCATTCGTTGATTGCAGATGTTGCAGAAACACCTAGGTGCTTGGCAGATGATTTTTTAAAAGCATATACGGGAAAGACATTTGTTCATGATTGCCAACATTGTTTATGCGATCATGGTGGCCAGATAGCAGTTGCGTTAAGCGAGAGTGATGATATTTCTTACAACGGAGCTGCGCATGCAGATGTTTTTGCAAATGCAACTACGTCCGAATTTTGGGAAGCTTTAAAGACACTGAATGATGAAGGAGTGAGCCCAATCAGGTGTATTATTGATCATGCCTTTATGCTTTCTAATTCTGGAGAACAAATTGCTAATAGTTTACCCATCGGAGGAATTTTTAGAACGTATTTAGATCTTACAGAGCATCCTCTTGAGCCACATGGGTTTGTGCTGCAAGGCGCTGAGCAATTTGGTGAGCGTGTAGAAAAGATTTATGTGAAAGTGAGTTAATCACTTCCACATTTTCTTAAAAAGACTACTGCATTGTCTGCGCTACCAACGTTTCTGGTGTGGGGGTATTTAATTTTTTATCCTTAAACTCATCCTCTTCGGAATGCTCTATAGGCTGAGGTTCATAAGAAAGAGCTAAACGCAAGACTTCATCTACTTGTTTAACAGGTATAATAGTCAATCCCTTGGTGACGTTTTCTGGAATCTCTGCAAGGTCTTTTTCATTATCATAAGGGATAATTACAGTTTTAACGCCCCCTCGGTGAGCTGCAAGTAATTTTTCTTTTAAACCACCTATGGGAAGCACGTTACCGCGCAAGGTAACTTCGCCTGTCATTGCAACATCTCTTGATACAGGAATCCCCGTTAGCACTGAGACAATAGAAGTGCACATTGTAATACCTGCTGACGGACCATCTTTTGGAATAGCGCCTTCTGGTACGTGGATGTGAATGTCCTTGTGCTCAAACAAACTTGGTTTTAAGCCAAATTGAGTTGATCGTGAGCGAACATAACTAAGGGCCGCCTGAACTGACTCTTGCATTACATCACCAAGTTTGCCTGTAATTAAGGTCTTGCCTTTTCCTGGTAACACAACTGCTTCAATGCTCAATAGCTCACCGCCAGACTCTGTCCATGCAAGCCCTGTCGTTACTCCTACAGTATCATTTTCTTCTGCAAGCCCATATCTGAAACGCTTAATGCCTGCATATTTTTTCAGATTTTCTTCGTTAATTTTCAATGTTTTAATCTTAGTGCTCATGATTTCACGAACTGCTTTTCGACAAAGATTCGTGATTTCACGTTCAAGGCTGCGTACTCCAGCTTCACGCGTGTAATTACGAATAAGTGTTAATAAAGCTTCATCATTAATTGAGAATTCTGTTGCTTTAAGCCCATGATGTTCCATTTGCTTTGGAATAAGATGCTGCTTAGAGATAACTAATTTTTCGTCCTCTGTGTACCCAGGAATACGAATGATTTCCATACGGTCAAGCAGTGGTTGTGGCATTTTTAATGTATTGGCCGTGGTGATGAACATGACATCTGATAGATCGTAATCAACCTCAAGATAATGATCATTGAATGTAGCATTTTGCTCTGGATCCAATACTTCTAACAACGCAGATGCCGGATCACCTCGCCAATCGCTTCCAAGTTTGTCGATTTCATCTAACAAAAATAAAGGATTTGATGCTTTTGCCTTTTTCATTCCTTGAATGATTTTTCCTGGCATAGAGCCAATATAAGTACGTCTATGGCCTCTAATTTCAGATTCATCGCGCACACCGCCTAAAGCAACTCGTACAAAACTTCTGCCGGTAGCCTTTGCTAGGGATTTTCCTAAACTAGTTTTTCCCACACCAGGAGGACCAACCAAACATAGAATTTGCCCGCGAACTTTGCCAACTCTTGCTTGTACAGCAAGATATTCCAAAATGCGCTCTTTAACTTTATCCAGCCCGTAATGATCTTTATTTAAAATATCTTCAGCTGCTGTTAAAGAATTTTTTATGCGACTTCGTTGTTTCCAGGGCAAATTCAATAGCCAATCTAGATAATTACGAATAACTGTCGATTCTGCCGAAGATGCGTTCATGGTTTTCAATTTGCGAACTTCAGCTAAAGCTTTCTCTTTAGCTTCCTTGCTGAGTTTTACTTTTTTAATTTTTTCCTCTAGCTCAGCAATTTCGTCTTTAGCGTCTTCACCTTCGCCCAATTCGCGATTAATTGCTTTGAGCTGTTCGTTGAGATAGTATTCACGCTGAGTTTTTTCCATTTGCTTTTTAACGCGGGTACGGATTTTTTTCTCTACGTGTAAAACAGCGCTTTCACTTTCAATAAATCCAAGCACTTTTTCTAGGCGTTTGCTAGTATTAGCTGTTTCAAGCAAAATCTGTTTGTCGGGAATCTTTAAGCTAAAGTAAGAAGCAACCGTGTCTGCAAGTTTTGCCGGGTCCGATATTTGGTTAATTGTTACCAAAACTTCTGGGGGAATTTTCCTATTAAGCTTAACATACTGTTCAAATTGAGAAACAACAGCACGTATAAGGGCTTCTAATTCTTCTTCAGAACCATCTTCCTCAGGAATAATAGATCCGTAAGCTTGAAAATAGGGTGACTCTTCAACAAATTGGTTTAACCGAACCCGGTGAGTTCCCTCAACTAATACTTTAACGGTGCCGTCAGGAAGCTTTAGAAGCTGTAATAAAGTGCCAAGTGTACCCACCGAATATAAATCTTTTGCTTCTGGATTGTCATCTGATGGGTTTTTTTGCGTAACAAGAATAAGCTCTTTCTTGTTTGAAAGCATCATTTCTTCTAGCGCTAGTACTGATTTATCACGCCCCACAAAAAGAGGAACAATCATATGGGGAAATACGACAATATCACGCAAGGGCAATACTGGGAATAAGTTCCCCTGAGAAATTGAAAGCGATTTACTTTTCTTTACCATCAACGGGCGCCTTCTTTACGCTTAGGTTCTTCTTGCTTTAGAACAACCACCGGCTGTCCTTTATTTTCTACAACTTCTTTATTAATGATAACTTCTTCTACGTCTTCTCTTGATGGCAACTCATACATTGGCTCAAGTAAAATATTCTCCATAATTGAACGCAGCCCTCTGGCACCGGTTTTTCTCAAGATAGCTTTTTGTGCAACTGAATGAAGAGCTTCATTTTCAAAGGTTAGTTTTACATCTTCCATTTCAAATAATCTTGCATATTGCTTTAGCAATGCATTCTTTGGAGTGGATAATATTTCAACTAATGCTGCTTCATCCAAATCGCCAAGTGTTGCAACAACTGGTAGACGCCCAATAAACTCTGGGATAAGACCAAATTTCAACAAATCTTCTGGCTCGAGATCTCTCAGAAGCTCACCTATCTTGTGATCTTGTGGGCCTTTTACATCTACTCCAAATCCTATTCCGCTGCCTTTTTTACGTCCTGCGATAATTCTTTCCAACCCAGCGAAAGCTCCGCCGCAGATGAATAAAATATTAGTCGTATCAACCTGCAAGAATTCTTGCTGGGGATGTTTGCGACCACCTTGAGGGGGCACAGAAGCAATCGTCCCTTCCATAATTTTTAGCAAAGCTTGCTGTACACCTTCGCCAGAAACATCGCGTGTAATAGAGGGATTATCAGATTTTCTAGAAATCTTATCAACTTCATCAATGTAAACAATGCCACGCTGAGCGCGCTCTACATTATAGTCAGCTGCTTGTAAAAGTTTTAGAATAATATTTTCAACATCTTCACCTACATAGCCTGCTTCGGTTAGTGTGGTTGCATCGGCCATTGTGAAAGGAACATCAATAATACGTGCTAAAGTTTGAGCAAGCAAAGTTTTACCGCTGCCTGTTGGACCAACCAACATAATGTTTGATTTTGCAATTTCAACATCGCCATTACTGCCGCCACTATGGTTAAGACGTTTGTAATGATTATGCACCGCAACTGATAGAACTTTTTTTGCGTGTTCTTGTCCGATAACATAGTCATCAAGAACTTTACGAATTTCTAAGGGGGAAGGCACTCCTTCAGTCAGTAAACGAGGTCCTGCGTTTTCTTCTTGAATTATATCAGTGCACAGGTCTACGCACTCATCGCATATAAATACAGTTGGTCCTGCAATTAACTTGCGGACTTCATGCTGACTTTTTCCACAAAAAGAGCAATATAGGGTATTTTTGCTATCACCAGCAGATTTGCTCATATTTTCTCCACATCAAAACTTATATTAGCAGCAACGAAATTTGTCACCTTATACTTCAACTATGCGTCCGAAAAGTCAAGAAATAGTTAACCAATATGGCCTTTTTTGCGGATAACAACTTTTCATTGATAAAATACTGACTAAATAATTGATAATTCCAGGTAACAGTGATCCCTTTTTGCCTACTCCCTTTCATTTTACTCCATTATCAATTTTCTGCCAAAGCTTTTGAGCTGCATCTTTTTCGGCAAGTTTTTTGTTTTTTCCTTCTCCAATGGCTGTTAAGCCATTCTGTAATAAAACCTCAAGCATGTATGTGGGGGCATGATCTGGTCCAGAACGCTTTATTTCTTTGTAGGTAGGGATATTCATACCTCGTTTTTGCGCCCACTCTTGGATAAGAGTTTTAGGATCCCTGGGTAAATCTTCTGATGCATAAATTGCATCACCCCAATATTTATGAATAAATCTTTGAGCCGCATCTATTCCACCATCAATGTATAAGGCTGCAATAATAGATTCTATGCAGTTTGCAAGAATAGATGTACCTTTTAGCTCGTTCGTGTGAATGGGTAAAAAAGTACCTAGATCAATGCGTTCGGCAATAATGTGACAAAACTCGCGCGATGTAAGATACGAAAGCCTTTTTGCAAGTTTTCCCTCTTCATCATGGGTGTAATGCACATATAAAGCTTCAGCAATCACGAGGCCAAGAATACGATCGCCTAAAAATTCTAATCTCTCAAAAGCCTTTCCCCGTTTACGCTGCTGCAAAACTGGCGGAGTAAGGGCTTGCGCAAGTAAAGCTTTTTTTTTGAAAGAATGTTCTAAAATATCGTCGAGCATTGGATGGTATAGCTAAACATTTGATGTGTTAAGATAGCTCAAAATCATCACAAAACCAATTAACTTGTGGTTTTACCCCTTCATTTCCTGGGCTAGAATTTCTAATTCCAACCAGCGAGTTTCTGATTTATCCAAGGTTTCCTGGCATTGTTGTAGTTCTTCGCTTAGGGTTTTGAATAGATGAGGATTCTTTTCATATAGGGTAGTGTCTTCCAAAAGCGTTGACAGTTCATTAATGCGTTTTTCAGAAGCATTTATTTTGCTTGGTAGCTCGTCCCATTCGCGTTTCAAATTATAAGGTAACCGCTTTGGCTGTGTGCTTTTCTCATGCTGAGTTTCTTTTTTCTTTATTTTTATAGCAGGTTTTTGGGCGGCTTTTAAATAATGCTCAATATCACTGTATCCACCTACATATTCCTGCACTTCACCAGAAGCTAGTGTGATATATGTAGATGTTACGGTTCTATCCAAAAAATCGCGATCATGGCTTACTACAATTAATGTTCCACTATACTGTTGTAAACATTCTACTAGCAGATCTAATGTATCCATATCTAAATCGTTGGTGGGCTCATCTAGCACTAGTAAGTTTCCTGGATTTGCTAATGCTTTTGCAAGAAGTAGGCGATTCTTCTCCCCACCTGATAAAATACTTACTTGCCCCCGAACTTGTTCTTCGTTAAACAAAAACTCTTTTAAGTATCCAACTACGTGTTTAGTTTCATTGCCCACCCATACTTGGTCTCCACCTTCTGGGCATAATGTTTGCCATAATGTGTCAGTTGGATTTAATTCTGATCGCATTTGATCAATATAAGTTACTTTTAACGTTGTTCCGTGCTTTACGTGTCCGGAATCAGGCTGTAATTCTCCAACTAACATTTTTACTAATGTACTTTTTCCTGCGCCGTTAGGGCCAATAATACCAATCTTGTCTTGGTGCAAAATGCGACAAGAAAAAGGCTGCACAACTATTCTATCACAATAAGATTTTTGAATATCCTTAGCTTCAATAATGATTTTACTGCCTCGTGGCAGGTTAACAGGATTAACATCAATGGAACGTGTTTTGTTTTGCATCATATCGCGACGCTCACCCCGTAACTCATGCAGTCGTTGCAACCGTCCCTGATTGCGCTTGCGCCTTGCCGTTACTCCGTAGTGCAACCAATCAGTTTCTAAACGTAGGCGAGTGTTAAGTTTTTCTAAACGGCGCTCCTCTTCCTCCATCAGCATAGCCGACCAATCATCAAAAGCTTTGAATCCCTTTTTATTTACATGTAGTGTTCCTCGATCAATCCACCAGGTTGTGTTCGAAGCTTTTTCTAAAAAGCGTCGATCATGACTAATCATGACTACTGCGCCTCTAAATTTGGAAAGGTATTCTTCTAACCATTGGATACTGGGTAAATCAAGATGGTTAGTTGGCTCATCAAGTAAAAGGATTGTTGGATTTCTTACTAAACTTTCAGCTAGCGCAAATCTTCGTCTTTGTCCTCCAGAGGCATTATTCAACGTTACATTGGCAGCGATTCCTAATTTATCAAGAATTGATCTGGCTTCATGTGGTTTGGCTCCATAGGATTCTAAAAGTTCAGTGGTTGTTACATCTAGTGGATACGTTTTATCCTGCTCCAGATATACCAGATTTTGGCTAGGCAATAAAAAATACTCGCCTTCATCAAGTTCATAAATTTGCGCAAGGGCTTTTAGCAAAGTTGATTTTCCACAACCGTTTCGTCCCACCAAGCAAATACGGTCACCCTCACATATTTGTGCGGTCAGTCCTTCAAAAACGGGGGTGCCGCTAAATCGAACACAGGCGTCTTTTAGACGAAGCAAAACAGAGGTCATGTCTTTTATAGATTCATTTTAGTGTTGTATTCTAATCAAAGCTCTACGGTTTGCCTATGGGGCTATAAAATTTAGTAAAAATGATAATTGCAATTAAGTTGTACAAGCTTAAACAATTTCTAGGAAAGCTTATTTTTTATCTTTATCGCTGAAAATGTATTTACTTAACAAGCCTTCAAGACTTACTGAGGATTGCGTTAAAGAAATAGTGTCACCTTGAATTAGTGTCTCATCATCTCCGCCCGGGGATACATTAACATATTTCCCCCCCATTAAGCTTTCGCTTACAATCTCAACAGAGCTATCTTTTGGAATTTTTAAAGATGCGTCAATATCCATTGCAACAATAGCTTTAAAATTCTTTTTATCAATGGCTATGTGGTCAACGTGGCCAACAGTTACCCCGCCCACGCGGACATCATTGCCAATAGATACGCCGTCTACCCGATCAAAACGTGCAAAAATTTTAATTGTTTGAGTATTTGTGGCTGTGGAAAATTTGTATCCAAATGCAAAAAAGATCCCAGCTACAAGCAAGACTATAGCACCTGTAATGGTTTCTAAAAAATTATGTCGCATCTAAAAATCATTTTTCTTTGGTGAGCTACTATAGCCTATCAAGAGTGTTTTAAGGAAGTGTTAAGAGGATAAAAACTAAGGAAAGTTAAAAATATAAGCAGTGAAATAAAATTTTAGTTTTTAAAAAATACTGTCAGTTGTTTCAAAAACTAGGTGTGCTAATATCTCTCAAAATTAAATTCAAAGAATATTTATGCTAAGAAAAATCATCCCTGCTGCTATTGCAATCATAGCTATTTTTTATATTTACCTATCTTTAAAGAAAACCCCAGATGCAGATAACGAAATTGTTGTTTCAATAAAGCCTTTGCATAGCTTGGTTTGCTCATTAACTAAAGGAATTACTGCTCCGGTATTATTGCTAGATGGCTATGTTTCTCCACATCATGCGCAACTTCAACCTTCCCAGGTGCAATTAATCAAAAATGCAAAGACTTTTATTTGGATTGGCCCAGCTTATGAGCAACTACTAACAAAACATGTTAAGGCTTTAAAAAATAATGCTTTAACAATACAAAATAATTCGTCAATAAAACTAAAGCCTCTTAGGAATGGAGCATTTTGGGACAAACATACTTGTTGTCATGATCATGCACATGAAGATCACCCCCATCACCACGAAACAAGCCTTGATGGTCATATCTGGTTAAGCCCTTTGATGATGATGCAAATCGTTGATCTGGTAGTGCACCATTTAAAAACAATCTACCCTAAACATCACGAAGTATTGGATAAAAATGCTAATGATTATAAAGTTAGTTTGCAGCTTCTTCATCAGCAATTGCTTCAAAAAATGCTTCCATATAAAGGCAGCGCCTATATTATTCAGCATGACGGCAATCAGTATTTTGATGCAGTGTACGGAGTCCAAACAATAGCTACTATTTCAATTGATCCAAGTGTGCCAGCTAGTGCTGGGCATATTCTAAAGATTCGTAAGGCAATAAAAAAAGGGGCGATTCGGCCTAGATGCTTATATGCTGAGCGACAAATGGATGCTGCTCTTGCCAAAAGTTACGCAACTTCTTTCAAAATTTCTTTTGCTGTGGTTGATTATCTGGGGGTTGATATTCAAGCAGGAGAAAAAGCCTATGAAGAACTTATGAATGCTTATGTTGATGCGTTTATCCTAGGTTTAAAATAAGTGGTGGGCCCGACAGGACTCGAACCTGTGACATCCCCGTTATGAGCGGGGGGTTCTAACCAACTGAACTACAGGCCCAACTCAAGAAATATGCCTCAAATCTATTTGTGGGTCAACATTTTTTGCCTCTTGCATTTACAAACCATTGCGATAGTGTGGAAACACTTTGTTTAAAGCTTGTGACGCATGACCCTACACCTTGTTGATGGCTCTGGCTATATTTTTCGTGCCTATTATGCACTGCCTCCACTTACCAGCCCTAACGGTACGCCTGTTGGTGCAGTCTATGGTTTTTGTAATATGTTACATCGGCTTATAGAAAAGGTTGATGGCAACCGCTTATTGGTAATTTTTGATGCGGGTCGCAGAACCTTCAGGCAAGATATCTACCCAGATTATAAAGCTCACAGGGCACCTCCACCTGATGACTTGATTCCACAATTCTCACTTATTCGCGAAGCTTGTGAAGCATTCGGGGTTCCTTCAGTTGAATTGCCTGGATTTGAAGCAGATGACCTACTGGCAGCTTACGCTAAAGCCAGTATTAATTGTGGCGATAAAACGCAAATTATCTCAGCTGATAAAGATCTGATGCAGCTACTGCGCCCAGGTGTTACTATGTGGGACCCCATGAAGAATAGACCTATTGATGAACAGGTCGTTTTTGAAAAATTTGGTGTAACACCTGATAAAGTTATCGATGTGCAAGCTTTGTGCGGGGACAGTAGCGATAACATTCCAGGTGTTCCAGGATTTGGGCCAAAAACATCGGCCGAACTTATTCAAACATTTGGCAGTTTAGAAAACTTGTTAGAAAATATTTCGGAAGTTAAGCAGCCGCGTCGTCGCGACTTGTTAACTCAACATGCTGAGCTTGCGCGCATTTCTAAGCGGTTGGTAACTCTAGATGATAATGCTCCTCTTCCAATTGAATACACCGAAATAGCACCAGTTAATACTGATTTTGAAAGGCGAGACTTATTCTTAAAAGAGCTTGGCTTTTTAAGCTTGATGAAGCGTTTGCAGTTGTCTGATGCAAATACGAACAGCAGACGAGAGGAATATACCTGCATTAAAGACATGGATATGCTGAAACAGTGGGTAGATCAAGCAAGTGAGGCAGGAAAAATTGTCATTGATTGTGAAACAACGTCTCTTAATGCAATGCAGGCTAAACTGGTGGGGGTGGCGTTAGGTGTTCCAATCGGCGCTGGGTACAAGGCAGCGTATATCCCTTTTGCGCACCAAGAAAGCACCCAGCAAATTCCTCTTGATGTTGCCAAAACACTTCTGCAGCCACTGTTTTCCAATCCTGCAATTATGAAAATTGGTCATAACTTAAAATATGATCTTTTAGTGCTTCGCCAACATGGATTTGAGGTAAATACTTTAGACGATACAATGTTGATGTCTTATGTTTTGCATGCAGGTGAGCACGGTCATTCAATGGATGAATTAGCCCTAAAATATTTGAACCGAACCACTATTACATTTGCCGAAGTTGCTGGTAAGGGAAAAGCTCAGAAAACTTTTGATATGATTGAAATTCCTGTTGCCACAAACTATGCCGCTGAAGATGCTGAAATAACTGGGCTATTGTGTAATCATTTTAAACCCGAATTAAGCACAAATCAGGTAAGTAGTGTCTACGAGCTAACCGAAAAGCCATTAATTCCTGTAATTGTTGCAATGGAAGAGGCCGGAATTTGTGTTAATGCAAACTGGCTAAATCATTTGGGGCAAGAATTCTCTCAAAAGATGACAAGCCTTGCCCAAGAAATTTATGCACTTGCTGGACATGAATTTAATGTTGCGTCTCCAGCTCAACTTGGGGAAATTTTGTTTGAAAAACATCAAATGCCAGGTGCCAAGAAAACAAAAACTGGCAGCTATAGTACAGGTGTTGATGTGCTTGAAAAACTTGTAGCGCAAGGCTTTGATTTGCCTAAAAAAGTATTAGAATGGCGTGCCTTGGCAAAATTAAATTCCACTTATGTGGAAGGGCTATTGAAAGCTATTAACCCTGCAACTGGCCGTGTACATACAAGCTATTCTATGGTTGGCGCTGCCACGGGTAGATTATCTTCTTCTGATCCAAACCTACAAAATATTCCAATCAAAAGCGAAGATGGCAGAAAAATTCGCCAAGCTTTTATTGCAAGGCCAGGTCATAAGCTTATAAGTCTTGATTATTCACAAATTGAGCTGCGTCTTTTAGCGCACTTTGCAGATGTCCCAACGTTGCAAGATGCTTTTTTAAAAGGCGAAGATATTCACACACGTACCGCTTGTGATGTTTTTGGGGTAACTTCTGATCAAGTAGATACAGCTCTTCGCCGGCGAGCTAAAACCATAAATTTTGGCATTATTTATGGCATTAGCGCATTTGGTCTTGCTAAACAGCTTAGCGTTTCTAACCAAGAAGCAAGTCAAATGATTAATGCCTACTTTGAGCGTTATCCCGGCATTGATGCATATATTCGAAATTCTCAACGTCAAGCTCGTGAGCAAGGATACGTTTTAACTCTTATGGGGCGCAAAGTTTACACTCCCGGTATTCTTGATAGAAATGCAATGCTGCGACAATTTGCAGAACGTCAAGCAACTAATGCACCTTTGCAAGGTAGTAATGCCGATATAATTAAACGTGCTATGATAAAAATCCATACTTTTTTAAAGCCATATAAATCCAAACTATTGCTCCAAGTTCATGATGAATTGGTTTTTGAGATCTCAGATTCTGAATTGAATGAAACCGTTCCAAAGCTCAAAGAAATCATGGAAAATATTACTCAGCTTAAAGTACCGTTAGTTGTGGGCGTGGGTGTCGGTGAGAATTGGGATGCAGCTCATGGGTGAAATAATGGTTGAATTATTATGTGATATACCTTAAATGTTGCGTCATGAAATTTTATAAATAGAGAGATTATTCAAATGTTCAAATGTTTTCTAAAAAATCTCTTAGTGTTTAGTATTTTTATGGCCGCGCACATTTTTGCTGCTGAAACTTCAAATCTTATTTATGAGAATGAAAACGCTATTATAAGAAAACACCGATTTCAGAAGACTTGGGAAATAACAAAAACGACTGTGACAACTGAGCAGGACTGTGAAGTTTACAGTACTATTAAGACCAAGTTTGATCACCTACCAATGGTATTGAGACTTTTTGAGCCGACTGGTAGACTCGAAGGTTACCTCGATAACGCTACGTATCCCATAGATACTCCTTTAGGTATTTATATTGCTTACGAAAAGAAAGATAAACAAGAAATTCCAGTTGCTATTTTATCCTATGGAGATCCAACCGACGGTGAACGAGGTGTATCAGCTTCACGTTCTACTAACGTGCTAGAGGCATTCGAAAGAAAGGGTTATGGGAGTCTTATTAGAGCAAAATCTATTGAATACGCTAGCCAATTTTTGGGAACACAAATGGAGTATCGAGGTGTAGATGGGAATATATTATCTCGGCCTTTATTAACCATTCATTCTGATTGTGAATGGGGGTTAGGACGTAATTATCCATCGCTTGGTTCTTCTTTAAAGGCAGGGTTTGGCATAACATATATTGATAAGCACGGGAATCTGAGCATGTCTTACACAAACGATTACCTGATTCGTTCAGCTTTTTGGAGCCAAGATAAATTGGATGCACTCGTTAGGTTTTCTAAATACATTATGAAAATAAATGCTGAACCTCTTCCCGCAATAATAGAAGAAGGGCTGCTGAACGCTAAAGAAAGCATGATGCATATTGTGTATAACCTCGATTTTACTCAGGAAACAGATTTAATGACGTTTCTCAGTCTATGCCAAAGTGTACTTCGTAAATTGAATTTTAAATGGGTTGATGAATATGGAAACACGCAAACGTACGATTCATGTGAAGGTAACATAGAAGAAACCCCCTTATACAAGAGTATTTATGCTGAACTTTGCTTGTTTTTTAAAAGAATGAATGAAGAACAGCTTATTTTAATTGAAAATTTTGCTAATGGCATACCAGCAACCACACCGCAAAAAGTTCAATTAGATGGAGCTTCAAACCAACGCTTTATAAAGGCATTTGGGCATTTTGAAGAGTTACGCATCTTGTAATGCTACCCATCTCTCTCTACGTTCACTGGCCATTTTGCCTTTCTAAGTGCCCGTATTGTGACTTCAACAGTCATGTGCGTGAATCTTATCAAGAGGCCGAATGGCAGAAAGCTTTGTGTGAAGAGCTCAAGCGTGTTCATGCATTGATTGGCACGCGACAGCTTACCACCATTTTTTTTGGCGGGGGTACGCCTTCCTTGATGCAGCCAAAAACAGTCGAAGCAATTATTAAGGAAGCTTCTAGGCTATGGCAGACTTCGTCTAATCTTGAAATTACATTGGAGGCCAACCCAAACAGTGTTGAGGTAGGAAAATTCCAGCAATTGGCAACAGCCGGTATTAACCGTATCTCCATTGGGGTTCAATCACTCCGACCAGAGCGTCTTCAAGGCTTAGGAAGAAAGCACAGTGTGAAAGAGGCAATAAAAGCTATTCATACTGCTCAGTCAATATTTAAACGCGTGAGCTTCGATCTCATCTACGCAACGCCCAATCAAACCATTGAAGAATGGGAAGAAGAACTCGAAGAAGCTCTTCAATTTGGCACCGAGCATTTATCTTTATACCAGCTAACCATTGAACCAAACACCGCGTTTGAACGTTTACATGCTCAAGGAGAGCTTATTCTTCCTGTTGATGATCTGGCTGCTGATATGTATGAACTAACAAATGCAAAGTGTGCTGGTCATGACATGCATGCTTATGAAGTTTCAAACTACGCAAAACCAAGTGCTGAATGTCAGCATAACTTGACCTACTGGAGATACGGTGAATACATAGGGGTAGGGCCAGGGTCACACGCAAGATTGCTGATTGGTGGAAAGAGATATGCCACGAAGCAATACCGCACGCCAGAGCGCTGGCTTAAAGAATCAATTCGTGATGAAGAATGTTTAGAATTATCTGATATTGAGCAAGAACAAGAACGAGTACTCATGGGGCTTCGCACAACAGAAGGCATCTCTTGGCAAAAACCAATTACCCCAAAAATCCAGGCCCTGATTGCTGGGGGATTTTTAGTTCATGAGACCAATCAGCTTATCGCAACCGCAAAAGGGAGATTAGCTTTGCAGGCAGTACTGCGTTATGGGTTTATGCGGCAATCGGACTGAATTGCAGTTTCTGGCTGGGGGACCTGGATTCGAACCAGAGTTGCCCGGTCCAGAGCCGGGAGTTCTACCGCTAAACTATCCCCCAAAGAGATACTTTCATGACTACCATATTCTGGTGATTGTGTGTAAGATATAAAAAAAAGCAATACTAAAAAGAAATGCACAAATGTCAGAATATGATGTACAAAAGCCACAGTCTGGGGGCGTTCGTCCTCTAGAGTGCGATGGTCACCATCCAACTATTGCTGCAATTGATTTAGGTACTAATTCTTGTCGTCTATTAGTAGCGCGAGTTAACGTTGCAGGAGTTCGAACGAATTATTTTCGCAGTCGTCCTAAACCGCTTTCCTGGAAGGTGATAGATTCTTTTGCAAAAGTAGTACGTTTGGGGGAAGGGCTGCACAATAATGAGGAGCTATCAGAAGACGCAATGGACCGAGCGATGGAAGCTTTGGGAACTTGTCGTAAAAAATTAGATCGCTATCATTTGCACAGCTTGCGTGTTGTTGCGACCGAGGCATGTCGTCGTGCTAAAAATAACTACGTGCTGATTGATCGTGCTAAAAAAGAATTAGATTTAGACATTGAAATCATCGGTTCAGAAGAAGAGGCAAGTTTGGCTTTAAAAGGCTGCTCTGCCATGTTGAACCCCCACGTGCCATACGGAATTGTTTTTGATATTGGCGGGGGAAGTACCGAAATAATTTTGGTAAAGCTTAAAAAAAATGGTAAGCGTAGTCCTGGGTATACTGTGCCGTTTGATGAGATTGACTCAATCTCTATTCCTTATGGGGTTGTTACCACAACGGAAGAAGTTGGTATACCAATAGAGACAGAACAATCTCATGCTTTTTTGCAAAGCAAAATTTTGGATGGCTTAAAAGATTTTATTAGAAGAAATAATATTACTCAGCTTATAGAAAAGGATGAGCTACAGATTACGGGCAGTTCAGGAACTGTAACAACGCTTGCTGCATTTCACTTAGGTCTAGAACATTATGATCGTCGTTTAGTTGACGGAATGTCTATTCTCTACACTGACCTCTACAAAGTTATTAATCGTATTTTATCTATGACGCGCGAAGAACGACTTGATCAATCTAATATTGCTTTTAGTCGAGTCGACTACGTTTTGACAGGTTCAAATATTCTTAAAGCTATTTGTGATGCATTGCCTCTCAAAACCATGCGAATAGCCGACCGCGGAGTACGTGAAGGAATATTAATTGATTTAATGCTTGAAGTCATCAAGGTGTAATGATGGAATTTATAAAAGCTCAAGGTCTTGGAAATGATTTTATTATGCTGGTAAATCCAGATGTACCAGTTAATGATTTAAGTAACCTAAGTCGGCGCTTAGCAGATCGCAGGTATGGCATAGGCTGTGATCAGGTTATTGTATCCCAAGAAATTAATGATCATATCAAAGTTCGTTTTTTTAATGCAGATGGCTCAGAAGCTGAAAGCTGCGGCAATGGAAGTCGCTGTATTGCAAAATATCTAATGAATAAAAAACAAAAAAATTCTATTACTTTTGAGACACTTGGTGGAACTTTAAATTGTCAGTTAGAAAATGATATGGTTAAAGTTCAAATGCCAACACCAACAATTCAAGTTTTAGATGGCCCCGATTCACTTGGGCATCTTTCTACTCCTGATGCTGTAGCTGTTAATGTGGGTAACCCTCATCTTGTATGTTTTGTTGATAGTATTGAATTAGCTTCCCAATACGGTGAAGGGCTTGAAAATCATCCTACATTTCCGCTGCGTACTAATGTCGATTTTGTAAAAGTTCTTGATTCGCAGCATTTACAATTAAAAGTTTGGGAACGTGGAACCGGCATTACGCCTGCCTGTGGTAGTGGGGCCTGTGCTTCTGTCGTTGCTGCGCATGCTCATAAATTAGTTGGCCAAAAAGTAAAAGTATCTCAAGTGGGCGGCGACCTATGGGTTTTGTGGAATGAAAAAGAACTGTATATGACTGGTCCTGCTATTATTGTTTTTACAGGCACCCTTACTCAGAATTATGAAATCTCTAAAAGGATTTGATTGGGTACTAGCAACAGCTGAGGATAGGCTGATCATGCAGTATATGCAGTCATTTGGCTTGCCCGAAGTTTTATCACGTATTCTTGTTTCTAGAAATATTGACCATGAGAAAGTTGAAGATTTCTTAGCCCCATCTCTTCGGAAATATCTTCCAGATCCCTTTATTTTAAATGATATGGAAAATGCAATTGAACGTACTTTGTATGCTATTCAACACGCTCAAAAACTTGTTGTTTATGGTGATTATGATGTCGATGGTGCAACAGCTTCTGCATTATTAAGGCGTTATCTTCGCGATATCGGCATAACCTCCGGCCTATATATTCCTGACCGCCTTGATGAAGGCTATGGAGCTAACCCAATCGCATTGCAGAAATTACGCAAAGAAAATTATGATTTATGTCTTATGGTTGACTGCGGAACAACAGCTTTTGAGGCATTAGAATCAGCAAAAAAGAGCGGCCTTGATGTTATTGTGCTTGATCATCATACGGCAGAAACTAGCCTACCAAGTGCTATTATTGTTAACCCGAATCGCTTAGATCAAGAACTTGAAGGGCGTGATGATTTAAAAATGTTGTGTGCTGCAGGGGTGGCTTTTTTGTTTATTATAGCCCTAAATCGTGCGCTTCGTAACTCTGGCTATTTTCAATCAATCCAAGAACCAGATTTACTGAATTATCTTGATATCGTAGCGCTTGGTACAGTGTGTGATGTGATGCCGCTAAAAGGGCTAAATCGTGCGTTTGTTTCCCAAGGTTTAAAAATTTCTAGAATGCGAAAAAATATAGGTCTTACAGCCCTTTCTGATGCGGCTGATCTTAAGGCAGGTATAACATCAGCCTATCATTTTGGTTTCATGATTGGGCCTCGAATCAATGCAGGTGGACGAGTCGGGCAGGCGAATCTTGGTTCAGAACTTTTATTTACTCAAGATCAGTTAGAGGCTCAAGAAATAGCAGCAAGACTTACAGCTTTGAATGCACAGCGACAAGAAATTGAACGTCAAGTTCTTGAAGAAGCAGTTGCTCAAGTTGAGATAAAAAAACTAGATCAGCTATCTGTCATCATGGTCAAAGGTGATAATTGGCATCCAGGGGTAATTGGTATTGTCTCTAGTCGTTTGAAAGATAAATATCATAAGCCAGCATTAGTTGTAACAAACTGGGAAAATGAACAAAAGGGCTCAGGTCGTTCAGTTACAGGGCTTGATATGGGCGTGCTCATGCACCAAGCTGTACACAAAGGTCTTCTCAGCAAAGGGGGAGGCCATGCCATGGCTGCAGGGTTTACTATTGCGGATGATCGTTATGATGATTTTTATAATTTTATTGATAGTGCCGCGGCTCCGTATCTGCAAAATCGAGAATTAAAACTCAGCATCGATGGGTACATAACGATAGATGGGGTTAATGAGGCGTTTTTGCAGCATATTCAACAGCTCGAACCTTATGGAAGTGGACATCCAACGCCAACATTTGCATTCAAGCATTTAAGTTGTATTTTTGCAGATGTAGTTGGTGAGCATCATATTCGTTTGCAGTTACAAGATGAAACAGGTAAACGCCTAAAGGCAATGGCTTTTCGTGCAATGCAAACACCGTTGCAAAAAATTTTAGAACATCGTGGCCCTGTTGAAGTTGCTGGCAATGTAAAAGTGGATGAATGGCAGGGAAGGCAACAACTTACACTAATTATTGATGATATAAGGATATAAAAATGCAAAAAATTATAGAAAATGCTTGGGAAAATTTAGCGAATTTGACTATTACAGATGAGCTGAAAGCAGCTGTAGAACAAACCCTTCAACAACTTGACAGTGGAAAAATTCGCGTTGCTGAGAAAACAGCTAATGGCTGGCAAGTGAATACTTGGATAAAAAAAGCTGTTCTACTTTCTTTTAGAATGAATGCCAATCAATTACAGCAAGGATATCCAGCATCCTTTTTCGATAAGGTTTCATTGAAATCCGAGGGGTGGGATCAAGATAATTTTTTAAGTGCTGGGTTTCGTAGTGTGCCTGGCTCAGTTGTCCGTCGCGGTGCCTATATTGCTAAAAATGTAGTGTTGATGCCAAGCTTTGTAAATATTGGCGCCTACGTCGATGAAGGCACAATGGTTGATACTTGGGCCACAATTGGTTCTTGTGCGCAAATAGGCAAGAACTGTCATATTTCAGGTGGTACAGGAATAGGCGGAGTGCTTGAGCCTGTACAAGCTTCTCCAGTGATTATTGAAGATAATTGTTTTATAGGCGCGCGTTCTGAAGTTGCAGAAGGTGTCATTATTGAAGAAGGCGCTGTGCTTAGTATGGGTGTTTTTATAGGCGCTTCAACAAAAATTATTAATCGCCAAACAGGTGAAGTTCATTACGGACGAGTTCCTGCATATTCCGTTGTAGTTCCAGGATCCTTACCTTCTTCAGGTGGGGTGAATCTTAGCTGTGCGGTTATTGTTAAAACAGTAGATGAAAAAACTCGCTCAAAAACAGGTATTAATGAATTATTGCGTGATTAATAATGAACGTTACCGAAATTGCACAAAAACTTATTCAATTTGATACCGTAACCCCTAAAGGTTCTGATTGCCTAGATTTTATTCAAACATATCTCAAGTCGCTTGAATTTGAAGTTCACCGCCTACCTTTTGGGCAAGTCGATAATTTGTTTGCTCGTAAAGGCACAGGTAACCCCCATTTAATGTTTGTTGGTCATGTAGATGTTGTGCCTCCGGGGAATGGCTGGAAGCATCCTCCTTTTGCAGGAAGTATTTCAAACAATCACTTATATGGCCGTGGTGCAGTTGATATGAAAGGCGCCATAGCAGCATTTTTAGCTGCTCTTCCTGCTCTTAAAAGTAATGGCTCCGTCAGCATTTTATTAACAACGGATGAAGAAGGTCCAGCAAAGGATGGCATTGCAAAAATTATCCCTTGGTTACAAGAAAATGGCCACGTGCCAACTTTTGCGCTTGTAGGTGAGCCAACTTCAGTAAATACGGTTGCAGATACTATTAAAAATGGACGCCGAGGCAGTATTAGCTTTGATATTATTTCGTCTGGGAAACAAGGACACGTAGCTTATCCTCATTTAGCTCAAAATGCTGTAAATCCTTTAATAGTGCTGCTTAATACCTTGATCTCCCAGCCATTAGATGAAGGAACAGACAATTTCAACCCAAGCAATTTAGAAATTGTTAAGCTCAGTGTGCCAAATGATGTGTATAACGTAATTCCTGGAATTTCATCTGCTTCTGTTAACATACGTTTCAATACGCTGCACAGCTTCAAATCTTTAGAAGAATATATCGCTTTAGAGGCCTTAAAAATAAAGGCTCAATATGGTGCTGAGAATTTTTTAATAACTGCCTTGCCTTCTGCGGAACCTTTTATTTCAAATTCCCCTGAATGGGTAGGCTTGGTGTCAAAGGCGGTTGAAAAAGTAACAGGAGCAATGCCAACTTGTTCGACCTCTGGTGGTACTTCTGATGCGCGCTTTATTCACAAAATTTGTCCGGTGGTCGAATTAGGATTATTAAATAAAACAGCTCACCACGTCGATGAGCATGTTTCATTGGCTGATCTAATTTGTTTAGAAAAAATTTATCAGCAAATTTTTCAAATATAGGATTGAATTTTTATGAAAAGCATTTCTTTTCTTCTTTTTTGTGTATTAAATTTTTTGTTTTCTAGAGATGTTGTCTTTGTAAAATTAGATTCCGGCATCGGTAACCAAATGTTTCAATTTGCTGCTGCTTATAATTTAGCAAAAATCATTGATGCAGACCTAAAAATTGTTATTTCCAGTAATGAGAACGCCAACTTGCGAGATCCTAACGACAGAAAATACCGAATCAATAAGCAAGATTTTTATTTAGATGGGATTGATGTCGTTTCTGAAGAAGAGCTTAATAAAGAACCTTTTACTTTTGTTTGGGAAGGAAATAGCTTCCATGATTTAAAAGGAAAAGGAAGAATTCTGATTGCTAGTTTTTTTGAGTCAGAAATTTTTTTTAAAGAACATGCAAAAAATATAAAAAGGATTTTTTCATTAAAAAAAGTAAACACTAGTTTTATAAGAAAATTCTTGCCCCAAATACGTGCATGCAATAGCGTTGCAATCCATATTCGCAGAGGTGATTTTAGAAAATTTCAAGATAGAATGATCCCGATAACTTATTATATGCAAGCAATGCAGCATTTTTCTAAGTTGAATAATGTGAAATTTTTTGTATTTTCTGATGATGCAGCTTTTGTGCGAGATTGCTTTTCAAACTTAAAAAACGTTGTTATCGTCTCGCCAGGAGATAATTCTTCAACAAATCTTGATGAGTTTTATCTCATGACTCAGTATAATGGTCCCAGGAAACTGGACAGCAAAACAGGTATAAATGAGATATAATTTC
>VFQS010000255.1_pt1 | contig 68753 bp, 67 predicted proteins | sample 3512361 | NCBI WGS metagenome assembly VFQS01 (sample SAMN10412375, study PRJNA504923) | tailings metagenome | isolation source: Relicate 1 Philex TSF3 active mining | place: Philippines | reverse complement strand
TGTGGGTATTGATGGATCTACGGGTCCCACAGGAGCTATAGGCCCAACGGGTCCAGGAGGCGGTGGAAGTCTTAACATAACAGGAACTTTCTACGGAGACTATATATACTGGAATCCCTACACGGGTCCATCCGGAGAGTGGGTCGTGGGAAGCGAGAAGATAAGCATAGGCATGAATGCTGGAAATACAGGACAGGGTCTTCAAACAGTCGCTCTTGGTGGAGGAGCAGGCGCTGATAATCAGGGAAATTACGCAACGGCCATCGGAAACGGCGCAGGAGGTCAGTATCAGGGACCCTTCTGCGTAGCTGTAGGATTTAGTTCGGGGCTCGTGAACCAGCAGGAGGAGGCTACAGCTGTCGGATATGGTGCTGGAAATATACTTCAGGGAACAGGTGCAGTAGCTCTTGGAAGGGGTGCTGGTCTTTCAAACCAGGGTGAGTATTCTGTTGCTCTGGGATCATATGCAGGAGTTAACACACTTCCTCCAAGAAGTATTGTTATAAATGCAAATGATTCAAGCCTTGATCCTATAACGCCAGGATTCTACGTAAATCCTATCACTTCCTATCCTTCATCATCTTATGTTCTTTCGTATGATCCTGGAACGTATGAGATTGGATATATACCGAGTGCAGGCGCGGGAGGAACAGGACCCACGGGACCTGCTGGAACACCTGGAGGACCTACGGGACCCACGGGGCCTACAGGACCTACAGGACCTGTTGGACCTACCGGATACATAGGAGTAGATGGAACGACAGGACCTACAGGACCTCAGGGAGTGCCCGGAACACCTGGAGGACCCACAGGACCCACAGGACCTGCCGGAACATCCACCCCCTCTGGTGAGATCCTTGTCTACGATAGTGGATTCACATGCTCAGACACATCTGCATACACAATTTCTCTCCCTGCGTCATACACATACTATAGAATTATTATTACAGGAACACTTGGCGTTGGAGTCACAGGTGTATCCGAAAATCTTCTCCGCATGAGGATCAACAACTCATCGACCAACTACTTTGCCGATTCCTACATGACCCTCGCGTCCACTCTCAATGTTCAATCCACGGATGTCTATTCTATAACAGAGCTCATTCAAAATACCACAATCACAAATCAGCCCATAGTTCAGGATACAGAGTATACGGTATATACCCCTTCTCTCATTCAGAATGCCCAGGTGAGCAATAGATGGTCGGGCAATGCGGTTGCCACATCCTTTGTCCTGACTACTACGTATGCTTCAGGATTTACCAATGGATGGGTCCAGATCTTTGCCTCGAATGCAGGAGGAGGCGGAACGGGAATCCAGGTTGCTCCCACAGGACCTACCGGCCCCACAGGACCCCAGGGTATCCAGGGCTTTACTGGGCCTACGGGTCCTCTTGGAGGAGGACCTACCGCATGGGTCACATTTTCTGCCCCCGGAGGAGTTGTAACAATTAATGGATCTGACAATGTATCCTCAGTAACAATATCCTCACTTTCTTACGGATATGCATACACGATTACATATACTTCAGCACTTGCTTCTTCCAATTATGCAGTTATAGGAACCGCTGGAAATATAATCAATAATGCAAACATAGTATCTTACCAATCTAAATCCACTTCATCAGTCGTCGTTGGAACTGATGGTATTTTCAACTCATATATCGCTGGATATTATGACGATTGTTCCGTTGCAGTCTTCATATAAAACTGATGCGAAATCGCCGTTAGCCATACAAAATCAACAAGTATGGCTACTACTTCCAAGAGTCCCAAGAATATTTCCAAGAAGAAGATCGAATATAAATCCATGAATGACCAGAGGGAGCACGTCCTTCACAGGCCTGATATGTATATCGGATCCATTCTTCCCGTTACCGACCAGTTTGCGCTCTACACCGAAGACTCCCGCATCGAAGTCAAGGAGGCCACCATCAACCCCGGTCTCATGCGCATCTTCATCGAGGTCCTCTCCAACGCCATCGACAACGTCTGGAGATCCGAAGAAATGGAGGTCCCCATGAAGACCATCAAGGTCTCTATCGACCCCGAAACCGGAAAGACTTCCATATGGAACGATGGTTACCATATCTCCGTAACTCCCTTTGATGAGGACGCCCCCAAGAAAGACCAGATGTACAAACCCGAAAAGATCTTCGGAACCCTCCTCACTTCTTCCAATTACAACGATTCCGAGGAGAGGATGACCTCCGGTCGAAACGGCCTCGGAGTCAAGCTCACCAACATCTTCTCTTCATCTTTTACAGTTACCTGTTGCGATCCCGACGAGGGCAAGCTCTACACACAGACATGGTCCGATAATATGGCAGAAAAGACCAAAGCCAAAATCACCAAGTCCACAAGGAAAAGCGGATACACCGAAGTCGAATGGATCCCCGATTTCAAGCGTTTCGGTTGTCATGGATACTCGGATGACACTATCGCCCTCATGTGCAAACACGTTATCGAGTCTGCTATGATCACCGGACTCAATGTGTATCTCAACGACACCAAGCTTCCAGTCAAATCGCTCCTCGATTACGCCAAACTCTTCCTCTCTGAAGGAGCACAGACTCAGTCCTTCACTGTAGAAGAAGGAAAGAAGAAAATGGATATTGTAGTTGCTTCTTCGCCTGACAAGAAAGGCATCTCCATGTCCTATGTGAACGGAATCGAGACCAGGGAAGGCGGCGTGCACGAGGCATTCGCCCGCTCCGCCGTATTCACACCCCTCCTCGAAAAGATCAACCCCAAGAAGGGTCCCACAATCACATCAAGGGAAATCACTCCCTATTTCAGCTTCTTTGTCAAATACTCTGCGCCCAATCCCACCTTTACATCTCAGGAGAAGAGCAAGCTCACATCACCTTCGATCAAGGGAGATGTCCCTCAGAAGGTCATCAATGCAATGGCAAGGTGGGATGTCATCTCGGATGTGAAGGATCTACTCAAGTCCAAGGATCTTTCCACTCTCAAGAAGGCAGAGAAGAAGAGGGGATTCAAGCGCATCGAGGGTCTCGATAGCGCGAATAATGCGGGTGGAAAGAACAGCAAGGATTGCACGCTTATTCTGTGTGAGGGACTTTCAGCAAAGACGTATGCAGTTAGGGGTATTGAGGTTGGCGCATATGGCAAGAAGGGACGCGATTGGTTTGGTATCTATCCCCTGCGTGGAAAGCTTCTCAATGTGAGGAATGCGACTGCATCCACGATTTCAGCAAATAGGGAGATCACGGATATCATCACAGCTCTGGATCTCAAGTATGGAGTGGATTATACAGATGAGAAGAACTTCAACACATTAAACTATGGACGCGTTATGATTCTTACCGATGCAGATACGGACGGTCTGCATATCGCAGGACTCATTCTCAACTTCTTCCATAGTCTGTTTCCGTCTCTGTTCTACAGGGATACTCCCTTCATTGTGTGTATGAAGACGCCTATCATTATGGTTTACAGGGGAGTGAAGACGACCAATCCTTATTATACTCTGGAGGAGTATAGGGAGAGCAAGCATCCCCAGAACGCGAGGGTCAAGTATTTCAAGGGTCTGGGTTCATGGAATGGCGAGGAGGCCAAGGATTCATTTGCAAAGAAGATGGTCGAGTTCACGCTAACCAAGAATACAGACGATGCCATGCTCAAGGTGTTTAGCAACAAGCAGAGCGACGACAGGAAGCGCTGGCTCGAGACATACAATCCCAATGAGGTTATCAAGTTTGGAGACAAGGCGTCAAATATCCCTATGAAGATTGAGGATTTCATTGACAAGGAGATGATCAAGTTCTCGATCGATGATTGCAAGCGTTCGATTCCCAATATGCTTGATGGTATGAAGGAGAGTCAGAGGAAGATTCTGTATGCAGTGTTCCTGAAGGGACTCAAGCATACGGGAGCAACGATGAAGGTGGCCCAGCTGGCTGGATTTGTTGCGGAGAAGACCAACTATCATCACGGAGAGATTGGTCTGTTTGAGACGATTATCAAGATGGCGAACGATTTTGTGGGAAGCAACAATATGCCCTATCTGTTCAGGGATGGTCAGTTTGGATCGAGGCTTAGTGGAGGAAAGGATGCGGCCAATGGAAGGTATATCTTCACCAAGCTCGAGAGCCATACAAGGAATCTGTTCAAGGAGGATGATGATGCCATTCTGACTCATATCGTGGATGATGGAGATATGGTGGAGCCTCATTACTATGTGCCTGTGATTCCGACGATTCTTCTGAATGGATGCACGGCTGGTATTGGAACTGGATGGTCTACCAGTGTTCCCAACTACAACCTCAAGGATATCATCCAGATGGTCGAGGAGTGGATCGACGATGGAACTGCTATTCATGATCCCCTTCCTCAGTATGCAGGATTTACCGGAACGATTGAAAAGACTGGCGAGGGCAAGTATGCAACCTATGGAAAGGTTGATGTCAAGGGAGATGTAGCCACCGTTTCAGAGCTTCCAGTGGGTATGTGGACGGACAAGTTCAAGGATACAATCGAGGAGTGGATTGAGGAGAAGAAGGTAAAGAGCTACAAGAACTATTCTACGCCCAATAAGGTCCACTTTGAGATCAAGCTCATGGACGAGGGAATCAAGGGAACCGTGGAGGATATGAAGCTAAAGACTACCCTGTCTACGACAAATATGGTCCTGTTCAATAAGGATGGAATGCTTCAGAAGTTCAATACGATCATGGATATTGTGAATGAGTGGTGTCCTACGAGGCTTGAGTATTATGTCAAGAGGAGGGACTACATCATGTCGCGTATCAGGGACGATCTGAGTCTGGAGACCAATAAGATGCGCTTCATCAAGGAGGTGATGGAGAACAAGCTCGTTATCAATGAGAGGCCCGAGGAGGATATCGAGAAGGATATGGAGAAGGGCAAGTATGAGAAGAGGGACGAATCATACAAGTATCTCCTTAATCTGCCGGTGAGGAGCTTCAGCAGGAATAAGATCGAGGAGCTCAAGACCGCAATCTCCGTTCTGGAGAAGCATCTCAAGGAGATGGAGAAGAAGACACCCAAGGACATGTGGAAGGATGATCTCAAAATCCTTAAAAATTAAAGTGAAGTAAAAGGCGTAATTCCAATTATATTATATTGGAATTTTATAAAGATGTCAAGGATGTTTGCAATTACCGGACCTAGGGGCTATACGGGCCCTATGGGAGAGCGAGGATTTATAGGCGAGAGGGGAGATAGAGGCCCAACAGGAAGGGCTGGTCCTACGGGTCCTAGGGGATTTGTAGGTCCAGAAGGTCCTACGGGTCCTAGAGGAGTGCCTGGTCGTGCCACGATGACTGGCGCTCCCGGACCTCGTGGTCCTACAGGAGAGAAGGGAGATAAGGGAGAAAGAGGATCTACGGGACCTCAGGGACAGAATGGATCTCAGGGCCAAAGAGGAGATACAGGACCTCAGGGACCTACAGGTCCTCAAGGACAGAGGGGTGTTGATGGTATAGCAACCAATACGGGAGCTACCGGACCCCAGGGTATCCAGGGTATTCAAGGTATACAGGGAGTTACCGGACCTACGGGATCTCAGGGAGAGCAGGGAATCCAGGGAGAGCAGGGTGTCCAAGGAATACAGGGAGCCACAGGACCTACGGGAGTGGGAACTGTAGGACCTACTGGAGCTCAGGGAATCCAGGGAAGCACTGGACGAACAGGACCTACAGGATCCCAGGGTATTCAGGGTCCTACGGGTCCTCAGGGACCTGCCGGTCCTGCAGGAACAGGTGCCGGAGGAGGCCTTACGATAACGACGGAGACCGTTGGAGTAGAAGGAACTATAAATGTATCAAAGACAGTATCATTCCTTTCTGGAGATATTGGAGGAGTTCTGTATACGCTTGGAAACGGAACGAGTGACGGCCAGCTCAAGTATCTTATTGTGAAGGAAAATTATAGCCAGTGGAATCTAACAAAGACCAATTTGGGATTCTCATATATGTTTAAGACTGTCAATAATATGACTTCGTTCAATAACATGTTGTTTGTTGGAACTCAAGAGGGGCAGGTGTATAAGTGGGACGGAACCACGTGGACTCTAGATAATACATTCCCCGGTCCCGTAAAGGCTCAAAATTCAAACACTACCTATATATCGTTTGCTATAGATAAGGGATCCAGCACAGATATATACACAAGGGATGTTTCTGGAGTATACACTCTAAGGGGAAATATATCAGGAGGTGGCCAGTCTATACATGTATCTGTTGAGTATAGTGCAGGATTTTACATAAGAGAGCCTACTACGCAGTCTGGAACATGGGCATTTGGAGATCTTTCATCATATTCTCTTAATTTCAATCCAAATGCTTATGTGAATGATATCATCATAAATAACTCTATCAGGCCCACAAAATTGAACCATGTGAGTTACGGTTATATTATTGGAGGCTATGATATATTCAATTCATCAATAGGAAAACTATACAGAGACGGGCCAAGGAGTCCCATTGTTTATCAGGCAAATGGTATGATCAGAGGAATTTATAAGATAAGCGAGACTTCCGATATTGTATCCTACTATGTTTATGGAGACTTTACTGAAATCAATGGGGTTACAGCTCGTGGTATAGTCCTGTATACATATAGTCGTCAATACAGTGGCGATTTTGGCCTTGATACCTTTACTCCTGTGGGAGGAGGTATTAATGGATCTGTTTATGCTGTTACGATGGCTGGAACAGACGTGTATGTTGCGGGTCAGATGTATGGAGCCTATAATACCCCTGGAGGAGCAGAGATTCCTCTGTCGAATGTTGCAGTATGGAATCAAAGCGAAGGATGGAGAGGTCTCGACTCTATGGCATATATAGGCATGGGGGTTTCATCCATGATCTATTTCAATAACTATGTAATCGTTGGTGGAAGTTTCACTCACTCGTATGACAGCAATGGAAACGTCTCTGTCGTTGCTTATAAAAATAATGGATATGATTACTACACGATAGATATCAATGGATCCTATTTGAGAATTCAAAATCCATCAAATATTCAAATGAGATCACCCGGAAACAGTGCCCATCTCATATGGAATGCATCGCTATCTAAATGGTGCGTTGTTTCACTTACAAATGAGTAACACCATAGTAACCGAGTGTCCGCACTGCGGAGACACTATACTCATAGACACAAAAGACATCAACTGCAGGATATTCAGACATGCAGTATACAAGCACAATACTCAGCCCATCGACCCCCACGCATCCAAAGACAAATGCGAATCCCTAAAAAGAGACTCCCTCATATGGGGCTGTGCAGGCCCCTTCCGTCTCGTCAACAAAAACGGCAAGGAAACCGCTGAGATCTGTGACTACATCTAAGGTAGCTTAAAAACTAGCTTGGTAATAGTAGGAAGTGAGGTGGGTTAGCTTAGTTGGAAGAGCATGAGTCTTATGAGCTCGAGGTCGTGGGTTCGATCCCCATACTCACCACTTTTTCTATACACTTTCAAGGTGTATAGAAAACTGAATTACTCTCTTTTTACCCTCTAAAGATATCAGAACATACTATCAAGAATGACCGACTTTGAAAATTCTGGAATGATTATTTCCTCCAAGGGAGACCTTGTCTACACCGAGGATACTATTGGAAACCCTCTGCTTGCCGTCTTTGGAACCCTCATAAGGGGTAGCGATGATACCGTTCTCTCTACTGCAAAGAAGGTCCCAGACGAGATGCTGGAGGATCTCCTTCTCCTTGCCTTCTACGCAAGGGATATTATCGAGGGAGATGGCGAGAGGGATCTGTTCTACACACTGTTCATGCATGTCTGGGATAGGCGCCCTGATATGTGCCTGAAGGTTGTTCACCTGATTCCCGAGTATGGAGCATGGTTTGATCTGTATAGGATGTTCCCGTCCACGGATAGGTCAATCCCCAATATGCCTCACACGATGTTCAGGTCTCACAGCCTGTATAATGTGAATGAGACCAGGAAGGATCTGGTGAACAAGTGCGTAGATGTTTATGTGAAGAATCTGATTGTAGACTACTATAATGCTATGCACAAGAATCCCGTGAGCCTTGCTGGCAAGTGGGCTCCTAGGGAGGGCAAGCATTATCACTGGTTTGCAAAGCTAATTGCAACCAATGACACATTCAGGAGGGTATTCCCTGATATGCAGGATTTCAGTCGATACAGAAAGATCGTGTCAAAGCTCTCATTTGCTATTCAGCCCGTAGAGATCTTCATGACAGACTCTCAGGGATCGACCCATTTTGCAAATATCGACTTCTCCCGGGTATCATCTCTCGCAATGAGGAAGTATAAATCTGCCTTTATGAAGGAGGAAGGAAGCGATGACAGGGCCACGTGTGCAATGAACTTTAGGAGGTATATGGAGCAGGTTCAGGATGGAAGGAAGAAGATCAAGGGATCGAGGATTTATCCTCACCAGTTTGTGAAGGATGTATTGTCCAATGAAGACCCTGAGATTCTCAGTGTTGTCAACGCCCAGTGGAAGGATCTGGTTAATAACCTCAAGGAGAAGGGATCTATCAAGGACTCTATCGTCATGGCCGACTTTTCCGGAAGCATGATCCAGATGAACAACGGAGTGCAGTGTCTTCATGTGTGTATGGGTCTTGCAATGCTTATTGCAGAGGTCACTTCGGACGAGTTCCGCAATAAGGTAATCACATTTGATAGCAACCCCACAATGCACACGATTCCAGACTCCACACTTGAGGACAAGATCCGTTCATTCTATGGTGTTTCTCAGGGCCTTTCTACAGATTTCCAGAAGGCTCTAGGGCTTGTGCTTGATACGATGAAGGAGCGGAGGACTCCTATTGGTGGAGAGCCTAAGAATCTTATTGTTCTGACGGATATGGGGTGGGATAGGGCTTCCGAGGATGGAGAGTGGGAGAGCAATCTGGATGCGATGAGGAGGCGTTTCAGGGAGGAGGGGCAGTCCGTGTGGGGAGAGGATACGGATGGATGGAAGACGCCCACTATTGTGATTTGGAATCTGTCCAATATGTATGAGAACCAGTTCCAGCACAAGTCTACAGCGGAAGGAGTATGTCTTATTAGTGGATGGAGTTCCAATATGATCCGCCAGTTCATGGAGGGATGCGATATGGTGGAGATTACAACCAATCCAGAGAAGCATATGTATTCGATTATCAGGGGAGAGAGGTATTTCCCTATTATTGAGGCCCTTCGGGAGGGATAATCAAAATAAAATTTGTAGGAGAAATAAAGATGGATATGCTTAAAAATCGTAATGTGATGGCTGGTGTCGTTTTTGTTCTTACGACCGGTATAGTCATGGCTTCTCTGTTTGTTGCCAAGCCTGCTTTCTGCTGCCAAGTCCCCGTAAACTCGAGTGATCCTGTTAAGGTCAACTGGGGTATTGTTTCCGGAATGTCTGTCGGTATTGGCGCCGTCGCTGCCGGAGTCTCCTTCCTTCTCATGCCTGCTGGTGCCGTAGCTGGCGCTGCCCCCGCTCTCGCCCCTGCTGTTGCTCCTGCCCCTATGGGATTCAGGTTTGCTATGCATGGCACCCCTAAAATGAATATGGGAGGATCCTGCAAGATGGGATGTGGTATATAAATAATTGATATTCCATTTGTCAATCAGAAATGGAATTAGAAAAGGTGAGTAGTAATATAAATGGCATTCTACTATACCTCGTTTGACAACTATAATGAGGCTGGTCTTGACTCGTATGAGTTTGGAACACCCGAGGAGACTATAGGCCAATACAGCGCTAACATCATTGGAAACAAGTTCTCCGTCCCTCTCAACGGACCCCTTATCAAGATCGACAAGAAGGACTCCTACTTCTATCTCAATTCTACCTACCTCGGCAGTCCCGGTTTTATCAAGTATATCTTTGCCTTCCCCATCACCCTTATGAAGGAGTATACGAGGGATGAGCTGAGCAAGTTTGAGCCTATGAATAGCACTACATTCTACGCTACGGAGAGCAATATCATACAGGGAGTGTCAAAGCCTAGCATCCACAACCTTCGTGTTCATCCATTCATGTGGGGAGAGAGGAAGATGATTATGGCGATCTCGCTTACATACAATAAGAACAATTATGTTAGGACGGACGATTTCATACTGCCTTATTCCCTGAAGGGAACCAAGTTTGTTGCGGATATGGATATTGCTCTTCCTGCGGCAGTGTATACGAAGAAGTATTCCAAGCTGAATATGCCGAATGTGACCGGATTCCAGTCGATCATGGTTAAATTCGATTAGAGGGGTATAAAAACACTAATTGTTTTTCAGATCTTCTTCTCAATGCAAATAAAGATGTCTAGCAATAACATTTCCAACTATTCCGATTTTTCTCGTGGATATGGCGAGAACCCTATCGGTTCAAATGTTGTTACAGTTCCCTTCAGCTACAAGAAGGCTACCGAGCAGGACAATGCTGGTCTTAACAACCAGGTCAAGATCCTCCAGTCTGCCTCTTCTAGCAAGATGAACTTTATGTCTTCTGCTGCCAAGTTCTCTGCTGAGAAGCCTGGACAGGCTCTCCAGGAGATTCAGGCCAAGAGCAAGTTCTCTGTTGCTGCCCCTGATGTTGCCGGTTCTGTTATCAACGCCCTCAAGAAGGATCTCTATGATACCCAGTCTGCCCAGATTATGGCTGCTGTTCCTAAGGTTCCTTCTGGATTCGCCGGACCTGCTGTCTATACCTCTGTCTACACCGGCCGTCAGACTGGCGCAGGCGATCAGCCCACCAACTAATTAAAAAACAATTTAGACCCAATAATAAATCATAAAATGAACGCCCCCATTCCTACTAGTGCTATGAACTTTGGTTTTAGCCATGGCATGCAAAATAACTTTGGTTATCAGCTTTCCCGCAGAAGCACCAAGGGTTCCGGCTCCATGATTGCCAACATGGACTACTGCACTGCCCTCTGCATTGCCATCATTGTCATCACTATGGCTATTGTCTACCATGTTCACGATCTCGCCAAGGTCGAGGAGGCCAAGGATGCCAAGTCCACCACCTTCAAGCGTCTGGACAAGATCCGCACCGCCCTCTTCCTCCTCCTCGTCCTCGAGTTTGCCTGCCTCTACGCCAAGATGATGTAAAAACTTCAAATTCCATATATTCGGTCTCGCCATGGTATGGAATGCAACAATGACAACGTTTGCAAAAACATGCGACGAATATTTTGCAGACCTTGGTATACCTCCTCAGTAAAATCCAATTCAAATTCCATATTCAAAATATATGGAATTACGAGAAGTATCTGGTATCGTATCTTCTCTGGTTCTCGGTCTGGATCTTCCTGGACAGAATGTCCTCTCTGGCCCACATCTCGTCTCTGATCTGCTGGTAGGGATTCACATTGTGCATGGTCCAGTTGGTCATATTCCTGGGATACTGAGGACGCGTCGTTCCCATAGGATCCGTGAAGATCTCGTGGTTCACAGTAGCAGGAAGAACAAACGTAGGGGCAATATAGGGAGGAGCGATGCTCTTGTCTATGTAGTATTTGAGATCTCCGCCCCTTATCTGAGAGTAGTCATTGAAGGTGCGGGCCTCGCCTTTGGATCCGTCCTCGGTATAGATCTGCTCCTCGGACATCTTGGCGTCAAAGGGAGGACGATCCAGATAGGTCTGACCCCATCTCTTGGCATCAAGAAGACGCATATTGTTGATCGAGTATGCAAACGATCCATCCTCCATCTGTTTGGCCTGGAACATAGGATTGATGTAGGCTCCGAACTCCTTATTCAGGGCCTCTACCCTATGCACAGAGGAGTCCTGAAGGGTGGCGCCCTGCTGGACCTTGTAGAGGATGGTATCGGTGGCCTTGGGCGCAGGACTCAGGGCAAGCGACGAACGATTCATATATGCGAGCTCCGTAGGCATTATGCCATATGTATGCGGTGTTGAACAGCTCATTTATTTACGAAGGGTTTGGTTTTAAGGAAGCAAATACATGTTTTAATAAATGGACATTTACAATTTTCTGCTGAAGTATCCATACTTGGATTCTCTCTCCGAGGACTTTGGAGGAGATCTCGACACATACACAATCTCCCTCCAGCAGGCCATCTACAACAAGAAGGAGTTCCACGACTTCCGGCTCCCATCCATCGAAGAGAAGCCCAAAAATAGAGGCGACCTCCTCAGACACCAGATCATAGCCCAAAGATACATGAGCACCCACACGCTCTACGACGGAGTCCTCCTCTTCCACGAGCCCGGAACCGGAAAGTCCTGCTCCTCCATAGCCATCGCCGAAGGCCTCAAGGAATCCGGCTCCTTCTCTAAATGCATCATCCTTGTCAAAGGAGAACCCCGCATCTTCTCCTTCATGAAGGAAATCGCCTTTGTATGCACCGACGGCAGATATATACCCGAAAACTGGGAAGAGCTCACTGACATGGAACAGACAATCAGACTCAAAAAGAAGCTCAAGACATACTATGATTTCGGAACCTTTGCCACATTTGCCAAAGGCATCGCTGATCTCAGCGACAAGGAGATCAGAAATAGATACAGCAACTCTGTCGTCATCATCGACGAGGTCCACAATATCAGACCCAAGAACAAGGAAGAGAAGGCCACATACAACCAGATCCACCGCTTCCTCCACACCATAGAGAACAAGAAGATCATCCTTCTCACCGGAACACCCATGAAGAACTCCCCCTCCGAACTCGCCACAGTTATGAACCTCATTCTCCCCGCCAATAACCAGATGGAGACGGGCAAGAGCTTCAACTCTGAATATATGGAGGTGATTGGAAATAGAGACTCGGTTCCCATCTACGATGTATCGGATGATGGAAGAATGAGGCTATACCACAAGTTCAATGGAATGATCAGTTATCTCAAGGCGCTCAATGATCCCACTCTCAAGAAGCGTTTCATAGGAGAGAGGATGGGGTCCCTGAAGCATTTCATTGTCTATCCGGACAGGATGTCTTTCCCCCAGACGCACGCATATAATGAGGCCCTGAGTATGGACATCAAGGATGAAGAGGATCTGGAGGCGGAGACGGAGAAGGATATCACAGAGAAGAACGAGGAGAGCGGAATCTACAAGAACAGCAAACAGGCATCGCTGTTCGTATTTCCCGATGGATCATGGGGATCCCAAGGATTCAAAAAGTATGTATCCGAATACAAGTCCACCATCATGAAGGAGAGACAGACCGAATACAAACTGACCGGAGACCTCAAGATGCTCCTCTCCAGCGATGTCCCTCTCAATGACAGGCTCAATAACCTCAGAGTCATGAGCGCCAAGTATGCATCCCTCGTCGAGAACCTCCTCCAGAACCCAAAGAAGAACACCTTTGTCTACTGTGGTCTCGTCCACGGATCGGGAGCGATCCTCCTGTCCCTGATTCTGAAGGAGTTTGGCATCAAGCATGGCCTCGTTACCGGAAAGACAACACAAAAACAGATTGAGACCATAAGATCCACTTTCAATTCTCCCCAGAATGTTCAGGCCGCCAAGATGCAGGTCATCATAGGAACTCCAACATTCGCAGAGGCCTACAGTCTTATGAATGTCCAGCAGATCCATATCATGACTCCTCACTGGAACTATGCAGAGACCGAGCAGGCCATAGCCCGTGGAGTCCGTGCATTCTCGCATGCTGAGCTCAAAAAGATACTCGGGGATGCAAGGATAACCGTGGACGTGTATCAGCATGTTGCGGTGCCCACCCAGACCAGAAGAAACCTCGATCTGTATATGTATCAGATCTCCGAGGCCAAGGACATATCCATCAAGAATGTGGAGAACCTCATCAAGGTGTCCGCATACGACTGCCAGCTCGCCAAAGACAGAAACGAGAGATCGGATCCATACTCAAGAGAGTGCGACTATAAGGAATGCGACTATTACTGCATGGACATAAACGACACTCATCCCGTCATGGATACGTCATCCTATTTCAATATATATGACAAGGGAGAACAGGAGAGGATAAGAAAGGCGATACATAATCTGTTCAAGATGAAGAGCAAGTATCATCTGTCTGAGATTGTTGATCTGGTGGACTGTTATGAGATAGAGGCGATCAAGTGTCTTGCGGATATGATTGCAACGAGGGAAAAGGTTTTCAATAAGAATGGATTCAGTTTGGTGGTCAGGGAGTTCAAGAACATATACTATCTGACGGACAATATAGATATCCAAAGTGTTCCTCTGGAGGCTGACTACTTTGACAAGGTATACACCGTTGATTCTCACTCTGTGAAACAGCTCATGCTCGAGTATTCCAATGCAAACCTCGAGACCACCATAAGGAAGCTCGAGGAGTCATCCGGGGATATCGAGAGGTTTAATAACATCATCAAGAACACGCCACTTCATATTCAGAGTATGTTTGTCGAGTATGCCTTCATAGCGGAGAGGAAGGATATTGGAGTGAATGTAGAGATGAGGAGGAACATCCTGGAGATCTACAAGGATTACATCAAGACGGCAAAGGGTGTTACTATTCTGGTGCTCGATGAGAAGCATTTCAAGTGCTTCAAGAAGGACGAGTGGGTTACATGTCCTCCGGATATAGTGGAGGCGTATATAGCCGGAATGCAGGACAGAGTGAAGGTTCTGGAGAGGAACAAGTTTGGCTATTATGGAGTGTTCAACAAGGGAACGAAGAAGTTCTTCATCAGGGATGTGAGTAGTCCTGATCTGGTGGACAATCCTGATACCAGAAAGAAGAGCAAGAAGAGGGAGTGCAGAACTGGCTGGCACAAGAAGAATCTCATCACGATATGTCTTGCAATTGACCTGCCCTATGAGAAATCGGGAATGGACAAGGATGAGCTGATAGAGAAGATCGAGTCCAAGAATATAGACGATTCAAAGGTCAATCTAGAGAGTCTGACCAGGGATCAGCTGGATATGATCTACCATTGGAGCAATAAGGGCAATATAGCTATATGCGAGGCTATCCACAAGTGGATGGAAACAAATGATCTCATGCTCATTGAATAAATATAAAAGTGAGATTCCAGTATGAAAACCCAAACACATTAAAGATGGATCCTCATCCTGGCACCGACTATGACGAAGACTCTCAATATACAGGCCCCGTGTATACGGCCGAAGACCACATATGGGTCCAAAATACATGCATCATGGTGTCATTTGTCATCGGAATGCTCTTCCTTTTCAGTATCTAATTTCCTATTATGGTATAGGAAATCACTTACATATCTGTCTCCATACTGGAAATGAAGTCTCCAGCCTTGTCTACCTCGGTCATATCCACCTGTGTATTGGACGTGCAGTAGACCTCTGTAGATCCTATATAGACGGCGGGTATATTCTGGCACGCGCACCAATACCCAAGAGCTACTCCCTTTGATCCCTCACACCTCCTCATCCAGTCAAGAAGCTCGTCCTTCTTGCCTTCATTCAGACGCATAAACTTGGAGGGAAGAAGCACGCACCCACTGGGATCCAGCCTCTTCAGATGCTTTCCTCTCATATTGAAAGGATTCTCTGGATTATAGGTTGCAATCCTATTGGGAACATACGTCTTCCTCAGATAATCAAGGGCATCCTTCCTCAGGACACATCCATCCACAAGAAGGAAACACACATCCCTATCCCTCGTCTCCAAAAGAGACCACCTCTCAAACGCGCCAGAAAGCATCCTCTCAAGGACGCTTCCAGACCCCTCGCACACCACAATCTCCTCAGGAGCCCTAATCTGCCTCCTCAGCATAACAGACGTAGCTTCATCAACAACACACGCAATAATCTTCATTATTTACTATTTATTAACACTTTTTAGACTTATAATACCACGATGGATGAAAATAATTATAATTCGACTTAAACCCCCTATTTCTTTAAAAATGACCTAATTTTAAATGAAATATATGGAATCAAATAAATGGACGCCGATTTCGGTCTTTTTGATGAAGTATATGAGTCTGTGGTCAGGAGTGGATCGAGTGAGGATATTAGTCAGTCGTCTGCATCGGGCGATGATGAGTGTCCGTGTTCGGATGTTATTGAGGAGCAGGGTATTCATGTGTGCAGATCGTGCGGAAAGGAGGTGAGTGGAGGAGTCAAGAAGTGGTCCGGCATCGAGTGCGGAAAGGGCATCTCAGACCCAGGAAGGTGTCATATGCGCAAAAACGACGAAAAGTCCATTTTTAAGGACGTAGAGAGGTATGGATTCAGTTCAAACATTGTCCATGCAGCCAATGATTTATACATCAAGGTAACCAACAACAAGATCTACAGGGGAGACAGTCGTAAGGGAATCATCTTTTCGTGCATCTTCCACGCCTTCAAGATGATGGGAACACCCCAGAGCTGTGAATCCCTCAAGACCATTTTCAACCTCGATATGCGGGTGATTCTCAAGGGGATGAAGCACGTGAGCATGTATGCGCCAAAGAATAGTGCCTTCATGTCGGTATATATTACGCCCGTGGATATCATTGAGGAGATCATGTCCAAACTGGATGCTGGAAAGGAGCACAAGAATGCGGTGATCGATCTGTATAATACAATCAAGGATAAGAGCAGTATGGTCAACAGGAGCAAGCCTCAGAGTGTGGCAGCAGGCCTTGTCTACTACTATATCAAAAAGCAGGGAAAGAACATATCCATGGAGACATACACCGAGCTCGTAGAGCTTAGTGAACTCACAATTACTCGACTTGTGAAAGAGATTGAAAAGATCATTGAATAATTCTCTAAATTATCTATCGATTTAGAGATAATAAAATACGAATGATCAAACCCTCAAGCGAAACAGGTAAACTGATTAGAAGGTTTGAAGACAATCTCCAAGTTGACATTCCTGAGTGGGACTCTATGCCATCCATGAGGTCTGCCAAGTCCCCCAATAATTACATAACACTGCCTTCTCTGAGCTCCAGCGCCAAGTCTTCCAGACACACTGGCGATGGATGGGAAATTGAGGATGATATAGATTTTGAGGCTCCTATAAGGGCTGGACCCAGGCGTAATTATATGGATACTCCCAGATCCTCGCCTCCTCAGGTCAGAATTCCCAATTTTTATGATGCTTACACGGCTGTTCCTTTCAGGCCCATATCTGGAAGATCGGCCAGATCCTCGGGTATAAACATGTCTGGATCTTCAGGCATGCTAGGATCCAGATCTTCAGGCATGCCAGGATACTCTCTTGATGACTTCCTTGGTCTCGATAAGTTTATGTCTGATGAGGAGCAACCTAGACGTGTTCGCGGAGCTAAAGCTATTAAGAAGACCGCTTCTAAGCGTAAGTCTACAAAGTCTTCTTCCCGTCGCAAGTCCACCAAGAAGTCCCGTCGCCCTCATCGTTCTGCCAAGAAGTCTGCTTCCCGTCGCCGTTCTCGCCGTGCTACTGAGAAGTCTGCCTCTCGTCGCAAGTCCACCAAGAAGTCCTCTTCCCGTCGCAAGTCTGTCAAGAAGTCCTCTTCCCGTCGCAAGTCCACCAAGAAGTCTGCTTCTAAGCGCAAGTCCACCAAGAAGTCCGCTTCTAAGCGCAAGTCCACAAAGAAGTCCGCTTCTCGTCGTAAGTCTACAAAGAAGTCCGCTTCTAAGCGTAAGTCTACAAAGAAGTCCGCTTCTAAGCGCAAGTCCACAAAGAAGTCCGCTTCTCGTCGTAAGTCTACAAAGAAGTCCGCTTCTAAGCGTAAGTCTACAAAGAAGTCCGCTTCTAAGCGCAAGTCCACAAAGAAGTCCGCTTCTCGTCGTAAGTCTACAAAGAAGTCTGCTTCTAAGCGCAAGTCCACAAAGAAGTCTGCCTCTGCATACAACCAATTTGTTCAGAAGAAGATGAAGACCAAGAAGATCATGGCCCTCCCTGGCAGAGAGCGCATGGGCGCCATTGCCAAGATGTGGAATAAATCTAAATCTAGAAAGTAAAGCTATTCGTATATCATGTATATGAATCAAATACGGGCTGGATGTGTTTGTGCATGGGATATTTTGAAAATAGAGGTTAATATAAACTGAGATGTATCAGTGCGATAGACGTTTTTGGTTGGAAAATCCGCCCAACCTATTATGTGATTATACCTTGCTTCCAACGGATAGCATGTCGCCTGGTTCTAAACTGAATGCTATTACTAGACTGGCCATCTTTTTGACTCTGTATCTTCATCTTACCAATAGCAAGTTTGTGTGGGTATTCCTCATTCTTTCCCTAATTGCTATTGTTTGTCTATACTACTACCAAAGAGAGACCATGAAGACCGTAGAGCCTTTTCAGTTTACGAATCAATCATATAGCAGAAGGGCATATGCACCTGGACCCACAGAGGCTCAGGCCACCGCTATTATGCTCGACAGTATGGTCCCTGCTGCCATGGAATCCAGCGTCATCGGCCCCAACCCTATGAAGGTTAGAAACGAGACCATAAAGATGCTTGACGAGGTCAATGCAAACGCCCTCACCAAGCCCTTTAATGATGCATGCACATGGGAGTCTATGCCTGCCGGAACTGCTGGATATCAGTCCCGTTTTGAGAATATGTACAAGGGATCGGATCCTCGCACCCTTGTTCCTCCCAATATAACCCCCCGTCTCTGGGACAACGACGCCTGGGATCGCGGAGATCTCTACCAGCCTAGCTACCTCAATACCAAGCGCGCCTTTGACATGATCAATAGCGGATATCTCCCCGAGGACGACCCCGGCTGTGGATATCTTACTGCAAAGACCTATATCCCTCCGGATACCGACTACAGATATCCCCTTGTCCACGAGTTCTCTGATCAGGACCACATGTATAGCTACAAGACTCTCGGAGACCTTGGAAAGATCCAGACAATCAAGCCCAGGACCCTTACTCTTGATAACACTATCAGCAAGGAGCAGGATGTCCAGAGATCCCTTGAGAATAAGGCAATGACCGTGGAGACATACAAGAAGAAGGATGGATGCAATACATGCGCTCAACCTTCTCCTATTATAAGCGTGGAGAACTTCCAGCCCAACACATATCAGACTGCCAGCATGAACTCCAAGAAGGCGCCCAACTCCATGGCCAGCTATGACACCAGCTACCCCGCTAACGTCGGATCCGTCTACAGCGGAGACCTTCTCGCCAGATGCGGATATGACAGGGACAATCTCCTCTACAATGTTCCTGTGAACACATCTGTAGGCGCATGCGACCAGAGACCTGAGATGGCATCCTACAACGAGGCCCTCTACTCGATTGCAGTTCAGCCCGATGTCTATTACAGAAGTCAGATTCAGGAGCCTATCGGATCCAATATAGGCATCTCATTCAACCAGACCCTCCCTATCACTACCCAGGTGATGACCAGGGACGGGTCCACCACCCTCACAAATATGGATCCCCGCACTTTCAAGGTAGTAGACGAGTCGATCCCCAGACACGATGAGATGATCGACGTCTCGGAAATCTATGATACTCGTGATACTGGATATGGACCCGCCTACCGTGGATATATCCACGAGCTTACCGGCCAGCCCAGATGGTACTACAAGGATATTGATGATGTTCAGAGGAACAGCTACATCTCCTTCAATGAGATTGATATTCTTGAGAAGGCCGACAAGAGAGGAATCATTGCAGATGCGGATGAGATCAGACAGCGTGCTGGAGGATTCATCCAGTATGTTGACAACGAGTTCATCGAGAGGACCAACAATCAGCGCATCCAGATGCAACAGACCTTCGCCGATAAGGGCAGAGATCCCACCGTCCAGCTCAGAAAAGCACCCATCGCCAGAGGAGGCTGGGGCAAGAGGTAAAACACAAAAAATTGATTTCAATATACAAGTATTGAAACAAAAGTAGAATAAATGACAGATATATATCGTGCACCCCGTGGTAGTGATTATACTAATATGATCCGTTCCTTCCTCGTCAGGGGAAGGCTCAAGGGAGAATATATATCCGAGTTGATGACTCCTGAGGCCATGCAGGTGTGGGACTCTGTGTTCACATCCCTGGCTGCAAATCCCGAGAACAACTCTGAGATCTACGAATTCCTCGGAGATGGATCCATCAATAACGCTATCGTCTTCTACCTCCTTAGGCGCTTCCCCCAGCTCAAATGCGCCAAGGGTGTAAAGGTCCTCGCCCGCCTCAAGATCAACATGGTATCAAGGGAGTATTTTTCGAGCATCGCCACCACGCTCGGATTCGAGCCCTTCATCACATCGACCATGGAGGAGAGAGCTGTAGATATGAAGAAACTTCTTGAGGACTCTCTCGAGGCTGCCTTTGGAGCCCTGGTATGGATGCTCGACGAGAAGGTGAGAAACGGAGTAGGAAACAGTATTGCCTACAATATCATCTCCTCTGTTCTTGATGAGAGGGAGATCAGTCTCGAGTATACATGGCTGTTTGATGCGATGACCCGTATGAAGGAGATGTTCGATTCGGGCATTCTGAAGGCGAGAGGTATTGGAGTTATGAAGAAGATAGAGCCTCAGAAGAATACGGCTCCGAGGAATCCGAGCGAGAACTTTTCGGTCTCTATCTATCGTCAACTTCCTTCCGGTGCATCCGAGCTTATGGGCTCGGGTATTGGCGAGACCCCTGGAGACGCCAAACAGGCCGCTGCCGAAATGGCCATCAAACACCTCAACAATCTTGGTTTCCGAAAGGATCCCGCCCCCGAATATGCCAGGTTCTGCAGATACTAAATATCATGAATATACATATTTCCATATCCAATATGGAAATTACTTGGCGTTTCTCGTGGGAAGGTTGGGCGAATACATGGAGTGTGTTAGGCGGTGATATGTGGCGTCATCAAACACGGGATAGGATTTCTCTCCGAGAGCAAAGGGATCAGATGGGTTCTTGAGACTGACAGGCTCTATGGAGTATGAGGTCTTGGGTTTTGCGCACGAGTTGATCTCATGTGTTTGAGCGATGCGATACATGGGGTTTTGGAGGGTGCATCCAACAATGCCGTCTCCGCACTTGAACTGGGATCCGCCCAGAGTGGTGTAGCTATAGGCGGGGAGCTGGGGAGTGGGGGCATCAAGATGACGGTGTGTCACGTATCTCTGGTTCACGGTATTTGAGGGTCTGTGCATAAAGTTCTCAATGTATTCTCCCTCCTCGAGGAATACTCTATCGGTGGTGAAACCCTCATTGGCTCTGAGGGGAGCGGGAGGCTGGGCGAACTTGGGGTAGTCGAATACGCTCTGGTCGCATGACTCGGCAGTGCACTTGGTGGTGTCGCCGAGAGAAACGGGAAGGCTTGTAGTGTATTGCTCTATGAGTTTCTGGACCTTATCCTTGACTTCTTTGTATGTGCCCATATTGTCGGCATTCCAAGCATCAGAGAGAGTTTTGAGGTTTGCCTTTGTCTCGGATGCGAAGGAGCCGGGTGCGGTGTGGGCAATCTGATATTTGGTGAGGAATTGATCAAAGGGCATGGTGGCCATTCCAATGACGTAGGCGAGGAGGACGAGGCACGCGCCGAGGCTTGCACATCGAACCTCGACGGTCTGTCTGTTCTGGTTGTAGGTAAGCTCGGGATATATGGACATGATGGCGGTGGCTATGTAGGGATGTCTTATGTCGATCTTCATCTGGACCCGAACTACACCCTCTGTGGGTATAGGACAGCACGTCTTCATGGTCTTGTCCATGACCTCGACGAGGTGGATGCCCTTGAGTCTGGACTTGTCCCAGATGGCTCCGCCTCCGGGTGCTATGTTGACGTCCATGGCGCTACCGTATGTCTCGATGGTGTCCTTGTAGGCCCTGTTCACGTTCGAGGTCCACATGGGATTGGCTACTCTACCTGACTGAACAAGATACCACAATACAAGACTAACAAGCACTACAGCCGTCACAACTATGGAAAACTTGTTTTTCATTTATTATACCTCGGTTTCCAATTTTAGTATTGGAAATCAACACAGTAGCTTGTCTATATCCAGCACACCCCTCTTGGAAAGCCTCCATCCTTCCCTGTTGTCTATGATCTCCTTCATAGTCTGGGGAACAATGACAACTCGGGTCTGGTCGAGCCAATAGTGGTCAAACTCGGCAGGGATATCAACTGATATCTGTAGATAGGTTAGGTCGCACACATACACGGTTCTCTTATTGTATTCATCTGGGTATTGCTTTTGAAGAGAGATATTGTATGCATATGTATTGCATAGCTTGGTTAGATACTTGATATGGTCGTCAATAAAAGTATCATAGTCGAGAAGAGGAAGAAGAGTCCTCTGAATATCAGAGTCTATTTCTGTATTGAAGTTTGCGAGAGGAGACTCTATAAGAGGAGGATACATGAATAGAGCTGATCCAACATCTGCGAGTCTGTATGCCATGGTATCGATGGCATAATGCATGCCAATCGAGTCAATAAGCCTCAGCATCTTCTCTGCTCCGCTTCTGGATATGAAATATGCACAGAATCCTCCCATAAAGTGTTTGCATGTCTCTCCGAAGGACTTCATCCGGACCATCTGTATCTTATCTGGCTGAGAGCGGTCAACCCATCCTCCAGTCTTGATATCGGAATTGGAGTTCCACTCAAAGTAGGAAGCAAACAGAATATCGTAATCAATACCTACATCTCCGTTTATAAATCTATCAATTATCTCTATGTTCTTCATGGGGACTGCATCATCTTCCATAATGAAGTAGGCATCCTTATCGCTATCGAGCAATTGTTTCCACAGCTTCATATGAGAATACGCACATCCAATAATGCGTCTATTCCAGCAATGATCATTGGCTCCCCATATTCTGATCTCATTTGGAGTGAAGTGAAGCTTGTCTCCATCAACTGCGCTGAACCTCTTGATATTCTTCCATCTGGATGTGAACTTCTGGTATCTGTCGGGTCTTCTATCAAGATTGATGCAATAGGTATCTACCTTCCTTGGATGCATCGTTGTCGGAATAGACTTGATTGCCTTGATGATGTTTGAAGAAATATCGAACATGACAGGATTTCTGAAAGAGAGCGATGAAGACTTGGACGCCGATAGAGTGGATCCAAACTGGCTCACCTCATTAAGTGCATATGCATTTGCCTTCTGTGCGGTAGTCTCGCTCGTCAGCTTGCCTGTATGCAGAGAATATGTTCCAGGAAGGAATGCAGACTTGAATCCCATCTTGTGGTATAGGTGAGAGTGCTCCATCTCAAAATGGCATGGATCCTCCCTGAATGGCGAGATATCCCATACTCTCTTGTGAAGAAGCGATGGTCTGAATGAATAATGGGGCCAGTAGGCGACGGATCCTCCAGGGCCTGTCTTTATGAAGCGGTCGAGCTCTACAGGATCTTCTATGTATTGGTGTTCTACGTAGCCCATTCCGGATTCCGTGTGCTTGACAAATCCGCCCTTGATGAGGTCTCTCTCAGTCTCCGAATAGTTCTTGTTGATGAGACACTGGCCATACGCGGGGTTCTCGTCCAGGACCTTCATGCACATGCTGATATAGGGAGCCGGATGAACGAACAGCCAGTCGTCCTCCATATGGAATATATAGGGCGTTGTTATCATGGACCTGAGGATGTTCATGGATCTGGGATGGCCCTTGTGGGATGCATCCTTGAATACAAATTCGCAGAAAGGATAGAGGCGCATCATCTCCTGTCTGTCTGAATCAGAAGAGTTGTCATCGACAATAATCCATCGCGATATGAGATTCCTGTCTGTGCAACATCTCAGGAAGCTGTTCATAGTGGGAACGAACAGGTCAAGGCGCTTGCATGTAGTCATGGTGAACGTGATATCACCGCGCTCCTTGCCTTTTGAAGACATTATACTTCCGATGATATCTACCGGGTATTCGGTATACAGATCCCTCAGCTGAGGGACGAGCTTGTTCTGCCTGGAGAGGATCTCTGTGTAATCCTTGATATCAAAGTCGAGATCATAAAGGGAGTTAAGATTGGAGAATGATGAGGCGGGGTCTTCGGGGGGATTGAAGAATGCCAGGAGGCGTTTGAATTCCTTGGTGTCGGGTTGGTTTTTGATCATGAAAGAGCAGATCTCCTTGAGGAGATGGTTGAGGTTATTTTCAATGAGAATTTTGCAGAGAGAGTATATTTCGAGGGTTTGAGAGGGGGAGTGAATGGAGTGCAGTAGTTGGTCCATTTTTTAGAAATGGAGGGATGTGTTTTTATAACCCAAATCGAGTTGGATATATAAATTTTTCATCTTTCTCTCCGTGGGAATAAAGAAATGACTTCGATGAATGGTAATATGAAGGGTGTTGCCGCCAGCTACCTTGCTCGTCGCAGTGACTGGGGAGCCACTATCCAGACCGATCGTATTCTTGATCCCACACAGAACCTTTGCCTTGTTAACCCCGGTTATGATACCTACATGCGCCCTGGCTGTGCCAACTCTCTCGTTACCCTTACTGAGGGTTGCGATACCCCCCTTGCCCGTGTTGATGTTGAGAACGTCGTTGAGCGTCCTCAGTACCAGTCCTACCTCTCCCTCTCCGCCGTCGGCTACCTCGGCGACGACCAGACTGTCATGCCTTTCGTTACTGAGGATGATGCTGTCTACCAGGCTCGCATGAAGAACCTTTCCGATATCTCCAACAAGAACGCTGGTGCTGGTGTCTCTGCCTACCAGGGTGGTGCTGGTGCCGGTGCCGGTTCCTCCATCCTCTCTCGCGTCAACCGTCAGTTTGCCGCCCCCTCCAACCCCCTCTACTACGCCGAGCAGGCCAAGAAGGTCCCCGTTCCCGCTGGAGCCGAGAACTTCCAGTACGACCTCAACCGCACCTACCAGGCCAACAACCTCCAGCGCTTCGCTCAGATCACCGGCGCTGGCTTCCAGAACGCCCAGAACATGCGCGCCGCCGGTATGGCCATGTACTAAATACTCTAAATTTCAATACTTATCCCATATTGAAATACTAGTTTAGTTTTTGAGTGTTTGCTATGTCATCAAGTTTCATAGTGGAGTCAAATGTTATGAGGCCCATGGTTCTTAGTTTTACGAGTATGTCTCCGATGGGTCTTTTGTGGATGGATGCGATACCCCCTATGGTCAGACCCGAATCGTAGAGGGCGGTCATATTGCGGATTTCATCCTCTGTCCATTTTTCGCCTGATCTGCTCATTTGTTATATTTGATTGAGTTCTAAGATTCGTATAATGCGATACGAATGATTAACGTATAAATACAGAGAATCCGCCAAATTCGCCGTGATCCCAGTCTTGATCTCCTAGGGTCATTATTACGTAGTATCCTCTTTCCCAGAGGTTTTTTCTCGCTTTGAGTTTGAAGCGAGGTATGTTTGTTTGGCCAGGGCTACGGAAGTATGAAACCTTCCATCCTCTTACACCGACGTTCTCTAGCTGTTTGAAGGTTGCTTCTACGTTCCTCTGTTCTCCTGATCTAGCCGTAATGAGTGCCACCTGGATGCCTGCATCGAGGAGCTCATTGTAAAAGTCTATTATATGCGTGTATGGTTTGCCGGAAGGAGTTATTAGCGTATCGTCTATATCGAAAACAACAATAGCATTGGGAGGAATAGAAAGAGACTGTAAGAGGGCCCTCGCGCCATCAACAATCTGCTGTTGTCGCCACTCGGGAACCATCTCTCTTTATTACATTTATAGAAATCCATTATATTAGTAGCCTAATCATGCAAAAACATCAAAAAATAGAACTTGTTCTGGGCGGTGGTGGAGCTCTATACCCTTACTACTGTGGATGGGCTCATTCATTATATGAAAATCTTTCAAAAGACCAGCTCGACAACCTCTTATACACCCCTCACAGTGTATCCACTATAATTCCTATTTTAATGTGGATTGCAAGCGAAAAGGGCGTATCTCCCAAGTCGACATACTACTCCTTTGATTTGCATCTCGAAAATGCTCTTTCTAAAAAGTGGACTCCTTCAATATATGGATTTGTAGACATCTGGTATGATACATCAATCCCATACATTGAAGGGCTTGATACCAAGTGGCTCGAAGATCATGTTGTTCTGAATGGAATGACTTCCAAAGGAAGATCTGTATACAGCAAATGGGATGACTCCATCGACTTTATGAAATGCGCCATATCAACATGCTTTATACCTGCCCTTGGATACCTTCCTTTACGTAAATACAAGTCATCGTTCGTGTTTGATGGATGCTTCCATCCAGAATATCATTCGAGAACTGAAAATCCAAGGATCCTTCTGTTCAACACTCTTAGAGATATACCCAGAGGAAGAATGCTCAAGTTCGGTAAGTTTGATGACCATGATATACTGTTCAACTGGGGATATGAGGACATGACCAAGTATATCAAGGAGACTATGTAATTCATAATAGTATTATGAATTTATGAAAGTTCATTCTCATATAGCTTTTGAAGCTTCATAGCCTCTTCCAAAGGATCCGAATCCTTTTCTACTGTATAAGGGTCCAGCCATTTGAACTCCAGAGGAAGGGTATACGGATTAAACACAGTCATTTTACCCTTCTTATAAGGTGCGAATTTTCGACTGTTCTTAATGATTACAGGCTGTATCTTGTATCCTGTCCTCCTTGCAAGCTCGAATGCCCCTTTTCTGAATGGAAGCACAGGAGCATCCGTCGTGTTGATATCTCCTTCGGGGAATATAATGACGTGCCCTTCCGACTTCATGTAATCGATACCGTCCTGAATCACCTTCTCCGCGTTTCCATACTCTACTACTATATTCAAATATCCCTTGAGGATCCTCTTGATAAACCAAAGTCTCTTGAAAACCCCTGATGATATGAACTCTCCGCACATAAAGGGTATTGATTTTAGCAATACAAAATCAACAACACAGCTGTGATTTAGAACCACGATAGTAGGCTCGGATGGTTCTCCGTTGTATCCTGTATGCCTCACTGGAACAAACAGCTCATTAACAAACTTTGTATACCACTTCACGATCTTGCCGTATAGCCTCTTATCAGGACACACTAGCTCTACAAGACTCATAGCAAGAACTAAAAGCCCAAACCACATCACATAAAAGACATTGTAAAAGAAGGTGCATATGTCTTTGACATAATGGATCTCCTCCAATGTAAAAGGATCATGCGTATAAAAGGTCATCTCTTACTACAACATCTCTGGATTTTAAATGATAAAATTCTTAATATTTATTAAGAATATCGGGATTTTTACATATTTTAGTTGTATGCCACGGTGGCCATATTGATGTCGTCGAGATCGGCGGGTCCGTAGAGACCACCCTGGGGGATGGGCTGTTGGAGATAGTTGGCCTTGAGGTAGTCCTTGACCGCAATATCCTTGGGATGGCTGGGCTGGTTGGGGTAGGGGCCCAGATTCATAATGATATTGTGATCATACTGGTCATCCTCCTGGGCATAGTTGGTCATATGTCCCTGGTTGTAGGTAAGATAGTCATGGCTTATGGTAGGATAGGGAACAATACGGCTCAGAGTCATCTGAGGAATCGTTCCATAGCCCTCCTTATTGCAACTAGACATATACAGGAATACCACAACCACTAGAATGCATGCACCCAGTATCATTAGCTGATGCGTCTTATTCATTTATTCATCACCTTAAACTTTTTCTACTTTTTACCCCATAGCTCCTCCAATCGCTTCATCGTCCCCCTATGCTCCCCTATATCAGGAGTTTTAAAAACCGACTTCACCTTCACCTTGCCCAACACAACATCCTTCACACCCTTCCCCTCCACATCAACCTCTAGCTTCTCTGCTACCTTCTTCATATACTCTATATAATACCCCACATTTCTATTAATCTCTTCTTCCACAATCCTCTCCTCCTCCCTGCTTCCCTTGAAGTTATATTCTCCAATAGTGTCCTCATCTATCGAATACACAACCCCATCGCTCCACATGAAATTCCTCATCGCATTATCCCCTATTCCCATCAAAGCCCTAAACACCAGAGCCTCCACAAAACCCCTCCTCTCCTCCTTCTCTCTCAGATCAGGCTTTCTGCACCCCATCACCTTTGGCCAGTCAACCACACGCGTATCAGGCCACATCTTGCTACTCCTAACATCCACTGGTATATCCCCTTCAAGCTTGCTCTCATACACTGCATACGCATGCTTCTTACCCCTATCCACCCGATTCCTCATCCCCAATGCACTCTCCATACCATCCGGATACATCATAACCTTCTTACACCCTATACTTGGTATCCCCATACCCCTTTTCACTTCCGACATCCACACCAATAGATCCACCATCTCCTCCCTTATGAATGGACCCTTTACAAACACCCTCTTCCCTCCAACCCTCGCAAAATACGTATCTGTATGATGATTTGCAGTAACCAGCTGAGCCCTAATTTCCACATCAAGCTCTCTCTCCCTCTCCGGCCACTCATCCCTCTCATCAAAATCATCCTTCTTCGACCTCAAATATGCATCCTTATACACTCTATTTACACCTGGATCCTCATTCTCTACAACACTTGATACATCCGCAAAATACTCTGTTCCTCGTCCCAATCTCTTTCCCTCTTTTGTGTGCATATCAAATACCCACTCGTCCACTTCGATAGGCATGTTCATCAAATTCATCTTCACCATGGGCAGAAGAGTCTTGGGATTCACCTCGTCAACCGTGTTCTTCTGCATCTGTCCTCTCCTCAGAATCATAATACACATCATCTCCCATGTGAGGAAATCCTCCTTGATCCCCGCAAGCTCCTTATACCATTTGATAGAAACATCAAGCCTCTCCTCCAAATACTCGTCCTTATGCTTCTTCAGATATGCCTTCAGGAGATCAAATATCAAATACGGTGGCTTGATACTATTCATATGCTTCCCCACCTTCATCCCGCATATCTTGTTCGCGAAATACAGACACGCCGGAGACCCCTTCTCCAGAGCCCCAAGAAACTTCAATGCATATGGCTTCGCTTCCTCATCTCCGCTCTTGAAATCATACTCTATGTCTGTGTGAAAATCCTTCTCTACATCACTAACATCGAGATTTCGAATATATTTTCCAGACTCGGGATACACAATCCATGCATACTTGTAGAAACTGCACTCCCTTCCCTTCATGCTGGTGGAGAGCATGTAGATGATCTGGATGAGTGCAAGAACCTCTTCTCTTCTCTTGTCGCTATACATACCGTCGGCCTTCCTCTGTTCTCTGAGAGAGAGGACTAGGAAGATGAGGGCGGACAGCTGGGGCCAGATGTCTGCGTTGGCAATGCCGATATCCTCCATATAGATGATCATAAGCCTGTGGATCATATTGGTTCTGATACCCTCCGCTCTGCTGTCGTCCAGAAAGGCAAACAGATCCAGTTCAAACATAAAATACAGAGACTTGGCAAGATTGCCCCTCCTAATATACTTCTGCATCCCGCTCTTGGCCACATCCAAAGCCCACCCATTCCACGTCCTCTCGCTCCTATATACTGCAGTCATACGACCTAGTGATGACATTATTTAATATTCAATATAATCTCGATATTGAATTCAGTTTTATAAAAATTGATTTGCCTTTCCAGTCTCTACCTGATAGTAAGAATAAGATGATGCGTTCTTCTATTGGTATTATGATGATTGCTATTATTATGGCTTCGTATGGAGTGGAGGCGATGACTAGGTGCGATGAGTGTCAGGTTGCGGTGTCGCTTGCGGACAGGTATCTGGCGAGCAACGGAACGGAGGTTACTATTGAGGAGTATGTCTGCAATATCATGCCTGTGTCCTACAGGGGGAGTTGTCTTGCCTTTATGGAGAAGATGCTCCCGTCCGCGATCTCCTACATTGAGAACAAGTATACCCCTCTAGAGATCTGCGAGACCATCAAGGTGTGCACTAATTCGACTCAGCTCATGAAGCCCACTCTCTGGAAGTTCAAGTATTAATTCCATATTCTAAACATGGAATTACTGTTCATATCGTCTATTGACATGTCCCATAGGAATGCAATTTCTGAGCTTTCTCTTCATTCTTCTATTCTCGTCTTTGAGGATTTCAATCTTGGTCTTGAAATACTTGGATAGGTCTGATTCGCTGTCTGTTGGGCTCATGATTCTCGTATTCTGTCGGAACATATCCATCGTTCCCTCCTCGCGTATGGGCCTAAATCCCGAAGAAGGGCTTGCAAGCTGAGGACTATTGCTCGTGCATCTAAACGACTCAACTATGACCTCAGGTGCACTCTCCATAATGACATTACATGGCATGCTGTTCACGTATGATTCTATATCTCCCTTTGACATCGTAACGTCATACGAAAAAGGTCCCTCGTCTATGAAATGCGGAGGATTCGATGCATAGCATATATCGCGATCCTCAATGCTCTGTATAAGCTTATTTCTATAATTGTTACAATCATTCTCCTCTAGTTCTCTGTAGAACATTTCAGGGTCGAACTCTTCCTTTTCAAATCCGCTGTATATGTCAGAGTCTATAGTTTCATCGCTCGATCTGGAAGAATACATCCTGTATTTCGGCTTGTCCTTTCTTACAGACATGTAGACTCCTGCACCTGCAAAGAGGAGGGCAATAAACAGGACAGTGTTAGCCTTTCTCCTGTTCCTTTTCTCGTCCTCCTCGGTCTTGATATCCCTTATGATTTTCATATGATACAATACAAAACATAGGGATATTCCATATAAGATGAGATTCATTTATTTCCAATGAGCTTATTGGAAATAATTACGTAGCTTCTACCGAGTAGTTGAACTCGATAGGGAATTGGTTGTATTTGATGGCGATTGCAATATCGAGATCTGTGGCGCTGAGCTTGGTGGACTTGGATGCATAGGATACATAGCTGGCTGAACGGATGAGACTGATCATCTCCTGCTCGATGATATACTGGAGATAGATGGGCGTGTCCATGCCGACCTTGGAGCTGGGATCTATATCCAGGCATATCTCCCTGATGATTCTGGACATGGCGCTCCTGGGGAGAACGATGCAATCTCCCTTTTCCTGCAGGCCCTTGACGATTCCTAGTATCTTGGACTTCCTCGAGGTATCGCTGTCGTCGTCATCGTCTGTGTCCTCGGGCGTCTCGCACTCCGAACGCGCCTTTCTGAAGAGTCCAAAGCTTAGGTAGGGGGATACGGTGTTGCTGAGAATGTATATCTTGTTCTTCTCAAACATCTCGTTGAGGGAGGAACTGCTCTGGATGGATCTGGCGTATCCATATGCAGACTGGGACGGAGCATTGGATACGATGAGATCAATGAGATAGGAAACAACGGCCTCAAGATATACAGAGGATGCATCGGACATCCTGGCCATGGTGGAAATCTCCACCTTTGGCTTCCTCATATCCACACGGTCCAAAGTAGTCGTTTCAAACACATCCTTCACCCTGCTCTCGGCATAGTCATTCGTCTTAGTGTAAAGCTCTCCCTTGGGAAGAACAAATGAAAACGCGTTCCGAACGATATCAAGACCAATCTTCCTCCCATTCACAAACTCCGCTATGGCGATTGCCTTGTCGTATATAAGGCGAGTGATAATACTCCGAATTCCATTTAATTGCTCCGTTCCATTATCTACTACCTCGGTTTGATTAAAAGACTCAGTATTTGACTCCATTTTGATAAAGTTTTATCACTCTTTATATGTCCTATTCGTATAATGGATATTATACGAATTTTTTCATGTATTTTGTATTTTTAGGATGTATCACTTCTTAACGATCTATTCTTTATAAAAATATGGGTATTTACAGTCAATCAATTGAATACATGGGCTTTTTCATCGAAAGTGTTGAGTGTATCAATGAATGTGTTGATGGATGCCTTGTATACGTTTTTCATGGATGTGAGGCATGCGAGTAGGTATGTATTACTGGATGCCCTTTTGACCGAGAGCATTGTGTTGATCATGGATCCGGACTCGTCGAATAGGCCTGCCCTCTTTCCGATCGATATGAGCCTCTTGGCCCTCATCGCCGTCTCCCCAATCCTTGTCCCCAGACTCCTCACCTCCTTCAGTGTCTCCTGCGAGATAACAGGCCTCGACTCGTTCACCCTTATAATCGTATCCTCGTAGATACTGGACACAGACTCCAGCTTCGTAAGATCCTCGTTAATACACGGCATATCCCTCTTCAGCTCCCCAACCACCCGAACCATAACCATCTCCCTGGGATTCACCGCATCCCTCCACGCCCTGCTCCCACTGCTCGCTTTCAAAACCATACTAATACCTTCCACGGTATTCACGTCTCCAATATAACCATAAATATGCCTAATGATCTCATTAGGAAGGTTGTTCATATCTTGAAATCGTAAACATTTCTTTACGATTTATTCAATTTTACTGGTGATTTAGTAGTCCTTCTTGACGCATGCGCAGAAGGAGAGCGCGGTCTCGATGCACTTGAGGACGAGGGGGTGGGGGATCATGTTATTGATTTGGTTAATCCTTGTGTTCATGCGTGCGGTCTCCATGATGGCGTTCTTGTTTGATCCAATGGTGTAGGCCTTCTGGAGAATCTTGCGCTCTCCTTGAAGTTCATCCTCCTTGGCCTGGTTGTCGTTGCAGTCGTCATCACATCCGCATCCCTCTGATTTGCCGAGGACATTGCTGACGCAGTCAATAACAGAGTAGCCATCAATATGAACATCAAACGCCTCATCAACATACATATCCTCAAAGTAGTTATCAACATTGAAATAGTCCTCCCTAAAGCGCTCGTCGTCCAGAGTAATATCACACACCATATACTTGTCATATGACATCTTCACGTTAAAAGGAACCATAGGAATAGTGAATGCAATCACGGAATCGTAATTGTCGATCTCAACCTTGATATCGCAAGTGACCTCCGTAGAGATGGAGGTATTGCGAGGAGCACAATCAATTGCGTTCTTGATATAGCCCATGAAATAGGAAGGAATAATAGTAGCAGTAATATTCTTGATATCCATAGTAGAAGAGGTATTAGAAGACATGTTTGATATCGTAAAGAATCATTTACAATATTTCACTTTTATGCCCCGTATTAGAGCTTCTTAATAGGAGTCAGATACGTGTTGTCTTCGATGGAATCACAGATTTTATCACAGAAGCTAATGACGGTGTTTTCCAGGTTAAAAGCATACTCGAGTTCCTCGTTGACATCAATGTATTCCTCGTGAGACTTGCATGAGAGCGCATACTGCTCGACTTCGTTTTCAAATTTATCTGCGTAACCCTGAATCCACTTGTGTATGATTCCATTCTGATAGTCGGTGAGGTGGGCGTCCATCTTGAGGAGCGCGCATGCCAGGTTGCCCTGGATCACGGCTAAGACATTCGAATCTCCATCCCTGAGTAGCCAGAATTCGTTGGTGTCCATCGCACCCTCCTTAAGGAGCTCCTTTACGCGATTGACCACATGGTCGAGGTTATTGTTCACCTTGGAAGTAATATTCTTGATGATATTCATAGTAGATGTATCGAGAGACATGGTTTGATATTGTAAATGATTCTTTACAATATTTCAATTTCACTTCTTTTTTGCTTTAATTGTCGAGGTCAATATACTTTGTGTGATCTGTGATGTTCATTCCTCTTTCATCGGAGAGGCTGAGGAACCGGTTGAAGGTCTTGGTCTGGTCAACGTCATTGCATGCTTCCCATGCGCATGTGGTCAAGATGTCCTCAATAGATACATTGATCTCCTTAATCTCCAGATAGTCCAGGATGTCCAGAAGCTCCTCGATAAACTTGTCCTCCCTCATGTCATGAGACCCATTCCCAACAATCTCCCAAAGCATATCCTCCACCATCTTATCAACACCAACACCCCTCTCCATGAAATGCCTAAACACGTTTAGCGTATAGATGCTATGCTTGAAATCAGGATACATATTAATAGAGCTCCTAAGAATACTGAAATACTCACCATGAGTAGCATCCACGTTTACAGACCACGGGTTTCCGACCATACGACCATAATGATAAATAAACCCTTCCCAGTCAGTGAAGGAATCAATAGTATAGATAGTATTCGCATTATAATAGTCCTTGATAGACGTCATATCCTAATATTGGTTTCATATTGGGATATATTAATCAATTTTAGCCCTTATAATTCTATCAAACATCCTTATTTTGTCGCCTTCAGAGATTCCTCCCTCTCTTTCTCTACCGCTTTAGAGAGGATATATTCCCCACATGGTCCACAGTGATCTTCATTGGAGAGTTCGATCTTTCGATCTAGTTTTCGATGGCATTTCTCCAGTCCCCAGCGTCCAAGCATCAGGGATGATTTCTTACTACCAAATAGCGTCTTTAGAATATCGGATAAACCCATTATTATCCTCTGAACTTATCCTCTTAAGCCTTTTGTCCTCTATCATAAAAGCTAACTACTTCAGGGTCTGTCTTGAAGCACGTAGGGACGAATCGCGTAAGTGTGATGCTATCGAGTGATTTGGCCCTTGAGAGCGCAGTGTATGCCTGTCCTGGGCTGAAGATGCTCGGGCCGAGATCGATATCCACCGAATCCAGGGTCATTCCCTGTGATTTATGAATCGTGAGAGCATATGCAAGCCTCAACGGGATATAGTCTATAGTCTCAATGCTCTCCTCTTCTCCGTCCTTCTTTTTGGAAAGGTCCTCAATGATGTCCTTGGCGTATCCCACGGTGACAACCATTCCATTCTTGAACTTGACCATAGGACCATCCTTTGTTACCCTCAATACGATACCCCTGCTTCCATTGACCAGCCCGTCCTCCGAGTTAAGATTTCTGGTAAGGACAACCTGGCATCCCTCGCATATCTTCAACACAGGCAATACATTATTCGCATCCGCCCAATCCTTCGATTCCTTTGAAGAATACTTTGAATAGTAGTCTTTCAACTCCGACCCCTCCTTGACCAGTTTCATATATTCTTCCATATTGATCTTCTCAACGTCCACGTTCAGCGAGTAAAGCTTTGTAGGTCTGATATCACCCGCAGGGGGCGGATTGTCTCTGATACTAGACAGCAAATAGATATCGTCTTCCGAGATCTTTCCCCACCTGGCCCTCTGAAGAAGTTCAAATAGACGGATGTCTCCACTCTGTCGGAAGCTTTCAGAGAGGTATACCATCTCAAACTTGGACCTATACCACTCATCGCACATGAAGGCATAGTCTGGCTCTACTGGAGGGAGCTGACAGAAGTCGCCACATACAAGGACCTGGGTGCCTCCAAACGGCTCTCTGTTTCTCTTGATCATACATAGGAGATGGCTCACTTTGGTGAACATGTCGTTATTGAGCATACTGATCTCGTCTATGATGAGGAAATTGATCCTTCTGATTCGGTTGGCGTCAACAGCCTTCATGTTCTTGTAGAGGATCTCTACTGGCTTCTTTCCAAGACCAATACTCAGGAAGGAGTGAAGTGTTCGTCCGCCAATAAGGATGGCAGCACACCCAGTAGTGGCCGTAACGCCAAACACGAGGCCCTTTCTGGTAGCCCATTCAATCACCCTATTCAGGGTATACGTCTTTCCAGTGCCCGCAGGACCAGTAAGGAATACATTCTTTCCATCTTCAATATACTTCATAGCCATATTCTGACTCTCATTGAGGTCTTCGTAATACATAGGTCTTACTATCAAACACTATCGCAATATGAAAAATCATTTTCATATTTCAAATTGTAATATCATTCTTTACTTTTTTTACTGAGTGTTGGCCTTGATGAGGCGGATGTTATACTTCTTGTTCTTGATGGTGGATGCATACTTGAGGGCCTCATCGACGTTCTCTGCTCCGACCATGATGTTGACGACGGAATCGGTCTCGATGGTGATGAACTTTCCATCATGGACGACGGGCTTGTACTCGAACTGCTTGAAATCCTTCTTGGCAACGGATGCCCAGGTGTTAGTAGACTCGACCTTGAGAGTGGCAACAGGAATATCAATTGCAATGGCCTTGATCACAGGCTTCTCAACAACAATAGGAGCGGGAACAAACTTCTTCTTCGTCTCCTTGATCTCAACGGGCTTGGTGGAGAGAATGGAGGTGTATCCAAGACGAGTGCACATCTCATCCTTGGTCTCGTCGGGATGAATGAAACAGCAGGCCTTCTTCTTATTGCATCCAATACCATACGAGCACACGATAGGGGCAAACGACTCATAGGTATGGGCAAAGTTGCAGACCTTGCGGAAGCACTTGCCAGCAAGGAACAGAGAGCACACCTTGGTGCACTTGAGCTCAGACTCGGGCTTGGGGGCGAAAGAGGAAACGAAAGAGGAAACGGGCTTGAAGTTGGGAATGAAAGACTCGACAACAGTCTTCTTGCCACCGTGAAGAGGGCAGGACTCGGTGCACTTGCCGATGGTGATGATCTCACACTTGGTGATCTTCACCTCAGCCTTCTCAACCATCTTGTGAAGGGGAAGGGAAACAGACTGAACCTTAACAGTAGGAGCAATAGAAATCTTCATGCGGGCAACAAACGAATTCTTGGTCTCTCCGGTGTGCATGAAAGCGCACTTGGACTTGCACTTGCAATTCTCATTGAACACACACATGGCGGGGGTGAGCTCATCGAAGGAGTGAGCGAACTTGCACTCCTTGTGAATGCACGACTTGCCCTCCATAACGAACTTGCACATCTTGGACTTGGCGAGGGACTTGGCCATCTCATCCTTGTTGGCGAGCTTCTCGAAAGCATCGGAGCGCTCAGCAACAGTCTTCATCTCCTCTTCCTTCTTCTGGGCCTTGAGGGCGTTATCATACTCACGCTGTGCCTTCTCTGCGTCCTTCTCGGCCTTGGACTTGTTGCGACGAGCCTGGAAGGGAGTCTCGATCATCTCGATGTTGGGCATCTTCTCGCTTCCATTCCAGAAAGATCCCCAGTTGACAGGAAGACCAATCGACTGAACAGCACACATGAACGCACGCTTGGCATTATTGAACTCAGCCTTCTTCATCCTCAGCATCTCACCTGCATTGCCATTCCTGTCGTCGTTCATGATGGCATCATCCATGAGGGCGTTGAACTTGGACTTGTTCTCGGCATTGATATTGGACATGTGCTTGTTGTAAGCAATAGAAACTCCATAACGAGAAGCGCAAGCGGAAAGGAAAGAATAGATATTGAAATTGGAATGCTTGGCCTTGAACACATCGAAAGGAATTGCAGCTGCCTTGGAAGCCTTCTTGGCGGCATCCTTTGCCTTCTTCCTGAGAGTCTCGAGATCATCATCGACATCGAAAATCTCATCAACACACTCATCGACACACTCGGACTCGGTAACACACTCAGACTCTGCAGACTTCTTCTCAAGCCTCTTTGCGAGAACGGCCTGGAACTCGGCATCGGCCTCGACCTTAATATCGGACCAGAAAGTAACAGCATCGGTATCGGACTTCTTGGACTCGTGAACAATAGCGGTAACAGGAGAGGGGGAGGGAGTGGGAGCAATAGGAGAGGGACGAGGAGGAAGAGAGGAGAGATTGAGAGGGCGAGCAACAAAGACGGGGACAGAAAGATACATGTTATACTCATCGTCGGTCATGCGGGAGATGGCGTCCCACTCCATATCGTCAGTAGAGGGCTTGTAGAATCCAACGGGCATGCGGACATAATCGTCCTCATCGTAAAGGGGGGCTGAGTTGTGATCGACATCCGAAACCGCCTCAGTGCAGGCATCGGTGTAGTGAAGTTCTCCCTCCTCGAGATCGAGTGTGGAGGCGAACTCCCAAGGTCCCTCACTAGCAGTGAAAGTCTTAGAAACCAGGCAATTTTTCACGAGAGTAGTAGGCAACACTGTCTCAACCCCATTGGACGCAACAGGGAACGACGCCACGGAGAACTTGGCGCTAGTTGACTCAGTATGGATCTGAGACATCCCCTCGGTTTGTGAAACGGAGGAAAACTTAATATTAGAGGTCAGGCGAGAGCCCATATTCATATTCTTAATACCACGGATAGCTGACTGCATATCTCTGATTTTTTGACAGGAGAACGGTCAAAAAATCAATTTTATCGCCAATAAATAGGGTATTTTTACCGATTTCAATAATATATTATCGAAATCTTATTCATATGCTTTTATGGGATTAGACAGATACCGACAGGCCAAAGTCGTCAGACTTGAGGCAATAGTGGAAACGGCAGGTATGCTCTGTGGGGTCAATCTGAGTAACGGTCACCTTCTTCACGTTATCCTCGTATGACCTATGATACATCCTTGCTGCGGAAATGATCCTCATCTCTCGAGAGTGATTCATAATAACATCAGGCCTCACTTCCATCTTGAGAACAATAGGAGAATCCGTCTTCCTAATATATTCCAAAGTCCTATATGCGCGCTCTGCAACATCCTCCTCGTCTCCATCATCTATAATACTCACCTCTCCTCTTCGAGTGATCTCAAACTCCATCGAAGCTCCAAAACTGGGACTCTCGATAGTAAAACTCTGGACAAAATCGAGACTAGAGACAATATTGATAATATCATTAAACATGGAAATATTCCTCATAGTATCTTCGATAGAGTATGACATATATGCTGAAAACGGGTTAATAATAAGGGGTATTTTTCGATTTTATGACTTGAGATAAATGGTGTGTCCGTGTGCTATAATACCTATAGTGGCTATGGGAGGCGCGGGTGCTTCCTATAGCAAGAGCGAGATGGCTCTTCTTACAGTGGCTACGACCATGGTCGTTGTCCTATTCATGACATACAAGGCTATGGCTGAAAACTGCTCTAAATGCAAAGCATTTTAAAAATCATTAATAAAATGACCACTGTAGGAGGAAATGTTCTCTACGCGAACTTAACGCCTAAAAATGCCGGTTATCAGGCTATTGTCACTTTTATATTCATCGCAACTACGTGCTGTATGATAGCAGGAACAATTCTTGGAAGCACAAACAACGAGATTAAAAAGTCCGGAAAGAGTGATGTTATAGCAGGTCTTATGGGCGCATCCACAGGAGTGATAGGCATATTTACTATGTACCTTATTTTCGGATTCTACAAGAGTGAAAATGAAGGCTTCCCATTCCAATATGTCACACCAGACTGCACTTATAGCACAACTAAACCAGGAGAAACTGAAATAACTCCCTCTTCTACAAACGCAGGTCTCCAGACAATGATTCTTGCTGTATTCTTCGTCGTATTCATCCTTATGCTCACATCTATCATCATTCTCAATGAAGAAATTAGCGACGAGGATGATCTCAGAGTCATCAATGGTTTGGTTGGATTCTCCCTAACATGGATCGGTCTCTTCGTCTGTATCATGGGATACAGCATGAAGGTTCACGGATCCGCCCTTTACTTTTTCTCGGGAAGCAAATGCTTCAAGCTCTAACCCTTCTACTTATTACAATAAATGGTAATCAAGTCCATTAAAGCTTTTTGGAGACGAAATTCTCTTACCTTCATATTTCTCTTCTTCCTCATCTCTATTATTCTCGGCTGGATATCCAACCGCAACTCCATCGGAACATGGGACAAATACTACTACTACAGCAAAACCATGTTTGACCCCCTCCCCTCCTCTTCAAAATCTCATAAACCGCCTTCTCCATTCTCCTCTTCATCATCTTTCAAAGAGCCTCCCAAGGACAGCAAACTCGAGATCGCATGCAGACAGGCCCTCGTCCGCATGTTTGGAAAGCCCTTTGACAAGATAAGGCCCGACTGGCTCAGAAATGTAGTCACCGGAGGCAAGTGGAACCTCGAAATAGACTGCTACAACGACGAACTCAAGATCGGCGTAGAAGCCCAAGGCAGACAACACTACGAATACGTCCCCTACTTCCACAGGAACTATGATACCTTCATGAATCAGAAGTATAGGGATGAGATCAAGCGCATGAAGTGTAAGGAACAGGGAGTGACCCTTGTAGAGGTTCCATACACTGTAAAGCCCCAGGACGTGGAAGATTATCTCCGCAAAGAATTTATAAAATTGGGGGTGAAGGTCCCAAATTAGACTTATTCCTAATCGGTATATTAGGAATGCGATATATATGTTTTTAACGAAGGACAGAGATACTGTATTCGACATTGGTTATCTGATTGCCCTCACCGGCCCATCCAAAGAGACCATGGATACCTCCATCTCTCAGAGTAAAGCCTGATGTTGTCTTATTGAGGTATCCAATCTGGGGAGCTTGAGACTCCTTTCCATCTGTTAAGGATGCTCCAAAGGTGACTGCATACTTGGTGTCGGGCATGGCAGACGAGAAGTTGACTATGAATCCCTCTCTCCAGTAGTCCGGAAGATTCTCCAAAGTGATAGACGACACTCCACTTGAAGTAGAAATATTTCCCGCAGTGTTCCATGTGGCCCATGCCCTAACAGGGATAAGCTTTACACCGTCCCTGAGGATATCTCCTGTTCCGCTGAGTCTCACGTTTCCGGACACATCAATGCTCGTAACCTTCATATTTCCGTCGCTGTCAAGCTCGGTATTCGAAGCCCTGACAACCTCCTTGGTATCTGTATTGTAGCCAATAAGACGTACAGGATTGGGAGGGTATACATAGGTGGTTCCATCAGTTCTTCCATTTACAGTGAAATCAGAAATACGAGGTATGTCGTTTCCTCCGCTATATATTCCACGAATTATAAACCTGAAATACATGTATGCATTTGTAGAGGATACGCTGTATGTTCTCTGCTGGTATGGAGAAAGCTGACTGTAATCGGTGGTATCGTGAATAAGACTCCATGTTGTTCCGTCAAGAGAACCAACAAGAGTCCATTTTATAATTGAAGATGCATTAGTCCATCCATTGCCAAATGTATAAGAGGTAGGAACAATAGATCTGGGTAACTTTATTTGGAACCAGTCTCCGTTTACATAGCCCATGGAACTAACAAGAGTTGAGAATGAACCATAATATCCTCCGTTGTAGTATGCCCACATATTATCAGTTTCCCAATGAGCGCTTGTGTTATCTGTAACCTTGTCTACAAGTCTTCCAACAATATGATTGTTTGAAGTCGCCCTCAGTTCATATACTCCATTGTATATATCATCCTGACCTACTATAGTGCTTGTAGCTCCATTTGTCACGCCTGCCGAATCTGTGTAAGTAATTACTCCTGCAACAGGAGGGAATGTTCCTGACATGTTCACCGTGCTGGCTGTAGGTATAAGGGCATCCGCAATCTCCACGGGAGCAACAAAGAAGCCTGTAGCACTAGATCCGGCAACCCACTCGGTTCCATTCCAATGAACATAGTCTCCAAATGTGCTTCCATTAGGAAGAGATGTGCCTCCCCCGGCTCCAGCAGGACCTGTAGGTCCCTGAATACCCTGAATGCCCTGCTCGCCCTGAATGCCCTGAGCACCAGTAGGACCAATTACACCCTGCTCTCCCTGAATACCCTGAGCACCAGTAGGGCCAATTAGACCCTGCTCGCCCTGAATTCCAGTAGGACCAATTACACCCTGGATTCCCTGAATACCCTGAGCACCGGTTGCTCCGACATTGGAAGTGAACCTTCCTCCATCATGGCTCCATCCCTGGTGGAAATGATGGACTACAGGGAACTTGCTCGTATCATAGCACACCACCTTGGTTCCGTTAAGCATGGCAGTTGCAAATCCGGTCCTCAGATCTCCAACAGTATTTCCCGACGACCACACGGAAACTGCAGAAATGGTTCCGCTCGTTCCATTCAGCTCGCATGCAATAATACCCCTGCTTCCAACTCCATTCTGAGCACCAAGAATCTCCGTATTACCCTCGGCAACAATAGCCTTCACTCCATTCATGCACACTCCTCCGTCGTTAGCAAAGAACCTGGCAAAAGCGTCTCCAATAGTGAAAGAGTTGTTGTTGAAGATAAGCGAAAGAGATGCTCCAGTAAGATCTACTGTATTGTTGAATACATACTGAACCTGATTCTTTCCAGTATTATTGTTGTTAAGGAAGGCGATTATTCCAGTAAACGAGGAAGCGCTTCCTGTAAGAGTCATGCATGCAGATGTGTTGTAGGTAGACTGGGAACCATCAAATACACACCCACTGATGATTGTGGTAGCCTCAGCACGGGACAGATTGATGTATGTATGAGTATCGGATACAGGAGCTCTGATATGCTGGAAGGTCGAGTTCGTAATCTGGATCTGCTTATTTGCAGAAAGGAATCCAAACTCATCAGTGGAGAATACAACATTATCAACATAGTTATTCATGGCAGTAACGGACGAGAAGTTGATGCAATACTCGTTCGTTCCAGCACCAGGAGCCTGAATTGTAAGTCCCTGAATGAGAACACCATCTGTGGTGATGTTGATCGTCGTAGCATTATTTGCAAGATCATAACGTATTGTTATCGATGGCGACGATGCTGTAACCTTAACAGCCTTGCTAATCGTAAGAGGCGCTGTGAGAGTTATGTTTGCAGTCAGATTAATCACATCTCCAGCTACAGCGCTTGTAAGAGCACTGGTAAGCTCTGCCTCTGTGGATGCATTTATAACAGTGCCTGCATATGTGGGAATCGTTCTTACTGTGGCAGTAGGCTTGAAGCTTGTCTTTGTATAGACGTGTCCCTCGCCATATGTTGTGTTGACATAGATATCTCCAATACGAAGGCCTGCATCAGCGCTGGGAAGGGCATTTCCGTATGTAAGAAGAGTTCCGGTAGCACCGGTTGTTCCTGCAACACCAGCCTCTCCGGCAATACCTTGCTCTCCTTGAGGGCCAGTAGGACCCATGGGTCCCTCGGGTCCTTCAGGTCCCTGGGGTCCCTCCATGCCCTGAGGTCCCTGGGGTCCCTCGGGACCTTCAATTCCCTGGGGACCTTCGGGTCCCTGAGGTCCCTGCTCGCCCTGCATTCCCTGCTCTCCCTGAGGTCCTTGGGGTCCTTCAGGTCCCTGGGGTCCTTCAGGTCCTTGGGGTCCTTCAGGTCCTTGGGGTCCCTGCTCTCCCTGAATTCCCTGGGGTCCCTCAGGTCCTTGGGGTCCCTCAGGTCCTTGGGGTCCCTCAGGTCCTTGGGGTCCCTCGGGTCCCTGTTCGCCCTGTATTCCCTGCTCACCCTGAGGGCCTTGAGGTCCTTCGGGTCCAGCGGGTCCTATGGGTCCAGGAGGACCTTCAGGACCTTCGGGTCCCTGAGGTCCCTGCTCTCCCTGCATTCCCTGCTCTCCCTGAGGTCCTTGGGGTCCTTCAGGACCTTCGGGTCCTTGAGGTCCTTCGGGTCCAGCAGGTCCTTCGGGTCCCTGAGGTCCTTCGGGTCCAGCGGGTCCTTCAACTCCTTGGGGTCCCTCGACTCCCTGGGGTCCTTCAGGTCCTTCGGGTCCCTGAGGTCCTTCGGGTCCAGCAGGTCCCTCAGGTCCTTGGGGTCCCTCAGGTCCTTGGGGTCCTTCAGGTCCCTGGGGTCCTTCAGGTCCTTGGGGTCCCTCAACTCCCTGGGGTCCTTCAGGTCCTTCGGGTCCCTGGGGTCCTTCAGGTCCAGCGGGTCCCTCGGGTCCGGCGGGTCCCTCAACTCCCTGGGGGCCCTGCTCTCCTTGCATTCCTTGGGGTCCCTCAGGACCAGGAATACCTTGAGGTCCCTCGGGTCCCATGGGTCCCTCGGGTCCGGCAGGTCCCTCAGGTCCGGCAGGTCCCTGCTCTCCCTGAATACCTTGTTCACCTTGCTCTCCCTGAGGGCCTGTAAATCCGCGCTCTCCCCTCTCTCCAGTAGCACCACGAGCTCCCTGAGGTCCAGTAGATCCATAAGGGCCTGTATATCCGGTAGGTCCACGCTCTCCCCTCTCTCCAGTAGCTCCTCTAATACCTTGAGCTCCGGTAGAACCGCGAAGACCATCTGCTCCAGTAGGTCCAGTATATCCAGCATCTCCTCTATCTCCCTTGTCTCCCTTGGGTCCCATAGAACCCATGAGTCCATTGGCTCCAGTGGGTCCAGTAATGCTGAAACCACGCTCACCCTGAATACCCCTCATTCCTGTAGGACCATAAGGGCCAGTATATCCAGTAGGTCCCTGAACACCCTGAGGACCCTCAGGCCCCCTAAATCCTTGAATACCCTGGATTCCCTGGATTCCCTGGATTCCCTTCTCTCCAGTAGGTCCTATAATTCCCTGAATACCTTGAGGTCCAATGGGTCCGGTCGCGCCAGTATGCCCCCTGTCACCTCTCTCGCCAGTGGGTCCTCTGGGCCCAGTAGGTCCATGAGGTCCAGTTCTTCCTGTGTTTCCAAGAAGACCTCTCTCTCCTGTAGGTCCTTTGGGTCCAGTAGGACCATGAGGTCCGGTTCTTCCTGTATTACCAAGAAGACCTCTCTCTCCTGTAGGTCCTCTGGGTCCTGTAGGTCCATAAGGTCCAGTTCTTCCTGTAGAACCGAAAAGACCTCTCTCTCCTGTAGGTCCTCTCACTCCTGTAGGTCCGCGGGGACCTGTAGGTCCTGTTATGTTGATGTTTGACATGTTTTATTTTAGAACATCTAAAATTGAAAAACCCTTTAAATACAACAAAATCAATAAAAAAATGCTTTCTTTCGGAACTCATGTCCCCATCCTGAATACGCTTTTTGAAACATATTCTCAGGCTGATGAATCGAATATTCCCTCGTTCCAAATCTTTATGGGCAACCCAAAGTCCTACACTCGTCGCTTCATCAACGACTCCGATATTGAAAAATGCATTGAAAAAACATCATCCACCATGTTCATCCATTCCCCCTATCTGTTTTCTCTTGCAAACCAGGATGTATTTGACAAGTGCAAGTCTTCTCTCGAGTATGAGCTCAGAGTGTGTGGTCGTCTTGGGTGCAAGTGTGGAGGTGTTGTTGTCCATCCCGGATCATGCAAGGATACCCAAATGGGGCTTGATCGTATTGTGGACAACATAAACCAGATGTATCTTGCAGACGAAAATTTGGGGACCATCCTACTCGAAAACAGCTGTGCTCAAGGAACAACCCTCCCTCATACACTCGAGCAAATCGAATACATTATGAGGCACGTATACCCGGAAACAAAGGTCGGAGTATGTATCGATACATGTCATGCATTCGCATCCGGTCTTGAAACCTTTGATGACTCTATGGCATTCAGACGCAAGATTGAAGAGACATTTGGTATCGATAAACTTAAACTCATTCACCTCAATGACAGTATGACGCCCTTCAGGTCCAAGAAGGATAGACATCACACCCTCGGAGCAGGACATATCTGGACATCCCAAAATAAGCTCAAAGACTTTCTCGCCACTTTCTGGGACATCCCTAAAGTAACTGAAACAGGATCATATCTCGAGGATCTTTCCTATGCCATGTAACTTGTAATTTCAATCTCATTATGATTGAAATCTTTACTAGTCTTTACTTAATTGGTCTTGAACAGAGTGAGCGCGGGTCCGGGAGCATGGGCAAAACGAATGGTTTCAATGATCTTATTGCAGAGTCTGATACAAGGAATACGAAGCTTAGACTCCGGATACTTATCTGCGCTCTTCATAATCTCGTGGCACTTCTTGAGGACGGTAATACGGAATTTGAGAAGAGAGCGAAGCCTTCCCATAGAGTCCGAGTGGCAACTGAAAAGATGCTTGTTATCAAGCACAATCTGAAGAATACTCATAACCGTCTCGATCTTTTCATCCCCTCCCTTCATCTTCTCATCAAATGACCTCAGTGCATCCCTAATATTATTAAGAGACTCTTCCTTCCTATCCGAAAGCCTCGTAGAGATGGGGGTATCCCTGTTCATACGCGAACAGCACACAAGACAGGTCTTGGGAACGACATTATTCGTGTCGTTCTCAAAACACTCCTTGCAGATGGCCACCTCGCGACCGTTCATATAGCAAATATCACACCTGTATCCAGACTTAATATTAGAAGAATCACAAGCAAAACACTTTTCGTTGTAGCAAGACATACTGTTCCTGCTTTTTTCTGAAATTCGTAAATAAGAAATCAATTTTACGAATCTTTACTTGTTTACTTGTCCGCAGTCTCAATCGAGGTTTTAATTCCCATGGCATTGAGCTCCTGGAGGAGGACCTTGCACGCGAAGGGAATTGCGACCTCTGAAATATTGGTCGTCTTGCAGATCCTACAGGCCTCCTTTTCGCTGATCACACAACCACACTGGTTGCACACATTCATCTTGTAGGGGTCGCTCATAGTGAACAGACGCTCCTTCATAAACGCAGACACACCATGAGCAATAAGACAATCACGCTCCATTTCACCGCACCTGAGACCGCCGTCCCTACTGCGTCCCTCGAGGGGCTGGCGAGTGAGCATAGTGACGTTTCCGGTAGCGCGGGCGTGCATCTTGTCCGACACGAGATGCTTCAGCCTCTGGTAATAGCACACACCCGTGAAAATAGTAGCATTGAGAGGCTCTCCAGTCATTCCGTTGTAAAGAGTCTCATTTCCCATGCTGTTGAACCCAAGACCTCCAAGAGAATTGGTAATACCCTCGACAGGATCATCGCTCTCGGGGGTAAACGCAGTGGAATCCTGGCGCTTTCCGGTGAGGGCACCAACCTTGCCCAAAAGCATCTCCAGAAGATAGTTGATGGTCATACGAGTAGGGAATGCATGAGGATTGATAATAACATCGGGAACCATACCAGACGCGGTAAAAGGCATATCCTCAGGGTTCACAATAAGTCCGCATGTTCCCTTCTGACCGTGCCTTGAGCAGTTACCAGTAAACACACACTTGCCGTTCCTCCTCACAAGGAAGACCTCGCTGGGAACGCTAATACAGTAAACATGTCCCTTGTAATACTCAACCTTCTGACCCTTATTTGAAACGTCCTCATACTTGTCGTTCATAAACATACCATCAATTCCCATGATATCTCGAGCACACACGCGTGTATAGGACTGATTGATGGCCTTGAACCACATACGATGATCCATGGTAGCCAGAATGCTTACGTTCTCGTTATCAACTGAATACATATCGCCATCATAATCAAACCTCATGCTATCTGTAGGATGAACATACTCCATCTTTCCGGTCTCACGATTAAGCTGAGCAACCTCATCGCGAAGACGAACATCCGCAATACTCACCCAACCACGATTCTTGGTCAGAACCTCGTGATCATCTGTAAGACAGAATTTATCTCCGATCTCGGGGATTTTCAGGGTGCGAATACGAATCTTGACAACCTTGTATCCCTCGGAATTATAAGACACGAGCACCTTATCGATAACTCCCTCTTCACCGGCCTTGAGGACGAGAGAGCAATCAGAAACCTCCTCCTTGTCGTCCTTGTTGAGTTTGGTGCATGTCCTTCCGATAATTACATCGTTCTTGAATACGTGAGTTCCCTCTGAAACGATACCGTCCTCTTCGAGCTTGTTGTAGTTGTTCGACCTATTCTTGGTCCGAACATCCAGAGGAGGGACCTCGATCGTCTCATATGTCTTGCTGGTCTTCCTCTTCTCCTCGAGAACGTGAGTCCTGTATGCGGTCGTAACAAACATGCCCCTATCAACGGCAGCCTTATTGATCATAATCGAATCCTCCTGATTGTATCCTCCATACGTGGAAACGGCAACAATAGCGTTCACTCCATAGGGCATCTGAGCAAGTCCTCCGTGCTCCACAAACTCGGTGGAAACCATTGCCTTCTGGGGGTAGTGCATCTGGTGAGCCATCGTATCAAACCTCTTGTCGTGGGCCATGCTATACGTTCCCAGAGCCTGCTTGGTCATCGACGATGAATAGCAATTACGAGGTGCCTGAGAATGATCAGGGAAGGGAATCGTAAGCGCTGTATTGCTCAGCACGCAAGTAGGATGAAGCTCGCACACATCAAATCCGCCCTCCGCAACATCCTCCTTGCACGTGGCAATAATACTATTCTCAATCTCGAGAGAATCCAGATACACAACACATCCATGATTCACCATCTCCTCCCATGTGATCTTCTTCTTCTCTACCTCAATCCGATGCCTGAATTTCTCAATCATAAGCGTATGTCCACTCTCATCAATGGTAAGGAAGGGACGGAGGAAACGTCCCTCGTCGCTATACACAAGGATATCGTTCTCATATCTATTATACGAGGCGGATGTCTCAATGCTAAACACGCCCTTGACACGGAGAGACCTGAACTCCCTGATGAACGAAACAGGGTCTTCGGTGCATCCAATAACAACACCATTGTGGATCACGCGAGTCCACTTGGGATTCTGAAGAAGAGCATCAAACGAAGAATAGTTCTCCATGATCTCAATATTGCTCCTCACCATACGAGGATTGGTCTTCATAGAGATACGGGCAAACACAGCAAGGTTCTTCACAATACCGACAGACTGGCCCTCGGGAGTCTCAGCAGGACAAATCATACCAAAATGCGTAGGATGAAGCTGACGAAGCTTGGTGCTCTTTCCCTCCTTTCCGATAGGGATAACAACACGACGAAGATGGCTGATGAACGCCATATAACTCAACCTTGAAAGAATCTGGGACACTCCAGGACGCACGTAGTTGTTCTTCTGGATACCCCAATTTCCAGTGCTGAACGCGTGATGGATACCTGTGGTAATGGACGAGATGCGGTTGATGCTGGTGGACACATCTTGGCGCTTGGCCAGATACATCTTCAGATTGTCAACCATGCGCTTGGCAAGCATCCTGAAAAGATCAAGAATAAGGACACCTGCAGTCTCTACACGCTTGAGTGAAATATTATCACGATCATCCTCCGCACGAAGACCCATATGAGTGCGAATGAGCTTGTCGATCATGCTTCCAAGAAGAACGATCTTTTCCTTCCTGTCCGAGATTCCAAGATGAGGGAAGATCTCATTCTCGAGAACCTGCTCCGCATACTTCTCCCTCCTGTCCTTGGGGATTGCATGAAGAGAACGCTCACCAATATACTCGAGACACTCTGCGCGAGTAGAAAGTTCCCTTCCGTCCCTCTGAATACGCCTGATAAAAGGAATCATGTCATCCCTGGGAGAAATATACCTCTGAAGATCCTCGACATTGTCCACACCAAACGCCTTGAACACCATACCCGCAGTGATCTCCTCCTTCACATAAGGAAGAGAGAACGTGATTGTCTTTCCGTCGTCCGAGATCTCTGCCTTGGTGAGGACCGAGTGACCAGTCTCCTCGGACATGGAACGGATCTCGGCGGAATAATTCTCCTTGTTATTGAACACGAAGATAGTATTGTAGTTGATGCGCTCCTGGCAGATGAGGACACGCTCCTTTCCCTTGATGATGAAGTAGCCTCCGGGGTCCCTCTCGCACTCACCTGCCTTGATCCACTCCTCCTCGGTCTTTCCGTAGAGATTGCACTTGACTGATCCGATCATGATGGGGACCTTTGCGATGGGATACCTGGTATGAAGCTTCTCCTCAAGAATCTCCGTGTCGTTAATAGTCCTCTCGATAATATCCACAAGAACAGATCCCTCGTAGAAAAGGTCGCGATCCCTCGCCTCCTTGGGCGTAATATTCTTCACATGCCTGTCCTCCTCGACGATACACGGGTTCTCAATGTACACCTGGCCGAACTCGACTACATACTTCTTATCGTCCTTGAGAGGAATCACAATAGGAGGGAAATCCTCAAACACCTTCTGAATACCAAAATTAACCATATGGTTGAACGAATCAATCTGATGACTAGCTACACTTACATCCCTCATATACGTCCTAATAATCTCCCTTTCAAGGGTATATTTGATATTCATATTATCAGTAGAACCTGAAGACATATTCTAATCTCTGGGTTAGAATATCGCTAAAATTTCATTTTTATTCGTTTTATTGGAGCATTTTTCTCATTTCTGATACTGTTAGGATGGGAATGTTTAGTTCTCTTGCCTTCTTGAGTTTTGTGCTTCCGTCGTTTGGATTGGATGCGACTACGAAGTCTGTCTTCTTGGAAACTGCCGATTGGATCTCTCCGCCGAGCATCTTGATCCTGTCCTCCATTTCTGAAGACCTGAATCCCGTGAATACCACCTTCTTATTGCTCATGGGATGATCTGTTGTTATAGGCTGGACGTCCTCCTCCTTCACCTGGATGAACGTAGACAGATCGTCATAGAAACGCTTGAACTCCTCGATGTTTGCGATAAACTGAAGAGCAGTCTTATCTGAGAAACCATCAATATCCATGATCTCCTCCTTGGAAAGAGACCTTGTAAGGATATCGGGGATGGAGTCCACGAGCTTCTGGCACTTTTTGATTCCAAATCCGATACCCAGGGTGGACGATGATGCCATGATCTTCGCCAGAGGAGCCGTCTTCACACTCTTCAGGTTCTTGACGATATTGGAGGCGGATATGGATGCGAATCCTTCTATCCTTATGATATCTTCAGGAGTCATATTGAGGATTGAAATGATGGATGTGTATCCCGCATCATAGAATTTGGAGATAGTAGCATCGCTCACAAGAGGAATCTCCATGGTCTTGAAGAAGTGAAGGATCTTCTTCTTCTCTGCGTCATCCGAATGGACATCGTCAGGAACCATGATGTCCACCTTGGTAGTGTTCCACTTGTAGTTCTCGGGGAACTGGACTGATGTAGACTTCTTCACAACCTCGCTTATATACGGGATCACATCACCGCTTCTCACCACGCGAACCTGGGCTCCCGGACCTATCTCGTTCTCGAGGATATAGGCTGCATTGAAGCCGGTGAGGCATGTAATGGTGACGCCGTTGACCTTCACAGGCTTTACCACAACGGTGGGCTTGTAGTATCGATGTTTGCTGATCTCCCAATTCACGTGCTCTACCGTTGTTACGATACCGACCTCGTTCATCTTGAATGCAAATGCATAGGAAGGGTCGGACTCGTTATCCCTCACGTTTTGAGAGTTGGCGTATACGACAATGCCATCAATCTCAAATTCGCTGTTTGCCTTCATAGACTGGAGCTGGGAAGCAAGGGTTGGGATATCGATCTCGGAAGTTTCTGTGTATTTAACAGTCTTGAATCCGAGGTATTCGAGGGACTCGAGCTGTTCCTTGGGAGTCTGGATTTCGTTTGAGGTGGGGATTACCTCGTATGCGACGAATTGGATGTCCTTGATGCCCTCCTTGATGGTCTTTGCGTTGAGGATTCCGGAGACCATATTTCTGGGGTTTTTGTATTCCTCGGTATACTTTTTGAAGTCGTTCTTGGAGATGATGAGTTCTCCACGGCAGACGAAGCTGGGTGGGATGTAGGATGGGATACCTTTGATATGGGGCTGAATGAAAGTCATATTTGTTCCGGTGAAACCGTCTCCTCTGCTGAAGAGTTTGACGAGTCCGAGTTCGTCGGATGTGATGAGACAGCTGACACCGTCGAGCTTTTCGGTGGATAGGTAGGAGAAGGCCCTGTTTCGGAGGAGCCATCTGTCCAGCTCATCCGGAGTCTTGAGCTTGGTCATACTGCCCATATAGAAGGGGAGTTTGCACTTTTCGAGCTCATCGCGGACCTTGTGGCCTACCTTGGTTTTGAGAGAAGCACAGCGGGTGTTTGCATAGTCTCGGATGATGTCGTAGACGGCGTCTGGGACTTGGGATTGGCCGTTGTAGTAGGTGTCGTCGAGGTGGTCGACGATGCGTTTGCAGTCTTTTTCGGAGAGGGAGTCAAGATATTTATGGATGGATGCGGATGTCTTGTATTTAGAGAGCTTGGCAATGATGGATTCCATAGTTTCTTAGTGTATGGAATGAAGGTTCTAAATGGGGTTATTAAGCCTGGGGGTAGAGGTTTTCGATACCTATTGCGCGAACGTCCATGTTATTTGGAGAGATGTTTTGGACTGTTACGCTTAGGAACTTGTTTCCACTTATGGTTACTGTATTAGCCGGAAGGGATGCCTTGTCAATTTCAATTGATAATACTTGGTTTAAGGTTCCGAGTCCCTGAAGTTCTCCATAAAGACGGGAAAGTCCGTTTCTCTGGAAGTATTTATTGTTTTGATTAGGGCTTATTAACCTGAATCCATCGTAGTTCCATTGCTCGTCGCTTCTTATAACAATAGATACAACCTTGTCTATATTGGGATCTCCAAGAGGGAAGTATAATTGGAATGCCTTATTTGAAGCATATCTTATAATACTCGACCCTCCATCATTATCTCCATATCCATCAGGCACAGGGGTATCAACTCCGTTTGTTACTCCTATTTGCATATTTCTATTATAGAGATTTTGAGTGCTGAATTGGAAGACAGAGAAAGGATTAGGAGATACGCAAACTCCGGCAAGATGGATAGTTTTTGAAGGAGCTCTTGCTCCAGTTATTGATATAGCCCTGGTTACAAGAGATACAAGAATCTCATTGTTCTGACAATATGTGGAATTTTCGATGAACTCCTTTGGTATAGTCCACTGGGCCCATGTCCATCCTCTATTTCCTCCTGCATAAGAAGCATTTGTGTTCATAGGACCTACAAGAGGGGTATTCGAATCAGCAAAAACAGGATTTCCATTTCCATCATAAGTAATACTATTTGCAGATGTAGCATCTCCTATGAATACAGTAGGTGTTCCGTATCCATTGACTGCATAGGTACAAAGATGCATTCTATACTGAGAATTCCACTTATTTTTGATCAGAAGGAATACCGCATTATCTACACCTCTTGTTATAGGAAGTCTCATTGTTATATAACCGTCCGTAGGAGGGGCGGCAGTAGGAGATCTAGCATCTATCTTGGTGGCATCCTGGAAGGGATCATCTGATACCAATAAATACATATTATCCCACTTGGTTGCATAGTGCCTATCGGATGAAGAACATCCAATGAATCTGAATCGAGAAACTATATTATCATTTGATGTTATAGGGTTATCATATCCATCCCAGTAGAAGCTAGGCTGTCCGAACACTCCTCCCAGCTCCCAGAATCTCTGTATACCAATCATATTTCTAAGGTTGTCCTCAGTCATGCACATATCCCTTACGCACAGTTTATTGTTGACCACCTTTATGTTCTGGGTGAAGTCGCAGTTGTTACCTGAACATAGATTGGGACCCACTATACCTTGTGTTCCTTGGATACCCTTGATACCCTGGGGTCCTGTAGGACCTCTCTCACCTGCATCGCCCATAGGACCCATAAGACCCATAGGACCCATATCTCCTTCGATACCATCAAGTCCATCGAGACCTCTTATACCATCAGGTCCAGTAGGGCCTCTAAGACCAGGCATTCCTGGTATACCAGGAAGACCGACCTCTCCTCTGTATCCTTGGGGTCCTCTCTCTCCTTTATCTCCCTCCTCTCCCTTTTCTCCAGGGATACCTCTGATACCTCTCATACCGGGAATTCCGGGTATTCCAGTCAGACCCTGGGGACCCTGAAGGCCCCTTATACCGGTGATGCCCATAAAGCCCTGAACACCCTGGGGACCAGGGGATCCAACAGGACCCTGAGGACCACGAGGGCCTATATAGACGGAAGGATCTGTAGAGAATGCAACACGTTCTCCGTGATCAGGAACGGTGTCGAGTCCTTCAGTAGATGTCTTTCGGAGGTATAATATTACTATAAATACAAGAAATGCCACTATAGCCAAGGCAATGTGCTTTCTATTCATTTATGATAGAATAGAAAGAGTGTGGAGAGTTAAACATTTGATAGGACCTCAGGGAATACGTTTTCAATACCACATGCCCTAACATAAAAGGCATCAACAGTAGACATATTTTTAATTACAAGTCCAAACAGTCTCATACCGTTAACCATAGTTGTATTGCGAGCTACAACAGCTCCAGGAATACGAACCGAATATGGATATCTATATATTCCAGCTCCAGAAATTCCATTGAATAGTCTCGTATATCCTGCTCCTCTTTGGAAGAATCTTTCTTGAGGAGAGTGATCAGTAGAGTCCTCAAGTTCTAGACGAATAGTAGGATATTCCCAATTATTATTATGGCCTATGAATGTTACAATCTTGTCAGAAACGGGGTCATTAGGACCCTCAGGAATACATATATTGATCTTGCTTACGCTATCTTTATCAAGCCTTGCAAGTGCTTCGTCTCCCCATACTTCCCAATTAAATTTACTGTAAGTTCTTGCATTGTTTGCAGATTTTGCTGATCCCATATGTCTCCATATAAGCATAATAGCGCTCATCTGCAATGCAGAGAAAGGATTAGGACATACAGCAAGACCTGTGATAAACAATGTAGAAGAAAGGTGTGCATTTCCAATATATCTACGACTGGAGAGGGCTACATATACCTCATTGTTCTGACAGTATGTTGCATTATTAAGCAGTCTCTTTGGTATATTCCATTCAATCCATACGGCATTTTTAGTAGGAGCCAGACCGTGTCTATTATTAGGTCCTACAAGAGATACGTTTGTTCCAGAATTATTCTGATAGTTAGGACCATCTCCCAGATATACTTCAGGGTTCAAACTTGAATAATTGCAAAGATGAAGTCTTGTGTTATTCCATCCCAGAGTAGAAGGCATGCATATGAATACTGCATTGTCCACAGTTGTCACAACAGGAAGTCTTATTCTGAGGAAAGAAGTAGGATTTGTTCCCACAAGAGCAGGAGGATTATCCTGATCTATTTGTTCTGCTGTTATAGCAACCGCATTTGATGTTCCAAATGCATTCATACCATAAGGTCTTCCTGTATACTTGCTCTTATCAAGGGCAAGTCCTACACCCATAACACGATTTACAGGCTCCTGACCATCGACTATATTATTATCATATCCGTCCCAATAGTAGATCGGAGGTCCGAACACTCCTCCCTGCTCCCAATAGTTCTGGATTCCAATCATCCTCTTCAGTGTATCCTGGCTCATGCACGTATCTCTGAAGCACACCGTATCCGATGTTGTCCTCACATTCGCGCTCAGTGTGCACCCCGCATCTGTGCAATAAGAGGGTCCCTGCAGACCTCTATCTCCCTGGATTCCCTGGATTCCTGTGGGTCCCGTAGGCCCTCTCTGACCAGGCGAGCCCGTAGCTCCTATGGGTCCTGTAGCTCCTCTCTGACCAGGGGTTCCCTGGAAACCTCTCTCTCCCTGGGCTCCCTGAGGTCCAGTAGGTCCTCTTTCACCCTGAGAACCAGGCTCCCCCTGGAAACCTCTCTCTCCCATGAGTCCTTGATCTCCCATAGGTCCCTGGTCTCCCTTCTCGCCTCTAAGTCCCTGGTCTCCTTGGGCGCCCTGGGGTCCTTGAGGTCCTTGAGGTCCCTGAATACCTTGGGGACCCTGAAGTCCCTGAGCTCCAATAGGACCCTGGAGTCCCATAAGACCCTGAGGTCCGGGAAGACCCTGGGGGCCTACAGGACCGGTGGGGCCTACATACATCTGAGTATCTGCACTGAGCTTGGTGAGAACACCCTTCATAGCAGAAGCAGTTCCTGCTGCAGTAGCTTCGGATTCAGTCTTCTTCGACTTCATTACATAGACACCAACCACAATTGCTATGATTAGCACCACAACGATTCCTATAATTACCTTTGAATCCATTTATGGTTTATAATATCTCCTAATTTTGTAATTCAATTAATCATTCTGATTAGGAGATCTAGAATACGGTGGGCATCTGAAGGTTGTTCTTCAGGGTGGCATCCTTGAATGCCTTGATATAACTGAGATAGATCCAGAGGATGATGAAGATATTGGCGCCAATAGCGATCCAGGCGCCGGGCATTCCATAGGAGGCGTAGAAAACAAAGGCGTTACCAAGGGTCCAGAGCATGGCAATGATGATGTAGTCCCTAAGGGCGTCGGCAGCGTTCTGGAGGGTGCCCTGGTCCTTGGAGAAGTTCTTGACGGAGAACTTGCTTGACATCTCAACGGAGCCGATGGCGAACTGCATAGAAGCGAAGAGAATGGCCTTGCCGATTACCTTGAAAGTGTCAAATTGGTTTGTGCGCTTAGAAAGAGCAAAAGCACAAGACATTATGTTTTATATTAATGGAATACCTGATTTTTTATAGTTTCATGATGTATGCAAGGGCGTAGAAAGGAGGCATATTGTTATGAGCCTGACCTCCTCCTGTAGGATTTATATCACTTCTGTAAGGATATCCTCCTGCTCCTCCGAATGCGTTTATCCATGGATGTTCTTGTGTATAATCTATAGTCATATATCTTCCAGATGTCGTGTGATTATGGGAAGGCATTTCTGCAATAGTGAGTGTGTGGTTCCTTTCACCTCCCGTAGCTCCAACATCTATATTGACTCCACCTCTATCATTGCTATCAGTAGAAAGATTCGTTCTTGTCGCTCCAAGAACGAATCTTCCCTGAAGATCAGGGGTTCCATTTGTTCCATCGCAGAGCGCCCATCCAGCAGGTATCTGATCCCTTCTTCCGCTCCACATAGCTATAATACCTCTTGGAATCAGATCATTTCCTGCCTCCTTCAACTTTGAAGAAGTGTTTACAGATCTTGTGATAGTATATAGGCTATCTGATACTTCTAATCCACTCATCATACTCAGTTGGGCTGGTGTCATACATACTCCTCTAACGCATAGAGAATCCACCGTCAGGTCGCACGATCCAGTATTGACACATGGAAGAGGGGATATTGGCCCCGTAGGTCCTGTATCTCCTCTAACTCCCTGTTCTCCAGGTGGTCCCTGTTCTCCATCGTTTCCTGCAAATCCTCTTGATCCCTGGGGTCCCTCTGATCCTGTAGGGCCTGTTGGTCCCGTTGGTCCAACGGATCCTGTAGGTCCTGTAGGCCCCTGAAGACCCTCTATAGAATCGCTCTGCATCGTTGATCTCTGCGTGATCCCTCCTGTGGTTGTTGTAGTCTTCTGTTCTCCCTTTCTCAATACAACAACGAGGAGAACTACTATAATAAGACCAGCTACTCCGAGCCCTATTGTTTTCAAATCCATTTATTACTATGTCGGCAAATAACATGCTAATATACCCGTTGCATTCTAAAAATGATTTTCAAGGCGTGTCCTTATATCTATTTCAGATGCCTAATATGGGTAAGCTTTACGTTGATAACGAGAATATGTGGGAGACGGTCGAGCAGGATTCTGACTGGGAGGACAACGACAGCGACTGGGAAGATATCGACGAGACTTCTGAGAGCGATTCTTGTTCTGAGTGCTCAGACACAGACTCAGATTGTTCCGATTCCAGTTCTGAGTGCTCTGAGACTGGATCTGCGTCTTCCTATTCTGGATCCGACTGCTCAGACTCAGGAAGCGAGTGTTCCGAGTCTTCATATTCAGAATCCGAATATAGCTCCGCCCACGAATACGATCCTGACTATGAATACGATGAAGAGGACGAAGATAGCGATGTCGAATACTACGAGGACTACCAAGAAGAGAGCGATTAACCGTAAAAATCAATATATCTAGACTCTATATCAAAGATTTCGATATTTATTATCGAAATGTGTTTCGTTTTGTATGGTTAAAGACTTTCAGTATGAAGAATAAATGAGTGGAAAAAAGCGTGTTTTTCGTATCAAAGAGCTTGATCCCGATATCATACCTCCGTGCACTGCGCGCATGGATGACCCGAACTATGGAGGGTCAAAGATTGTCGTTATTGGCAAGCCCGGAACCGGAAAGACCACCCTAATCACCTCTCTCTTATATGAGAAGAGCCACATATTCCCTTCGGCCCTTGTCGTATCCGGAACCGAGGACAGTAACCATCACTACAGTAATATATTCCCCTCTACCTTTGTCTACAATAAGCTTCAGATGCCCCTCATCGAGGACTATATCAGGCGCCAGAAGCTTGCCAAACAGCATCTGCCCAATCCCTGGTCTGTCCTCCTTCTTGATGACTGTATGGACAATCCCAAGCTTTTCAATGATCCCCTGTTCCACAATATATTCAAGAATGGCAGACATTGGAAGATGTGGTTCATCCTGTCTCTCCAATACTGTATGGACGTCAAGCCGGTCATCCGCAACAACGTCGACGGAACGTTCATCCTCCGCGAAAGCAACATGAGAAGCAGAGAGAGTCTATGGAAGAACTATGCCGGAGTCATTCCGGACTTTTCAGACTTTTGCGATATAATGGACCAGCTGACGACAGACTATACTGCGATCTATATTCACAATGCATCTCAGAGTAACAACATTGAGGATTGCGTGTTCTGGTATAAGGCCAAGCCTGTTCCCAAGGATTTTGTGTTTGGATCCGAGGACTATTGGCTGTATCACTTTAGCAGATACAACCAAGATTATAAGGACCCTGTTGTCGTATAATAAATGTTTAGAAGATTCAGAATGGACGCTCCTGTGGCTCCGGCGGGTCCTAGTTTTGCGGACAAGATAGAGAGCGGTGTCGGCGTATACGGCAAGGTAACCGGAGTCCTGGGATCTATAGCTGGAGTATTCATCGGAATTGTTATGATATTGATAGCTATATTTATGGTTTCCGACAACTCTAACAAGGAAAGGACGGTTGGAGTTGTTACCAACGTAAAGAAGTGCATTGAGACGTCAAGTCAGGGTCCTGATAAAAAGATTGTCATGACCGAACTATGCGATTTCAATATATCATACAGGGTTAAGGATGTTGAATATACCATGAATATCAGATCATTTAAGGATTCTTATGATGTTGGAAGCACTGTGACAGTGTATTACGATCCTCAAGTGCCATCTGATGCCGATGTTTATGGGCCGGCCTCCAAGTATATTGCCGTTGTATTAGGAGGTCTAGGGTTCATTATACTTACATTCTGCGCAATAAAGATATACTATGTTGTTACATCTGATACATACGCAAAGATTCACGGAGCGAAAACGATAGTTTCTGATACTGCCGGATATCTGGGATTAGGACCCTACACGAGAAACCAAGACGGCGGAGTGGACCTCAGTAACATAATATAAACAGCCCTTAATTAAAGATATTTATACTCATTACAATGATTATAAATGGATGCTATAAGCGCACTTCCAAAGCTTAATGCAAAGCAATTGGACGAACTGGCCCGCGACTGCGACATACTTACAAAAGGCCTCTCTCGCTCCGAGATTATAGCAAAGCTTACTGCTCTCTTCAAACAGCAGATTCCAGACAGTAAATACACCAGATTGGAACAGCTCGGCAAAAAGGGCAAGGAGGGAACCGTCTTCCTCGTCAAAGACAAGAGAGGCAAAAAACACGCAATGAAGGTCTTTTCAAAGTCCAAATCAGAGAAGAATTTGGAGCGTGAAGCTATTCTCCTGAAAAAGGCCTCAGAGTTCAAAATTTCTCCCTCTATGTTGGACTATAATCTTAGCGATAACTATATTGTAATGGAGAAGCTTGAGAAGAGCCTGTTTGATTATATCAAGGAGAACAAGGGCAAGCTCTCATCCAAGATCCAGAATGAAATGATTAATATATTCAAGACTCTGGATAAGATCAAGGTTTTCCATGCGGATCCCAATCCCCTCAACTTTATGTTTGATTCAAAGGGAGATCTCAAGATCATCGACTTTGGATTCGCCAAGCCCATCGACGACAAGATGACGAGAGAGCACGGAACCGAGAATGTCAATATGAAGTTTATGCCTCTTGGGTTTATACTGAAGATGAGCCAGTTTGTTCCTGCTACTTCGTTTACAGTTCTTCTGAAGTATGTGTCTGCAGAAGACAAGGAGAAGATTGGTATAATAAATGACAAATGATGCGTCCAAGCTGAAAAAATACAAGCCTACGGGTCTGAGTGTTATAGGATCTTTCGGAGCCCTTATTGCATCCATATTCGGAATGATTATCGGTCTCAGAAGACTCAGAGATAGACACACATCCCAAGCCAAAGGCTTCATCTATTCTGTCCAGTGCATCCCCTCCGAAAAGAAGTGCAAGGTAGAAGCCCGATACACAGCAGATAATAAGGTTCAGAAGATCATGCTAGAGTCCCCTGATCCCTCGCCCTTCTCCACAAATCAGGAGATAACAGTCTACTACAATCCTCAAAATGTCACAGATGCCGTCGTCGAGGCCCCATCAAAGACCGTCGCCCTTGCCATCCTGGTCTTCTCCATCATCGTCTTCCTCAACATAGGATGGTATCTCTACAATCAGTATCAGATATATAAGGTTATCAAGGACTTATTCTAATTACCAATATCAAATTAGAATCAACTATATGAGAACCCCGTAATGATTTCCTCCCATATACACAAGATGGCAATGGGGGTTATCGTCCCCATCAAATCTGGTTATGCGCTTCAGAGTGTTTTTACTGACTTCCTTCCATACAGAGATTGAACTGCCCGTGATTGCATTGAAGATGGCCATCTCCATGGCCCCTCCCCACATGCCGTTTCGAAGTCTTTCCGCATACTGGTCGGCTGTTATGCCTTCGCTCCATTGGATCCACTCATCAAAGCTTGCTCCGCTAATCTTCACCCTCTTTGAATGGTTCCTTATATACCTCGATATAAGCTTCCGCAGATCCGGCCCTGATATATCATAATAATGCCCCAACGCCCAAAAAAGGCAATCCCCATCCGCGGGCATACTTTTAATCTTCATTTCTTAATACACAAGCACTCTATAAAACTGTAAATATCGGCCAAAAAACACCTCAAAATAACCTTTCAATGAACCTTTCCTTTGAGGATGACAAGCATATTGTATATACAGACACATCGATACATATGTATCCCGATGTGTATCTTGGTCTCTGCTGTATAAATACGGAGCTCAGGACCAAGGACATATTCTGCTCCAGGACGTGCACGAGGGACCGATACAGCAAGGAGAAGTGCCTTGATCTATCGACAAAAAATTTCAAGGATCTCAAGCCTATTCTCGAGTGGAGTTTTCATAATGATATCAATGTATTCAGGATCAGCAGTGACCTCATTCCGCATTATACGGATCCGGAGATACCCGATAGCGAAAAGATAAGCTTGAATGATATTGACGATGTATTGAAAGAATCAGGAAGGTGGTGTCGCCAGTATAGACAGAGGATCACGATGCATCCGGGCCAATACAACCAGATAGGCACAAAAACGAGGTCTGTATACGAGAAGACCATAGAGGATCTGACCATGCACGCGGATATCCTGGACAGGATGGGTATCGACCAGAACGGAGTCCTTACGATCCATGGAGGGGGCACCTATGGAGACAAGGAGGCCACGATGAGACGGTGGGTGGAGCAATTTGACGATCTCCCCAGAAATGTAAAGGATAGACTGGTCCTGGAGAACTGCGAGAAGGGCTATTCAGTAGAGGATTGTCTCCGCATCAGCGAACAGGTCAATATACCCGTCGTCATGGACAGCCATCACTATGTATGCTACGATCATTTCCATCCCAATGAGACCCAAAAATCAGCCGATGAGCTCATCCCCCGTGTTGTGGAAACATGGAAGAGAAGGGGCATCACAATGCTGTGCCATATATCCGAACAGAGACCAGACGCTCCCGTGGGCGCTCACAGCGACTACATAGAAACCATCCCCGACTACTTCCTCACAGTCCCCCAAAAATTCAATATACCCATCCATATAGAGGTGGAAGCCAAAATGAAGGAGAAGGCAGTTATGAAGCTCAAACATAAATACAATAACTGGAATTACTAATTTCATATTTCCAATATCCATTCATATTGGAAATCAAACAGAAACTATGGGATGGGGTATACCGTATATAACCTTGCCGGATCCGTGAGCGATGATACCTGTTTGGATTACAAAGAGGATGATCATGATGGAGAAGAAGGCGAGGTTGATCTTCTCGAGCATCTTATTCTCTTCGGTGGGGGAAGACTGCTTCTTGTGGAAGAGGTAGTTGTAGTATGTCTGAAGCATGAAGACTACAAAGATAGATAGGAAGATAGCATAGGACAGAATTGCTATAGGCTTCATTTATTGAAATACATAAAATGATGGGGTTGATAATCTAGGGTATAATAGAACATTGTTGGTGTGTAGTAATAAATGAACATCCAGTTCCCCAAACGTCAAGGAACCACTATGGTATCCGTAGAAGGATGGTATAACAATACAAACATCATGAAGGAGCCTCGCAAGGGCCGTTTCACCAGGAGAAGACAGATGACTCATGACACCCAAATTGAGAGAGATCAGATGGAGGGCGCCCTCGATCGTATCTCCGAAAACATCCAGTATGTCCCCAGAGCTCAGAACAATATGATCAAGGTCAACTACTCAAATATCGGAAACCCCAACGCCCCCAAGGGAACCGTCGCCCAGCCTGCCCGCAACCCCTATTCGATCGACGTGTTCAGACCTCCTGCCATCTCTGTCATTGATATGATGCCTGTCAGCAAGCAGAGGCTCACTAACATCAGCACCATGGTCAATCCCTCCTATAAGCAGTTCATCCAGGACAGAAACTGTCAGAATGTCGAGAAGGTTATAAACCAAGAGAATCTCAGGACCAACCTCACCATCGGCAAGGTTTACTCTGATAAGGCATCGGCAGAAATTGTTCCCGTTGTAGGATCCCAGTATATCCAGACAACCACCCAGGGAGAGCTCAAGACCAACAAGGTTGGATACAATACCAATTATGATGGTCCTGTCCATATATCGAGTGGAGTCAATGAGGAGCATCTCACATACAGCCTGAGCCCCATGCCCACCCAATACAGGGATCTCACAAGAGAGACCCACCATATAGATGCCGGAAGATACATCATCGAGAATCCTCTTCTGGTCAAGGATGCCAATACAAACGTATCCTCCAACTACCGTCCCGTGGAGAACAAGGCAGTCCCCATCACCGAGAGACGCGTCGAGTCATTCTCCATGCAGGCCAACAAGGCCGACCAGACCACCAGATATCAGTGGAAATACGACCAGGGACCCCAGACCCATCTCAAGGCTCCCATCGCCGAGATGCAGACCAACAGGGCCTCCGAGATCTCCAGAAATATGGACAACTCGCAGATACACACAAGTACCAAATACAAGACCTTCTATGACGCCACCCAGAGACCCGAGGTCAAATCAACCATACCTCAGGCCTACACGCCCAGACAGGAATATACTGTCAATAATAACCGCCTCTCCAAGATGCAACAACAAAGACCCGTATCGGCATTTTAAGTTTCCAATCTCCCTTTGGAAACAACTAAAAGTGATGAATCTGCCTCGCTCTCTTCTTCATATAACAAATGTCTGGTTTTATTGCCCAGGTTGCCGTGAATAATGATAGGCCCAAGAGGAAGATCACTCTGAATAAGAAATATGTGGATGATTTTATAGTCGATGATGATAGCGATTGCGACAAGCCTCGCACTACCAAAAAGAGCCGTGTCGCGAGGGATTTATCCTCCGATTTTGACAAGGCAGAGGAGAAGCTTTTCACTGGAACTGTAGATACATTGGATGATCTTATTGAGCTTGCAGGACATAAAACGAATTACTCCAATATTGATATGAAGGCCTTGAGGCGTATCAAGGAATTCCTCGAGGAGCTCAGAGACATGGTCGGTCTCAAGTCCCTCAAGGAGACCATCGTCGCCCAGATCATCTACTATCTACAGGGACTTCACAAGGACTCCGAGGACTATATGCACACATGTATCTACGGAGGACCCGGAACAGGAAAGACGACAGTAGCAGAGCTTATTGGACTTATTTTTGCTAATCTGGGTGTTCTCAAGAGCAAGAAGTTCATCTCTGCACGGAGGGAGGATCTCGTCGCTGGATACCTCGGTCAGACTGCCATCAAGACTGCCATCGTTATGGAGGCCGCACGCGGTGGAGTCCTGTTCATCGACGAGATCTACAGTCTGGGAAGCAAGGAAGGCAAGGATTCCTTTGCAAAGGAGGCCATCGACACGATCAACCTAGTTCTCAGCGAGAACAGGGGCGATTTTATGATGATCATCGGTGGATACGAGAAGGAGGTCGAGGAGTGTTTCTTCAGCCAGAATCCTGGTCTGAGGCGTCGTTTCATGTGGTATCACAAGATCGACAACTACTCTGATGATGAGCTTTCCCAGATGTTCTTTTCAAAGGTGAATGAGCTCGGCTGGAAGATTGATCCTGAGCTCACCAAGGAATGGCTGTCTCCCCTCCTCAAGAAGAACAAGATCCACTTCAAGGACATGGGAGGAAGTATCGAGAATTTCATCACCCTTGTAAAGGTCCAGCACTCAAAGAGGATCTTTGGCAAGGATCCCTCTCTCAAAAAAGTCATTTCAAAGGCAGATATCGAGTCATCTCTCGCCAAGATGGACAAGGAGAAAAAGCCATCCGCGTCTTCCCCTCCTCCTGCCATGATGTATCTATAAAAACGAAATCAGTATCCTAATTATATTGAATATTAGGATATGTCAAAGGATTACCTCAGGACTTGCATTATGTTTGGAAACGACATTTATATTGACACTTCTATGATCGATTATCAGGATCTCGCATACGCTGTATACAAGGACATTAAGAACATTCTTGAGATTAATGAAGAGCTTACAGATGATGTGTATTCATACGATGGAGAGAGGTTTGCCGGAAACATCCCAGCCATCCTTCTCAGAGCTCGAGAGCACACTATGAAGATTGAGAATGTAGACATTCTTAGCGATATCGTGGTCAATACAGTAGAGGAATTCGACGAGGACATCTCGTGGGGTCTTACCTACAACATGCTTGTGGACAAGACATACAAGCATATCACGGAGTCCGTCAAGAATACCGGAGAGATTTTCGGATACACATTCATCCCAAAGAACTAAAAACGATTTTTGGCTTACCATTCATATTTAAAATCAGAAATATGAATTTCAGCTATACGGTTTCTAATAATGATATTGCAAAGTCTGCAATTGACCTTATTAAGTCCTTCTGGGCTCCTGGAGTGGGTCCTCGTAAGGGAGAGTATTTTGATAAGAGGTATACGGATTCCGAGTTTGATGCCGAGGATGGATCTGATTCTATTTTTGATTACGTGGAGATGTGGGAAGCCAACGAGTGGCCCGATAAGATCAAGTTCATGAACACTATGGCCATGGTCTGTGTCTGTTATGATAGCCAACCTCATTCCTCGCCTCTGTTTGCGGGACTGAAGAATATTCTTATGAGGATTTACAAGGATGTGTTCAACGAGTTCAAGGATACATACTACAAGGCTAAGAGATACGACTGTCTCACCTGGATCTATGACAACAAGATGATCCAGAAACTTATGCTTCTTTACGCTGTTGAAGAAGGGTTCATGATCCCCATCCAGTTGTCTCCTTACAAGTCTCCAGATCAAATCGTTGAAAATGTCGAATACCAAGGCAACGAGGTCGAAGATGAACACGAAGATATTGAAAACGATGAAGAATAAGATGATTAAATAACCATATGAAAATAATATGGTTATCCGCTTTGATATGTAGTGCCTCCTTTTGGCGCTTCGGAATTTGCGTCTATTTTCTGAACTTTGGCCCATTCTAATGGTTGTGCTATGCCCGGGACTGTAGTAACAGCTTTAGAGTCTACTAGACTGTTTAATGTGTTATAGTTTATCTCACAGTTGTTTGTAGTGCTAGAAAGCCACGTGCCTTGATATTGGAAAGAGTCTGTTTTTGCTTTGTTTGAACCTAATTTTGATACTGAGGTGTTTGTTGTTGATATTCCAGAAGCTGAATTACATGAAGTAGCGTCTCCTGTTAAATTAGCCCATACAGGATAGCTATTATATCTTCCATTTCCAAAGTTTCCATAAACGACCTTGTTGTTGAACTTACATCCAGCAGACTTATCTGAAATGCTATTTATACCAACAAAGTATTGATCGTCTGGAGCTACTCCAGGTCTTTCCCATATACATTTAACGCAGTTATTACTGATATCAGTTGTTTCGCAATTAGGCTTTATTTCCCAAGGATACTTATGAATTATACAATGTTTTGCATCCCTCTCTCTCTGTTCTGGTGATATATCATATCCTTCTGGATACTTGAATATTGCAATTATAAGAAAAAGTCCTATTAATATAACAATCCACTCCATTTATTAAACACATAGTCGGGTATAAAGGTAGAATCATTCTAATATATAAGAATGAAGCAATCAATTGTGCCTATGTGTTCAAATGGATGTTGCAAGGCTGCCATAGTGCCATACACCAGAAAGTGGGTTCCAACCATCGTATCCGACGAGGAGAAGAGAATCAGGAGAAAGAAGGCCGGCGTTTTTGTGTTTGACAAGGATTCAGGAAAAGTGCTCCTTGTTCAGTCATGTGGACGTTTCTGGGGTCCTCCAAAGGGCTCTATGGAACAGGGAGAGGATATAGAGACGGCTGCCATAAGGGAGCTTAGGGAGGAGTCCGGTATCGTCCTCCAGAAGGATGATATCGTAGGAAAGAGAATCTATTTGAGGAATAGCTCTCACCACTACTTTTTCTATTTTGGAAAAGAGACTCATCCAGTTGTCCAAGACACTCCCGGAGGAAACGACGCTAATGGAGTTGGATGGTTCAATATAGAGTGTCTCAAAAGGAGAGTGATAGAGGGAAGATTTACGGTGAATTCAACTCTGAAGCAGTTCATTGAAGGCAATCATTACGAGAGAGCATTATCTCTTCTCTCCGTATCTAAGGGAGGCGTAGAAGAGGGCAAAGATAACGGCGCAGATACCGAGGAGGTAGACGGCGTTGGTAGTAGTCATGCTAGATGATCTCATCTCGAATCTTTCGACAGTCGCGTCCTGGTCATAATTGCGAGATGACTGGACATAGGGAGCAAACTTGGCATTGCATCCACAGTAGTCCTCCCTAACAAAGTTCTCAACAACTCCATCGGCAATAGCGGACGATGTGGGAACAGTCTTAGTTATAGCAGAGGGAGGAACCCTATACTCGTTAAACATATAGGATACAGGGACTCCGTAGGAGTAGGCTGCATTAGCGGTAGAGTCGTAGATGCCGGCGGCGACAGCACCGAGGGAGGGCATGGTGTGAAGAGGGACGTAGGGAGTCTCCTCGAACTTCTCTACGGTGGGGGGTTTTCCGACGATCTGAACCATTCTCTCTTCGGGAACGGGGTTGGTCTTGTAGTCATTGAGGATACCGGAGCGGACCTTGAAGACACCGTTGACGGGAGGGTAGGAGAACCAGTCTCTCTCATAGAGAGTGGCTATGTAGATATTCTTAGTGGCAAAGTAGTTGGGACGATCGCCTCCAATCATAGAGGAACGATCAATGATAACCTTGTGGATACCGTCATAGAGAGAGTTGGTTCCAGTAATGTCAATCTCAATGACATTGTTGGGAAGAGCACCCTGCTGAATGAGATCAAGAATCTCGATAGTGGGCTTAAACATAAAGGTGGGCATAAGGGCTTCTGTATCGGCCTTGATGGCATTCGATTTCCATACAGGATTCCATGCGTGAATGGGAATGATCTGTTCCATTTCTTTTATTGAGGACATCTAAAAAACCTAAAGGTGCTTCATAAATGAGTTCAATCACCGGTGTCGTCAACGAGCTCGCGACTATTCAGAAGGAATTGGAGTCTCTCCGAGCTCAAACAAGAAAGCTTAACAAGCGCAAGGCAGACCTCGAACAGGAGGTCATCGCCTTCATGGAGGTCAAAGAGCAGACCGGCCTCAAATACAAGGGCATGCGCATCGAAGCTCAAGACAAGGAAGCCCACAGACGCCTCAAAAAGTCCGAAAAGGAGGAGTCCATCAAACAGACCCTCAGAAATCAAGGTATAAGGGACCCCGAGAAGGCCTACCAAGACCTCATAGCCTCTATGAAGGGATCCCCGGAACACAAGATTAAGCTCAAGATCAGCAAGCTCAAGTAAAACTGAACCATTCTATACACATACATATAGAATTAAAATGAGGGACAAGTACACTTCGGAGATCCTCAAGAATGAATATAGGGCGCTCAAGACATATATTTCTCACCGCCTGGCCACAAAACAGATCCTTCCAGTTCGTCTTCCAACCATCCCGGAAGATATCTCGGAGAATATAGTCAAATTTGTAATTAAAAATGTTCTGGGAGATGTCACGTGCAGGTGGAGCAAAGACGCCAAACGCAAGGGAGATCTCTATTCTGAAAAGGAAGGACAGATCGAGGTCAAGTGCTACATGTCCGACGCACCCATCTCATTTGGACCCAGTGAGGAGTGGGATACTCTGTATCTTCTTGATGCTACTGAATGCGCGAATGACCGCTTTGTAGTCTGGAGGCTTCCCTATAAGAATACATCTGATGAGATTACCGGCCTGAAGGTAAATAAGACACAGACATTCGGCGATCAGAGCACCGAAAAGAGGAGGCCCAGGCTCAATCCCCGCATCATCCACGAATCCATGGGAGATCGCGCCCAAAAGGTATTTGATGGACTTTTTGAGGACATATTTACCAAAGAACCTATCGAGGATAACATGGAAGAAGATCCAACCGACTACTCGGAGCTCAAATCAAAAGATCTCAAGGATATGTGCAAGTCAAGAGGTCTCAAGTGCACAGGACTCAAGAAAGATCTCATCAAACGTCTCCAGGAAAATGATGCAATCCAACTGTGTATCCCTAGCAATGACAACACCAGACTCCGGATGGTCGACCTCTTCGCAGGAACTGGCGCATTCACACACGCATTCCAATCTACAGGAAAGGTCCAATGCGTGTATTCCAACGATATGAACCAAAATTCAAAGACCATTTACGATCTCAACTTTGATCATTCTATGGATATGAAGGACCTCAACGATGTCGATGTTGACTCTATTCCAGCTCACGATATCCTTACAGCGGGATTTCCGTGTCAACCATTCAGCATCGCCGGTAAACAGCTGGGATTTGAAGACAAGAGGTCAAATGTGTTCTGGAAGATCCTTGAGATCATCGACAGACACTCTCCCAATTGCGTGATCCTCGAGAACGTGAAGAACCTCGTATCGCATGACGACGGCAATACGTTCAAGACAATCACTTCAAACCTGCAGGAAAGGGGATATAGCATCCGTCACAAGGT